>Ga0207674_10010154_pt1 | contig 10705 bp, 8 predicted proteins | sample KBSCornC72_FD_184303 | JGI IMG/M metagenome (GOLD analysis project Ga0207674, IMG submission 184303) | Corn rhizosphere microbial communities from Kellogg Biological Station, Michigan, USA - KBS Corn C7-2 (SPAdes) (version 2) | ecosystem: Host-associated > Plants > Roots > Rhizosphere > Soil ...
GGCAACGTGTCCCCCACGGAGTTCGAGCAGTGCACTCGTGACCGGGCACCGAGCCCGATGCTCACCTCCTGACTGGAGGAGAGTCGGGGAGCACGTCGAACCGGCTCCCACCTGAGCGGCGCAACTCGCTCGCCCTGGCGTTAAGGGGCCGCGAGGGGGTCTCGGTCCTTGACCCCTCCCCCTCGGCAGACTACCCTCTCGCTACCTGTCCGACCGTTCCCCGCCCAGTCTGCTGGGAGGCTTCGCTATGCAGTGTCGCCGGTGTCAGCAGGACAATCCCTCGCATGCCACGTTCTGCCTCGCATGTGGTGCCCCCGTCAACGAAGCCACCTCGGAAGTGAGGAGGCATGCGGAGCTGAAGGATGAGATCGAAAGCCTCCGCCAGTCGCTGGCCGAGGCGCTCGAGCAGCGGACGGCCACGGGTGCGATCCTTCATGCCATCTCACGGTCGCCCAGAGACCTGCCGGCGGTCCTCGATGCCGTCGTGTCGAACGCGGCACGCCTCAGCCACTCGGCGAACGTGTCCCTCTACCAGGTCGAGGGGGATCGCATGCGCAAGGTGGCGGAGCACGAGGACGGACCTCAGCTCACGACGCTCCGCGTCGGCGAGACGCGCCCGATCAGTCGCACCAGCGTCAGCGGGCGCGCCATCATTGATCGCACGATGATCCATGTACTGGATCACCGCTCGGCCGAGGTGGCGCGGGAGTTTCCCGACGGCGCCCGGCGAGATACCGGCATCTATACGACCCTTGGCTTTCCGCTGCTCAGTGACGGGCGCGCCATCGGCGCCTTCACCGTGTATCGCACCGAACACCGATCGTTTTCGGAGAGTGAGATCGCTCTCCTCCAGACCTTCGCCGACCAGGCGGTCATCGCCATCGAGAACGTGCGACTGTTCACGGAGCTGCAGACGAGTAATCACGAGCTTACGACTGCGCTGGAGCAGCAGACGGCGACGAGCGAGATCCTGCGGGTAATGTCGAGTTCGCCGACGAACCTGCAACCGGTGCTCGACGCCATCGCCACAAACGCGGCGCTGGTGTGCCACGCGTACGATGCCATCGTCTTCTTGCGGGAAGGTGATCGCTTGCGCTACGCCGCCCACTACGGTCCAATCAAAATCACACTCCAGCGTGCGACCCTTAGCCGAGGCTCTGTCACCGACGCCGCCGTTCTCGACCGCCAACCGGTGCACGTCCATGATTTGCTGGCGACTGAGCCGCCGGCGTTCCCCCTAACCGCGAAGGCGGCGCGAGAGGGCGGTTTCCGCGCCGTACTCTCCGTGCCGCTGCTTCGTGAGAACGAGGCCATCGGGGCTCTGAGCATCCGTCGTCGGGAAGTCCAGCCGTTCACGGACCGGCAGATCGCGCTGCTCCAGACCTTCGCCGACCAGGCCGTGATTGCCATCGAGAACGTGCGACTGTTTAACGAAACGAAGGAGGCGCTCGATACGCAGACGGCCACCAGCGACATCCTGCGCGTCATCAGCCGCTCGCAGACGGACGTGCAGCCGGTGTTCGATGCGGTCGCCGAGAGCGCGGCGCGACTGTGCGACGCGTTCGACGTCACGATCTTCCGTCGCGACGGTGACCGGCTCCGGCTCGTCGCGCACCACGGGCGTATGCCCGTCGGCACCATGGGCGACTTCTCGCTGTCGGTGAGCCGGGAAACGGTGGGCGGGCGCTCCGTGATCGACGCTGTGACGCTGAACCTCGAGGACGTTCAGGCGGACGCGGGCGAGTTTCCGGAGGGTGTGGGCCACGCACGCCGGTTCGGGCACCGCGCGATGCTGAGCGTGCCGCTTACGCGGGATGGCGCGGCGATCGGCGTCATTCAGCTGCGCCGCACCGAGCCCGGACGCTTCACCGACCGGCAGGTCGCGCTGCTCCAGACCTTCGCCGACCAGGCCGTGATCGCCATCGAGAACGTGCGATTGTTCACCGAACTGCAAGAGAAGAACCAGGCACTCACGGAGGCCCATGCCCACGTGACCGAGGCGCTGGAGCAGCAGACTGCAACGGGTGAGATCCTCCGCGTGATTTCAGGCTCGCCCACCGATGTGCAGCCCGTCTTCGAGACGATCTTGGACAGCGCCACGCGGTTGTGTTCAGCGGAGAACGGCATCCTCTTTCAGTACGACGACGGGGCTTTCCACACAGTGGCGTGCCTGGGGCTCAGCCCCAAGGCGGAGACCGCGTTTCGGACGCAGCCAGCGCGGCCGGGGCCGCACTCAGGCCTCGGGCGGATGCTCGCGGAGAAGCGGCCGGTTCAGGTTGCGGACGTTACCGACGATATCGCTTACCGCCAGGGCGATCCGCTGCGCGCTATTACGGTGACCCTGCTCGGCGCCCGCACGGCTATGTGGCTCCCGCTTCTCAAGAGCGACGCCGTGGTCGGCGCCTTGTCGATCTACCGCCGCGACGTTCGTCCCTTCACGGCCAAGCAGATCGACTTGGTAGGCACTTTCGCCGACCAAGCGGTCATCGCCATCGAGAACGTGCGCCTGTTCACGGAGCTGCAAGAGAAGAATCGGGCGCTCACCCAGGCTCATGCGCAGGTGACCGAAACGCTGGAGCAGCAGACGGCGACGAGTGAAATCCTACGTGTCATCAGCCGGTCGCAGACCGACGTGCAGCCGGTCTTCGACACAATTGTGGAGAGCGCCGTTCGGCTGTGCGACGCGCGGTACGGAGCCGTGTTCAACTTCGACGGTGATCTCGTACATCTCGTGGCGCACCACAACTTTTCCGAGACGTGGCTCGAGGGTGTTCGCAAGCAGTACCCGATGCGTCCGAGCCGCGCTCACATCTCGGGCCGGGCAATCTTAAGCAGTTCGGTCGTCCAGATCCCCGACGTCGCTCTCGATCATGAGTACGGGAGCCCCCTCGCGGTACAGCGGGGCTTCCGAAGCCTGCTGGCTGTACCCATCCTTCGCAGCGGCGCCCCGATCGGGTCGATCGTCATCTACCGGCCGGAGTCTGGGCAATTCCCCGACAGCGAAATCGAGCTGCTGAAGACCTTCGCCGAGCAAGCGGTCATCGCCGTCGAGAACGTTCGCCTGTTCACGGAGCTGCAAGGGAAAAACCGGGCCCTCACCCAGGCCCATGCGCAGGTGACCGAAACGCTGGACCAGCAGACGGCGACGAGCGAGATCCTGCGGACCATTGCGCACGCGCAGACGGACGCGCAGCCGGTGTTCGATACGATCGTGCAGAATGCCGCCCGGCTCTGCCGCGCGACCGTTGCGGCGGTCTTCCGGACCGACGGCCGGATATTGTATATGCCGGCAAACTACGGGGGCTCGGCCGAAGCGCGAGCCGTCAATCTTGAGCGGTTTCCCCGGCAGCTAGATGCGGAAACCACGGCCGGCCAGGCGATACTCGCGCGAGCGGTCATCCACGTGCCGGACATCGAGGAGCCTTCGGCGCGCGAATTCCTGCGCCAGAGCGGACGGTTGCTCGGATTCCGGAGCGCCGTCACGGTGCCTATGCTGCGGGAAAATGAGGCCGTAGGCGCCATCACTGTGGCCAGACTAGAGCCCGGCGAGTTCTCGGAGGCCGAAGTGGCCCTGCTGAAGACCTTCGCCGACCAGGCCGTCATCGCGGTCGAGAACGTGCGGCTGTTCAAAGAACTGCAGGCCCGGACCGCCGACCTCACGCGCTCGGTCGAGCAGCTCACGGCCCTCGGCGAAGTCGGCCGCGCGGTCAGCTCCACACTGGATCTCGAGACGGTGCTGACCACCATCGTCGCGCGGGCCGTTCAGCTGTCGGCGCTGGATGGGGGGGTGGTGTTCGAGTACGACGAGGGCACTGAGGAGTTCGTCCAACGGGCGGGCACCGACCCCGGCGGAGCCCTCGCGGAAGCGCGGCGCACCACGCGGATCCGGAAGGGGGAAGGGGTGCTCGGGCGGACGGCCATCACACTGGAGCCGATCCAGGTGCCCGACATCACCGTGCCGGCCGCGTACGAGGGGCGGCTGCGGGAGATCCTGGTCGAGTCTGGCGTCCGGGCTATCCTCGCCGTCCCGATGGTCCGCGAAGGCCGGCTGCTCGGCTGTCTCGGGGTCACCCGCAATCAGCCCGGGGACTTCACCGCCGAAACGATCGAGGTCCTGCGGACCTTCGCCACGCAGTCGGCCTTGGCCATCCAAAATGCGCGGCTGTTCGAGGAGATCGCGGACAAGAGCCGCCAGCTAGAGGCGGCGAGCCGTCACAAGTCTGAGTTCCTCGCCAACATGTCCCATGAGCTCCGGACGCCGCTCAACGCCGTCATCGGGTTCTCCGAGGTGCTGCTCCAGCGGATGTTCGGGGAGCTGAACGAGAAGCAGGACGAGTATCTCAAGGACATCTACGCTTCCGGCCAACACCTCCTGTCGCTGATCAACGACATCCTCGATCTCTCCAAGATCGAGGCCGGCCGCATGGAGCTGGCCCCCGCCCCGTTCCACCTACCGGGCGCCCTGGAGAATGCCGTCACCCTGGTCAAGGAGCGGGCCAGCCGCCACGGCATCGCCCTGCAGCTCGACATCGATCCCCGGCTGGGGGAATTAGCGGGAGACGAGCGGAAGGTCAAGCAGGTGCTGCTCAACCTCCTCTCCAATGCCGTCAAGTTCACCCCCGAAGGAGGCCGGATCACCCTGAAAGCGGGCCGGACGGAGGGCATGGTCGAGATCGCGGTCACCGACACCGGCATCGGCATTGCCCCCGAGGACCAGGCGGCCATCTTCGAGGAGTTCCGCCAGGTGGGGAGCGACGAGACCCGCAAACAGGAAGGCACCGGCCTCGGGCTGACCCTGGCGAAGAAGTTCGTCGAGCTGCACGGGGGCCGGATCTGGGTCGAGAGCGAGCCGGGCCGGGGGGCCACCTTCACCTTCACGCTGCCTCTGCACTGATGGGCCCACAGACGCTGCGCCTGTCCGCTACCGGTGGGTCCGTGCGCTGACTAGAACGCTATGCGCTGAGATCCGTGCCTCCGCGCTGGATGGGGCTCTCCACCTCCGTGGGCCCAATGATAGCGCCGGCTGCGGGGGGACCAATGAGGCCGGTGAAGCTTGCCACCGCGAGCAGGGCGAAAGCGGCCAGGGTCACGCGACGAGGGATCGAACGCCATTGAGTGTTCATGACGATTGACCTCCTGGGGCCAAGACGGAGCAATGGCAGTGCCACGTGCGGCGGTTACGCGCACCGCTCGGGTTTCTCGGGTGTTAGAACACTTGGCGTGGGCGAGTGGGGCAGACCGCCCGGGCTCCGGCGGCAGAACGGGCAGATTGCCGCCCTGCTGGCAGCTGGCGCGTTTGCGGGCTGGCACCCGGGACGGTGTGCCCTCCCGATGATCTGGGGCGCCGGCCCTGCCCCGGGCCCTCACCCTCTCCTAGCGGGCGGCCTCGACCGGGCATCCATGGCGCCGAGGCCCTGGCCATGATCTACCGTCGCCAGTATCCCCGCCGCCTCGGCCCCATGATCGCCACCCAGCCCGCGCAGCGCGTCACCCCCAGGAGCCTGAGCGCACGTCCGCCTGTCGATCCCGAGCCCAGCGTGTCGCCAGAACCCGCGCGCACGCCTGTGGTAGGGTCTCCGCGACCATGCCCGGTGTGCGGCGAGACGGAGCTCCAGGGCCGGCAGGCGGTCTGCCCGGCCAGTTGCCGCCGGGAACGGGCCCCCCAGCGGGAGACGGCGGCGCGGCAAGCCCGAGACCGGGAGATTCGGGCGCTCTTAGAGGCGGCGCTGAGGAAGCGACAGGCGAAGGGACCATGAACCGGAGACTATTCATCTCGGCGATGACGGGTGGCCTCCTCGCCGCGCCCCTCGCCGCCCGTGCGCAGCAGCCCGACCGTGTGCGTCGGCTAGGTCTCCTCCTGCCGTACATCGAAAGTGACGCGCAGGCGCACGCTCGTGTCACAGCGTTCAGAACGGTGCTGGAGGAACGAGGGTGGACCGATGGGCGGAATGTTCGGTTTGAGTTTCGATATACGGACGGGCATCCCGATCGATTGCCCGCTCTGGCTGCCGACCTCGCCCAGCGAAACGTCGACGCCATCTTGACGGCTGGAACCGAGTCTACCGACGCCGCGCGGAGGGCGACCAAGACCATCCCCATCGTCATGGCCGCGGTCGGCGATCCGATCGCTGCCGGCTTCATCGCGAGCCTTGCGAGACCCGGAGGGAACATCACGGGAGCCAGCCTACTCGCGACCGAGTTGACCGCCAAGCGACTGCAGCTGCTGAAGGATGTCCTCCTTGCGCTCACGCGACTGACGGTCTTGTGGAGTGGCGCCAACGCCAGCGTCATCGAGAAGCTGAAGCAGATACAGGCGGCCGCCCCGCAATTCAGAGTCCAGCTCCACCCGTTCGAGTTGCGCGCCCCAGCCGATCTTGAGAAGGGCTTCGAGGCCGCGGCTCGGTTCGGGGCCCAGGCCGTCATGACGACGGAAGACGCCATTCAAATCACCTATCGGGCACGGGTTGCCGAGCTTGGCCTGCGACACAGAATGCCAGTGGCTTCCGAATTTGCGGAGTTTGCGCAGGCAGGTGCTCTCATGAGTTTCGGGCCTAATATCCTTGACCAGTTTCGGGATGCTGCGGGCTACGTCGACAGCCTCTTCAAAGGTGCCAAACCCGGCGACCTCCCTGTGGGACAGGCCACGCGGTTCGAGCTGGTCATCAACCTCAAGACCGCCAAGGCCCTGGGCCTGACGATCCCGCCGGCGCTGCTTCAGCGGGCGGATGAGGTAATCCAGTAACCCAGATAACCGCGTTCGATTTAGTCCAGAGAGGATCAACCCCATGATGACGATCGTTACCCACGTACACCTGAAAGAAGACGCGGCCCGTGAGTGGGACACCGCGATGCGCACTCGTCTGTCGGCCGCGAAGAAGCGACCGGGTTGGGTGGGAGGACAGCTCCTCCGGCAATCCGATAAGCCAGACCGGCGAGTAATCGTCGGCACGTGGAGGACTCGGGCAAACTGGGAGGCCTGGCACCAGGATCCGACATTCGCTGAGACACGCCGTCGGCTTGACGGGTTGGAGAATGGGCCAGCCGAGCACTGGTGGCATCAGGTAGTGCTTGATGTGAGGAAATACGAATCTACTCTTCCCCCAGCATCGAAACCAGCAACCAATCGGACGTCGAGGGCTAAGACGAAGAAACCGCGGCGGCGGTCGGTCTGACGATGCGGTCGGCACCGCTGCTCCCGGCAGACTAGGTTCATCGGTGATGGAGCGACGAACCTTCCTTGGTATGATCGCTGGCGGCCTCCTCGCCGCGCCGCTCGCCACCGAGGCGCTGCAGGCGAAGGTGTGGAAGCTTGGCTACCTAGACCAGGGAGCGGCGGCCCGCAGCAACCCCTATGTAGATGGGCTCAAGCAAGGGCTTCACGATCTCGGGTGGGTTGAGGGCCGAAACATCGTGTTTGAAGTTCGGTTCGCCGAGGGAAAGACCGATCAGCTCCCTGGGCTTGCGGCGGAGCTCGTTCGTCTCAAGATGGATGTCATCGTCACCTCGACCACCCCGGCGGCCTTGGCGGCCAAGCGCGCGACAGCGACGATACCCATCGTCATCGGGTTCACCGCCGATCCGGTGGGAAGCGGTATCGTCGCCAGCCTCGCGCACCCAGGAGGGAACATCACCGGATGGACGCACTCCGGTCTCGAGTTGCGAGCCAAATACTTGGAGCTGCTCAAGGAAGCCGTTCCCGATGCTACTCGCATGGGCGTCCTCTGGGACCCGGCCAACCAGGTGCATAGACCGTCGTTGCGGATCATCGAAAGCGCGGCGCAGAGACTTGGAGTGGATCTGCACCTGGCGGGCGTACAAGACCCCAAAGAGATGGAACGTGCCTTCTCAGCGCTGGCTGAGAAGGGCGTGCAGGCGCTCGTTGTTTTCCCGGACGGGATGTTTCAGGCCCAAACTCCGAAGATCCTCGCCCTGGCCGCCCGGTACCGCCTTCCCACCCTTTACGGCCTGCGAGAGTACGCGGAACTCGGAGGTCTGATGGCCTATGGGGCCAATATCGCGAAGATGCATCGGCAGATCAGCGCATCCCTGGTGGACAAGATTCTCAGGGGCGCCCGGCCTGCAGACCTTCCCGTCGCGCAGCCGATTGAGTTCGATCTACTAATCAACCTCAAAACCGCCAAGGCCCTCGGCCTGACGATCCCGCCCTCGCTCCTGCAGCGAGCGGATCAGGTGATCGAGTAATGGATCGCCGAGCCTTCATCGCAGCTGTTACTGGCGGCCTCTTCGCCGCGCCGCTCGTCGCCGAGGGGCAGCAGGCGGTCAAGCCCTCTCGCATAGGCTACTTGCATGCTAACGTCACCGCCTCGCCCCACCTGTTAGAAGCCTTCCGTCAGGGACTGCGTGATCTTGGTTACGTCGAGGGTCGCAACGTCGTGATCGAATATCGAGATGCCAAGGGAGAGTTCGAGCGGCTCCCTGCTCTCGCAGCCGAATTGGTGGTGCTCAACGTCGATGTCATCGTCGCCTCCGGCACACTCGCGGCTCTGGCCGCCAAGCGCGCGACCAGCGACATCCCCATCGTCTTCCCTACGGTTGGGGATCCCGTTACCGACGGGCTTGTCGCCAGCCTGGCGCGACCGGGCGGCAATGTCACCGGGTTGTCCAACCTCACTCCACAGTTGGTCGGCAAGTGTCTCGAAGTACTCAAACAGGCCATTCCGGCAGTGAGCCAGGTGGCTATTCTCTGGCAACCAAATGGCTTCGTGGAACGCACCAGGCGGGAGGTCCGGAAGGGCGCAGAACTCGCGGGGCGGGCGTTGGCCATGCAGCTTCACTTCTTTGAGGCTCGAGCCCCGACGGACTTCGAGCGGGCATTCGGGGACATGACCCGAGCGGGCGTGGGTGCTGTGATTGTGGTGGTGACCGCCATGTTCGTCCAACAACGAAGACGCCTGGCGGAGCTTGCGGCAAAGAGGCGGCTGCCCGCGGTGTACGGGTCGAGCGAGAGTGTGCGGGTCGGGGGGCTGATGTCCTATGGACCGGACTTAGCCGATTCGTTTCGCCGCGCCGCGATCTACGTGGACAAGATCCTGAAGGGGGCGAAGCCTCGTGACCTGCCGATCGAGCAGCCGACGAAGTTCGACCTTGTGATCAATCTCAAGACCGCCAAGGCTCTCGGCCTGACGATCCCGCCGTCACTGCTGCAGCGGGCGGACCAGGTCATCGATTGATGGACAGGCGGGCATTCCTCGGCACCCTGGCTGGCGGCCTCCTCGCCGCGCCGCTTGTCGCCGAGCCGCAACAGGCCGCAAAGGTTTTCCGAATCGGCCTTCTCGGGACCGTCCCGCTTACCGAACCTGGGGCCGCCCGTATCTGGGGCGGACTGTTTGAGGGACTGCGGCAACTCGGGTACGTCGAAGGTCAGAACATCGTGTTCGAAGGTCGTTTTTCGGAGGGGAGTGGGGAAACACTCGCTGCCCTTGGAGCAGAGTTGGCGCGGCTCAAGGTCGACGTAATTGTCGCAGCTGCGACTGCGGCCCACGCGGCTAAAGGCGCTACGGCCGAAATCCCTATCGTCGTGCCAAACTATGGCGAGCCCGTCGAGGATGGGCTCGTGGTGAGCCTCGCACGGCCGGGAGGCAACGTCACGGGACTAGCCGGGCCCAACCTGGTCGCCAAGCAACTACAGCTCCTGAAGGAGGTCCTGCCCACACTGTCGCGCGTCGCGGTTCTGTCTAACCCTGCGCATCCCGCTCACCCGCGCCGCTTGCGAGAGGCGAAGGACGCGGCCGGATCCTTAAGAGTCCGGCTACAGATTTTAGAGGCACGCGCTCCGACCGGGCTGGCCGGCGCCATCTCCGGCGCGGCGACTAGGTCGGCAAGCGCGTTGCTCGTGCTCGGTGACCCGATGTTCTTCGGTGAGCGAGCACAGATCGTCGAACTGGCAGCACGAGCCCGGCTACCCGTAATCGCTATCCAGGCCGAGTATTCTGAGGCTGGTGCGCTTCTGTCCTATGGGATCGACCAGACGGACACATTTCGACGTGCCGCTACTTACGTGGACAAGATCCTCAAGGGGGCGAAACCGGCCGAGTTGCCAGTGGAGCAGCCCACTAAGTATGAATTGGTCATCAACCTCAAGACCGCCAAGGCCCTCGGCCTCACTATTCCGCCGTCGCTCCTGCAGCGGGCGGATCAGGTGATCGAATGATGAACCGGCGTACGTTCATCGGGACCTTCGCGGGCGGCCTCCTCGCTGCGCCAATTACGGTCGAGGCGCAGCCCGCAAGAGTCTTCCGCATAGGCGTGCTCTCTCCCGGCTACCCCGGGCTTTCCCTCTTGCTCGACGTGTTCCGCCAAGGACTTCGCGAATTCGGTTATGTCGAGAACCAGAATCTGGTCATCGAGTACCGGTCGGCCGAGGGGAACGTGGAGCGGCTCCCCGCTCTCGCGGCCGAAGTCGGTTCGCTCAATGTTGATGTCATCGTCGCCTTCAATACACCCGCTGCTCTAGCCGCCCAGCGAGCGACCAGTACTCTCCCGATTGTCTTCATCGCTGCTGGGGATCCAGTGACGACCAGGCTCGTGGCGAGTCTTGCCCGGCCGGGCGGCAATATCACGGGTGTGTCCGCTCTCTCCTCGGAGCTGGTCGGCAAGTGGCTGGAGCTGCTCAAGCAAGCGGTCCCCGGGGTCAGCCGGGTCGCTGTCCTCTGGCAGCCCGGCGCCATGGACGAGCGCACAGACA
>Ga0207674_10010158_pt1 | contig 10702 bp, 6 predicted proteins | sample KBSCornC72_FD_184303 | JGI IMG/M metagenome (GOLD analysis project Ga0207674, IMG submission 184303) | Corn rhizosphere microbial communities from Kellogg Biological Station, Michigan, USA - KBS Corn C7-2 (SPAdes) (version 2) | ecosystem: Host-associated > Plants > Roots > Rhizosphere > Soil ...
CGTCGCCGACGCTGAGCAGCACCGGCAACTGGTCCTTGTACTGCTGTTCCATCGCGGCCAGCTTCGGTTGCAGTTCGGCGTATAACTGGTTCTCCGCATCCGCCGCGGTGAGCTTTTGCATCGCTTCGTCGAAGCGGGCGCGGTCCTCGGCAGTGATCGGCCGTGCGTCCCGCTGCTGGAGTTGCCAGTCGGCGCGCAGGTTGGCGTAGTCGGCCGGCGGCAGCGCGTGTTTCCACAGGCCGTCGAAGTCGCCGGCCTTGAGCAGGTCGACCGAGGCCTGCAGAGCCGCCTCCGGCGTGCTGCCGCCCGGTTGCGCCGCCTGGTCCTTGCCATGGCAGGCGCTCAGCAGCAGCGCGGCAAACAACGGCAGCATCGCGTGGCGAAAGAAGGACGGGCGCATCGGCGGGTTCTCGCGGTGGGCGGTGGCGGGGAAGGCGCCACGGGGAGGGTAAGCGTCGCGGCGGCGCCGAAACAAGGGCGGGCGCAAGTTTTCGCGATGCCGGAAAAGAAAACCCCGCGGGCGTTGGCCTCGCGGGGGAAATCCGGCAGGGCCGGAAGGGAAATGGCCTTGCCTGCAAAGGTCTTGGTCAGCAGGGTTGGCAGGCGAGATATTACTTGCTCGCTAAAGCTGAGGCAATACCTTTGTTTTATGCTTCAAGTTATTATTTTATAAGCGTATTTATCATCGGGTTCGCAGCATGTCGATCTTCTGCCGGCGCCTTTGCCCGGGCGAGGTGCTCCAGTCGTTGTTGAACAGGGCCGGTTCCCACGAACCGTAGGTGGGGTTGGGCAGCACAAACCAGCGGGTGCCGATCCATGGCAGGTAGTCGCTGACGGCTCGGCGGCGGCCGTCGGCGGTGTTGGCGAGGACGTCGACGAAATCGCCGATCTGGTCGCCGAACTGCATCAGCACGCGGTAATGCCGCGCGACCAGCTGGCGGCGGCAACCCTTCTCGCTGCCGGCCTGCTCGCAGCCCTCGACCACGGTGCCGAGGCCGAGGAACGATTGCGGGCCGCTGACCGGAAACCCGGCCTTGCGCAGGTTCGCCAGGGTGGCCTGATCCAGGTCCTTGGCGCGGTTGGAAATGTAGATCACCTCGACGCCGTGTTTTGCGGCGAACCGGGTGAACTCGACCGCGCCAGGCAGGGCGCGGGCGCTCTCCTCCCGACACCAGGCTGCCCAGTCGGCCTCGTTGTATTCATGGCCGCCCTGCACCATGCGCGCGGCGAACGGCGAGTTGTCCAGCACGGTTTCGTCGATGTCCAGGATCACCGCCGGCTTCAGGCCCTTGAGCGGCGTGGTGCGGTCGCCCTTGCCCAGTGCGTCCCAGTGCCTGTCGTGCAGCGCGGCCTGCAGGCGCGCCTGGGCATCGCGATAGGTCTGCAGGTAGATCAGGTCGTGCTCGATCGCGGTCTGGCTCCACGCCACGGCGTTGAGGTTGTCGTTGGCGGCGATGGTAGTGGTCGCCGCCGGCACGGCAGGCGTCACCGCAGCTCCGGACGCCACGGCGGCAGGTTGGCGAGGGGAAGTGGCACAACCGGCCAGCAGGGCGAGCGCGAGCAAGGGCGCGGACAGACGCAACGGCATGGGGAAATCCTTGAGGGCGAAACGAGGCGGAACCATGAATGCAGTTTACGACAGCCCCGTGACAGGGCTGGCAGCGCTGGCGGGCTGCTGACAGACTGGCGCTCCCGCCCCCACGGTTTCGTTCCGCATGGACTCCCCCTTGCCCGCCCTGCGCCAGCCTTCGACGGTCATCCGTTATGCGAGTTACCTGCTGGCGGCCGCCGCCCTGCTGCTGGTTGTCGAGATCCATCTGCTGCCGGCGCTGCTGGCCGGCCTGCTGGTGTTCGAACTGGTGCAGGCAATGGCCCCGCTGCTGGGCCGGCGCATTTCCGGCGATCGCGCACGGGTGGTGGTGGTGGCCGTGCTGGGTGCGTTCGTGGTGGGCCTGCTGATCCTGCTGATCCTCGGCGCGGTCAGCCTGTTCCACAGCGAGATCGGCAATCCGCAGCTGCTGTGGCAGCAGCAGCTGATGCCGCTGGTGGAGAAGGCGCGCCAGCAGCTGCCGCCGGTCCTGGTGAACAACCTGCCCGACAGCGTCGACGACCTGCGGGTGGGCGCGATCGAGTTGGCGCGCAGGCATGCGGTCGCCCTGCAACTGGCCGGCAAGGGCGCGGTGCGGGTATTCGTGCACATCATCATCGGTCTGGTGCTGGGCGCGATCGTGGCGCTCAGCCGCACCCGTCCGGCGCACCAGATGGGGCCGCTGGCGGCGGCGCTGAGCCTGCGCTGCCAGCGCCTGGCCGAAGCGTTTCACAACATCGTGTTCGCGCAGATCAAGATCTCGCTGATCAACACCCTGTTCACCGCGATCTTCCTGCTCGGCGTGCTGCCGCTGATGGGCATCCACGTGCCGCTGGCCAAGACCCTGGTGGTGGTGACCTTCGTGGTCGGCCTGCTGCCGGTGGTCGGCAACCTGATCTCCAACACCGCGATCGCCGTGGCCGGGTTGTCGGTTTCGCTGGGCGTGGGCATCGCCGCGCTGGCGTTCCTGATCCTGATCCACAAGCTCGAGTACTTCCTCAACGCGCGCATCGTCGGTACGCAGATCCGCGCCCGCGCCTGGGAGCTGCTGGTAGCCATGCTGCTGATGGAAGCCGCGTTCGGCCTGTCCGGCGTGATCGCCGCGCCGATCTACTACGCCTACCTGAAGAGCGAGCTGGAGGCCGAGCGGCTGCTATAGGCGCCCACGCCTGGGCGACGCGAGCGGCACGCCTTGCCGGGCTTGCTTCGCCAGAACGCCTATGCTGCACTCGGGCATTACCGCCGTTGAGGCGTAAGGGGGCGAGAACCCGACATGCGTCTGCGCCATATCGAACTGTTTCATGCCGTGCTGACCACCGGCAGCCTGACTGGCGCGGCAGACCTTCTGAACATTTCGCAACCAGCCGCCAGCAAGGCGCTGCAGCACGCCGAACAGCAGCTCGGCTTCGCCCTGTTCAGTCGCGTGCGCGGACGCCTGCAACCGACCCAGGAGGCATTGCTGCTGCGCCACCGCGTCGAGAAGATCACCCAGGAGCTGCACGACCTGCAGCGTCTCACCGCGAACATCGGCCGCCCGGAAAGCTATCCGTTGCGCGTGACGTGTACGCCGACCCTGGCGCAGGCGCTGGTGCCTGACGCGACCACGCGATTGCGCAAGGCGTTTCCCGGCACGACCGCTGAACTGTTCACCCGGCACTCGGTGGAAATGTGCGAGTCGCTGATGCTGCACGAAACCGACATCGGCCTCACCCTGCAGGACGCCAGTCATCAAGGGCTGCGCCAGGAACCCCTGTGCCACGGGCATGTCATGGTCATCGCGCCGCCTGGCTGGTGGTCGCCCGCGGAACTGGCGCAGCCGTTGCCGGTCGCCGCGTTGGCCGGTCAGCCGATGATCGGCATCGCCATGCAGGATGCGCTGGGCCGCATGCTGCAGAGCCATCTGAGCCAGGTCGACCCGGCGCCGCGGACCTCGGTCTGGGTGCAGACCTACCAACTGGCGTATTCGCTCGTCGCGCGAGGCGAAGGGCTGGCGCTGGTCGATCCCTTCACCGCCTCGCGCGGCAACGGGACAGGCGTGCAGACGCGTCCGTTGAAGCTGCAACTGGACGTCGTGCTTTATGCGCTGTACCGCCTGGACAGCCCGCTGAACCCGGTGCAGAAGCATTTCCTGGGCCTGGTGCGGCAACTGGCCCGGAGCCTGCTGGCGTCGGGCTGAAGCCGTTGCGTCGGCCCGCCCGGGGCGCAGACGCCCACAACCTCCAGTTATGCAAAGTGCCGGTCTTTTCATTGGTGGCCTTCGCTTGCCTGTGACTATGCTCGACCTCGTGCTGGGGGGAGGGTGACGAATGTCCGACCGGAATACGCCACGACAACCTGCAGGGCCGGCCGGGGAGGCCGGGTTGCATCGCTGCGTGTCGTGGTCGTGCCGGTCGGTTCCTTTCCCGGCACGGGCCGGCTGCAGCCGGCGGGCTCGTGCGCACGGCGGCGTTGCGATCGCCGGCGCAAGCGGGTCCGCAGCCGCAGCGGTCTTCGGGACCATCCACGGAGGCATATCCGCCGACGGGCAAGGCCGCGTGATGGCCCTGGCCCGCGGCGATCACATGGCGCCAAAACACTTGGGGGAACATTCATGAACAAGCGTCCCGGTCGGCTCACTCCGACCTTGCTGGCTGCTGCGGTACTGCTTGCACTCACCCACACCGCGGCGGCGCAGGATGCGAGCCCGCCGGCAGCGGCCGATGCAACGGCCAAGACATCGGCCGAGGCACAGACCAGGGTGAAGAACCTGGGCCCGGTGGTCGTGACCGGTACGCGCGCCGGCAACCGCACGGAAAGTTCGTCGCTGACGCCGATCGACGTGATCTCCGCCGACGTGCTGAAACAGACCGGCACGATCGATCTGACCCAGGCGCTTGCACGCGCCATTCCGTCGCTGAACTTCCCGTTTGCGCCCGCCTCGGACACCTTCGCGTTTCAGCGGCCGTTCCAGTTGCGCGGCCTGTCGCCGGACCAGGTACTGGTGCTGGTGAACGGCAAGCGCTGGCACTCCGGCGCGCTGTTGCTGAGCCTCGGCCAGATCGGTCAGGGCTCGCAGGGCATCGATCTCAACACGATCCCGATGTCCGCCATCGACCATGTCGAGGTGCTGCGCGACGGCGCCTCGGCGCAGTACGGCTCGGACGCGCTCGCCGGCGTCATCAACATCATCCTGAAAAAAGGTGCGGAAGGCGGCGACGTGCAGGCCACCGGCGGGCAGTACTCGGCCGGCGACGGCCGCCAGTGGCAAGGCTCGACCAGTTTCGGTTTCCCGCTCGGCGGCGACAAGGGCTGGATGCGCTTCGCCATGGAGAAGAGCAACCAGAGTCCCACCAACCGGGCCGGCGTGGACCGCCGGCCCGGTTTCACCCACCTGGGCCCGAAGTTCCAGTTCGGCGTGGTGTCGTTCAAGAACCAGAACCTGATGCTCAACACGGAATACGACATCACGCCGGGCGTGCAGTTCTACGCGTTCGGGCATTACGGGCGTCGCGTCGGCGAGCCGCGCGGATTCTTCCGCTACGGCACCAACACTCCCAGTCCGAACAATCCGCTGATCGGGCTGGTCTACCCCGACGGTTTCCTGCCGAAGGAACACGGCGTCTCGATCGACCGCTCGCTGGTCGCCGGATTGCGCGGAACGGTGAACGGCTGGCACTGGGATGTCAGCGCGAACTATGGCGGCAACCGGGTCTTCTACAGCACCCTCAACACCACCAACTACGCTCTGCTGAATGATTTCGGCAGCAGCCCCACCGGTTTCCATGACGGCACCCTGACGGCGACACAGCAGACGTTCGATATCGACATTTCCAAGGAGGTGGCGGTGGGCTGGTTGCGCAACCCGGTGACCGTTTCCTTCGGCACGCAATGGTTGCGCCAGGCCTACAACGTGGAGGCGGGCGAGCTGGGTTCGTACTACGTCGGCACCTCCGGCGTGCGCGGCGGCGCCCAGGGCTTTGCCGGCTGGGGGCCGCAGGATGCGATGTCGGTGGCCAGGACGGACATCGCCGAGTACGTGCAGCTGGAGACCAACCTCACGGACAGGCTGGGCGTTTCCCTCGCGGCGCGCCACGAGGACTATTCGGACTTCGGCACCACCACGTCCGGCGCACTGTCGGCGCGCTTCGACTTCACCGACACGTTCGCCCTGCGCGGCAGCGTCTCGACCGGTTTCCGCGCGCCGACGCTGGGGCAGCAGCATTATTCGGAGACCACCTCGGCTTCCTTCGGCGCCGGCAACTCGCTGGGCCTGCCGCCGGGCATCTACCTGCGCGGACTGGTACCGGTGAACAACCCCATCGCCATGTTGCTCGGCAGTGAACCGCTGAAGCCGGAGAAATCGCGCAACTACACGTTCGGCATGGTGTGGAACCCGAACGATGCGCTCAGCCTCAGCATCGATGCCTACCAGATCACCGTCAGCGACCGCATTGCGCTGTCGAGCACGCTTTCCACCTCGACGCCGGCCGTGAAGGACTATCTGGCTGCCAATGGCGTGGCCAACCTGCAGTACAGCGGCATTTCCTACTTCACCAACGCCGGCGACGTACGCAGCCAGGGTCTCGACTGGGTATCCAGCTACCGCAGCGACTTCAGCAACGGCGGCACGTTGATGACGACGCTGTCGGCGACCTACAACAAGAACAAGGTCACCGGCGTGCGTCCGAACCCGGCCGTGCTCGACTCGCTGGGCGCCATCTTCCTGCGCCTCAACCGCAGCGCCACGAAGGGCCTGCTGGCCGATACCGCGCCGCGCAGCAAGGTGATCCTGACCGAGACGTACAACCTGGGCCGTTGGGGCGTGACCGCCACCGCGACGCGCTATGGCCGCATCACCACGTACGGCTCGACCAGCTACCTGGACGACCAGGTGTACCCGCACAAGTGGCTGATCGACCTGGCGCTGAGCTACAACGTGGACAACTGGACGTTCACCGTCGGCAGCGACAACGTGCTCAACACCTATCCGGCCAAGGTGCGTCAGGACAGCGACCAGAACGGCGCGTTCCCGTATTCGTCGAGCTCGCCGTTCGGCTTCCAGGGCTCGTTCGTGTACGGCAAGGTCCAGTACCACTGGTAGATCCGGTCGGCGTTGACGCGGCGAAAGCTCCGGACCATGCCGGGGCTTTCGCCGCGATGCGCAGACAGCCACGGCCGTCGGTCATGCGACGCGGCGGTCTCTCATGGGTAGCCTCCGCCTGCCTGTAACCATGCTCGACCCATCCCGTGGAGGGTGAACGAATGTCCGATCGAAACACGCTGCGACTCCCTGCCAGGCCCGCCAGCCGGGCGACACCGGACCGCCGCACGCCGTGGTGGCACCGCCCGGTCCTGGCGGTGGCGATCGCCGCGTGCAGCGTGCTGGCGTATGCGCAAGACGGCACAGCGACCCGAACCACGACAAGGACCACTGCCGCGATCGCCAGCGCGAACGCCCTGGCCACCGAAGCCGGCTTCGAAATCCTTGCCAAGGGTGGCAATGCGGTCGATGCGGCGATTGCGGTAGCCACGTCGCTGTCGGTGGTGCAGCCGGAAGCCTCGGGTATCGGCGGCGGCTTCCTGGCCCTGGTCCACGATGCGGCCACCGGCAAGGACACCTTCATCGATGCACGCGAGATGGCGCCGCAGGCCGTCAGCGAGGCCCACTATCTCAATGCCGACGGCACCCCCAACCGGGATGCCTCGGAAAACGGTCCGCTCGCCGCCGGTATTCCCGGCATGCCGGCCGGTCTGGCGTACATGGCCGGCAAGTACGGAAAACTGCCGCTGGCGACGTCGTTGCAGCCGGCGATCCGACTGGCCGACGAGGGTTTTCATCCCACCGGCGCACTGGTCCGTTCGATCGGCCGCAAGGCCGAGGTGCTGGCTCGCTACCCGGCCTCGGCCAGCAAGTTCCTGCCCGGCGGCAAGGCGCCGTCGGAGACCGGCATCTTCCGTGATCCGGGCCAGGCCGCGACGCTGAGGGCCATGGCTGCACGAGGAGCCGATGGTTTCTACAAGGGCGCGGTAGCGAAAGAGATGGTCCGGGCGGTCAAGGCCGCCGGCGGCACCTGGACGCTTGCCGATCTGGCCAGCTATCAGGCGAAGGAGCGGGTGCCGATCGAGATCGATTACGCCGGTTACAAGGTGATCACCGCACCGCCACCGTCCTCCGGCGGCGTGGCCATCGCCGAAATGCTGAACATCATCGCGCCGCTCGACCTGAAGAGTTTCGACGAGGCGCATCGCATCCATTACCTCGTCGAGGCGATGCGCCGCGCCTTCCGCGATCACAACCAGTATCTGGGCGATCCCGACTTCGTGAAGATGCCGCTGGACATGCTGCTCTCGCCGTATTACGCCGATGGCCTGCGCCAGAGCATCCTGCCTGACCGGGCCACCAAATCCGCCTGGTTGCCGTCGGTGAAGGCGAAGAGCCCCGGCATGCACACCACGCATTTCTCCATCGTCGACCAGGACGGCAACATGGTGTCGATGACCGCCACGGTGAATACCACCCTGGGTTCCAGTTTCGTTGCCGGGAAAACCGGCGTGCTGCTGAACAACGAGATGGACGATTTCGCCCTGGTGTCCGGCCAGCCCAATGCGTTCGGCCTGCTTGGCGGCACGGCCAACGCACCGGTCGGCGGCAAGCGGATGCTGTCGTCGATGACGCCCAGCTTCGTCATCGGCAAGGATCGCCTGGCGGTGATCGGCTCGCCCGGCGGCTCGACCATCATCACCCAGGTGTTTGCCGGCATCCTCGCCTTCATCGACGGCAAGAGCGCCAGCGAGATCACCGCGCAAAAGCGCATCCACCATCAGTTCATGCCCGACCGCGTCGACATCGAATCCGGCAGCGACATCCCGGCCGACGTGATCGAAAAGCTGAAGGCGATGGGCTACGAAATCAACGACAGGGAGTCGTGGGGCAACATGAACGTGGTGGTCTGGGACAAGACGACCGACGTCAAGACGGCGGCCAGCGATCCGCGCAACAGTGCCGGCCTCGGCAAGGTCGAAACCATCCATTGAGTCAGGGGCCGGCGTTGCCGGGAAAGCGTGGCGCGGCCCGGGTGCGCGGGGAATCGCACGGATCCGTCCGGTGCGCCGGAGGCCCGCCACGGTTCGCGCGTTTCAGCGTCGCCCGCGCCGGCCGATCGGACGACCCGCCACCGGCGCAGCCATCAAGTGGAGTAACCCTTTCATGTCAAGCCATGGCGATGTGGCCCGGCCCGACCGGTGGGGGCCGCCCTACCTGCTGTACCTGGGCAACCCGGCCGACGAACTGGCCATCAAGACGGCCAGGGGCGTGGCTTACTGGCGGCCGGAATGGTGCATCGGCCAGCACCGGCATGCGGACTGCAAGCCGACGCTCGGCCTGCCCGACATGGGCATGGCCGAAGCCAGGGCCAGGGGCGCGAACACCATGCTGATCGGCACCGCGAACGCCGGTGGCGTGATGGCGCCGGAGATTGCCGCTGATGCCATCGCGGCGCTCGACGCCGGCCTCAACGTGGTCGCCGGCCTGCACCAGAAGCTGCGCGAGAACCCGGACATCGTGGCCGCCGCCCGGCGCAACGGCCGCGTACTGTTCGATGCGCGCGACCCCGCGCCGGGCATTCCGGTCGGCAACGGCCGCCCGCGCGCCGGCCGGCGGCTGCTGACGGTGGGCACGGACTGCTCGGTCGGCAAGATGTACACCACGCTCGCGCTGGAGCGCGCCATGCGCCGGCGCGGCTGCGCGGCGGATTTTCGCGCCACCGGCCAGACCGGCATCTTCGTCGCCGGCGCCGGCGTGCCGATCGACGCGGTGGTCGCCGATTTCATCTCGGGCGGCGCCGAGTGGATTTCGCCGGCGCGCAACGACGGCGGCTGGGACCTGATCGAGGGCCAGGGTTCGCTGTTCCATCCTTCCTACGCCGGCGTGTCGCTCGGTTTGCTGCATGGCGCCCAGCCCGACGCCCTGGTGCTGTGCCACGAACCGACCCGGAGCCACATGCGCGGCCTGCCGGGTTACCCGATTCCCGAGCTGAAGCCCTGCCTGGAAGCCAACCTCGCCGCCGCACGCCTGACCAACCCCACCGTCCGGGCGGTCGGTGTCGCACTGAACACCTCCGGCATGTCGGCGCCGGAAGCCCTGGCGACCTGCCAACGGATCAGCGAGCTGCTCGAGCTGCCTTGCCAGGACCCGGTCACCATGGGCGTCGAATCGATCGTGGACCACCTGTTTGCATGCTTCGCGAACTGAGCATCACGCAGCGCAGCTACCCGTTGGTGGCGCCGTTTCGCATCGCCCGCGGGGTCAAGTACGCCGCCGATGTGGTGACGGTCGAGCTGCGCCAGGGTGGCCGGGTCGGGCGCGGCGAGTCCGTTCCGTACGGTCGTTATGGCGAGTCGGTGACGTCGGTGCTCGACGAGATGGAAGCGCTGCGTGCCGAACTCGTCGCCGGCATGGGGCGCGACGAACTGCAGGCACGGCTGTCGCCGGGAGCCGCGCGCAATGCGCTGGACGCGGCGATGTGGGATCTCGAATCACAGCTCAGCGCGGTGCCCGTGTGGGCGCGGCTGGCGCGCCCGCCGCGAGCCGCGCTGGTCAGCGCGATCACCGTCAGCATCGACACGCCGCAGCGGATGGGCGAAGCGGCGTCCCGCATCGCCGGCGCCGGCCTGATCAAGATCAAGGTGGACGCCGACGACCCCGCGGCACGGATCGAGGCCGTCCGGCGGGCGGCGCCCCTTGCCCATCTCATGGTCGACCCTAACGAAAGCTGGGATATCGGGCTGCTGCGCGACATGCAGCCCGTGCTGGAGCAGGCTGGCGTGGCATTGCTGGAGCAGCCGCTGCCGGCGGATGCGGACGACGCCCTGCTGGGCTTCTCCAGCCGCATTCCGATCTGCGCCGACGAAGCCTGCCACGTGACGGCGGACCTGCCGCGCCTGCGCGATCGCTATCAGGCGGTCAACATCAAGCTGGACAAGACTGGCGGCCTCACGGAGGCCTGGCGCCTGCTGCGGGCCGCGCGTGCGGAGGGTTTCAGGATCATGGTCGGTTGCATGGTGTGTTCCTCGCTCGGCATCACGCCGGCGCTGGAGATCGCGCGCGAAGCGGAGTTCATCGACCTGGACGGCCCG
>Ga0207674_10010159_pt1 | contig 10702 bp, 8 predicted proteins | sample KBSCornC72_FD_184303 | JGI IMG/M metagenome (GOLD analysis project Ga0207674, IMG submission 184303) | Corn rhizosphere microbial communities from Kellogg Biological Station, Michigan, USA - KBS Corn C7-2 (SPAdes) (version 2) | ecosystem: Host-associated > Plants > Roots > Rhizosphere > Soil ...
GAACGATGGCGCTCTGTGCGAGCGATTGGGGGCTGCGGGACGTGCACTCTATGAGGAACAGTTCACGTGGCCAGCGGCGTGGCGGAGGTTAGAGGAGTCTGGCGGGATCTGAGGGCGAGGCATGCCTCGCCCCTACAGCCGGACGAAGTATGGCGAGGTTTTGTAGGGGCCGGGCATGCCCGGTCCGGCTAGCGTCCGGCGATTCCGAACAAACGGAAACTTGTCACAAACTGAACTGCGGCGATATTGTCCTCGGCCCCGTGAATCTCGGGACCGCGAGCGACTGTATAGCCGAACTTTATGATCTGATTCGCCGCAGGGCGGAACCCGGCGCCAAATTCGTACGTCTCGGTTCCAGCAAAAGCCACCGGATGACTGTAGCCGATTCGGGCGGCCGCGTACCACCGCGGATGTAGCACGCGGCGAACTTCCGCATATCCCGTGTGCAGGTTGTAGTTGGCGATCTTCCGATAGGTCATCTGAAAGCCCTGCAGTTCTCCGTAAACATTCCACGGACCGCGTCCCCATTGAACGTCCACACCGTAGCCATTTGCCGGCAAACTATGCGGCGGAGCCTCACCGGGAAAATAGAATTCAAAGTGCCGGTCCAGGTACGGACCACGGTACGCCGATGCGCCCACTCGAAATCCCTGCACGATGGTATAGCCTGCGCCTACCGTCCAATCGCCGTACTGATCGCGATCGAAGATGCTGCGCGGATTTGCCGGAGAGGAATTCGTGAACTGCGCCCGCATATCAAACCCTCCGGCGCTCGCGTCCACTTGCGCCCCGGCCAAACCTTGAATCTGCACGCCGCCGGAGTAATAACCGTAGGAACCAGGGACGCCAGGCAACGGGTTCACCGCCGGATCGTAGCGCAGCAGGAATGAACCGAACGCGGAAGGGAGTTGCCCCGCACGCACCACCACAGATGCCTTTTTCCAGAACTGCGAATAGCTGATGTTGGCGTTCAGGATATTGGTCTTCACGCCGTAGCCTTGGCTGTAGAATTCTTCCGGAAAATGCGGCCGCGAGTGAACCTGAATCGCACCGGAGATCGCCCAGTGGGAATTCAATTTCCAAGCGGGATACAAGATTGCCTGGAACCCGCCCGTCACCGGTTCACCTTCGCGCGGTTCCCCGGTCAGCTCGTGGGAATAGACCGATTGGGCGCTTACAGTGGACCGCAACTCGAATCCTGACTCGGCTTCCTGGGCGAAAGCACATACCGAGGCACATGCGGCTAGAAAAACAACTCGAGAAATCATACCGGGGTCTCCTGAGCAGCCCCCGTTCGCACGACGGCCGATAGCCGATGCAGCGAATCAAGCATTGGATCCTCGCCTAGCGAGAGAAATGCCTGCACGGCAGAGGGATCGAGCTGTGTTCCCGCGCACTTTTCCAAAATCCGGACCGCTTCTTCGTGCCGCATTCCGCGGCGATACGGACGGTCAGAGGTCATGGCGTCATAGGCATCAGCCACTTTGACGATCCGCGCGGACCGCGGTGTCTCTTCGCCCGTCAATCCTCGCGGATACCCGCCGCCGCCCCAGTTCTCATGGTGCAGTTCCACTACTTGAAGATAGGCATCGAAACCCTGCACGCATTCGAGAATCTTCCGGCCGATCACCGGATGCTGCTGGATCAGCGCTTCCTCTTCTGCCGTCAACTTGCCGGGTTTTTGCAGCACGGCATCGGAGATCCCGATCTTGCCGATGTCGTGCAGCAGCGCTCCGACCCGGATAATTTCTAGTTCATCCGCAGGTACAGCCATGGCTCGGGCGATGGCACAGGAATACTCGCTCACACGCTGACTGTGACCGGCGGTGTAGGGATCGCGGGCATCGAGTGCGCTCGCCAGTGAGCTGACGAATTCCACGTAGGCTCGCACCAGCTGGTCGCGGCCGTCCTGAATGGACGCGGCGGCATGATTGAAACTATCCGTCAATTCCCGAATCTCGCGGACGCGCTGCTGGCCGGAGGGGAATTCAGGCAGAACTCCGGTCTTGCCGCCTTCACGCAAGCGAGCGACGACTTTGGCCAAGGGCTTCACGATCGATTTGGACGAGAACGCTGCGATCGCGAAGGCGCCTAGCAACGCAGTCAATCCGGCGCTCAAAAATACGCCCCGAAGCGCGGCCTGCACCGGTGCGGCGGCAGCATCCAAGCTTCGCAGACTTCGCAGTGTGAACTGCTGATTTTCCGTTTGGGAGGAGTCCAACGGAACGGACAAGTAGGTCTCGCCCGCCATCTGCACTTCGCACTCGGCTTGCGGCCCGCATTTTCGCAGCGCTGCTTCGACTTTGGAACTCGCGACGCCCGGCGCGCTGGCTGCGATCACGGACCCGCCGCGTAAGAGCACGGCGGGCATCGCAACCTCGGCCACATCGAACCGTTCGCCCACGGCCAGGGTACCGACGCTCTCCTGCCCTTGTGCGATGGCGACCGACGTGACGCGGAAAATCTGATCCTGCATCGAGAAAAATCCGCTGGCAGGCAGACGCAGGCTATCGAACTTGACCGGCGCAAATCCTTCTTTTCCTCGAACCACGCCAGCCAGTGGATCGCCCGAGGGACTGGACACGGCCAGAAAATCGAACCCCATGGTGTCGCAGATTTCGCTGAGCTGATCTTCCACGGTCCGGCGCGCGGCATCAGGCGTCAGGTCTTCGGTGGCCAGCAACTGCAAGCCAGCTTTCAGGGCAGGATTCTCGGCCGCTACGCGAAGAATTCGAATATTCTTGAGGTCGCTTCGCTCACGCTCTTTCGCCAGCGTTACCTGGCTATCGCGCTCGGCGGACCGCAATCCTTCCTTGACCGCGGATAAAGCAGCGGTTCGTGCCGCCCAGAAACTACCTGCCAGCAGGCAGGTAAACGGGAGGAACGACCACAAAAATGCCCGCGTTGAAAACCGCATCTAGTGACCCGCGTGAACGGGCGCTTCTCCTCCGGGAATTTCTGGCAATGGCACAAAAAAATTGATCTCGGAATTCTGCCCAGCCGTTACTTCGATGGTCTTGCGGAAAGTTCCCGCGGTTTTGTGCCAGGCTACGACGGAGTATTTTCCAGGCGGGACATCGGCCAGAACGAACTGCCCCGAGGGTTCCACGCGCACGGCCCATGCGTTGGGAGTCACCACCACAGTACCGGTCATGTTCGGATGCAGATGGCAGTAGACGAAAACTACCCCAGGCTTATCGAATGTGACCATACGGGTCTGGCCCTTGGGATAGTTCCCCAAATCAAAGCTCTTGGGCTTGGATAGCGAGAAAACATTGTGAAAAATGGGATCGAAATTGGGGAAGGAGACCGAAGAGCCCGCGGGGATCGTGACCAAGTCGGGAGAAAAACGCCGGTTCTGCTGTTCCATTACCACCGGAGGCGCCGACACAGAGCGCTGCAGACCTTCCAGATAGACCACAACATGCGAACGCTCGTAGTCCAGGGGATCCTGATCAGAATCGGGCCGCAGTTTCACGGGTGTGCCTCGCTGATACAATCCAGCGGCAGGAGTTACGTTCCTGGGAGTAAGCTTTCGTTCGACCGTAATAGTCCCGCGAATGTCTGCTCCCTGAAGGGCCGACAGGCTCCCCAGAGCAGCCAAGACGCAAACCACACTCGTATTCATCCTAAAACTTATCGGCCAAACCAGCGGAGTACCCCCTAAGTGGTTCTACTTAAGTCGGTCTCGTTCTTCGCGCACTTTTGCTGGATCGGTGCCGGGATCGGTCTAAAGCTTTCGTTTGTATGATTTACGAAAGCTGTTCGGGCGCCTGTGGAAATCTAAATGCAATCATTGTTCTTTCCGGTTCACATTTCGTGAAAATGTATCAACTAATTTCCAGTGTCAAACGTCTAATTCGAAAGATCCTCCATGGAGGGAGGGGTGTGCGACGAATCGTACTCGTGATGTCGGCAGTGGTGCTGGTGTCGTGCGAGCGCGCCACTCCCAACGGCTCGGAAATCCGAGTCTCTTCCGTGTCGGTGGCCTCGCCCGCCGAGCCAGCCCACGGGCAGCGGGAAGTCCGGCTGACGGGCACCGTTGAGGCGGTACATTCCTCGAAAATCATCGTCCCGCAGACGTTAGGTCAGGGCGGACAGCTCACCCTAACCCACCTGATCCCCAACGGGACGCATGCCGAAAAAGGCGACCTGCTGGCTGAATTCGATCCCACCCAGCAGATCGATAACGGACTGGCTGCTCGCGCCAAGTACGAGGACCTGGGCCATCAAGTGGAGCAGAAAGCGGCTCAGAATCGCGCAGACCAAGAAAAGCGCCGCTCGGATCTTACGCAAGCTCAAGCCGACTTGGGCAAGGCGGAGCTGGATCTGCAAAAAGCGCCCATCCTGGCGGAGATCGCCAAGCTGGAGAACGATATCAAGGCATCCAACGCGCGCATGCACGTGGAAAGCCTGACTAAATCGAACGCGTTTCATGACCAATCCGACGCCGCCGCATTGAAGATTTTGGAATTGCAGCGCGATAGGCAGAAGGTGGCTCTGGAGCGGGCTCAGATTAACCTCGACCGGATGCAGGTACGCGCGCCGCTGGCGGGCATGGTGGCCCACCAGAACGTCTATCGTGGAAACTCCTTCGGGCACGCGCAGGAAGGCGATCAACTCTATAGGGGCCAAGCCTTGGTGAGTATTTTCGACCCTTCCGAGATGCTGGTTCGCTGTTCTGTCGGCGAACCGGACGGCGCAGCCTTGGTGCCGGGCACACGCGCGAAGGTGTACATCGACGCTTATCCCGATCTGGCTTTGCCGGCGCACTTTGAGTTTGCGAGTCCTATGGCGTCGTCCGCGCTGGGCAGTCCGGTGAAGACGTTCTCGGCAGTTTTCAAACTCGATAAAACCGATCCGCGCCTGACGCCGGACCTTTCGGCCGCCGTAGTGTTGGAACCGCGCAACGGCGCGTTGCCACCGGGAGCCGGTAAGTGAAGAGAATCCTGCGCGCAGCGATCTGGCTGGCTGTTGTAGGCGCGATCAGCGCCGCGGGCTGGGTAGGCGCCCAGAAGTATCGCGGAACACAGACCGCAGCGGAACTACCGGTAGCGCAAGCACGCGAAGGCGAATTTCTGGCCATCATCCGCTGCCGCGGCGAACTGCGGGCTGTTCGCTCGGCGCAAATCTATGCTCCGATTGTTCCCAATTTGCGGATCGCCTGGATGGCGGCCAACGGCGAAGTGGTAGAAAAAGGCGCTCCTGTGATCCGATTCGATTCGAGCACCGCACAGCAGGATCTGATTCGCAAGGAAGCACAACTCACGCAGTCGCAGGCGACGTTAGATCAACAAGTGGCGCAGGCGCAAATCACTGCCGACCACGACGAAGGCGATCTCAAAGACGCCCGCTACAACGTGGAGAAGACCCGGCTGGGCACGGCGGCCAATGAATTCGTCGGCCGCATCCAGGCGGAGCAAGCTCGCATCGATCTAGGAGTCGCCGAGCAAAGACTTAAGGTTCAGGATGCCAACATCGCTCTGCACGCGACGTCCGACAAATCCCGGCTGGCGTCGCTGACCCGCCAGCGCGATCAGGCCAAAGCCGATGTGGAACTCACGAAAGCGCGCATCGCGCAGATGGAGATTCCGGCGCCGCTGGGGGGCGTGGTGGTTTTCGTTTCTAACTATAACCAGGGACCGCTCAACGCCAAGCCGTTCAAGGTCGGCGACAACGTGTACTCGGGAATGAATCTGGCAGAAATTCCCGACATGACTTCACTGGTAATGGACGCCAAGGTTGAAGAGATAGATCGGGGCCGCGTGGCTGTGGGAAAAGACGTGCAGGTGCGCGTGGACGCTTTGCCGGAGCTATTGATTCGCGCAAAGATCACTCAGATTTCGCCGCTGGCCGAGTTGAGCAACGACTATCCTCCCACGCGCAGCTTTCGCGGCTATGCATCGCTGCAGATCCCCGATCCGCGGCTGCGCCCGGGCATGAATGGCGGCATGGATATCGTGATCGACCGGATTCCCAAGGCCATCAGCATTCCCACAAAAGCGGTATTCACTCGCGACGGAAAACCGGTGGTGTTTGTGGCGGATCGCGGGACGTATCGTCCGACACCGGTCCAGTTGCTGGCGAGGAATCCAGATGAAGTAGCCGTCTCCGGATTGAAGGCCGGTTCGATGGTCGCGCTGACGGATCCCGACAAGAAGGAAGCCAAAAAGTGAAGAAACGGCTTCTGATTTCGGTGGTGGTGATCGGGGTGCTGGGGACATTGGCTTGGGGTGCGATGCGCGTGATCCAGATGACCGCACCGGAAGACAAGAATCAAATCCCCATCACGAAAGTGCGTAAAGGAAAGGTCACCATTTCGGTTTCGGCGCGAGGCGAACTGCAGGGCGGGAACTCGGAGGTGCTGACCGGTCCGATGATCGGCGGCGACCTTCCCATTACGTATCTGCGCGAGCCCGGCGAGCCGGTGAAGCCCGGGGACGTGGTTGTGGAATTCGATACGACCGCCCAGGAGTACAATCTGCGTGAGGCCGAGGCCGACCTGGCGGAAGCCGAGCAGCAGGTGATCAAGGCCGAAGCAGACGCACAGGCATCGATTGAAGAAGCTCGCTACCAGACGCTTTCGACCGCCTTTGACGTGAAGACCGCGGAGCTGGAAGTGCGCAAGAATCCGATTCTGGCCGCTGTTCCCGCGCGCCAAAATGACATTGCACTGGACGCCGCCAAGAATCGCCAGGTCCAAGCGGATAAGGATTTCAATAACAAGAAAACCACCGCCGGCGCGGGCATCGCCATTCAAAAAGCCGCCGTGGACAAGTCCCGCGTGCTGGCGCAGAATGCGCAGCGGCAGATCGACACCATGACTCTGAAGGCCAAGACCGCCGGCTATGTAAACGTGCAGCAAAACAGCAACCAAAACAATCTCTACTACGGACAGGTGCTGCCGGATTTCCAGGTGGGCGATGCGGCGCGTTCCGGGCAGGCCGTGGCGCAAATTCCCGACATGAGCAATTGGGAAGTGAGCGCCAGCATTCCGGAGCTGGACCGAGGCCACCTGGATGTCGGCCAGAAGGTGACGATCCGCGCGGCGGCGATTCCGGGTCGCGAGTTCCGCGGCCACGTCAAGAGCCTGGGCGGCACCTCCGGCTCCGCGTGGGATCGCCGATTCGAGTGCCGTATCGCACTGGATGAAACCGGTCCTGAGCTGCGGCCGGGGATGACCTCCAATATCCAGATCACGGTAGAATCGCTGGACGACGCACTGTGGATTCCCTCGCAGGCTCTGTTTGAAAGCGGCGGACGAGCATTCGTGTACGTCCGCACTCCGCAGGGATTTGTGTCTCGCGACGTGAAGCTGGTGCGGCGCAGCGAAAGCCAGGCCGTGATTACAGGGATCGGCGAGGGCGAGCAGGTGGCGCTTTCGAATCCGGATCAACAAACCAAAGCCGGGAAGACCGCGGATACGGGCGGCGTCATGAAGGCGCTGACGAAGTGATTCTTCTTTCGGACCTCGGCCAGGCATTTGGAAACCTTCGCGCTCAGAAGACGCGCACGCTGCTGACCGCAATGGGCATCGTGTTCGGAGTGGGCTCGGTGATCGGCATGATGGCGATCGGCGCGGGCGCGCGCGAGGAGTCGCTACGGTTCATTGAACTGCTGGGCGTGCGGAATATTCTGATCGATTCGCGTCAAGCCATGAGCCAGGAGGAGCTGCAACAGCGCCGGCGGTCCTCACCGGGCCTTTCCGAACGCGACGTTCGGATTCTGCAGGCGAATATCGACGCAGTCGAGCTGCTCTCGGCGCGGCGGACCTTGCATCCCGCTGCAGCTTTGCCAAAGCCATCGCACGATATTCCCGAGCTGTATGGTGTTCGACCGTCGTATAGCTTGATTCACAGCCTGCAGTTCGCCGAGGGCCGCTTCTTCGACGATTCCGACGACGAGCGCAGCGCTCTGGTCTGCGTTCTGGGCGAGGCCGCCAAGGTAAGCATGCTGGGCTACGATCCGGCAGTGGGCAAATTCGTCAAGGTCAACGATACCTGGCTGGAAGTGGTGGGCGTGCTGAAGGAACAGATCATGGCCGGAGCACAGAGCAGCGGCGGCACGATGCAGGACAGCAACAACATCATCTACGTTCCGATCAACACATTCCAATACCGTTATTGGGACCGCAGCGCCAACATGCGCGATGAATTGGACGGCATCGAACTGCGCCTGCGGCCCGACGCGGATAGCATTGAGGTGGCTAAAGTGGTGACGGCGGTGCTGAACTCGACGCATCACGATACCCAGGACTTCATTGTCACGATTCCCGCCGCTCTATTAGCTCAGCAGCAGCGCACGCAAAAGATTTTCACCTATGTGATGGTCGCGATCGCGGCGATCTCGTTGTTGGTGGGCGGTATCGGGATCATGAATATCGTACTGGCTACGGTGCTGGAGCGGACTCGCGAGATCGGCATCCGGCGGTCGGTGGGCGCGCGAAGGTTCGATATCGTGCGGCAGTTCCTGACGGAATCCGTGCTGATATCCGCAGGCGGAGGATTGCTGGGAATCGCGTTCGGCTTCTTCCTGGCCTGGCTGATCGCACGCACGGCCGAATGGAAGACGATTGTCACTACCGTGTCCGTGGTGGTGGCCTTCGGAGTATCTGTAGCGGTGGGTGTGCTTTTCGGCGTGTATCCGGCGGTGAAAGCTTCCCGAATTAATCCTATCGAAGCGTTACGGTACGAGTAGCCTACCCCTGAAGATGAAGACTTCTTCACATTAGTCCTTTCAAAGCGTTACGCTACAAGTAGGGCTGTATCTATACGTTATCGGGGACACCAAAGGACAAGCGTGAAGACATCGGAGATTTTGCAAGCCTGGAACATGATTCTGAAGGGGCAGCCCCCTTCACTTTCAATCGAGATCACCCGCGAGTGTCCGTTGCGCTGCCCAGGGTGCTACGCCTACGAGGACGGGCATCTGGGCGGAGGTGGAGTTACGCTGCGCGGACTGCGCGACCGTAAAGGACAGGAACTGATTGACGGCGTGCTAGAGGTTGTCGACCGCGTGAAACCGCTGCATCTCTCGCTAGTGGGCGGCGATCCGCTGGTGCGCTATCGCGAGCTGGAAACCATGGTGCCGCTGCTGGTGAAGCGCGGCATTCACGTGCAGATTGTTACCAGCGCTTTTCGGACCCTGGTTCCTGCCTGGGCCTCCATGTCCGCCGTAAACGTGGTGGTGTCTATCGATGGGCTACAGGCCGAGCATGACGTCCGGCGCACTCCCGCCACGTACGATCGAATTCTGAAAAACATCACCGGCCAGAAGATTACGATCCACTGCACAGTGACCGCGCAAATGATGAAGCGTCCGGGTTACCTGCGCGAGTTTCTGGAGTTCTGGCATCCGCGGGACGAAATCCGCAAAGTGTGGTTCAGCCTGTTTACGCCGCAGGTAGGGGATGACCTGCCCGAAATCCTGACAGCTTCAGAGCGCCGCCAGGCGATCGAGGACATGCTGGCGTTGCGGCTGAAGTTTCCCAAACTGGATATGCCCAAGGGCATGATCGAGCAATTCGCGACTCCGCCGCACAGCCCCGAGGATTGCGTGTTCGCCCTCACCACGCAGACCATTTCCGCGGACCTGAAAACCAAGATCACGCCTTGCCAATTCGGCGGCAAACCGGACTGCGCATCGTGCGGATGCATCGCGTCCATGGGCCTGGCCGCTGTGGCGGCGCACAAGCTGGGCGGGTTTATTCCCGTGGGCATGATCTTCAGAGCTTCCGTGAAGATCGGGGCGATGCGATCGCGGCGTACCCAAGCGCCTCCTCCCGCGGCTGCTCAACTGCGCGTACTGCCTTAGGCTGCGCTTTCCGAGGGCATCCTAACCGGCCAGATGTGTATGCTTGTATAGATGCGGCCGGGTAGCTGCCCGGCGGCGGCAAGGAGTGCACAAGCTTGAACCGCTGGATCAGACTGGGCGCGGCCGTCACCGCGATGATCATGATCGCCAACCTGCAGTACGGCTGGACGCTGTTCACCGGCCCGCTGACCAAGGCCACCGGCTGGAAACTATCCGAGGTCCAATGGGGCTGGACGCTGTTCATTGCGCTCGAAACCTGGGCCATGTCGCTATGCGGCTGGATGATCGACAAGCGCGGTCCAAGGGTCCTGATGACCATCGCCGGCATCATGTGCGGACTCGGCTGGGCGGGGCTGGGACAGGCGCAATCGCTGACGGCGTTATACGCTTCCTATGCGGTCGCAGGCGTAGGCGCGGCCATGGTGTACTGCGGATGCATCGGCGTCGCGTTGAAATGGTTCCCGGATAAGCGCGGCTTGGCTGCGGGCACAATTGCCGCGGGATTCGGCGCTGGAGCCAGTCTATTCATCCCGGTGATGTCCTACATCATTCGAGTACAGGACTACCAGACGGCTTTCCTGTACAGCGGAATTGTGCAGGGGCTGTTGATCGTAGTTGCGGCTCAGGTGGTAGGGAGCGCTGGTGTGCCTCCAGCTGTGGCGGCCTCGGTTGCAAAGCCCAAGGCTCGCAGCCGCGGCGACAATTTCACGTCGCCCGAAATGCTCCGCACTCCGCATTTTTACGTGCTGTATCTGGCCATGCTGATGATGGGCGTCGGCGGCCTGATGGTCACGGCGAATGCATCGTCGGTGGGCAAGAGCCTGGGGATCGGAGCCGGTTTCATCACCACGGCGCTATCGCTTAACGCCGTCGCAAACGGCGCGGGACG
>Ga0207674_10010161_pt1 | contig 10701 bp, 8 predicted proteins | sample KBSCornC72_FD_184303 | JGI IMG/M metagenome (GOLD analysis project Ga0207674, IMG submission 184303) | Corn rhizosphere microbial communities from Kellogg Biological Station, Michigan, USA - KBS Corn C7-2 (SPAdes) (version 2) | ecosystem: Host-associated > Plants > Roots > Rhizosphere > Soil ...
ACTTGCGTGGATCGGCGCCCTTGCCCGGCGCCTTCACCTCGATGAAGCCAATCAGCGCCTTGGCCTTGCCCGCTCCTACCGTCACGGCGAAATCGGGCCGTGTCTGAGCACCGGCAAGCGTCGTTTCGCCAACGAGAGTCACGTGACCCAATTTGCCGGTCAGGCCCGCGAAGTCGTCGAACAAGTTGACGAGCGGCGTGCGAAGCTGGTCTTCCGGCTGCCCCGTCGCTGCCGGATTCGACAGTTTGGCCTTGGCATCCTTGCCGAAAGCGGAGATTGCCTCGGCTAACGTCAACTTACTCACACCGCCCCCCACAGGCTTTTCGACCAGCGAACCCCGATCTTCTTTCTTGCCGAGCGGCTGGGACTGTTGCACGCGGGGGCGTGGAGCCGCAACTGTCAGCAAACGCTGACACGCGAGCGAACCATGTCCGACGAACCTGACCTATTCGGCCCGTCCCAGCTCGGCTTGGGCCTCGAAGATACGCGCCGCGATCCAACAGTGGTCGATCCGGAAGAAGTCCGGCAGGAGCTTAGGGCTTTGCTCGCTCTGGCCAGGGCAGCTCATGACGAAGCGCCTTGGGACTTGCGGACTCACCGCTACCATCAGGTGGTTTTCCCCCAGATGGCGAACTGGCTGCCCGAGGACGAAGCGCAGCAGCTCTGCTTCGAGTTCGCGAAAGAACTGGAGCGCATCGAGCAACTGCTCGCCGCTTAAACTCAAATCCGCGCTGCGCGAAGCGCCGTCTCGTGCGAAGCGAACGCGGATCCCGGCTCGAGGCCGGGATGACGATGCTTGTTGCCGGAGTGGGCCGGCAATCGCTTCGCGAATCGGAATCCGACGATAAGTGCCGGCCCGTGTCGCCATGCCGTATCGTGCCCCTGGTTTTCGGCCTGCGCCGGGAACAGCTGCGCGCAGCGTCGGCCACACGCCTCGATTTCGCGACCAACTGAAGCAATACCCCTATTGTCTAGTAGAGAACTAGAGATTAGCAATTGAGCCCATCGGAACAGGGGAGTCCCTTCGATGTCGATGGTTCGCAATCTTACGCTTTCTCTCGCGCTTTCGGCGGCGGCGCTCGGCGGTGCCGCGGCGGCTGCGCCGACGCAGCTGCTCAACGTGTCCTATGACCCGACGCGCGAGCTTTATCAGCAGGTCAATGCCGCCTTCGCGAAGCAGTGGAAGCAGCCGATCACGATCAAGCAGAGCCACGGCGGGTCGGGCAAGCAGGCGCGCTCGGTGATCGACGGGCTTCCGGCGGACGTGGTCACGCTGGCTCTGGCCTATGACGTCGACGCCATCGCCAAGCGCGGGCTGATCTCGGGCAATTGGCAGGCGCGGCTGCCCAACAACAGCACGCCTTATTATTCGACGATCGTGCTTCTGGTGCGGCACGGCAATCCGAAGAAGATCAACGACTGGGACGACCTCATCCGGCCCGACGTGAAGGTCATCACGCCCAACCCGAAGACCAGCGGCGGGGCGCGGTGGAACTATCTCGCGGCGTGGGGCTATGCGCAGAAGACCTACGGATCGCCCGAGAAGGCGAAGCTGTTCATGGCCAAGCTGTTCCGCAACGTGCCGGTGCTCGACAGCGGCGCGCGCGGGGCGACGACGACCTTCGTCGAGCGCGGCCAGGGCGACGTGCTCATCGCGTGGGAGAACGAGGCGCTGCTGGCGACCAAGAAACTGGCGCGCGGCAAGTTCGACATCGTCTATCCGTCGGTCTCGATCCTCGCCGAGCCGCCGGTCGCGGTGGTCGACAGGAATGTCGACAAGAAGGGCACGCGGGCGGCGGCCGAGGCCTACCTCAAGTTCCTCTACACGCCTGGGGCGCAGGAGATCATCGCGCGCAACTATTTCCGGCCGAGGAACGGGGCGGTCGCGGCGAAATACAAGGGGCAGTTCCCGAACATGAAGCTATTCACGATCGACCGGAACTTCGGCGGGTGGAACAAGGCGCAGGCGCTGCACTTCAACGACGGCGGGCTGTTCGACCAGGAATATGAAGCGGCGAAGCGCTGACGCGCTGAACCTCTAGCCAAAGGGAAAACGAACAATGCGACTCCTGCTTCTCGCGGGCGCCTCCCTGCTCGCGCTCGCTTCGCCCGCACTGGGCCAGGAAACCCAGCTCGACACGCTCGAGCCGGCGGACGAGGCGCCGGTCCAGGCGGCTCCGGCGCCGACGGGGGACGCGGTGCTCGACCGGCTCAATGCGCTCGAGACGCGGGTCGGTCAGCTCGAGCGCGAGAACGCGCAGCTCAGGCAGCAGGCGGAGCTGACCGAGGGGCGGGTCGAGACGGTCGAGACTCGCTCGGCCAAGGCGGTGCAGTTCGGCTGGGCGCCGACCTTCTCCGACCCGGCGGGCAATTTCACCTTCAAGCCGCGCGGCGTGATCGAGGCGGACGCCGGCGTCTTCGACGAGCGCGAGGGCGGCTATGCCTATAGCGACGGGACGATGCTCCGCCGGGCGCGGCTCGGGTTCGAGGGAACGGCGTTCAAATGGTGGAATTACCGCGCCGAGGTCGATTTCGCCGGCAATGCGGTGAACATCACCGACTTCTACCTGCAATATACGAAGATCCCGAAGACGGTGCTGACGATCGGCCAGCACAAGGCGCCGTTCGGGCTCGAGAGCAACAATAGCGACAATTACAACATGTTCCTGGAGCGGGGCATGTTCACCAACGCGTTCGGCAATGCCGGGGCCGAGCGTCGGATCGGCGTCTCGGCGGCCTGGGCGCCGGAGGAAAACGTCAACATCGCGGCGGGGCTGTTCGGCGACAATGAGAGCATCAGCCGAGGGAGCGGGGCAGCGCCGGGCGAGAGCTGGGGAGTCAACGGTCGCGCGACCTGGGAGCCGGTGTTCGACACGGGAAAGATCGTGCACTTCGGCGTGTCGGGCTATTACCGCGAGCGGCTGAAGTCGGGCGACGTTCCGGACGCGGTGCGGCTCAACGACCGGCCCAACGTCCGCATCGACGGCGGCAACATCGCCGACAGCGGCGTCATCACCGGCGCGCGCTCGCTCAAATATGCCGGAGTCGAGGGGGCTGGCGTGTTCGGGCCACTCACCGTCGCAGGCGAGGCGGGGCGGCTATGGCTCGACCGTTTCGCGGGCGATAATGCGCGCTTCTCCGGCTATTACGGATATGCGGCCTATATGCTGACGGGCGAGACGCGGCCGTTCAAGGGCGGCAATTTCGACCGGATCAAGCCGTTCAGGGAGCTCGGCAAGGACGGGCTCGGAGCGTTCGAGGTGGCGCTCCGCTACGATCATATCGACCTTGGCGACACGCCGGTGCTTGCGCGCGCGGGGAACGCGGCGTCGAGCGTGACGGCGGGGGTGAACTGGTACTTCAACCCCTATGCCAAGCTGATGGTCAACTGGGTGCGGTTCTGGGGCGACAACACGCCGCTCGACCCGGTGGGCTCGAAGACGAAGGGAGACGCGCTGGCGACGCGCCTCCACCTCGATTTCTGACGAGTTCGTGATGCCCAGCGCTTCCCCTGGCCGCTCCTCTCCACTCCCTGGGTTCGGTCTCTCGCTGGGCATCACGATCCTGTGGCTGTCGCTGATCATCCTGATCCCGCTGTCGGCGGTGTTCGTGAAAAGCGGCAGCGAGGGATGGCATGTGTTCTGGGCGGCCGCCGCGTCGCCGCGAGCGCTCGCGGCCTACCGTCTGTCGTTCGGAGCGGCAGCGCTGGCGGCGGCGATGAACTGCCTGTTCGGGCTCCTGCTCGCGTGGGTGCTGGTGCGCTACACCTTCCCGGGGAGGCGGCTGCTGAGCGCGGTGATCGACCTTCCGTTCGCGCTTCCGACGGCGGTCGCGGGGATCGCGCTGACGGCCCTCTACGCGGACACTGGGATCATCGGACGCTTCCTCGAAGCGGCGGGGCTTCCGGTCGCATACCGGCCCGCGGGCGTGGTGCTGGCGCTGACCTTCATCGGCTTGCCGTTCGTGGTGCGCACGGTCGAGCCGGTGCTCGCCGCGGCATCGAGCGAGGTCGAGGAAGCGGCGCTGACGCTAGGGGCGACGCGGCTGCAGACATTCTGGCGCGTGGTGCTCCCGACGGTCGCTCCGGCGCTCGCGACGGGGTTCGCCCTCGCTTTCGCGCGCGGAGCCGGCGAGTACGGATCGGTGATCTTCATCGCCGGCAACGTGCCCTACAAATCGGAGATCGCGCCGCTGCTGATCGTCACCCAGCTCGAGGAATATAATTATGCGGGCGCGGCGGCGATCGCCTGCGTGATGCTGCTCATCTCGTTCGCGCTGCTCCTTCTGCTCAACCTTCTGCAGCATTGGCAGCAAAGGCGGATGGCATGACCGCCGCCGGGCTTCGCGAGCCGCCCGCGGCCAAGGCGCTGCTGATCGCCGCGGCGGTCATCTATATCGCCGTGATGCTCCTCCTGCCGCTCGGCGCGGTGCTGTACGAAGCGCTTCGGCAAGGGTGGAACGCCTGGGTTTCGGCGGTGACCGATTCGGATGCGCGGGAGTCGATCAAGCTGACCCTGATCGTCGCTGCGATCTCGGTTCCGCTGAACACGATCTTCGGGATCGCGGCCGCCTGGGCTGTCGCCAAATTCCAGTTCCGGGGCAAGACGGCGCTGATCGCGCTGATCGAGCTGCCCTTTTCCGTCTCGCCCGTCGTTTCCGGGCTCGTGTTCGTGCTGCTGTTCGGAGCGCAGGGCTGGTTCGGCCCGTGGCTCGAGCGCCATGACATCCGCATCATCTTCGCGCTCCCGGGGTTGGTGCTCGCGACCTTGTTCGTCACCTTCCCGTTCGTCGCCCGCCAGCTCATCCCGCTGATGAGCGCGCAAGGGAGCGCGGACGAGGAAGCCGCGCTGACCCTGGGCGCCTCCGGGTGGCAGGCCTTCTGGCGCGTCACGCTCCCCAACATCCGCTTCGGGCTGCTCTACGGCGTGCTGCTGTGCAACGCTCGGGCGATGGGGGAGTTTGGGGCAGTCAGCGTCGTTTCCGGTCACATCCGCGGCGAGACCAACACCATGCCGCTTCAAGTCGAGGCACTTTACAATGACTATGACTTTGTCGCCGCCTTTGCCGTCGCGTCGCTCCTTGCTCTTCTCGCCCTCGTCACCCTCGCGCTCAAATCCGCGCTCGAGTGGCGATACCGCGAGGAACTCGCTGCGATCCACTGACATGTCGATCCGGGTCGAGCGCGTCTCGAAGAGCTTTTCCGCATATCCCGCGCTCGGCGATGTGTCGCTGACCGTGCGCGACGGCGAGTTCGTGGCGCTGCTAGGGCCCTCGGGCTCGGGCAAGACGACCCTGCTCAGGATCCTCGCCGGGCTCGAAGTGCCCGAGGCGGGGAAGGTCTGGTTCGGCGAGCGCGACGTCACGCGCGACAAGCCCGCGTCGCGCGGGATCGGCTTCGTGTTCCAGCATTACGCCCTGTTCGGACATATGACGGTCGCCCGAAACATCGCGTTCGGGCTCGACGTGATGCGGCGCGGGTCGCGGCCGCCGAAACGCGACATTGCGGCGCGGGTCCACCAGCTGCTCGAGCTGGTGCAGCTTCCGGGCCTCGGCAACCGTTATCCGAGCCAGCTCTCCGGCGGTCAGCGCCAGCGCGTAGCGCTTGCCCGGGCGCTTGCGCGCAACCCGCGAATCCTTCTGCTCGACGAGCCGTTCGGCGCACTCGACGCCAAGGTCCGGCGCGAGCTTCGCGTCGCGCTGCGGCAGATCCACGACGAGCTCGGGCTGACCTCGATCTTCGTCACCCACGACCAGGAGGAAGCGTTCGCGCTCGCCGACCGGGTCGCGCTTCTGAACCAGGGCCGCGTCGAACAGTTTGACGCGCCCGCCGAGATTGCCGCCAACCCCGCGAGCGCGTTCGTGACCAGCTTTCTCGAATAGGGAGCGGCTAATCGAGAAGTCGGTCACGCGAGTGAATCGCGTGACCGCGTCGGACGGGCTCGTTCGGCTCTAGGGCCGAACGCCCCGCCGGCCGGCACTCGCGCTCTTTTCGACACAAGCTCACGATTGCTGCGCAATCCTTCGCTTCTGCTCAGGCGCTCGTGACGTCCTTCACGTTATCGTCCGAGTTGCGATCGATGTAGAAATTGTACGGGTCCACGCCGGCGAAGGTCGGCTTCACCTTCGAGTGGATCGTCAGCTTCTGCACGCCGCTATGGATCGGCTGCTGCTCCATCATCACCACGTCCTTCGACGAGAAGGCGCCGAGCCCCGGACGCGCGGTGAAGAGCCCAATCTCGATCGGCTCGGCCAGCTTGGTCTTCGTCTCATTGCCCTTGCCGTCGGCGTAGAACTTGTCGGCGGAGATCGTGAGCGTCGTCGTCCAGCCGTCGCCGTCCTTCTTCGTCACCGCGTCGGTGACCTTGAGGTCGTAGAGCGTGATCTTCTCGAACAAATCGGTGATCAGCTGCTGCTGCTCGGGCGTCTTCGCTTGCCTACGGAACTCGGTGATGAGGTCGACCGAGCGCAAATAGGGTGGGCCCTTGAAGCGCCATGTGTCGAGGAAGCGCGAGAGCGCGCGGTCGACCGCGTCCTCGCCGAGCCGCTGCTGGAGCAGGTACATGGCGACCGCGCCCTTGCGGTAGTGGATGTACTGCTGGTTCTCAACCCGCTCGAGCGGGACTTCCTCGACCGCCTCGGCCTTGCGGCTGCGCAGATAATCGTCGAGCTCGTACTTGAGGAAGCGGCGGATCTTGTCGGGTCCGTAGAGGTGCTTCATCACCATCAGCGCCGAATATTGGGCGAGCGTCTCACTCGTCAGCGTGCCGCCCTGCATGTTCGCGCCGACCAGCTGGTGCGCCCAATATTGGTGCGACATCTCGTGCGCGACGACATAGGTCGTCCAGTCGATCTTGTCGGGATCGCTGGTGTCGGCGTTGAAGCCGATCGATTCCGAATAAGGCATGGTCCCGGCGAAGGCCTGGGCGAAGCTGTTGTAGCCGGGGAACTCGATGATCCGCGCATAGTCGAACTGGTACGGCCCGAAGTGCGCGCGGTAATAGTCGAGCGCGGCGCCCATCGAGTGCAGCATCTTGGGCACGTTCCAGTCGTGGCCGGCGTGGTAGAAGACCGACAGCTGGATGCCGTTGTGGTTCTCGCTCGCGAGCTTGTAGTCGGCCGACTGGATCGAGAAGAAGTTGAGGATCGGAGCGGTGCTGACGAAAGTCGCGGTGCGGCGGCCGTCTTTCGTCACGTCCGAGATCCGCTTGCCCGGGGCGATCGGGGTCTGGCCGGCATCGGTCGTCAGCCGGATTTCCGAGGTGACCCAGTCGGAGCCGATGTAGTTGCGCCTGGTCGCCGACATGTTCTCCAGCTTCGCCATCCGTAGCTCGGCGGGAAGGTGCTGACGGCGGCGCTGGGTGCGGTCGCTGAGCAGGCCGTTGCGGTCCATTCCGATCACCGGCGCGAACAGGCTGTTGTTGGCGAAGGTGCCGTTCTCGAGGATGTCCGTCGCCGGCCGGAACGCGCGGAAGCCGCGCCGCCACACGCGTGAGGTGAAGGTCAGCGCGGTCTTCGCGCCGGGCGCGAGCGGGGTGTCGAAGCGGTAGATTCGGTAGCCGAACTTCCGGTCGTCGCTGACGAGGTGCGCGCCGGCGATTTCGAGCTTCAGCCATTCGGTATCGTCGCTGAGCTTGCGGACGTGGATGTCGCGGATCGGACCATTGGTCTTGTTGACGAGATCGTAGCGGCCGTTCGTCAGAAGCAGGCGCTTGTGCGGGTAGAGCTGCACGTCGAGCGAAACGTGCGTGATCGAGGGCTGCGGCAAATTCTCGTACTTGAGATATTTGCGCTCGTAATCGGCGGTGTCTTTCTCCTGCTCGTCGCTGGTCTCGTAGCGGTTGAGGACCTTGATATTGTAATAGGAGTAGGCGCCGGTCGCCGCCATCGCCGCCGCCGAGACGCCGATGATCGCGAGCAGGGGCGCGGTCGCGAGCCGAGGCATCCTGCGGAGGCGGCTCCCGACCGACAATTCGGTGCCGCGCGGCCACAGCATGTGGGCGACGACCGCGAGAATGACGGCGAAGCACAGCCAGTAGAATTGCAGGATCGCCGCGCCCTTCCAGAAGCTGCCCGCGCCGACGAAGTCGCTGTAGGGGACGGCGGGCGTGCGGTCGTAGGTGTAGAGCGGATTCGAATAGCCCATGTTGCTGAGGAAGATCCCGCCAACGAACCAGACGAACAGGATTCCCCAGCCGACATATTTGTTGGGGCTGAGCACCTGGACGAAGACGGCGAGGATCGCGATCAGGAGTCCGTCGATTGCGGCGGGAACGACGAACCAGCCGAGATATTGCGGGATCCCGAACTCGCGCGCGCCGTCGACCAGCTGGTAGACGAGGCCGGTCGCCATCGCCGCGAGGTTCACGATCAGCAGGATGAGGAAGATGGCGAGCATCTTCGGCACGGTCATCACCCAGCTCGGGACCGCGGTGGAGTCTATGAGCTCGTTGAGCTTTCGGTCGCGTTCGCGCCACACCAGCTCGCCACCGTAGAAGGCCGCGATCATCAGGAGGAAGATCGAGGAGCCGCCCGACACCATGGTGATGGTCGCGGCGACCGTCGGATGATCCGAGGTCCCGAAGCTCGACTGGGCGATGAAAAGGAACAGCCCGGTGAAGCCGACCTCGAGCAGGATGAGCACGATCAGGCCGGGGCTGGTGAGGACCTGGCGGACCTCGACGCGGACCCGGGTCATGAACTGGGTGAGACGCGACGGCGTGCAGTCGCGGCCGACGACGGCCTCGCCGCCCCGCTCCACCGGCGCTTCGGCGATTTGCGTTTCGCGCGCCTTTCGCCTGGCGAGCCGTTTCAGGCGCCATCTCGAAGGCGCGCGCTCGGTCATTGAGAAGCGCCAGACCGTGAAGCCGAGGAACAGGAGGCCGAGCACGAGCGCCCAGATGCGGTTGAACAGGACCAGCCCGGACAGGTCGACGAGGCGGGTGTTCATCTCCGCCTGAGTCCAGTAGCGCGTCGCTTCCTGAAGCGCGCCGGAGCCGAGCGGCTCCCAGCGGGCGAAGATGTCGCGATATTCTATCTTCCGCCCGAGCGTGCTGCTGGTCACGAGATAGCCCATGACGAGCGTGATCGCCCCGACATAGGCCGCCATCATCGATCGCAGCACCGTCGCGAGCGCAAACAGCACGGCGCTCATCAGGAAGATGTTGGGAAGCGCGAACAGCGCGAAGTTCCAGCCGTAAAAGCTGAGCTTCTGCGGGCCGACCGTTTCCGGGTCGACCCACGGCATCATCGAGCCGATCGCCATCCCGATCGGGATCGCGAGATAGCCGAGCCAGGCGATGACGAGGCCTCCGGCGAAACGGCCGAGCACGATCTGCCGCGCCGTGACGGAGGTCGCCCGGACGATCGGCGCGAACCCGCTATTGTCGTCACGGACGATGGCGTTGGCGACGAAGGCGGTGATCACGAACAAATAGAAAAGCGAGAAGGCCGAGGTCGCGACGGCGATGGCGTAAGGCGCGTTCTCGTGGACCGCGCCGGGGGTTCCGATGCTGACGTTTTCGCTCGCGGTGATCCCGAAGCCCATCAGGAAGAAGATTGCGATCGCGACCCAGAAGACCGGATTGCGAAGCTGGTAACGGATTTCGAATCCGGTGATTCCGAAGATCATCTCCGCTGCTCCTCAGGCCGCGCGGCGGAGCGTGGAGAGGGTCGAGAAGTAAACGTCCTCGAGCCCGCCCTCGACCGGGTCGAATCCTTGCGGCTGCTTGTCGGCGAGGACGTGGATCACCGATTTGCCCGCGAACAGGCGGGTCGAGATGACCTCGTGCTGCTGCTGGTATTGCTCGACCTCGTCGCGGTCGATGACCTTCTTCCAGATGCGGCCGCGGGTGGCGGCAATGAGATCGCCGGGCTTGCCTTCGAGCTGGACCCGGCCGTTCGCGAGCACCGCCATGCGCGGGCAGAGGTCGGCGACGTCGTCGACAATGTGGGTCGAAAGAATGACGACGACATTGTCGCCGATCGCGCCGAGCAGGTTGAGAAAGCGGTTGCGCTCCTCCGGGTCGAGGCCGGCGGTCGGCTCGTCGACGATGATCAGCTCGGGGTTGCCGATCAGCGCCTGGGCGATCCCGAAGCGCTGCCGCATTCCGCCCGAGAAGCCGGCGATCGACTTGTTGCGGACGGCCCAGAGGTTGGTCTGCTCGAGCAGGGTCTCGACAACCGACTTGCGCTGCTTCGCGCCGGTGATGCCCTTCAGAACCGCGAGCTGATCGAGCATCGCGTAGGCGGAAACGCGGGGATAGACCCCGAAGTCCTGCGGCAGGTAGCCGAGGGTTCGCCGCAGCCGCTCGGGATCGGCGAGGACGTCGGTGTCCCCGAACCTGATCGAGCCCGCGGTCGGCTGCTGCAGCGTCGCGACCGTGCGCATGAGGGTCGACTTGCCGGCCCCGTTGGGTCCCAGCAGGCCATACATCCCGCGCGGGATCGAAAGCGTGACATCGTCAAGGGCGACCGTGCCGTTGGCGTAAGTATGGGAGAGATTGGCGATTTCGAGCATATAGTCCCCCGCTTCGAGCCCATGCCTAGGCGAGGCGGCCACGGACGGCAAACGGCGGTTCGACCAGTCGACGAACGGTTGTTGGATCTGTGCAGCAGGCCGAGCGATCGGACGGCGGATGGCGTCGGCGGGGCTTGCTCGCTTGACGCAAATCAAGCCTGACGTGCAATTGTGTGACCCGAAAA
>Ga0207674_10010167_pt1 | contig 10691 bp, 10 predicted proteins | sample KBSCornC72_FD_184303 | JGI IMG/M metagenome (GOLD analysis project Ga0207674, IMG submission 184303) | Corn rhizosphere microbial communities from Kellogg Biological Station, Michigan, USA - KBS Corn C7-2 (SPAdes) (version 2) | ecosystem: Host-associated > Plants > Roots > Rhizosphere > Soil ...
GCCGAAGTTCTTGTGCGCCGAGCTCAGCGTCCGGTTGACGAGGTTGCCCCAGTTCGCGACGAGCTCGTCGTTGTTCCGGCGGACGAACTCGGACCACGTGAAGTCGGTGTCCTGCGTCTCCGGCCCGGCCGCGGTCAGGAAGTAGCGGAGCGGATCCGGGTCGTAGCGGCTGAGAAAGTCGCCGACAGCGATCGAGACCCCGCGGCTGACGCTGAACTGCTTGCCCTCCATCGTCAGGAACTCGCTCGCGACGATCTCGTCCGGCAGCTCGAGCGGCTTGCCCGCGCCGAGCTCGCCGCCCGCCTCGTACCCGAGCAGGATGCTCGGCCAGATCACCGTGTGGAACACGATGTTGTCCTTGCCCATGAAGTACAGGTGGCGCGCCTCGGGGTCCTGCCACCACTCGCGCCAGGCCTCCGGCGTTCCGCGGTTCACCGCCCACTCGACTGCCGCCGACAGGTAGCCGATGACCGCATCGAACCAGACGTAGATGCGTTTGTCGTCGCGCTCCGCGTACTCCGGCGGCACGGGGATCGGCACACCCCAGTCGAGGTCGCGCGTGATCGGCCTCGGCTTCAGGTCCTTCAGCAGCCCGAGCGTGAAGTTCCGGACGTTCGAGCGCCAGTGCTTCTTCTCCTCCACCCACGCGGTCAACTGCTCCGCGAATGCGGGGAGGTCGAGGAAGAGGTGGTTCGTCTCCTTGAAGACGGGCGGCGCGCCGTCGATCTTGGAACGCGGGTTGATCAGATCGACGGGATCGAGCTGGTTCCCGCAGTTGTCGCACTGATCCCCGCGGGCCGAGTCGAAGCCGCAGATGGGGCACGTGCCCTCGATGTACCTGTCCGGCAGCGTGTGGCCGGTGGTGGCCGAGAATGCGCCCATCGCCGTCTGCTCGACGATGTAGCCGTGCTCGTACACGGTCCGGAACAGATCCTGGACCACGCGGTAATGGTTCTTCGTCGTCGTCCTCGTGAACAGGTCGTAGGACAGACCGAGGTCGTGCAGGTCCTTGCGGATGAGGCCGCTGTAGCGATCCGCGGTTTCACGCGGTGACAGACCCTCGCGATCGGCCGCGACCATGACCGGCGTGCCGTGCTCGTCGGTGCCGCTGACCATCAGGACGGAGTCGCCCTGCAGCCGGTGATAGCGGGCCGTGATGTCCGACGGGACGCCGAAGCCGGCGACATGCCCCAGATGCCGCGGGCCACTCGCGTAGGGCCACGCGACGGCGACGAGAATGCGCTGTTGGCGACGGTTCGGGAAGGCGTTCCTCCGGGGCGGGCTCGGTCTTGGACATCTTACGGAGGGCCGGTTGTGCGAACCCGCGTGCGACCACGGGTCGCCGCCGACGCCAACCGATGACGCCGAGCGCGACGAGCGCCAGGCCGGCCGCACCCAGCAGAATCAGCAGCCGTCGCGAGTGACCCGCTCGTAGTCGACCGACGGACGCCACGGGCGGTTCCGCACTGACACGGGCGACCGGTGCGGAAAGACGTTCGTGCTGCTCCCTCGCCCGGCTCCGGCCCGGCGCGGCGGTTCGCACTCGCGGATGTTGCACTGGCGCGGGCGGCGTCCTGGACGCCTCCAGGCGAGCACGGGGTCGTGCCGTGTGCGGCGCCGGCTTCGGCGTCGTGCGCACGGGCACCGACGCCCGCGCGCGCACCGGCGCCGGAGCTCCCACGGATCGATGCCTTGCACGCGCGTGCACGACGGCCGGATGGCGAGGGCGTGGCGTCACCCGTCCGGGAAGCGCCTGAGACGTCGACACCGGAGGAACCGGAGCTAGAGCCTGCGCCGGTTCCGGCGGCGCAGGCTCCGGAGCAGGCTGCGGAGGCAGCAGTGTCAAGGGATCGACGTATCCGTTCGCATCCGCCGTGTGGCGGATGCCGAGGTGCACGTATGGCTCCGTCCCCTCGGGCTCACCGCTCGGACCGATCGTCCCCACGACGTCGCCCTCGCTCACCCGCGTTCCCACGGTTACGCCGATCGAGCCGAGGTGGACGAGCGTCACCGACCAGCCGTCCTCGGTGCGGATCGTCAGACAGAGCCCCTGGCGGGGAAGCTGGCCCGCGTACGCGACGACTCCGGTCGTTGCCGAGCGGACATCCGAGGCCGTCGGAGCTCCGATGTCGATCCCGCGGTGCTGCCCGCCGGAGTAGGGGTCGCCGTCGGAGACGAACGGTCTCAGCACCGGGCCTTCGACTGGCCATGCCCACGCCGACGCCGCCGGTGCGAGCACGAGAGCGGCAAGCAGCGTTACCATGAGCGCGTTGCCTGATCTGAAAACCATGAGGCCAGAGTATAGTGGCGCTCGGCTGTTGTCAAATATGATTACAGCGAGGCGCGGTAGAGGCTGTTCCGAGAGTGCCCGGTGAGCCGCGCGACGAGGTCGGCGGCCTGCCGGCGGCCGACACCGGCCTCCACCAGCTCCGCCACGGCTGCCAGGGCGTCCGCATCCGCATCCGCCCCACGCTCAACCGGCGCAGCGCCGATGACGACCGTGATCTCGCCGCGACGAGGCTCGGCGAACTGACGGGCGAGCTCTGCCGCAGTCCCGCGGACGACCTCCTCGAAACGCTTCGTCAACTCGCGGCAGACCGCAACGCGCCGTTCCGGGAACGTGTCGGCCAGCGAGCGGAGGCTCGCGGGCAGACGGCGCGGCGACTCGAACGCGACCACCGCGTCCGGCCAACCCGCGAGCTCGGCCCACAGAGCACCCCGCGCGCTATCGGTACGAGGCAGGTATCCGACGAACCGGTACCGCTCGCCGACGAGCCCGCTCGCCACGAGCGCCGTCTCCACGGCCGACGGACCGGGCAGCACGGTCACCTGCACCCCTGCTGCGAGAGCCGCCTCGATCAAACGCGCACCCGGGTCGTTCACGCCCGGGAGCCCCGCGTCGCTCGTCAGCGCCACCCGCTCACCGGCCTCGAGGCGCGGCAGTACCTGAGCCGTCCGCTCCGCCTCGTTGTGCTCGTGGTAGCTCAGCAGCTTCGCGTCGATCCCGTGCCGCCCGAGCAAGACCTTCGTCCGGCGCGTGTCCTCGCAGAGGACGAGGTCGGCCTCCGCCAGCTCGCGGAGCACGCGCAGCGTCACGTCCTCGAGGTTCCCGATCGGCGTCGCGCAGACCGCTAGCAACTAGACGGCCTCGAACGCCACGAAGCCGGCTCCGACGAGCCCCGCGTCGGGGCCGAGCAAAGCCGGAACGACGCGGACGAGATCCCGGCCGGGCGGGAGTGCCTCCATTTTCATCGCCTGCAGGGCGGGCTCGAGAAAGAGATCGCGTGCCTGGCTGAACCCGCCGCCGATCACGATCACCTCGGGGTTGAAGACGTTGACGAGCGAGCCGAGCCCTGCCCCGAGCCGGCGCCCGATCTCGCGGACGGCCTCGAGCGCATCGGCGTTGCCCTCGCGCGCGGCGCCGACCAACTCGCGGCCCGTCGTTCCGTCGCCGAGGATCTCGCCCGCCATTCGGTCCGCCGTGCGTCCCGAGGCAAGCTGCTCGAAGTGCCCGTGGCCCGTGCAATAGATGCCGCTGCAGGGCTCGCCGCCGTACTGAAGGACCATGTGCCCGATCTCCGCGCCGGCACCAACCGAGCCGCGGTAGGGCTTGCCGTCCAGGATCAGACCACTTCCGATCCCGGTCCCGAGCGTGAGCATGATCATGTGGCTCGCGCCTCGTCCCGCCCCGATCTTCCACTCCGCGATCGCAGCCACGTTTCCGTCGTTGTCGAGCGCGATCGGGACGGAGAGCCGATCGGCCATCCGCGCACGAAAGTCGAAGTCCTCCAGCGGCACGTTCACCGAGCCGATGACGCGGCCGGCGCGCTGGTCGATCGTCGACGGAAGCCCGAAGCCGACGGCACCGACCCCGTCGTCCAGTAGAGCGCTCACGACCTCGTCGAACGCGTCGAGCAACTCGTCCTGCGACTCGGTCGGCGTCGGCCGCTCGATTCTTCGCAGGATCTTCCCGTCCCGGTCGATCACGCCCGCCGCGATCTTCGTCCCGCCGACGTCGATACCGAGGGCCCGTTCTGCCACGCGGCTACGATACGCCGCCGAATGGCGCAAGGAGAGAAGCCCTATCGCGTCTACCGAGGAGGTCGCGTCAAGGGGCGTGTGCCGACCCTCGGCAAGCCGGAGCGCACACCGCCGCGCACCGACCGGTCGCCGCAACGCTTCAAGGGGCCTGGTCCGAAGCAGCCGGGCCCGAAGCGCCAGCGGAACTGGGGCCGCTGGATCGGGATCGGCGTCGTCGTGTTCCTCCTGCTCGTGCTCGTGTGGGGCGTCGCGAGCTACCTCTCGATTCGAAGCGGCGCAAAGGCCGCCAACAAGCGGCTGCCAGCATCGGCGAAGGCAGCGCTCAACCCGCAGAGCGGGCTCATGCTCTCCAACCCGAGTGTGATCCTGCTCCTCGGCACGGACCACTCGTCGAAGATCCGAGACCGCAACAGCTTCGAGCGCTCGGACTCGATGATGCTGCTCCGCACAGACCCGGGCAAGGGCCGGCTCAACTACCTCTCGATCCCCCGCGACCTCCGCGTCAACGTGCCCGGCCACGGCTACGACAAGATCAACGCCGCGTTCCAGCTCGGCGGGCCGGCCCTCGCGATCAAGACCGTCCGCAACTTCACCGACGTCGAGGTCAACCACGTGGTCGTCGTCGACTTCGACGCGTTCACGAAGGTGATCGACAAGGTCGGGGGCGTCGACATCGACGTCCCGGGGCCCATCCTCTCGAACAAGTTCGACTGCCCGTACGCGACCCAGGCGCGCTGCGACCGCTGGCAGGGCTGGCGCTTCGCGAAGGGGATGCAGCACATGAACGGGCAGCGTGCGCGCGTCTACTCGCGGATCCGGGAGAACAAGCTGAACCCACGCGAGAGCGACGTGACGCGAACCGAGCGCCAACAGGCGGTCATCCAGGCGCTGCTCGCGAAGCTGACGGGCCTGGGCGTCCTCGTGAAGCTCCCGTTCGTCGGCGACGACGTCATGAAGCCGCTCACGACCGATCTCTCGGCGGGTCAGATGATGCAGCTCGCGCTCGTCAAGAAGCGGAGCGGCAACCAGCTGCATTGCCACCTCGGCGGCACGCCGGCAGGGTTCGGCGGGGGCTATCTCCAGCCGGACGAGGAGGCGCGGCGCACGATCGCGGCCTTCCTCGGTCGCTCTGCACCGCAGCCTCCACTGCCGGGATCGGCTTTCGGCTCCGGCTGCAGCTAGCTAGCTCGCTAGCTCTCCGCGACCTTCTTGACGTCCGTGTCCTTCTTCTCGCCCTCGTCTGAGGACTCGCCCGGCTTGTCGCCGTCCTTCGACGGCTTGCGCGAGCCCCGGCCGTAGTCGGTCGAGTAGAACCCCGAGCCTTTGAAATGGACCGCAACCGGGTACAGGACCCGTTGCACGGGGCCCTCGCCGCAGACCTCGCAGACCTCCGGCGGTTCCTCCGTCATCTTCTGGAAAACCTCGAAGTGATGCCCGTTCGGGCACTTGTATTCATAGATGGGCACCAGACGGAGCTTAGCTTCGACCTCAGGCGACACCCGCTCCCGTGCTAGCTTCGCGGCCTTGGCGACGCGAACGAGTGAGGTGTCGCCGGGCCGGCCAGAGCCCTACGCCCGTACTTTCGCGGTGCCGTCAGCCGAGCTCGGCCTCAGGACGTTCTGGCTCGGGGTCACCGGGTGCACGGCGGCTGTCGCCGTGTTCCTGCTCGCGCGGCTGACCGCCTGGCCGCCGCACGAGGACGAGACGCTCGCGCTCTTCGTCGGCCGAAAGTCGCTGGGCGGGCTGTTCAAGACGGTGCAGACCGAGCGCGGCGGCGCTCCGCTCCACTTCCTGTTCGCGTGGATCGTGGCGCACCTCGGCGGCGGGCTCGCGGGGCTCAGGCTCTTCTCCGCGCTCTTCGCGGTCGCGTCGATCCCGGTGCTGGCGCTCCTGTGCGCGCGCCTCGCCGGTCGGACCCCGGCGCTCGCGGCGACGGCGCTCGTCTCCGCGAGCTGGATGCTCCTTTTCCACGGGATCTACGGCCGGATGTACAGCCTCTTCCTGCTCACGAGCGCGCTCTCGTACCTTGCCTTCCTCGCGGCGATTGCAAAGGGCGGCCGGCGGAACTGGGCGCTGTGGGCGATCGCGATCCTGGCCACCGTCGCGACGCATCCCTACGGAGCGCTCGTGCTCGCCACGCAGGTCGTCTACGTGCTCGTGCGTGCGCGCACGCGGACTGCGCTCGTCGCGATCGCCGCGGTTGCGGTTCTCGGCGCGCCGTTCTGGTACAGCGACCACGTCCTCGCCGGCCGGTTCGACGTAGGCGTCGGGACAGGTGGGCAGAAGCTCGACGGGCCCGGCGCGGTGCTCGAGTACCTCTACCGGGTCGCGGGCGACTTCACGGCCGGGTTCACGCCGGTGGTGATCGCGGTGCTCGTGGTGGCGGGCGTCGGAGCGCGGGCGCTCTGGCGTCGGAACCGCGATGGGGCGCTCCTGACCGCGAGCGTCGTCTTCGTGCCGACCGCGGCGTTCATCCTCGCTCGGTTCGGCCAATCGACGTCGCCCGAGTCGCGCCACCTGATCTTCGTGCTCCCGTTCTTCGCGCTGCTCGTCGCGCTGGGGCTGATCGACCTCAGCCGCCGGCGGACGGCGGTCCTCGTGGCCGCGATCGTCGTCCTGGTGAGCGCAGAGCTCGCGTGGGGCTGGGAGAAGACGGCTCCGCTCTACAAGGGCGAGCCCTCGACGCGCGTCGAGGCGCGCAAGGCTGCCTCTGCGTGGCTCGCTCGCAGCTCGCGGGCCGACGACGTCCTCTTCGGGTACGACCCGCTCTACCTCGGCGCCTGGGAGCGCGACCGCTCCGGGTTCCCCGACATCGTGATCCCGCGAGCCGACGCGAAGCTCGCCCTGAGGTCGCTCCGCGAGGCCGCCCCGCTCGGCCGAGGCGTGTGGGTCTTCGACGCGAGCGACACGAACAACTTCACCCAGAAGCTGACGATCCCGTTGCGCTACCCGAACCCCGAAACGGAGTTCGAGGCGCGCTCCTTCGGGCCGTTCCTCGTCGTGCGCACCAAGCGGCCGACGCGAACACCGATGGAGTTCCTGCTCCAGACGCGGCAGGCCCAGATCCTCGGGCGCTCACTCGGCAGCGGGGACGCGGACGTGAACCTGCTCACCGCCGACCAGGCTCTCTCGACGCTCGAGCGTTAGCCGCTTCGAGCTCGATCGTCTCCCGGTAGCACGGAGCGTCCTCGAACGCGGCGAGCCCCGCAGCACGACGGTTCGGGGCGGTGCGCCGCGCCTTGAGGCGTCGCCTGCGGCGCGCCGTCGCGATCACGGCCGACGCGCCGATCACGCCGCCGACGAGCAGCGAGCGAAATCGGTCCGACCGGCGGTCGGCGCCGTCCATGGGACGATTGTAGGCATGCTCGTTTGCACGCTCGGAGACCTGCTGCTGGACGTCGTCGTCCGGACGAGCGGCTCGAGCGGGCCCGACGCAGAGGGCGCGGCCGAGACGCGGGTCGGCGCGGGCGGTCAGGCAGCGAACGTGGCGGCCTGGGCGGCGGAGCTCGGCGCCGGCGCCCGCTTCGTCGGGAAGCGAGGGTCGGATGCCGCAGGTGAGCTGGCCGCCGGCGAGCTCGACGGGCGCGGCGTCGAGCTGCTCGGCCCGGTCGAGGAAGGACGAAACGGCGTCGTCGTCTCGCTCGTCTCGCAGGACGGGAACCGGACGATGCTGACCGACCGCGGCGTCGCGCCCTTTCTGCGCGCGGAGGAGCTCGACGTGCGCTGGTTCGCGGGCTGCGACCGGCTCCACCTGTCCGGCTACTCCCTGCTGCGGCGGCCGATCGAGGAGGCGGCTGCCAAGGCGGCCGGCGCCGTGCAGGTCCAGGGCGGGCGGGTGAGCGTCGACCTCGCGTCGGCGGCCGGGATCGCGGAGTACGGGCCGGAGAAGTTGCTCAGACGGCTCGAGCTGCTCCAGCCCGAGCTCGTGTTCGCGAACGAGGGCGAGCTGGCTGCGATCGGCGGCGAGGTTCCGGGCACGCTCGTGCTGAAGCGCGGCGCCGACGGTTTCCGCGTCGAAGGGACCGACCATGCGGCGTTACCGGCAGAGGTCGTCGACACGACTGGCGCCGGAGACGCCCTCGCGGCTGGCTACCTCGTCGGCGGGCCCGAGCTGGCGGCCCAGGCGGCGGCCCGCTGCGTCACCAAGCTCGGCGCGATGCCCTAGCTCCGTTCGCGCGGGTGGCCGGACCGGTCTCGTACCGGCAATTGTTAAGGCTTCGGCCTCCGTACTTGCCCTCTCCCCGGTCAGTGCGCGTCCCGATGCGCTTCCAGAGGCGCTCGGCGAACATTTGGGGAGAAAGAAGGTGAAGGACATGACGAAGCAGCGACTCATGCAAGCGAGTCGTGTGCCTGTGCTGGCGGTAGCCCTCTTCGGCTTGTTCCTCGCGGCCGCAGCCGGCCCACCACAGAGTCGGGCCACGGCCCGTGTCGTGACGCCTCGCACCCTCTACATCGAGCACGGCACGATCCACAAGTTCGCCCAGGACGGCGACCGCATCAGCTGGATCGGCGGGCGGCAGTACGTCGTCCATCTGCGGACCGTGACCGGACGGCGGACCCTGTCGGGCCGCAGTAGCTGGGTGCTCGGCCATGCAGGAGTCGGCGGCGCGGTCGGCGCTCAGAGCGCATCCACGTTGGTCCTCGGCGGCACGAGAGCCGTTTGGGTCAAGTACGGAGGCGTGATGACGCGCGAGGCAGGGATCTGGACGTCGAAGCCCGGGCAGAAGAAGCCGATGCTCATCGACGCCCCGGGTGTCAGTGACTACGGCGGCACGTACCTGACCGGTGTCGTCGCCAGCGGTGGGACGCTCCTCTACGGAGATGCAATCGTGCGGTACGAGCCAAATGGGACGTACGCCCTCACCGGCGGCGGTGTCCACCGCTTCACCGGGAAGTCGTACCCGCCACGAATCGCCGGCATCCCGCCCGCGTTCAAGATCGCGACCGGGGGCCGCCTGGTCGCCGTCGTTCCGGCCAAGCTGTTGGACCCGCAGCGCGGCACGTGGGGTGCCGAGCCGAACGGGCCGGTCGACGTCTACAACCTGTCCGGCGGCCGGGTCGGGAGAGTCGTTCCGCAAGGAACGGTGCGCGAGGTCGCCCTGTCCTGGCCCGACCTGGCGGTGATCGTGACCCGGTCGGACGGAACGACTGCGGTCGAGCGCTACGACGCGGCGCACGGGCGGCTCATCACCGCAACGACGATCCCAGGCGCCTCCAATCTGGCGATCGGCACGGGCAAGATCGTCTTCCGCGTCGGCAACACGATCTACACCTGGTGGAAGATCGGCACGAAGCCGACCGTCGTGTGGCGGTCGCTCGGCAAGCCGGTCGGATTGTCGATCGAGGGTAGGCGAGTCGCCTGGGCCGCGAACGGACGGATCCGGGCGCTGAACCTTCCGCCTCGATAGCCCAAAGACGCACCCTCCGGGCGTCGTGCCGGCGCTCGGAGGGTTCGCGTCCGCGAAGATCCTCCGGTGATCGAGCTCTCGCGCGAAGTGACTGACGCGCTGCACGGGCGCAGGCCCGTGGTCGCGCTCGAGACGACGCTCGTCGCGCACGGGTTCCCGGAACGTGAAGGGCTTGCCGTCGGCCTCGAGTCCGCGCGAGCCGTGCGCGAGGCCGGCGCGACGCCTGCAACCGTCGGCGTTCTGGACGGCGCGCTGCGGATCGGGCTCTCCGACTCGGAGCTAGAGCGGTTCACGGCCGATGCGCGCAAGGTCGGGCCGCGCGATCTCGCGGCAGCGATCGTGCAGGGCGCGGTCGGAGCGACGACGGTCGGCGGCACGCTCGCGGCCTGCCGCGCGGCGGGCATCGGCTTCATGGGCACGGGCGGAATCGGCGGCGTCCACCGCGGCAACCGCATGGACATCTCGGCCGACCTCGGAGAGCTCGCCCGAACCGAGGCGCTCGTCGTCTCGTCCGGCGTCAAGTCGCTGCTCGACGTCCCGGCGACGATGGAGCTTCTCGAGTCGCTCGGCATCCCCGTGGTCGGGCTGCGGACCGACGACCTGCCGCTCTTCTACACGGCCCACGGTGGCCCGCCGCTCCCGGCGCGAGTCGAGAGCGCTGCCGAGGCCGCCGAGCTCGCGCGCACCCACTGGCGCCTCAAGCGCCACTCCGCGCTGCTCCTCGTCCAGCCGCCGCCGGAGAGCATCGACGACGTCGAGCCCCTGATCGAGGAGGCGCTCGCGGCAGCCGACGAGGAGGGCGTCAGAGGCCCGGCGGTCACGCCGTACGTCCTCGGCCGACTACACGAGCGAAGCCGCGGACGAACGCTCCGTGTCAACCGCGAGCTCGTGATCGCGAACGCCCGGCTCGCAGCCGAGGTCGCGGTCGCGTACCGGAGCTAGGTCACCGCACCGAGGAAGTCTTCGATCTCGAGCGCCGTCAGCGTCTGGAGCTTGGCGCTGCCGCGCGCGCCGAGGGCGATCGACACGCGGGCGATCGTCGCGGCGTCGGGCGCCTCGACGACGTTCACGAAGTCGAACGGGCCGAGCGTGGCCCACTGGTGCAGCACCTTGGCCCCGAGCTCCTCGACGTCCTTATTCACCTCGCGCAGCCGGGCCGGGTTCGACTTCAGCGTCTGCACGCCCTGCGCGGTCAGGCTCGACAGCATGATGTAGACGGGCATCGCGCCTCCTTGTTCGTGG
>Ga0207674_10010169_pt1 | contig 10690 bp, 8 predicted proteins | sample KBSCornC72_FD_184303 | JGI IMG/M metagenome (GOLD analysis project Ga0207674, IMG submission 184303) | Corn rhizosphere microbial communities from Kellogg Biological Station, Michigan, USA - KBS Corn C7-2 (SPAdes) (version 2) | ecosystem: Host-associated > Plants > Roots > Rhizosphere > Soil ...
TTGACGCAGCTCAAACGACCGCGCCCTGCGGTCGTTATCGTGGAACGATGGCCAGGACCACGCAGCCGCCGGCCCCCGAGGAGCGCGGCTTCCAGGACACCGTCAAGACGAACCCCGGCAGTTCGAGTTGCCCGCCGGCGTCACCGCGCCGCAGCACGATGTGCACCACTGCCTCATCGTCGAGCACGAAGACAACGACATGATGCGGCCGTTCGTCGTCATGCCGTGACGGCTGGCGCGGCACGCGATGCGCTCACATCGGAACCTCCGCCTCGGTGACCTGGCCGGCGCGAACGTCGGCGAACGTCACGGCGCTGCGCGAGCGCGCAGCCACGGGCTCACGCGGTAGCGCTCGCCACGGTAGTGCGCGTCGAGGCGGTCGAGCAGCCCGATCACCTCGTGCGCGCTCCAGCCGGCCAGCCACTCGAACGGGCCCGCCGGGTAGTTGACACCGAGCTTCATCGCCGCATCGGCGCCTTCGGGCGTGCACACGCCTTGCTGTACCGCGTCGGCCGCTTCGTTGATCAGCATTGCGATGGTGCGCGCGACGACCAGGCCGGGCGTGTCCGCGACCGCCAGCGGCGCGAAGCCGAGCGCCGACAGCCACGCCTCGACCTGCGCCCGCCATCCGGCGCTGGCTGATGCCGGTAGCGCATAGGCGAGGGCGCTGCCAGCGGCCGCGCGCAGCGCGAGCGGGCGGTCGAAAACCGCGACTTCGGCGGCACCGAGCTCGGCGGCCAGTTCGCCCGCGCAGCGCCCGTCGGTCAGCACCAGGCGTGCGCCGTCGATCGACAGGCCGATCCAGTCGGCGCTGCGATCGCGGGACGGCAACGGCCCGTGCGCGGCGAGCGCCGTCTCGGCCGCCTGCGCCAGAAACTCGGCGATCGGGCCCTCGCCATGAACGGTCACGACGCGGGCGTGCTCGGGCGCCTCGAACCTTGCCACAGGCAGCGCGGGCGCGCCGTCGGGATAGTGGTAGAAGCCGCGGCCGCTCTTGCGACCGAGCAGGCCGCCGTCGACCAGTTCGCGCTGCACGAGCGAGGGCACGTAGCGCTTGTCATGGAAGTTCGCTTCGAAGACCGACTGCGTCACTGCGAAGTTGGTGTCGTGGCCGATCAGGTCCATCAGCTCGCACGGTCCCATGCGAAAGCCGGCCGTGCGCAGGCAGGCGTCGAGTACCTGCGGCTCGGCGGCCCGCTCCTGCAGCAGCGCCAGGGTCTCGGCGTAGTACGGGCGGGCGATGCGGTTGACGATGAAGCCCGGCGTCGAGCGCGCATGCACCGCCACCTTGCCCCAGGCCCGGGCGAGCTCGACGATCGCCTCGGCGACGTGGGCATCGGTGTGCAGGCCCGAGACCACCTCGACCAGCTTCATCAGCGGCACCGGATTGAAGAAATGCATGCCGACCAGCCGGCCCGGATGCGCGAGGCCGTTGGCCAGCGCCGTGATCGAGATCGACGAGGTGTTGCTGGCCAGAATGCAGTCGGCGGCGACCACCGCCTCGAGCTGCTTCAGCAGCGCGCGCTTGACGCCGAGGTCTTCGACGATCGCCTCCACGACCAGCGCCACGTCGGCGGCCTCGGCCAGCGCCGCAATCGGCACGATGCGCGCGAGCGTCGCCTGTGCCGCGTCGGCGGCCAGCTTGCCCTTGCCCACCAGGCCGTCGAGGGTGGCGGCCAGCTTGTCCTTGGCCTGTACCACCGCGCCTTCGCGCGTGTCGTAGAGCCTCACGGAGTGGCCGGCCTGGGCCGCGACCTGCGCGATGCCGGCGCCCATGATGCCGGCGCCGATCACGAGAACCGGCGAGCGCTGTAGTTCGGTGCCGGTCGCCATCAATCGCGTGCTCGGCACCGACGAGGACGGCGAAAACTCGCCGCCTTCACGGCCGGGCTGCCCGGGAAGTCTCTGTGATTCGGCATAAAAATGCATTGGTTCGATGTCGTCAGCGGGCATCATAATTCATGTTTCTGTCGTACATCGGTCGGGAGTTGCAGATCAAAGGTTGATTCGCCGGGCGTCACCGCCGCGCCCTCGGCGTCGAACATCGGCGTAGTGAATTATAATGCTTGACATGATTCGGGCATGGATCTAAAGTGCGCCACGCACGATAGTGCATTTCCTGGCAACAGATCCACTGCCGCCGATGGGCGGACGTCTGCCAGAAGCGTTCATCGACTTCACCAACCGAGCCGACCCATGACCGAACTGCTTTCGAACTTCGTCGCCGGCCGCTGGCAGGCCGGCACCGGCGCCGGCACCGCGCTGCATGACCCGGTGCTGGGCACCGAGCTGGTCCGGGTCGACGCCACGGGCCTCGACCTAGCGGCAGCGTTCGACTTTGCACGCGAGCAGGGCGGCGCCGCATTGCGCGCGATGACCTACCGCGAACGCGCCGCGATGCTGGCGCGCATCGGCCAGGTGCTGCAGGCCCAGCGCGATGCGTATTACGCGATCGCGACCGCGAACAGCGGCACCGTCAAGAACGATTCGGCGGTCGACATCGATGGCGGGCTGTTCACGCTCGGCGCCTACGCCAAGCTCGGCGACGGCCTCGGCGACCGCCGCCATCTGCTCGACGCCGAGATGGCGCGCCTCGGCAAGGACCCGCTGTTCCAGAGCCAGCACGTGCTGGTGCCGACGCGCGGCGTCGCGCTGTTCATCAACGCGTTCAATTTCCCGAGCTGGGGCCTGTGGGAGAAGGCGGCGCCAGCGCTGCTGTCGGGCGTGCCAGTGATCATCAAGCCGGCCACCGCGACCGCGTGGCTGACTCAGCGCATGGTGCAGGACGTGGTCGATGCGGGCGTGCTGCCCGCCGGCGCGCTGTCGATCATCTGCGGCAGCTCGGCTGGGCTGCTCGACCAGCTGCAGCCGTTCGACGTGGTGTCGTTCACCGGCTCGGCCGAGACCGCGGCGCTGATCCGGTCGCATGCGGCGGTCGTGCAGCGCTCGGTGCGCGTCAACATCGAGGCCGACAGCGTGAACTCTGCGCTGCTGCTGCCGGGCGAGGCGCCCGCCAGCGCCGCCTTCGACCTGTTCGCGAAGGAAGTGGCGCGCGAGATCACGGTCAAGTCGGGCCAGAAGTGCACCGCGATCCGCCGCGCCTTCGTGCCCGAGGCGCTCTATGCCGCGGCGGCCGAGGCGATCGGCGCCCGCCTGGCGAAGACGATCGTCGGCAATCCGCGCAACGAGGCCGTGCGCATGGGGGCGCTGGTGAGCCGCGCGCAGTTGGGCGCGGTGAGGGCGGGGCTGGCCTATCTGCAGCAGCAGGCGGCGACGCTGCACGACGGCGCCGCGCATGCGCTGGTCGATGCCGATCCGGCCGTGGCCTGCTGCGTCGGCCCGACCTTGCTCGGCACCGGCGACGCCGCCGGCTCCGACGCCGCCGACCGCGTCCACGACACCGAGGTCTTCGGGCCTGTGGCCACGCTCGTGCCGTACCGCACGGCCGGCGACGAGCTCGCGCATGCGCTTGCGCTGGTGCGACGCGGCCAGGGCTCGCTGGTCGCGTCGGTGGTCGGCAGCGATCCGGCGCGGCTCGCGGCCGCGGCGCTGGCCCTGGCCGACAGCCACGGCCGCGTGCATGTGATCTCGCCCGATGTGGGCGCGCTGCACACCGGGCACGGCAACGTGATGCCGCAGTCGCTGCACGGCGGCCCCGGCCGCGCCGGCGGCGGCGAGGAGCTCGGCGGCCTGCGCGCGCTGAACTTCTACCACCGCCGTGCGGCCGTGCAGGCCAGCACCGTGGTGCTCGGCGCGCTGCAAGCGGCCGCCTGAAGTCGCTGAGCCGAACCGTCGGCGCTGCGCCGACCACGAACGAGGAGACAGACGATGACCACCCCTGCGCCCATCGCGGCGCCCGGCGAGCGCTTCAACCTCGCCCAGCACCTGCTGGCCGCGAACACCGCTCGCGCCGCGAAGCCCGCGTTCATCGACGACCTCGGCACCTTGAGCTACGGCGCGCTCGACGAGCGCGTGCGCCGCCTGGCCGCGGCCCTGCGTGCGCTCGGCGTCAAGCGCGAGGAGCGCGTGCTGCTGCTGATGCTCGACGGCAACGACTGGCCGGTGAGCTTTCTCGGCGCGGCCTATGCCGGCATCGTCCCGGTCGCGGTCAACACCTTGCTCACCGCCGACGACTACGCCTACATGCTCGAGCATTCGCGCGCGCAGGCGGTGCTCGTCTCCGGCGCGCTGCTGCCGGCGCTGAACGCCGCGCTGACCAAGTCGGACCACGAGGTCCACAAGGTCATCGTGTCGCGCCCGGTGGCGCCGCTGCACCCGGCCGAGATCGACTTCGAGGCCTTTCTCGCCGGCGCCGCGCCGGCGCCCAAGCCCGCCGCCACCGGCCCCGACGACCCCGGCTTCTGGCTCTATTCATCGGGCTCGACCGGGCGCCCCAAGGGCACGGTGCATTCGCACGCCAACCCGTACTGGACCGCCGAGCTCTACGGCAAGGCCGTGCTCGGGCTGACCGAGCGCGACATCTGCTTCTCGGCCGCGAAGCTGTTCTTCGCCTACGGGCTGGGCAACGCGCTGACCTTCCCGCTCAGCGTGGGCGCAACGACCTTGCTGATGGCCGAGCGGCCCACGCCCGAGGCGACCTTCCGGCGCTGGCTCGGCGAGGTCGATGGCGCACGCCCGACGGTCTTCTTCGGCGCCCCCACCGGCTTCGCCGGCATGCTGGCCAGCCCCGGGCTGCCTGCGCGCGACGCGGTCGCGCTGCGGCTCGTGTCGTCGGCCGGCGAGGCGCTGCCGGCGGAGATCGGCGAGCGCTTCAAACGCCACTTCGGCGTGGACATCATCGACGGCATCGGCTCGACCGAGATGCTGCACATCTTCCTGTCGAACCGGCCCGGCCAGGTGCGCTACGGCACCACCGGCTGGCCGGTGCCGGGCTACGAGGTCGAACTGCGCGGCGAGGACGGCCAGCCGGTGCCCGACGGCGAGCCCGGCGACCTGTACATCCACGGCCCGTCGAGCGCGATGATGTACTGGGGCAACCGCGCCAAGACGCGCGAGACCTTCCAGGGCGGCTGGACCAAGAGCGGCGACAAGTACCTGCACAACGCCGACGGCACCTACACCTACTGCGGGCGCAGCGACGACATGCTCAAGGTCAGCGGCATCTATGTCTCGCCGTTCGAGGTCGAGGCCACGCTGGTGCAGCACCCGGCGGTGCTGGAGGCCGCGGTGATCGGCACCGAGGACGCCGAGGGCCTGACCAAGACCAAGGCCTTCGTCGTGCTCAAGCCGGGCGGGCAGGTCGACGAGGCCGGGCTGAAGGCGTTCGTGAAGGATCGGCTCGCGCCCTACAAGTACCCGCGCTTCATCGAGTTCGTGAGCGAGCTGCCGAAGACCGCCACCGGCAAAATCCAGCGCTTCAGGTTGCGCGAGCGCGACGCGGCCGGCCAATGACAACGCAATGACAACGACAACGCGATCGATTCACCCAACGACCACCCCGAGGAGACACCCGATGACCCTGTTCCGCACCACCCTGGTCGCCGCCGCGATCGCCGGCGGCGCCGCGTCGCCCGCGCTGGCACAGACCGCACCCAAGCTCAAGGTCGGCCTGATGCTGCCGGCCACCGGCACCTTCGCGGCGCTCGGCACCGCGATCGAGCAGGGCTTCCGGCTGTATGTGGCGGAGCAGGGCGGCAAGCTCGCGGGGCGCGAGATCGAGTTCGTCAAGGTCGACGACGAATCCGACCCGTCCAAGGCCACCGACAACGTCAACAAGCTGATCAAGCGCGACAACGTCGATGTGCTGGTGGGCACCGTGCATTCGGGCGTCGCGATGGCGATGGCCAAGGTCGCGAAGGAGACCGGCACCTTGCTGATCGTGCCCAACGCCGGCGCCGACGCGGTGACCGGCCCGATGTGCGCGCCCAACATCTTCCGCAGCTCGTTCTCGAACTGGCAACCGGGCTACGCGATGGGCGAGGTGATGGCCAAGAAGGGCTACAAGCGCGTCGTGACGATCACCTGGAAGTACGCCGCCGGCGACGAGTCGGTGCGCGGCTTCAAGGAGGCTTTCGAGAAGGGCGGCGGCACGGTCGCCAAGGAACTGAGCCTGCCGTTCCCGAACGTCGAGTTCCAGGCGCTGCTGACCGAGATCGCCGCGGCCAAGCCCGACGCGGTCTACACCTTCTTCGCCGGCGGCGGTGCGGTCAAGTTCGTCAAGGACTACGCGGCGGCCGGGCTGAAGAAGAGCATCCCGCTGTACGGCGCCGGCTTCCTGACCGATGGCACGCTGGAAGCACAGGGCGCCGACGCGGACGGCCTGTTCACGACCCTGCACTACGCCGACAGCCTGGGCCTGCCGCGCGACAACGCGTTCCGCCTGGCCTATGCCAAGAGCTACAAGCTGCAGCCCGACGTCTACGCGGTGCAGGGCTACGACGCGGCGCAGATGCTGGCCACCGGTCTCGGTGCGGTGAAGGGCGACCTGAGCAAGAAGGCCGAGTTCGCGGCCGCGGTCGAGAAGGCCAGGATCGACAGCCCGCGTGGTGCGTTCACGATCTCGAAGTCGCACAACCCGGTGCAGGACATCTACCTGCGCCAGGTCACCGGCAAGGAGAACAAGCTCGTCGGCGTCGCCAGCAAGTCGCTCGCCGACCCGGGTCGCGGCTGCCGCTCGTGATGGACCTTGCCACCTTCCTGATCCAGTGCCTGAACGCGCTGCAGTACGGGCTGCTGCTGTTCCTCGTTGCCTCAGGCCTGACCCTGATCTTCGGGATCATGGGCGTGATCAACCTGGCGCACGGCAGCTTCTACATGATCGGCGCGTACATGGCCTATGCGCTCGCGCCGATCGTCGGCAGCACCTTCGGCGGCGGCTTCTTCGCGACGCTGGGGGTGGGCGTGGTGCTCGCGGTGCTGCTGGGCTATGTGCTCGAGTGGGCGTTCTTCAGCTTCCTGTACCAGCGCGAACACCTGCAGCAGGTGCTGATGACCTATGGGCTGATCCTCGTCTTCGAGGAACTGCGCAGCCTGCTGCTGGGCGACGACGTGCACGGCGTCAAGCCGCCCGACATCCTGGCCGGCACTTTGCCGCTGGGCGAGATGATGACCTACCCGGTGTACCGGCTCTTCATCTCGGGCGTGTGCCTGCTGCTCGCGCTCGGCATGTACCTGGTGTTCACGCGCACGCGGCTCGGGATGATGATCCGCGCCGGCAGCGCGAACCGCGAGATGGTGCAGTCGCTCGGCATCGACATCAAGTTCCTCTACCGCGTGGTGTTCGCGGCCGGCGTGGCCGTCGCGGTGGTCGCCGGCATGGTCGCGGCGCCGGTCGCGTCGGTGTACCCGGGGATGGGCAACACCGTGCTGATCATCTGCTTCGTCGTCGTCGTGATCGGCGGCATCGGCTCGATCCGCGGCGCGCTGCTGGCCTCGCTGGTGATCGGCGTGGTCGATACCTTCGGCACCGTGCTGCTGCCGCAGGCGGCGGGCGTGCTGGTCTATGTGCTGATGGCCTTGATCCTGCTGTGGAAGCCGGACGGCCTGTTCAAGGCAGGGTGATGGCGATGGAACGTTCCAAGTTTCTCTTCACCACCGTCGCGTTCGCCGCGCTCGCGCTCTACCCGTTCGCGGCCGGGTCGTTCGGCATCGACCTGGTCACCAAGATCATGGTCTATGCGGTGTTCGCGCTGAGCCTCGAGTTGCTGGTCGGCACGACCGGCCTCGTGTGCTTCGGCCAGGCCGCGTTCTTCGGCATCGGGGCCTACGCGACCGTGCTGCTGTCGTCGCCGACGGACGCGCCGTCGCTCGCCTGGCTGCTGCCGGCCTGCGTGCTGGCGGCCGCCGCCTATGCGCTGTTCGTCGGCGCGCTGACGCTGCGCACCAAGGGCGTCTACTTCATCATGGTGACGCTCGCGTTCGCGCAGATGGCCTACTACGTCGTGCACGACACGCCGTTGGGCGGCGGCACCGACGGCATCTACCTGACGGTCAAGCCGGTGCTGGGCGGGCTGCTCGACCTGGACAAGCCGCTCGCGCTCTACGGCTTCACGCTCGGCGCGCTGGTGGCGGTGTTCGGCTTCCTCGCGCTGCTCGGCCGCTCGCGCTTCGGCCGGGCGCTCGCGGGCATCCGCGTCAACGAGCAGCGCATGCGCGCGACCGGCTTCTCGACCTACCCGTACAAGCTCGCGGCCTTCGTGATCTCGGGCGGCATCGCCGGGCTCGCGGGCTTCCTGTTCGCGGTCAAGGACGGCTTCGTGAACCCGGAGCTGATGAGCTGGCATCTGTCGGGCGCGGTGCTGATCATGATCATCCTCGGCGGGCTCGGGCATCTGCGCGGTGCGCTGATCGGTGCGTTCGCGTTCGCGCTGCTGCAGGAGCTGTTCAAGTCCGAAGCGATCTTCGGCGACTTCGCGAAGCACTGGCAGCTCGGCCTGGGCCTGACGATCATCGCCAGCGTCGCGCTGCTGCCGCGCGGCATCGTCGGCGTGCCGCGGCAATGGCGCGAGCGGCTGGTGGGCCGGCGCATCGCGACCACGGAGGTGCGCCATGAGCTCGCCGGGCCGCCCCCAAGAGTGAATTTCCGAGTGCGCAGCGCGGAGGTACCCAATGAGCTCGCCTGAGGTCTTGCTGCACGGGCGCGACATCACGCGCCGCTGGGGCGGCCTGGTCGCGGTCAACAAGGTCTCGCTGGCGTTGGTGCGCGGCCGTGTCCACGCGGTGATCGGCACCAACGGTGCGGGCAAGTCGACCCTGATCAACATCCTGTCGGGCGAGATCGAGCCGTCGGACGGCCAGGTCGCGCTGCTCGGCGAGGACGTGACGCGCTGGTCGCAGCCCCGGCGCGCGCGTGCGGGCCTCGGCCGCAGCTATCAACGCAACACGATCTATCCGAGCTTCACGGTGTTCGAGAACTGCCGGCTCGCGGCACAGGCGCGCACGCCGCAGCCGTGGGTCTGGTGGCGCAGCGCCCAGCGCTGCGAGGCCAGCACCGCGGCGGCGCGCGCGGCCGCCGAGCGCGCCGGGCTGTCGGCGCTGCTCGATCGCGAAGCCGGGCTGCTGTCGCACGGGCAGAAGCGCCAGCTCGAGATCGCAATGTGCCTGGCGACCGCGCCGCAGGTGCTGCTGCTCGACGAGCCGCTCGCCGGCATGGGCGCCGAAGAGACCGAACGCATGCTGGCCTTGCTGGCCGAGCTGAAGCACGGTCACGCGATCCTGCTCGTCGAGCACGACATGGACGCCGTCTTCCGCATCGCCGACGAGATCACCGTGATGGTCAACGGCGCGGTGATCGCGTCGGGCACGCCCGATGCGGTGCGCAACAGCTCCGAGGTGCGGGCGGCTTACCTCGGCGAGGGCCATTGAGATGAAATGCGCCGTGTTGAGTCGCGAGAGTGGGGCGGCTTTCGGCTCGTTGCAGTCGTTCGGCCGCTGCTCGTATGCAACGACCGAGCGAGCCAAGGCCACCGGGTGGCCGCCTCCGCTCATGTCCCCCGGCTCGGGCTGCGCCCGCGCCTCCTCCTTTACTTCGCTACGGCGGCCACCCGATGCCCTTGGCCGTGCGCACGCTCTGGCACGCGAATGCCAGAGCGGTGATGGGAGCAGGACGGTGGGGCGCTCTGTGGAGCGAAGTAAAGGAGGAGGCGTCGTCCGAAGGACGGCGACGGGGGACATGAGCGGAACAGAGCGCCGCGGCGGCCTGCTTGCGCTCAGGCCTCCATCGGAAACGAACGGCCGCAGCGGGCCGCAAGCAGGCACCCCAATTCATACCGACGTTTCATGCGTCGCGGAAGGCGCCCGGCGCAATGGACCACTGAGATGAACGACACAGATCTCATCGTCGATGCACGCGGCGTCCATGCATGGTACGGATCGAGCCATGTGCTGCACGGCGTCGATCTGCAGATCGGCCGCGGCGAGACAGTCGGCCTGCTCGGCCGCAATGGCATGGGCAAGAGCACGCTGATCCGCACCTTGCTCGGGCACGTGACGCAACGTGACGGCCGCATTGGCCTGTTCGGCCAGGACGCGTCGCGCGCCCGGCCTCACGAGGTCGCACGGCTCGGGGTCGCGTATGTGCCCGAGGGCCGCGGCGTGTTCCCGAACCTGTCGGTGCGCGAGAACCTCGTGATGGCCGCGCGGCGCGGCCGCGACGGGCGCAACGACTGGTCGTACGAGCGCGTGCTCGCGACCTTCCCGCGGCTGAAGGAGCGCCTGTCGAACCTGGGCGCGCAGTTGTCGGGCGGCGAGCAGCAGATGCTGTCGATCGGGCGCGCGCTGATGACGCACCCGGAGCTGATCATCCTCGACGAGGCGACCGAAGGCCTGGCACCGCTGATCGTGCTGGAGATCTGGCGCGTGATCGCCGCGATCCGCGCGAGCGGCATCGCGACCCTGATCGTCGACCGCGACTACCGCAAAGTGCTCGCGCACGCGGATCGCGCGCTGGTGCTGCAAAAAGGCAGCGTGGTGCTGGCCGGTGACCCGGCGCAGATCAGCGCGGGCGGGCGCTTGAGCGCGTTCCTCGGTGTCTGAGAAGTCGCGAACGACCCACCATCCACATCATCCGAGGACCGATCGTCCGAGCATCAAACGGCCGCAGGCGCACACTGGCGACCGGTCATGGCGCGCGCAACGGGGTCACAACCTTTCGCTTTGAAGGGCAAGGGATCAGCCATCATGAACGACGGCGGCGACTGGACGTGTCCGATGTGCAGGGCGACCGTGAGGA
>Ga0207674_10010172_pt1 | contig 10688 bp, 9 predicted proteins | sample KBSCornC72_FD_184303 | JGI IMG/M metagenome (GOLD analysis project Ga0207674, IMG submission 184303) | Corn rhizosphere microbial communities from Kellogg Biological Station, Michigan, USA - KBS Corn C7-2 (SPAdes) (version 2) | ecosystem: Host-associated > Plants > Roots > Rhizosphere > Soil ...
GGACTGGAGCCGCGAGTTCGCGACCTGCGACCCCGCTTATTACGGGCACGAGCAGGCGCTGTTCCTCGACCTGTTCGAGGCCGGGCTGGTCTATCGCAAGGAAAGCGAGGTCAATTGGGACCCGGTCGACATGACCGTGCTCGCCAACGAGCAGGTGATCGACGGCATGGGCTGGCGCTCCGGCGCTCCGGTCGAGCGGCGCAAGCTCAACCAGTGGTTCCTGAAGATCACCGACTTCGCCGAGGACCTGCTCGATGGCCTCGGCAGTCTCGACCAATGGCCCGACAAGGTCCGCCTGATGCAGGAGAACTGGATCGGCAAGAGCCGCGGGCTGCAATTCCGCTTCCGGCTGGCCGAGCCCGCAGACGGCATCGATTCGGTCGAAGTGTTCACGACCCGGCCGGACACGATCTTCGGCGCGAGCTTCGTCGCCCTCGCCGCAGGACATCCCATCGCGCAGGCCGCCGCCGCGGCCGACCCGCAAGCGGCTGAATTCGTCGCCGAATGCCAGCGCGGCGGCACCAGCCTGGCCGAAATCGAGGCGGCCGAGAAGAAGGGCTACCGGACCGCGTTCGAGGTCGTGCACCCGCTCGACCCCGAGTGGCGGTTGCCGGTGTACATCGCGAACTTCGTGCTGATGGACTATGGCACGGGCGCGATTTTCGGCGTTCCGGGTCACGATCAGCGCGATTTCGAATTTGCGAAGCAGTATCAATTGCCGATCAGGCGCGTCGTCGCGGCCTCGACTGAGCTCGCCTCCGAGCCGATCGGCGACGAGGCCGAGAATGCTCCGGGAGTCGCGGTGAACTCGCAATTCCTCGATGGGCTCGAGACCGAGCAGGCGTCCGCCGAAGTCATCCGCCGCGCCGAGGCCGCGGGTTGGGGCCGGGGCACGACCGCTTGGCGGCTGCGCGACTGGGGCGTGTCGCGTCAGCGTTACTGGGGGACGCCGATCCCGATCATTCACTGCGCGGCGTGTGGGGCGGTGCCGGTGCCCAAGGCGCAGCTGCCGGTCGTGCTGCCCGACGACATCGAGTTCGACAAGCCGGGCAATCCGCTCGATCGCCACCCGACGTGGAAGCATGTCGAGTGCCCGAGCTGCGGCGGCCAGGCGGTGCGCGAGACCGACACCCTCGACACCTTCGTCGATTCGTCCTGGTACTTCATCCGCTTCGCCAGCCAGCCGAAGGACAAGCCGTTCGACCGCGCCGAGGCGGAGAAGTGGCTGCCGGTCGCGCAATATATCGGCGGCGTCGAGCATGCGATCCTGCATCTGCTCTACGCGCGCTTCTGGACGCGGGCACTGCAGCGGCTCGGCAAGCTCGGCATGGCCGAGCCGTTCAAGGGCCTGTTCACCCAGGGCATGGTCACGCACGAGACCTACCGCGCGGGCGACGGCAGCTGGCTCAGCCCGGACGAGGTGCGCAAGGACGGGGACGACTGGGTCCATATCGAAAGCGGCCAGCCGGTGACACCCGGCCGGGTCGAGAAGATGTCGAAGTCGAAGCGGAACACCATCGACCCCGAGCCGATCCTCGCCAAGTATGGCGCGGACGCGGTGCGGTGGTTCATGCTGTCCGACAGCCCGCCCGAGCGCGACCTCGAATGGTCGGAGGCGGGGATCGAAGGCGCGTCACGCTTCGTCCAGCGGGTGTGGCGGCTGGCAAGTGGGCCGCTCGCCGGCGAAGGCTCGGACGACGGGCTCAAGCGCCGGCTGCACAAGACCATCGCCGCGGTCGGAAGCGCGATCGACGGGCTCCAGTTCAACAAGGCGGTGGCGCAGCTCTACGAGCTGGTGAGCGCGATCGAGAAAGCCAAGCCGTCGGCGGATCGCTCCGAGGCTGTGCGCGCCTTGATCAAGCTGATCTCGCCGATGGCGCCGCACCTTGCGGAGGAAGCCTGGACGACGCTCGGCGAGGACGGCCTCGTCGCGGACGCGGCCTGGCCCGAGTACGACCCGGCACTGCTGGTCGACGATCAGGTGACCCTCGCGGTCCAGGTCAACGGCAAGCTGCGCGACACGCTGACCGCCCCGCGCGGTCTGCCGAGGGAGGATGCCGAGGCCCTGGCGCTCGCGTCGGACAAGGTTCGACGCCAGCTCGACGGCGCCAGCCCGCGCAAGGTCATTGTCGTCCCCGACCGGCTGGTGAATATCGTCGCATGATGCGCCGCCTCGCTCCGCTGCTCGCTTTAGCGATTACTGGCTGCGGGCTTCACCCGCTCTACAGCGGCGGCGCTTCGGGGCCGGTCGCGGCGACGTTGCGGTCGGTGCAGGTGGCGCCGATCGAGGGCCGGGTGGGCTGGCTCGTGCACAACAAGCTCAGCGACCGGCTGAGCGAAAGCGGCGCCGCAGCGCCGCAGTACCGGCTCGACGTCAAGCTCGACGACAATATCACTGGCTTCGGCATCCGCGGCGACCGCGCGGTGACGCGTGAGCGGCGCACGCTTCGCGCCCGCTATCAGCTGGTCAACCTGTCAACCGGCAATGTCGTGCTCGACGCGACCGCGGGATCGGACGCCGGGATCGACGTGGTCAATTCGGAATATGCGACGGTCGCCGCGGAGCAGACTGCGGCCGAGCGGCTGGCCGACGTGGTCGCCGACCAGATCGTGGCGCGACTCGGGGTCTACGCCGCGCGCACTGCAGCGAGGCGATGAAAGCCTCCAAGGCCAGCATCGGCCGGGCGGTCGATCAGCCGGCCGCCGACATTCGCTTTTTCCTTTTCCACGGTCCGGACGAAGCGCAGTCGCGCGCGCTCGCTGCGCGGCTGCTCGAGGCGCTCGGCGCGACCAAGTCGCTGATTTCCGGAAGCGCGGTGAAGGCCGACCCGGCGCTGCTCGCCGACGAGGCGGGCGCGATGAGCCTGTTCGGCGGCAAGCGGCTGATCTGGGTCGAGCCGGCCGGTGACGAGATTGCGGCCGGGGTCGAGGCGCTGTTCGAGGCGCCGGCGGGAGAAAGCCCGGTCGCAGCGATCGCCGGCGCGCTGCGCAAAACGTCCGCACTGCTGAAGCTGGCCGAGGCTTCGCCCCAGGCGGTCGCCTTCGCCTCCTACGCGCCCGAAGGCGCCGACGCCGAGCGCATGGTCGCCGACGTCGGCCGAAGGTTCGGGCTCAAGGTCAGCTCGCCGGTTGCCGCGCGCCTCGCCGATTCGTGCGGCAATGACCAGGCGATCGTCAGTCAGGAATTGCAGAAGCTTGCGCTGTATCTGGACGCCTCGCCGCAGGCGCCGAAGGAGCTCGGGCACGACGCGATCGATGCGATCGGCGCGGATCTGCAGGAGGGCGAGGTGGCCCATCTCGCCGATCTCGCCTTGTCGGGACGCGTCGGCGATCTCGCGGTGGAGCTGAGTGATCTACCCACTGGCGCCGAGAGCATCCCGGTGGTCCGTGCGCTTCAACGCCGGTTGCTGCAATTGGCGCCGGCGCGAGCCCGGATCGAACGGGGAGAATCGCCGGACAACGTCATGACGTCACTCGGCAAGACTTTGTTCTGGAAGGATAAGCCGATGGTCGCGAGAATGCTGGCGATGTGGGACTCGAAGCGCCTCGCGACGATTGCCGAGCGCGCCGGCAAGCTTGAGGCCGATTTGCTGTTCAGCCCTGCTCCGGACCAGGAAGCCCTGGGCGAGGAGCTGCTGGCGATCGCCCGGGTCGCCGCCTCGCGGCGCTAGATCGGCTCGCCCGACAACCGCTGGCAGATCATGTCGAGCTGGTCGAGGCTCGAATATTGCAGCGAGACGGTCCCGCCCTGCCCCTTGTGGACCACCTGGACCTTGAGCCCGAGCATGTCGGCGAGCTGCCGCTCGAGGGCCGCGAGATCCGCGTCGACCTTGCGCTCGGACGTCAGCACCAGCTCGCCCGGGCCGCGTTTGGCCGCCCGCGCACGGGCTTCCGCCTGCCGGACCGAAAGCCCTTTGGCGATGATCTCCTCGGCCAGCGCGGACGGGTCTGGCGCCGTCAGAATCGCCCGCGCGTGGCCCATGGTGATATCGCCTCTCAGTAGCGATTCCTTCACGCCCTGCGGAAGATCAAGCAATCGCATGAGGTTCGCAACGTGGCTGCGCGACTTGTGGACCAGCTTGCCCACGTCATCCTGGCCATGGCCGTAGCGGTCGATCAGCTGGCGATAGGCCTCCGCTTCCTCGATCGCATTGAGATCCTCGCGCTGGATGTTCTCGATCAGGGCGAGCTCGGCCGTCTCGGCCTCGTCGATCTGGGTCCGGACGATTGCTGGGATCGAATGCAGCTGTGCCCGCTGCGCCGCCCGCCACCGCCGCTCGCCGGCGACGATCTGGAAATTGTCGCCTTCCGGGCGGACCAGAATCGGCTGGAGCAGGCCGCGCTCGCGAATCGACTGCGCGAGCTCGTCTAGCGCCTCTTCGTCAAAATGGGTCCGCGGTTGGTTGGGATTGGGTTTGATGCGCGCGATCTCGATCTCACGCACGCCGCCGGGGGCTACGGAGGCGTCCGACGGCGCCGGCCGCGCTTCGCCAAGCAGCGCCTGCAGGCCCATGCCGAGGCCCTTGCCCGGCCGCTCGCTCATGCCGCCTCCGCAAGCATAGGCAGCCGCGCGATCAGCTCGCGCGCAAGCCGGATGTAAGCCTCTGAGCCCGGGCATTTCAGATCGTAGATCAACGCCGGCAAGCCATGGCTCGGCGCTTCGGACAAGCGCACGTTGCGCGGGACGACGGTCTCGAACACTGCAGTGCCGAGGCAGGCGCGAACGTCCTCGGCCACTGCCTGCGAAAGATTGTTGCGCCGGTCGAACATGGTCAGCGCGACGCCGAGGATGGAGAGATCGGGATTGAAGGCGTTGCGGATGCGCTCGACCGTCTGGAGCAGCTGGCTCAGGCCCTCGAGCGCGAAGAACTCGCATTGCAGCGGAACGAGCAGGTTCCTCGCAGCGACCAGAGCGTTGACCGTGAGCAAGCCAAGCGACGGCGGACAGTCGATCAGGCAGATATCCCATCGGCCGATCGGCGCGGCGCCAAGCGCCTTGTCAAGGCGGTGCGCGCGGTCGTCGAGGCCGACCATCTCGACCTCGGCCCCCGACAGATCGACGGTCGCCGGCAGCAGGTCGAGGCGCGGCACGCGCGTCGCCATCGCGCTTTCGGCGACGCTCGCCTTGCCGATGAGCACGTCATAGCTCGAGCGCTCGCGCTTCGAGGCTGCGACCCCGACACCGGTTGAAGCGTTGCCCTGCGGGTCGAGGTCAACCAGCAGGACGCGCTGGCCGATCGCGGCAAGCGCCGTCGCGAGGTTGATTGCGGTGGTCGTTTTCCCCACCCCGCCCTTCTGGTTTGCAATCGCGATCCGGATCATTTGGCTCGTGCCCTCACCCTCGTCGCGACCACGATTTTGGACCCGGGGTCGGTGACGCTCTGTTCCACGTGGAACGCACCTTGCCATTTACGCTCGGCTTCCGAAAGTTCCTCCGCGGCCCGCCGGCCCTTCGGAAGCGCCCAAACGGTATTTGTTGTGGATAGATGCTGGGATAGTTCGAACAAGCGCGACAGGTTCGCCACCGCGCGGGCGGTGATCACATCGTAGCTGCCCCGAACGCGTTCCACTTTTTGAGCGACAACGTTTGTCCGCAACCGAAGCGATTCGGCGACCTTGTGGAGAAAGTCCGCCCGCAGCCGCCGAGGCTCGATCAGGGTGACGGGACCTTCGACCAGGCAGGCAATTACGATTCCGGGCAAACCGGCGCCCGATCCGATGTCCGCCCAGGACGCCCCGGGCCGCGGTTCGAACCGCACCAGTTGCGCCGAATCGAGGATGTGCCGGTCCCAAACCTGCTCCAGCGTCGTCGCAGACACCAGATTTTGGTGCCGACTCTCTTCGTGAAGCAGGGCGACGTAGGCTTCCAGCTTCTCGATTGTTTCACGTGAAACAGGTCGCCGTGCGGCCTGCTCCAGTCGTTCGATCACGCCGCCGCCTTGCGGCTCGCCGCAACATACAAGGCGGACAGCGCAGCGGGGGTGACACCCGGAATGCGCGACGCCTGGTCGATGGTCTCAGGGCGTGCAGCCTCGAGCCGCTCAACCATCTCGGTCGAGAGCCCAGGAATGCTTGCATAGACGAGCTCAGTGGGAATCCACGTCCGCGCGTCGCGCCGTACGGCCTCCCATTCGCGAAGCTGCCGGTCGACGTAAGGCGCGTACAGGGTATCCGCCCGTCCCTCTTCGCTTTCATCCCAACCGCTCGACGCGCGCGCCGCGAGATGCTCTTCGATCTGCCGCCTCCGCCGCGGAGCGAGGCAGCCTGCGGATAGCGCAGCTTCGCCGAGACGGGAGGTCGCGTTGTCGGCCCGCAGCGACAGGCGATATTCCGCCCGCGCGGTCATCATCCGGTAGGGTTCGCTGACCCCCTGCAGGGTCAGATCGTCAACCATTACCCCGATATAGGACGTGCGGCGATCGAACCGGACCTCGTCGAGCTCCAGGCTGGCCGCCGCCGCATTGAGTCCCGCCACCAGGCCTTGCGCGGCGGCCTCCTCGTAACCGGTAGTCCCGTTGATCTGCCCGGCGAGAAACAGCCCGGGCAAGTCGCGGACCTCCAAAGTCGCGTTCAAGCGCCGCGGATCCACGAACTCATATTCGACCGCGTAGCCCGGTCGAACGATCGCGGCCCGTTCGAGGCCGGCGATGCTGCGCACGAAGGCATCCTGCACGTCCGCGGGCAAAGACGTCGAAATGCCGTTCGGATAGACGAGCGGGTCGGCCAGGCTTTCCGGCTCGAGGAAAATCTGGTGACCGTCGCGGTCGCCGAAGCGCTTCACCTTGTCTTCGATCGACGGGCAATAGCGCGGGCCCCGCCCTTCGATCGCGCCGGCGAACAACGGCGACCGCGCGAAGTTCTCGGCGATAACGTCGTGGGTCTGTCGATTGGTGCGGGTGATCGCGCAGCGGAGCTGAGGGCGGCGGACGCCATCGTCGAGCGCTGACATCGTCCATTGCGCTTGGTCGCTCGGTTGATCCTCCAGACGCGCCCAGTCGATCGTGCGTCCGTCCAGCCGCGGCGGCGTGCCGGTCTTGAGCCGGCCCTGACCAAGGCCGATGTCGCGGATCTGTGCCGACAACGCGGCCGACGCTCGCTCACCGCGTCGTCCACCCTCGACCACGGCCTCCCCGACGAACATGCGGGCGTCGAGAAAGGTGCCCGTTGCGATCACGACCGCGCGGCACGGCAACTCGCCGACGCTGGTCTCAACCCCCGCGACTCCTCCATCGCGGATGAACAGTCGCAGCGCCTCGGCGACGATAATCTCCACACCGCTCTCGCTGAGCAGGTCGGCGATAGCATTCCGGTAAAGCTTGCGGTCGGCTTGGATCCGCGGCCCCCACACCGCCGGCCCCTTGCTCTGGTTGAGCATCCGCCGATGGATCGCCGCACGGTCCGCAGCGCGCGCCATCAGCCCATCGAACACGTCGAGCTCGCGCACCAAATGGCCCTTGCCAACCCCGCCGATCGAGGGGTTGCACGACATCTGCCCGGCGTCCTCGGCCCGGAAGGTCAGCAGGCCGACACGCGCGCCGCGGCGCGCCGCGGCAGCCGCGGCCTCGCATCCGGCATGGCCGGCGCCGATCACCAGAACGTCGTGCATGCCCTCGTTTAACCGATCACTGTTCCACGTGAAACAGGCTGTGCCTACTTCCCGAGGCAAAACCGACCGAACAGCGCGTCGAGTACGTCCTCGACGCCGGCTCGCCCGGTGAGGCGATCGAAGGCTGTTCGAGCTTGCCGAAGACCTTCGGCGATCAGCACGATGTCCGATCGGTCGCCCGCCAGAGCCTCTGCCGCCTCGGCCACATGCTGCGCCTGGCGCCGGTTGAGCGCCAGTAAGCCTTCATCTGGAAGAAGCGTCCTCGCCACCTCCGCGATTCGGTCGAGCAGCTCAGCAAGACCAGAGCCGGTCACGGAGGAAATCGCGATGCATCCTTCGGCAACCGAACCGCCGAGGTCCGCCTTCGAATGCACGCGCAGCATCCGCTCGTGGGTCGGCGTCTGCCCTGGATCCCCGAGCCATAGCAAAATATCCGCCCGCTCGATCAGCGCCTTCGACCGCGCCACACCCAATGCCTCCACTGCATTCTCGGCGGCGCGCAAGCCCGCGGTGTCGGTCAGCACGATGGGAATGCCGGCAAGGGCGAGCGGGACTTCGATATGGTCACGGGTGGTCCCTGGGATGTCGGTGACGATCGCCCGCTCCTGGCCAGCGATGGCATTCAGCAGGCTCGACTTGCCGGCGTTCGGCGGGCCGGCGACGACGACCCGGACCCCGTCCTTCAGCATCTCGGCGCGCGGCCGTTCGAGCCAGGAGCGAAAGTCGGCCTCGAGCTCCGCGACGCCGGAGAGCAGCCCCGGGTCGATCCCAGCGTCATCCTCGTCATAGTCGATCGCCCGCTCTGCCTCGGCGGACAGGTTCAACAACCGCTCCTGCCAGTCACGGATCTGCTTGCTGAGTCCGCCCTCCGCGAGCGCCAATGCGGCCTTCCGCTGCGATTCGGTTTCCGCTTCGATCAGGTCGGCGAGCCCCTCGGCCTCGGTCAGATCGATCCGGCCATTTTCGAACGCACGCCGGGTGAATTCGCCGGGCAACGCCTCGCGCAGTCCTTCGACCGAAGCCAGGGCGCGGAGCACAGAATCGACCACCGCGCGACCACCATGACATTGAAATTCAACGATATCTTCGCCTGTCGCACTGGCCGGCGCGTCGAATCGCAGGACCAAGGCATCGTCGAGGCGCTCGCCTGAATCGGGATCGCGCAGCGTTCGCACGGCCGCGGATCTCGGCTCCGGAAGCGAGCCGGCAAGCGCGACCCCTGCGTGCCGCGCCTGGGGACCGCTGACCCGAATCACCGAAATCGCCGCCGGTGGACGCCCGCTCGACAGAGCGTAGATCGTCGCCGGGTCAGGCGAGATGGGGCGCAACGTCCTTCCAGCCGTCCCAGATCATCTTGCCGGCGACCCACACGATGACGACCAGGCCGACATAGGCGATCCAGCGGTAGCGCTCGATGTAGCGCGCGATGAAATTGGCCGCGACGCCCATCAGGATGACCGAGAGGATCAAACCGAACACCAGGACCCAAGGGTGGTCGCGCGCCGCGCCTGCGACCGCCAGGACGTTGTCGAGGCTCATGCTGACGTCGGCCAGGGCAACGCCCCAAGCGGCGCTGGCGAAGCTTTTGGCGGCGCGGACGCCGCTGCGTTCGTCGCCGCTGACCTCGTCCGAGCCCGTGCTCTCCCCGGCGTGATGAAGCTCGCGCCACATCTTCCACGCGACCCACAGCAAGAGAAACCCGCCGGCCAGCACAAGGCCAACGATCTGCAGCAACTGGCTGACCAGCAGCGCGAATATGATGCGCAACACGAGAGCCGCGGCGACACCGATCATGATCACCTTGCGCCGGTCCGCCGGCGGGAGGCCTGCTGCGAGCGCACCGACGACGATCGCGTTGTCGCCGGCAAGGACGATGTCGATCACGAGAATTTCGAACAGAGCGGCGATCGAGGCGGCGTTGATCAGCGAGGTGAGGTCCATGCCGTCGGCCCTAGCCGAGTCCGAAGGCGCTCCTCAAGCCATGCTCGCCGTCGACCCAGCCTTCGTAGATCATTCCGCCAGCGACCCACAGGATCACGGCGAGGCCGATATAGTTGATCCAACGGAACCGCTCGATCAGCTTGGCGACGTAATTGGCGGTGAGGCCCATCAACAGCACGGAGAAGGTCAGGCCGATCACCAGCAGCGCGGGATTTTCCCGCGCGATCGACGCGACCAGCAGGACGTTGTCGAGACTCATGCTGAGATCGGCGATGGCGATCTGGATCGCCGCGCGGAGAAAAGTCTTGGTGCGTGGCGGCCCTTCGACCTCCTCGGTCGTCTCATCGTCGGCGATGATCACCTTCCGCGGCCGGATCTCGCTCCACATGTTGTAGGCGACCCACAACAGCAACAGGCCGCCAGCAAAGACCAGTCCGGTGACCCTCAGCAGTTGAGTCGCGATGACGGCAAAGGCAATGAGAAAACCCAGTGCCATCGCGACACCGAGCAAGAGGACCTTGCGCCGATCGCGGCCCGGGAGGCCCGAGGCGAGCGACCCCATGATGACGACATTGTCGCCCGCCATCGTGAGGTCACCCACGATGATCTGGCCGAGCTTGGCGAGCCCGGCGGCAGTGAAGATCGCCCCGAAATCCATGCCGTGAAGCATGGAGACGCTTACTGGTTCATGCTCGCGAAGAAGTCTTCATTCGACTTCGCGTCTTTCATCTTGTCGAGCAGGAACTGCATCGCATCGACCGTCCCCATCTGCATCAGGATCCGGCGCAGCACCCACATCTTGGTGAGGACGTTCTGGTCGACCAAAAGCTCCTCCTTGCGGGTGCCGGACTTGCCGACGTCGAGTGACGGGAAGATGCGCTTGTCGCTGACCTTGCGGTCGAGCACGATTTCGCTGTTACCGGTGCCCTTGAACTCTTCGAAGATGACCTCGTCCATCTTGGAGCCGGTGTCGATCAACGCGGTGGCGATGATCGAGAGCGACCCGCCCTCCTCGATGTTGCGCGCGGCGCCGAAGAAGCGCTTCGGCCGCTGCAGCGCATTGGCGTCGACACCGCCGGTCAGCACCTTGCCCGAGCTCGGGACCACCGTGTTGTAGGCGCGGCCGAGGCGGGTGATCGAA
>Ga0207674_10010173_pt1 | contig 10687 bp, 12 predicted proteins | sample KBSCornC72_FD_184303 | JGI IMG/M metagenome (GOLD analysis project Ga0207674, IMG submission 184303) | Corn rhizosphere microbial communities from Kellogg Biological Station, Michigan, USA - KBS Corn C7-2 (SPAdes) (version 2) | ecosystem: Host-associated > Plants > Roots > Rhizosphere > Soil ...
GTTGCTTATAATCTGGCAACGGAAGGTTAGACAAACACACGGATCAGGACAACTGAAGTTGAAAAACTAAGATCGAGCAAGGGGCAGGTTTTATGGCTGGGAGTTTTAACTCAAAGCCATGTACGAGCAGTAGGGGAAGAATCTCCGGTTTTTGAATCTGATGTGTTTGGTGAAAGGGTCGGTTTAATGGGGAAAATCTTCGGATGTGGGCACGAAGAATTAAACCGACCTTTTTCCAAGATGATAGGTTTTAGAGAGTGTTGAAGGTGCGGGGCCAAAAACACTTTGCTTCGAAAACCTTAAGTACCGCCAGCCCGGCGTTATTCTCCAGCGGGAATCTGACGCGGTCAAACAATATTGATCTTTGAAAATCAGGACTTGGAAGTCTTTCATATCTTTACTTAATAGGGTGAACATTTTCTACGAATATCTCATATCCTTCTCTTGAGCTTTTAAGTCCTGATTTTCTAGGGTAATTCCGGAGTCGTTCGTAAGAGTGGCTCCGGTTTTTACTTTTCCTCTTCGAACATTAGATAATGCGAATTATTCATACCGACTTTTTCATAGACGGCCTGAGCATGCGTGTTTTCCTTTTCGACATAGAGGCGAAAGCCGCAAACGTCGCCGCGCCGTTCCGCAAGGTCCTTAACAAATCGATATAATCGCGAATAAAGCCCTGTCCCACGTGCTTCAGGGACGATGTAAACGCTTTGTATCCACCAAAACCACTTGTTTCGCCAGTCGCTCCATTCGTACGTGATCAAAAGTCCGCCGATAAGCTTGCCGTCAGCTTCGGCAACGACATAAAAACCTTTTGTAGGATCGGCAAAAACTGCTTCGACGCCCGGCGAAAGCACTTCGGCGGCGAGCGTTTTCCCTTCGGTTTCCAGCGCCATTGCCTGGTTAAATTTTACAAGGTCGGCTGCGTCCGAGGCCGTTGCAATGCGTATTACCATGATTTGTACTTTATGAAAATCGGCATCGATTTCCCGAAAAGTCGCAAAGGCCGCAAGTAAAGCGGAGTTTCATTACGGTCGAGAACCCGAGTCGCCATTGGCACCTTGACGAAAACGGTTTCGCCAACTAATCTTTAATGTTTTGCCCATTGGCGGCAAGCTCGCTTATGAAACTTCGGATACTTTATCACGGAAACTGTTTTGACGGCGTTTCGTCGGCCGCTATCTTTACAAAATTCTACAAGTCAAAGATTCACGGCGATGCCGAGATCTCGTACACGCCGGTGATGCACCGAGCGGGAAATGCGTTCGACGCCGATCAGTTTGACGGCGATGAAAATGCGATCGTCGATTTCAAATACTCACCCGACCAGCGCCTAACGTGGTGGTTCGATCATCATCAATCGGCGTTTTTGTCGGAAGCCGATGAGCGGAATTTTCTGGCGGACGCCTCAGGCAAAAAGTTTCTGGATACAAAGAGTGCGTCCTGCGCGGAGTTTATTGCCCGCATAGCAAAAGAAAAGTTCGATTTCGAGGATGCGTCGCTTATCGAACTCATCGAGTGGGCGCACATCATTGACGGCGCTTTTTACGAATCGGCCGCGCAGTGCGTCGAACTTCGCTCGCCGGCTCTCAAATTGATGCAGGTGATCGAGGTCGAAAAAGACCCGATGTTCGTTGAGAAAATTATCCGCGGGTTGACAGAAAAAACGCTGGACGAGATCGTTGCGAGTGACGAAATTCAGGAAAAATTAAAACCGATGCTTGATCAGCATTGGAAAACTGTTGAATTGATAAAGGAACGCTCTGTTTACGAACGCGGCGTCGTCAGCTTTGATCTGAGCGACACAGGCGTCGACGGTTACAACAAGTTCATCCCGTATTATTTCTATCCCGAAACAACCTACAACGTTGCTCTCACACGCAGCAGTTTTCGCACAAAGATCTCAGTAGGCTCGAACCCGTGGGCGCCGCGTCCGCGCGTGCACAATATCGCTGAGATCTGCGAACGCTACGGCGGCGGCGGCCACGCAGTCGTCGGCGCCGTGTCGCTAAAACCGGAAGATGTGGAGGTGGGACGAAAGTATATGCGGGAGATCATCGAAGAATTGCAGTTCGAGGATTAGATTTACACTGAAAAAACGGGTCGGCACTGATCAGAATGGAAATATCAAATCTTCAGATCCGTGCTAACCCGTTTCTTGTTTTATCCGCGTTCTATTCTTTTATTTCTTTGTAAATACCATCGTCGATGAATTTGTCCCACGCGGGCTGCTCTGTTCTCTTTCGATAGTCAACGTTTTACCGTCGTCGGAAAGCGTCCAGGTTTCTTTGGTCGAGACTGACACCTCGCCATTCGGGCCATTGAACGTTCGTGATGAGGAAAGATGCAGTTTGCCGCCGTCAACCTTGGCCTTGAGCGTTACGGGAACTTGTCCCATCGGGCCGTCCTGTTGGATGGTCGTTTCCTTGCCGTCCAGGCTGTAGGTCATCGCTGAATCGCCGCCGCCAAAACCCCTGCCGCGTCCCATCCCACGGCCGCCGCCGTTACCCCCTGCGTCGCCCTCGGGCCGCGGAGCACGGGTTGTTTTGCTTTCAACCTTGATGTCCGCAGCGGTCTGCGTAACATCAAGCGTCATCGACTGAACACGCGCACGCTCGTCCAGTTTGCTCTTTGAGGTATCGAGATCCCAGTGTCCGCTAAAATTTCCCTTTTCCTGCGCATAAACGCCAACGGCCATTAAAGATAGTGCAAGTGCCGCAGCGAATAAAATATTCCTTTTCATTTGAGTCGCTCCTGAAGATTTATATGGATTTTGTCCGCAGTTTAGACGCGAAAGCGGGCAGCAGAGTTTTAGAGAATATGTAAAGATTTGTAAGCCGGTCGGGCAACCGCGTCCGGTAAATACGAAAGGTCGGGTATGCAAGTACGGTGTCCGTGCTCATTCCATTGTTTCATACGTTTCAAGACGTCAAGATCTGCACAGCCCGCCCGCGCAGGCGGCTGTGACCTTTGTGCCAACTCTAAATGCTTTCTCCCGCTTCTTCACGCAAATGTAATTTGCTATGCGTATAGCTGTAAAAGAAATATACGATGAGGCCGACGATCAGCCATACACCGAAGCGGAACCAGTTTGTCCACCCGAGTTCGGTCATCAGGTATGTGCAGCACATAACGCCAAGTACCGGAATGAGTGAGAAGCGCTTGACGACGCAAAGAACCGTCATTACCGCCGAAAAAATAATGAACACAAAATAGGGAACCTTATGTAGAACCGCTGTGAGCGCGGTGTCGCCTTCGGCCGGCGTGAAGTCCGTAAAGAATTTGTGAACGCCTTCCGCATTAAGATAAAAGAGCAGGAACCAACCAATGATAAAAATCGCCGGTGCGATGTAGCGTGAGCTGATGAAGGGCACAAACCGTTTCTGCCCTTGAAATTCCTTATCCTTGACCAACACGCCGGCGCAGACGATGGTAAACGCGAACAAGGTGCCGATGACCGAAAGATCGGTCACCTCGGAAAGGTTCATGAACAACGCCGGAACAGCCACCATAACGCCGGTAAGCAGCGTCGAAAACCATGGCGTACGGAATTTTGGATGTATCGATGAAAAGATCTTCGGGAGCAGGCCGTCGCGGCTCATCGCCATCCAAAGACGCGGCTGGCCGAGTTGGAACACAAGCAAAACCGTCGCGATCGCAACGATCGCGCTGACTGCGATAACGCCCGAAACCCAAGGAATATTAACGCCTTCAGGCCCGAACACAAACGCAAGCGGGTCGCCGACATTCAGCTTGGTGTATGAAACCATTCCCGTAAGCACAAGCGCGAGAACGACGTAAAGTACGGTACAGATAAGCAGCGAATAGATCATCCCGCGCGGCAGTGTCTTGTATGGATCTTTGCATTCCTCGGCGGTCGTCGAGAGGGCGTCAAACCCGATATACGCAAAGAAGACCGCAGCAACGCCCGACATCACACCAGTGAATCCGTGTGGCATAAACGGGTGCCAATTTTCGGTTTTTACGTAAAACGCGCCTAGAATAATAACGAGCATTATTATCGCAAGCTTGACCGCGACCATTATGTTCGATGCTGTTTTCGATTCGCGAATGCCGATATAAACCAGTGCCGTGATAACGAACACGATGCCAAGCGCCGGCAGATCCGCAATGATCGGCAAACCGCCTATGTGCGGAGCATTCGCCCAAGCGGCGTGCGCATCAAGTTGCCCGCAGGAAACGACCGCGTCCTTTGCGTCACAGGCGGCACGGAGAGAGTCCAGCGTTGTACCAGCTAGGGCGCTTTGGACCGCGTCGTAGCCTTGAGCGGCGGTGCGGTAATCCATCGTAAAACTAAGCGGAATGTGAATCCCGTTGGTCGCGAGCAGGCCGGTGAAATAGTCGCTCCACGAAATTGCAACGGCGATGTTGCCAATGGCGTATTCGACCAGCAGGTCCCACCCGATGATCCAGGCAAGTAATTCGCCAAAGCTCGCGTAAGCATATGTATAAGCCGAACCGGCGATCGGAATTTTTGACGCAAATTCGGCATAACAGAGCGCCGAAAAGCCGCACGCAATCGCCGCAAAAATAAAGAGCAAGATAACCGCAGGGCCGCCGTTAAACGATGCCTGTCCGACCATCGCGAAAATGCCCGCGCCGATGATCGCAGCAATGCCGAGCATGGTAAGGTCGAATGTTCCGAGCGATCGGCGCAGTCGTATCTGCTCACCGGGTTCACCGGGTACCAATTCGGCATCTGAAAAGCCAGCGGCCGCGTCGGCTTGGATCTGCGCGATGGACTTTTTGCGAAATAGCGAATTACTCATATAAATTTTTGCTGCAAAGATTTTATTGCTATCTTTCCCCTGAGACCAGGACGGCTGACGAAGGACGAAAAGCTATGATTTGCGAATTCTGAATGAAAAAGACGAAAGATGCAAGTCGTAAGAGTTTAGGAAGTTTCGGAGAGTTATAGAAGTTGGAGAAGTGCGGAGTCCCTTATTTGGTTCAGCCATCTGCAACTTTCCGCAACTCTGAAACTCTGCTAATTTATTCAAATGGATTGGAAACTTTTCGGGACCGCATTTTTAACTCTTTTTCTGGCAGAACTTGGCGACAAAACGCAGCTTGCCGTTATCACGATGACGGCAAAGACCGATTCGAAGTTGTCAATATTCCTGGGCGCCAGCCTGGCCCTTGTTCTCGTAACGCTTATCGGCGTTCTGGTCGGCGGCGTGCTTGCCGAATACATACCGACGGAGTGGCTTCAACGCATTGTTGCGTCTGCGTTTATAATAATCGGCGTTCTGATGCTGTTCGGCAAACTATAGATTTATGGCAGTGAGAGAGGCTTACAACACTTGGTCTGCGACCTACGACACGGTCGAAAATAAAACTCGCGATCTGGAAGCTAGGGCCTGCCGCGAAATTCTTTCGGAGATTTCCTTTGAGACCGTTATTGAGCTCGGCTGCGGGACAGGAAAAAACACGGAATGGCTTGCCAGACGGGCGAAACACGTTACTGCGGTCGATCTGTCGGAAGAAATGCAGGCCGTCGCACGTCGGAAAGTAAAAGCCGCGAATGTTTCATTCGAACTGGCTGACATAAAAGCACCCTGGGGTTTTGCATCCGCAAAGGCTGATTTAATCACTTGCAGTCTCATACTTGAACACGTCGAAAATCTCAAATTCGTATTTGCGCAGGCCATTGAACATTTAAATCCTGACGGTCATTTTTACGTCTGCGAGTTGCATCCATTTAAACAATACGTTGGCACAAAAGCAAGGTTCGAAACCGACGACGGGTTACAGATTCTTGAATGTTATACGCACAACGTTTCGGATTATTTCCACTCAGCTGAGAAAAGTGGATTTTTGCTCGTTCAACTTGAGGAATGGTTTGATGACGAGGAGAAGGTTGCCGTACCCCGGCTCATCTCTTTTCTTTTGAAAAACAGGATGCCGTAAGAAAATATCTGCCAATCAATTATTTGATTACTAATTAATAATTGAATAATCAAATTGCAGACGATCGTCTGCAACTATTTCTTCAACCTATCGACAAACTTCTTGCGAAACTTCGCAACTTTTGGTGCGACAACCGCCATGCAATAGGGCTGGTTCGGGTTGTTCAGAAAGTACTCCTGGTGATAGTCCTCGGCCGGCCAGAATTTTTCAAGCGGCGTGACCTCCGTAACTATCGGCGCGTCGTATACGCCTTCTTTTGTGATCTCGTCGATGACTTCTTCAGCGTCCCGTTTTTGTTCGTCGTTGTGATAAAAAATGGCAGACCGATATTGCTCGCCAACATCATTTCCCTGCCGATTAAGAGTTGTCGGATCGTGAACGGCGAAGAACACCCGGAGAATGTCCTTAAATGAGATCTCGCTAGGATCGAACTTGATCTCTGCGACTTCGGCGTGGCCGGTATTGCCATCGCAAACCTGTCGATAGGTCGGGTTTTCCGTATGACCGCCGGAATAACCGGAGACAACGTCTTCGACGCCTTTCAGATCGTCAAAGACTGCCTCGACACACCAAAAACATCCTGCTGCCAGCGTCGCCGTTTCCAAATTATTTTCTGCCATATAGAATATAAGTCCTTAGATAGATCTGTTTATTTCATCTTATCGAAAACAAACGCGTTTACCAATGAAGACAATTGTTCACGGCGAGGAAATATATGGCGAAGAGTTTGATCAGCAAACTCGCTGTGCTCATTACCACAGTGAGCTGGACATAATCGCTATCAAGTTTTACTGCTGCGACACGTGGTTTCCGTGTTTCGAGTGTCACGCTGCAATGGCCGACCATGCATCACAGGTTTGGCCACGTGACAAGTTTGATGAGCCCGCCGTGTTGTGCGGAGCATGCGGTCATCAGTTAACGGTGCGGCAGTATCTGGACTGCGGATCGAAATGTCCGGGTTGCGGTTCCCTATTCAATCCGGGATGCGCCAAACACTGTCATCTTTATTTTAGTTAGTCTACGAGTTGATCAAAGCTTTTTATAAACGGGTAACGTTGGTTGTCTTCGGTAACCGCATTGCCTTTTCTGATGGAAAGTGCGGTTTGAAACCCTGCATTTCTTGCGGCGTCAAGTTCTGCTAAAACATCCGATACAAACAGGATCTCCTCTGGCGGCAAGTTCAATTCGGAAGCAATTTTGCGGTAGCTTTCCGATTCCCTCTTTCCGCCCGAAGTGGTGTCGAAATATGCGGAAATATAAGGCGTCAGATCGCCGTGATCGGTGTATTTGAACAAAAGTTTTTGGGCCAGGACACTGCCCGACGAATAGATCGCAATGATTTTCCCGGCCGCCGTCCATCGCTCGAGGGCCGGCGGCACATCGGGAAATATCTCAGATTTTAGCTCTCCCGATTCGTAGCCAGCTTGCCAGATCTTGCCCTGGATCGATTTCAGCGGTGTTGACTTTCTATCAACCTTGATCAGATGAACAAGGTAGGCCGAAACAGAGCAGGGTGAGTTCGGATCCAGATTCTCGGCGTCATTATATCTTGTGTGCTCCTCGACGAGTTGTTCGATCTCGTCCCTTAGATCTTCAAAACTTTCGAGGACGAACTCCGCCATGCGAGTCTCTGCGAATGGGAAAAGCTTTTTGTGAACAAAGTCGATAGGCGTCGTTGTGCCCTCGATATCGAGGAGAATTACCTTTGTCATTTTCACGGCTGAGACGCCGAGAGGCAGAGGATTCTAGCCCTGCGCCTCAGCGGTTTAAATATCGGCTGGAATGTATTGGACGCCGAAACAAACCGGCTGGTAGCCGGCATCGACACCGCTGTCTGTATAATGTGGCGCCCAGCCAGACACATCCTGAAACAGACGAATCGCCCGAACCGTTTTATCGCCGCATAGATTGAACCAGTGCAGCGTTCCGCGCGGTACGCGGATCAGGTCGCCGGTCTCCATTTCGATAGACACTACATCGCTACCTTTCGGCGCAATGTGAAACAGGCCATGGCCTTTGACAATGAAACGCACCTCGTCTTCGTCGTGCCAGTGCTCCTTGTTAAATTTGTTGAGCATCGCGTCGAGGCCCGGAGTGGTCGGAACAACATTGATAACGTCAGCGGTCATATAACCGCCTTTTGTTTTCTGCCGTTCAATCTCATCGGAATATGCATCAAGAATTTCATCGTCGGACGCGTCGGCTGACACGTCTTTTATATTGTCCCAGCGTTCGTAGTCGATGCCAATTGTTGCCAAGTAATCGGTTATCTCATCTGCGTCACGAAAAATCTTGTCTTTATCAGGTATGCTTACAACTGCCATATTTCTAAATTTACGAAATATTTTCTGCAGTTTAATTAGATAATTATTAATTAGTAATTATTTAATTAAATAGCAGATGTTTTATTGATGCTTCGACCAAGCACTTCGAACAAAAATTCAAAAATCTCGACATGGCGTTTTGCGTCCGCGACAGTTTCGCCCCAAGTATAGAGCCCGTGGCGGCGAAGATAAATGCCGTGGATCTTTTTGTTTTCGCGGACGACGTTTTCGATAACGTGCGATAGCGCGACGTAATCCTGCGAATTTTCAACTATCGGCACGATCTCTTTGTGGTGGTGCGTCTGCACACCGGACAAACCTTTCAGCATCTCGTAACCCTCGATCTCGATCGCTCCATTTTCAAAACAGCGGTCCGACAGGATCGTGCCCCATACCGAATGCGTGTGCAGTATCGAACGGGCCTTCGGCATCAACCTGTAAATCGTCAAATGAAGCAGCGTCTCGGCAGACGGTTTGCCGAAACCTTCAAGGATCTCGGCATTGTCGTCGAGCTCGAGAAAGTGAGTTTCATCCAGCGACCCCTTCTCGTTTCCGCTGGCCGTAATGCAAAGCCGCATCGGGCGCCGCGCAAGCAAAACGCTGAAATTGCCGCTGGTTCCCAATACCCAACCGCGCCGGTAAAATTCGCGCCCGGCTTCCGCAAGTTCGGCAGCGGGCTTTGCCGATCTCAAAGTGCTCATTGCTGATAGTTTAGCAAATCTTCAAATCATCGGCATCAGCCGCGGTCGATCCGAAATTTTTGTGCCGGCGAGCAGAAACAGGCGTATAATCGAAACCGATTCCAGACTGAAAAACAATTGCGGGGGCAGTATGAAAAGTCACGAAGTTAAAGGAGGCGGCGGAGTATCGCTGCATGTGATCGAAGCGGGCAACCCGGACGGGCGCCCGATTTTGTTTGTACACGGTTTTTCGCAGTGTTCACTTGCATGGCGCAGGCAATTGGACTCGGACTTGGCTGACGACTTCCGGCTTGTTGCTTTGGATCTTCGCGGGCACGGGCTTTCGGAGAAGCCAAAGGATGCCTATGCTGATTCAAAGCTGTGGGCTGACGATATCAACGCGGTCATACGGATCTTAAGCCTCGATCATCCGGTTCTTAGCGGCTGGTCGTACGGGCCGCTCGTCATTCTCGACTATATTCGGCACTACGGCGAGGACGCTATCGGCGGCATCCAGTTTGTCGGCGGCGTGACGAAGCTGGGCAGCGAGGAAGCCGTTGCGGTACTTACACCCGAATTTATTGGACTTGTGCCAGGCTTTTTTTCCTCGGATTCGGAAGAGAGCGTGAATAGCCTCAGGTCACTTTTGCGCCTGTGCTTTTCACCGGAGCCAGCAGCCCAAGACTTTTACATGATGCTCGGGTACAACGTGTCCGTGCCACCAAATATTCGTCAGGGTTTGCTGTCGCGTTCAATCGATAATGATGATCTTCTGCCGAAGATTAGCAAACCTGTACTTATCACACATAGCGCTGACGACGCAGTCGTTAAACCTGCGATAGTCGATCAGCACAAGGCCAGTATTGCTCACGCTCAAATCGAGCTAATGGAAAACGTTGGACACGCCGTTTTCTGGAACGACCCACCCGCATTCAACCAGCGGCTGCGGGCGTTTCGTGAGAGCGCATAGTGGGAGGAGGAGGCGGTACCGTGGCAGCGGTGAGGTGCTGGTCTACCCTCTTGACCGAAGCGGACGCGACCGCCGGCCCCGACGCTTGGGTGCGAGCCGCCGGCCGTCGGGGAGTAGGATCCCATCCCGCAGGCAGACCGCGAATTCGTCGGCAGGCAGGGGCCGGCTGATCCAGTGTCCCTGAATCTGACCGCATCCCAGCTTCCGCAGTAGCGCGACCTGCTCGTCGGTCTCGACCCCTTCCGCCACGACCCGAAGTCCCAGCGCCTCCCCCATCGCGATGATGGCCGAGGTGATCGCGGCGTCGTTGGCGTTGGTGGTAACGTCCCGGATGAACGATTGGTCGATTTTCAGCGCGTTGACCGGGAAGTGCTTGAGGTAGCTCAGCGACGAGTAGCCGGTGCCGAAGTCGTCGATCGCCAGGCCCACGCCGAGTGCGGCCAGGGCCGGCAGCGTGGTGATGGCGTCGCCCACGTCCTCCATCAGAATGCTCTCCGTCAGCTCCAGCATCAGATACCGGGGCATGAGATCGGTCTCCGCGACGATGCGCTGGACCATGTCGACCGTGCCACCGACCCGGAGCTGCTGTCCCGAGAGATTGATCGCGACCGGAATCGACGCGAGACCCTGGCGCTGCCAGGTGCGGTTCTGCCCGCAGACCGTGCGCAGGATCCATTCGCCGAGCGGCACGATGAGACCGGTCTCCTCGCAGAGCGGGATGAATTCGCCGGGCAACACCGTGCCAGAGCCCGGATCCTCCCAGCGCACCAGCGCCTCCGCGC
>Ga0207674_10010174_pt1 | contig 10687 bp, 12 predicted proteins | sample KBSCornC72_FD_184303 | JGI IMG/M metagenome (GOLD analysis project Ga0207674, IMG submission 184303) | Corn rhizosphere microbial communities from Kellogg Biological Station, Michigan, USA - KBS Corn C7-2 (SPAdes) (version 2) | ecosystem: Host-associated > Plants > Roots > Rhizosphere > Soil ...
ACACTCGATGATGTGTTCGTTCACTACACGGGCAGGCAGTTGCGCGACGAGACAGTGAAGGCCGTGTTCCAGATGCCGCCACGGCCAGGAGCACACTGATGAACCGATTTCTGGCAATTGTGGAACGCGAGATGCGGAAATTTTTCCGCTCGCCGGTGCTGATGATCATGTCGATGATGCTGCCGATCGTGCAGTTGGTGATTCTAGGGCATGCATATGGCGGGCACATCCAGGGCGCCAAGGTGGCGGTCGTGGATCATGATGGCGGCCCGCAGGCAGTGAAGGTGCGCGAGGCGTTCGACTCTGTGGCGGCGAACATTGCGACGTTTAAGACAGTGGATTACGAGAATGAGACGCAGGCCAAGGAGGATGTGCGGACGGGCAGAGTGGATGCGGCGGTAATTATCCCGGCACAGTATTCAAGGCGGGTGTATGCGCAGAATGCGCCGCGGCTGGGGCTGCTGGTGGACAACTCGGACCAGGTGATGAGCGGGAGCATCGAGGGCGAGATGCAGTCGCTGGTGAATGCGCTGAATCAGCCGGTGATTGAAGACCGCGTGGTGAAGAAAATTGCGCTCGACATCGTAGAGTTGTATCCGTATGTCGAGTACATGAAATATCTGCTGTCTGGCTCGATTGCGCTGGCAATGTATATCTCGGTGATGATCGGCGGCGGGATGCTGTACATCGATGACAAGGCGCGAGGCGTTCACGAGGGATACCTGGTGACGCCGATCAGCAAGCTCGAGTTGGTGATGGGGTTGAACACGGCAGGTGCGATCAAGGCGGTGTTGTCGGGAATTTCGATTACGGTGATTGGTTCATTGATGGCGGGGCTGGGAGTGATCTTCAAGCCTGGAGCGGATCTGAATCTGCTGTTGCTGATCGTGGGCACGTCTCTCGCGTTCAACGGGATGATGTTCCTGATGATGGTGCGGGTGGACGATCCGCTGGTGCCGCGTGCGATGTTCGGTGTGCTGAACACGCTCCTGTTCTTCCCGTCGGGCGCGATCTCGCCCGTGGCGGCGTTCCCGAAGTGGCTTCGAGGAATTGCGATCGTCGATCCGTTTACCTATGCGATTCATGGGTTCAAAGCAATTCTGCTGAAGGACGGCGGCTTTGTGGCGATTCGCGGGGATTTAATTTTCCTGTTTGCGTTTGGAATCGGGACGCTGCTTGTCGCGACGCCGCTGTTCAAACGCACGCTCTGATGGTATCCAGCAGATAGCAGCTACTGGCTACTAGCTAAAGGCTACGGGCTCCAAGGTTTCCGGCGGGCAAGAAGTTAAGTCCGGAATGCGGTGAGGCGGTCCACTCCTTGTGGGAGGGTGGGCCGCCTCACTGTTTGTCAGGGATGGTCCATTTTGCTGTTTGAGATTGCACAAGGGTGATCGCAATCCTACACTGCGGGCGGGCTTCTTCCGAGCAAGGAGGCAAAGCGATGCGGTGGACGGAGTTTCTGACGGATGAAGCTGAGAGGACCTACGCCATAACGGCACGGCTGCTGGATATGGTTGAGCCTGACCGCCTGACGTGGAAGCCCGAGAGCGGGTTGAACTGGATGACGACAGGGCAGCTGCTGCAGCACCTCTCGAACGCGTGCGGTCAGCCGTGCAAGGGTTTGGTGACCGGAGACTGGGGTCTGCCGGATGGAACGACATTGGAAGACCTGACGCCGGAAGAGATGACGCCGAGTGCGGAGAATCTGCCCAGTGTCTCGAGTGTGACGGAGGCGCGGGAACTGCTGATCGAGGACGAGTTTCTTACGTTGCGCATGATTCGAGAGGCGGGTGAGAGCGCGTTGGAGAATCGGCAGTTCTGTTTTCCATGGGAGCCGGGGAAGACGGCTTCGCTGGGTATGCATATCTTCAGGATGGTGCAGCACCTGGATCGTCACAAGAGCCAGTTGTTCTATTACCTGAAGTTGCAAGGGGTTCCGATGGGGACTTCCGATCTGTGGGGCAGCTAGAATCTGCCCCCAACTATTCAGCTCCAGCTTCCAGAAGTAGACCAATCTGGAGCTACTCTGAGCGTATCCCGGAAGGGGAATATACCCGGAAAGTACCGTTACCTTCCACTCTCGTGGGAACTGGGGAAGACATAGTTGTGGGATAAGATTTCACGAGAGACGACCCATGAGCGCTCACACTGCAACTGCCACACTTCCACCCTCGTCCGCTGATTTGATTGCGCGGCGTATCGCTGAAGTGACAAAGCCCGAACCTTCCGCGGCGGAGAAGCCGGAGAAGAAAGTTCCTCTTACGTGGGAAGAGGAGGAGCTTGCGTTCTACCAGCCGAAGAGGGATGTTGCGCTGGAAGAGAAGCGCAAGGCGGATGCACGCGCTGCGCTGCTGCTGCGCCAGCTTCCGCACCAGTGGGCGGCACTGCGCGAAGTGATCACGATCCGGTGCGAGAGTATCAACAGGAAGGCCGGGCGGGTTGTACTGCGGCCGGCCGCACCAGACAACAATCGCTTCGAGGTTCGCCGCGAAGACGATCACGGCTTCTTCATGAAGTTCGATCCGGAGAAGAAGAAGGTGACGTTCAGCGGGAAGCCGCTCGGCTTTGATCGCCATTATGAGCTGACCGTGGTGACGCGGGATGACGTGGATACCACGGCGTGGTTCTCTTCCACGACGCTGACGACTGAGCAGACCGACGATCTCTCAAAGGCGATGATCTCGGTGCTGATGCGGTTTGAGCAGTAGGCCTCAGTAGAAACCTGGTCCCAGGATTCTCAACATTCTGCGCAAAAGCCGCGTCCTCATAGAGGAATAGGCAATCAATTGGCAGGATCGAGATACCGCCCCTCTACTCTCCTTACTTACTATCGACCTAGCCCACTTGAATCTCATGCCGAGGTGCGAGTCCGAATTCGGCGGGCTTTTCACCAATCGCTCTTGTGCGCAAGGACGTCAGGTATTGAGATGAATTGAAATCAAGCCATGTGATCCTACACGCGGCCAGGCCCGCAGCGACGGACCTTCAAGAATAAGAGAGCAAGGGAATGCACTGTCATACATTCAAATTGCTGCTGGGAGCCAGCGTCTTGGCGTTGGCCGGAATGGGCAGCCCAGCACAACAAGGCCAGGATCACTTTGAACACCTGAACTACGTCGCAGGTGACGCAGCGATGCCGTCGTTTGCCGACAGCGTAATTGACGAAAATTCATCCTATCGTCGAGCGCTCTTCTCACGTGGTATGGCGCTGCGCGTTATCAACCAATACCAATACGCCCAGAACATTCTTGGCGCCCCCGTCGCGCCGGATGAACAGGTCTATGTGGGACAGAGGGCCTACACGAGCGTGATGTTCAGCCGATTTTCACGGCAGATCTTCGCCAACTGCACTTAAAGCAAACACAACTCTACATGGGCGGTGTGTGGAACTGGGTGAGTTGGAATCCTGCAGGTCCAAAAACAATACAGCTCTGGGATCTGTATTTGTATAAGAAGTTCGGCGAGAATCGGGCGGAGATTAAGGCCGGGTATGTTTCAAACAGCCTCGATTTTGTCGGCTTTTTTGTCGGCGGGTCAACAGCGGCCGGTGCGCAGGGAGTGTATGCCATCCTTCCATACGAGGTGGGTATGAGCTACTTCCCTTTGACCTCGCCCTCCGTCAGCATTCGAATTCATGGGCCGGCAAGTACGTATTTCACCACTGCAGTGCAGAGAAGCCTCGATCCGGGCGGAGGGCCGACTGAAGTTGCGCGTAACCATACCGGGGTTCCGTTTTGCTCCACACGGGGACAAACTGCTCAGCATCAACGAAGGCGGAGTGTGGCGTGGAGCGAGCGCGCAGTCGCGAGATCTCTGGGTGCGGGCAGGCTACATGAACAATCGCAGCGGTTACACAAACTTCTTGACCGGCCGAAAAGAAGCAGGGAACTACTGCGTCTATGTGTTGTCGGATTTTCAGTTGACGCAGACCAATCGGGAACACCCGAATCCCGGCTTGTACCTGGGCGGTTCTGCCGAAACCGCTCCGAAGGCGCTGAATGCATATGCCCGCTACTACTAAGCAAGAATCTACATAGAGGCGCCATTCCGCGCGCGTCCTGCTGATGTGGCTTCAATCGTCGCATCGCGCACGGGATACGGTGCTCCTTTCGCCGACAGTCTCGTTGCCCAAGGGAAGACGGTGTGGCGTGCTGGAACGACGTTGACGGGCATCTACACTCTTAGGGCGTCTCGTGGGAACTACCTTGGTCTGGGACTTGGATACGTGAATGGCCCGGCTATCAGCCCCCGTGTGCCCAGTGCGTTGAAATTCACCGCGGGCTGGACTTTGTTCTTTTAGCGATCGCCTTCTCAGTGAGACTGGAGCGTAACGGCGGCTTTTACCTGGTCCGGGGGCACCGCCTACAATGAGGTCTGAACCTAACTGCGAGGACCCTCTCAATGCCGCTCTCTGGTGAAGCAATCCGGTTGATGAATTACATCGATGATGTTGCGGTGACACTGCGCCGCATTCTTGCCCTTGTGCCGACGCTGACTGCCGAGGAGCGCGCGCGGATTGCCGAACATCTTGAACAGTCAAGGCCGAACGCTGAGGATGTCGCAAAAGCTCTCAGAGAGAAATAGATCCAAACAATGCAAGTTGCCATTATCGGAGCCGGTCCTCTGGGCCGGCGGCTCGCGCTGGCTGCGGCACGCGCCGGTTACCAAGTGTTGCTGGAAGACGTGATGCCATCAAACCTGCACCATGCGCAGGAGTACTTGCGCCAGGAACTGGGGCCCGCGGCACTGCCCAGCGTGCGCTTTGTATCGACGATCGAAGAGGCCGTGCGCGAGGCGGACCTGGCTATCGATTGCGTGCCGGATGAACTGGAGTCAAAGCTGGAGATTTTTTGCCTGCTGGACCGGATGGCTCCCCCGAAGACGGTGCTGTTATCGCCGATGAAAAACACTTCGATTGCGGACCTGGCGTCTTGCACCTATCGGATGGAGAAGTGCGTCGCTGTGGTAGCGGATGCGAAAGAGCTTGCGGATGCTTCGTTGAGTGGAATCACGGTGCGGACACCGGCGCACGTTGCGGATGAGACGGTGAGGCTGGTCCGGGAATTCTGGCTGGGTCTCGGTTTTGTGGTTACTTTTGCCGAAGATGGGGCCGCAGGACCCCGGAACATTGAGACATAGGCTTTCGTATTTCGGATTGACTTAGGCACCCACATCGAATGCAATCATTTCTCTGTCCTCCTGCTCGATGGATGTGCCGCCGTGTCCGATAGTTTGTCAATGAGCTGTGCGACGTGGGTCTTCAGAGCCTCTTGTGTTGCGGCATAACTGAGAGCTGCGGACGGGACATCGGTCCATTCCTCCAGGCTGCTTTGCGCCAGTTGCCGCGCATCGGGTGGCAATTCAACTCCGATCGCGACGGTGCGAGCCGACTTAGAAATGTCGGAGTTTCTAAGTCTGGATGGATGAAACGAACTCACATCGATTCCATCGGCGCGGAGGCCATTGATGATGGCAGGAGGTACGGTCGTCGAGTTGGGATTTGTCCCTCTCGCGAGGGCGCGGTATGGCAGGCTTCGCTCCTGCGCCAGCTGGTTGAAGTAGGATGCCGCCATTAAGCTTTTCACATTGCCGTGTTCACAAATGAAGAGCACTTCAGTTTTCTGCACAGTGCTTTGTTGCGCAGCGGAACAGCGCAGCACCAAAGCGAATACCGGAATTACAATCGCCTTTAACATCGCAAATCGCATGATCTCGCCTCATGTTTCGTAGCATTTCTTCTGATTGGACAATTCGCTTCTGACGTTTAGGGTTTTGTCCCGCCGCCCGGTGAACTGCTTATCAACTTCTTCAGATACCAAGGATCTGCTCGTAATACTTCACGTATTTGGGAAGGACGAGTGTGGCGCAGAAACGCTTCTGCGCGTCTTTGCGGGCGGCTTCGCGCATGCTATCAAGGCGGGAACGGTCTTTGAGTAGAGACACCGCCCCGGAGGCCATGCCGTCGATGTCGCCGACGGGGTAGAGCAGCCCGGTGACACCATCCTCGATGAGTTCAGGAACGCCGCCGACACTTGTGGCGATGGCTGGGACCTTGCAAGCCATGGCTTCAAGCGCGGCGAGACCAAAGGACTCGAGCGCGCTGGGCATGATCATAAGGTCGGCGAGGGGCAGCAGCTCGTTGACGCGATCCTGCTTGCCGAGGAAGTGAATCCTGTCGTTGATCTTGAGATCGTGGGCGAGCCACTCGGCTGCGGAGCGGTCAGGTCCGTCTCCGACGAGGATGAGCTGTGAGGGAACTTCTTTGACTACCTGCGCGAAGACCTTGACGACGTCGGCTACGCGCTTCACCGGTCGGAAGTTGGAGAGATGAATGAACACGGCCTCATCGGGCTTGGCAAATTTCGAGCGCGCATGGCTGCGGACGCTGTCATCCACAAACGGCGTGTATACGTCGCAATTGACGAAGTTGGGAATGACTTCGATAGGGCGGGAGACGGCGAAGTCCGCGACTGTCTTCTCTTTCAGGTAGCTGGAGATGCTTGTGACGCCATCGCTCTCCTGAATAGCGTAGCGGGTGATGGGAAGATAGCTGCGATCGAGGCCGACTAGGGTGATGTCGGTGCCGTGCAGCGTTGTGACGAAGGGGAGCTTGCGTCCGCGAGCGGCGAGCATCTGGCGCGCTAGGAGCGCACTGACCGAATGGGGAATGGCGTAATGAACGTGGAGGAGGTCGAGATTGCAGAACTCGGCGACTTCAGCCATGCGTGAGGCCAGGGCGAGATCGTACGGAGGAAACTCGAAGAGCGGGTAACTGGAGACGGGCACCTCGTGATAGAAAATGCCGTCGTCGCGGCCGCTGAGGCGGAAGGGCTGCGAGTAGGAGATGAAATGGACTTCGTGGCCGGAGGCGGCGAGTTCGATGCCAAGTTCGGTGGCGACTACGCCCGAGCCGCCGTAGGTGGGATAACAGGTGATGCCGATGCGCATGCGCCGCCTTGCTTTCTTTTTACCGCCGCCGGTCGTTTCTTATTGTCGTTAGAACCACGAAGTCTTTGCTCGGCCATTTTATGGGCCGGGGCCGTAAGTTGTAGATTCTCAGATCTAACGAAAGATGCAAAGTGAAGCGAAGGCATGCGTCATGGGAGTTTTCCGGGTTTCGGCGCGAGTTGCACTGCCTGGCGAATGGCCTCGAGAAGACTGCGTTCATCAGCCTTCCCTGTACCTGCTATATCGAATGCAGTTCCGTGATCGACGGACGTTCTCACTACTGGGAGACCGATAGTGATGTTAACTCCGGATTCGAGGCCGAGGACTTTTACCGGTCCGTGGCCTTGATCGTGATACATGGCAATGACCAGGTCGAAGTCGCCGCGCTGGGCGCGATAGAAGAGGGTGTCAGCGGGCAGCGGGCCCTCTACGTTCCAACCACGACGGCGACACGCTTCGATTGCCGGCACGATTTTCTCTTCCTCTTCACCGTGTCCGAAGAGGCCATTCTCTCCGGCGTGCGGGTTTATGCCGCATACCCCAATGTGGGGATTCGCGATTCCGGACTTTTCGAGCGTGGCGTGCCCGCGTGCGATGGTGCGCTCGACAAGGCCGGGTTCGATGCGTGCGATCGCATCGATGAGTCCGATGTGGGTGGTAACGTGCAGCACTTTCATCTTTGGAGTGGTAAGCATCATCGAGACTTCAGGGGTTCCGGTAAGGTGTGCGAGGGCTTCGGTGTGGCCGGGAAATTTGTGTCCGGCAGATTGAAGGGCCTCCTTATTCAGAGGAGCCGTGCAAATGGCGGCGACCCGCCCGGCCATAGCGAGCCGCGCAGCCAACTCGAGATATCGATAGGCGGCCTCTCCCGCTTCGCGCGAGAGTTTGCCCCACGGCAGGTCAGGTGGCACAAGTTTCAAGTCGATACAGTTGACCGTACCGCCGGTAAAGCCCGCAGATTCCAGTTCTGATTCCGAGATCGTGCGGACTTGGAGCTGAGTATTGAAAATTTTCCCCGCAGTGCGCAGCCGGTCTGCATCGCCAATGACAAGCGGGCGGCAAAGTACGTATACCTCAGGATGGGAGAGGCTCTTCATAATAATCTCGGGGCCCACCCCGGCAGCATCGCCCATTGTGATTGCAATAATTGGTTTTTCCATATCAGATCTTCTGATTCAGCAAAGGATCCTCGGCGAGAGGTCCCGCACGCACATGTTCAAGTTTCTTTAAGAAATCGCGACAGTGAACGAGTGCCTGTGGCGAACCGAATGCGCCCGCCTTTGTAATGATCGGCAGAGGGCGCGCCCAACCATCGGCAATCGCGAAGGGCAACCCTGATTCCACTTCACCGAGCAGACGCAAACGACGGATTCCCAGAACCTCCAGGACTGCTCTCGCTGTCTCTCCGCCTGTTAGAACTATCCCACCCAAAAGTTGCGAGCACTTTGAGAGTAGTTCTGAGAACTCTCGCGGCAAACCTTGTTCTTCGTATTTTGAGTGGTGTTCGTTTCCAGCCAGCGTGAGCAGGACATCGCGGCCGGATTCAAGGCTCTGCAAGACCTGCGCGTTTGTAGTTGACGAATTCGAAATGTCTGCAGTCGTGGTATGGAAGGCTGCTATGTCCGATGTTGTTTCCAGTATCCGCGCCTGCTGCCGCGAAACTGAGGCAGGAGTACCGACGACGAAAAGCGTAGGTCCCGCTGCGAAGCTCCATTCATGGGGTTCGGTCGTCGGCACGATTCCGATTGCGCGTGGAATCTGACAGGCCAGACCGGCGGACCCGACTAACGCAGCGATTGCCGGTTGACCAACAGAAGCCTCAGCCACCGCATGAAGATCGCCGTCTGTCTCCGCGTCGCAGAGGACCACGTCGTTCTGCTTTGCGGTCTGCAAGATGGCCTGATGGAGGGCAGTCGAACCTGACCGGACGGTCTGCGAGTCAATCACTCCGCAGGAGAGGCCGCCTTCAGAGACGAGGTGGGAGATATCCGACTGGGCGGTACGAGCCTCCGATTGCCAGATGTCGGTTTTCTCCAGAGGAACTCCGTGTACGAGGAGACGACCGCCAACTGTCGTACGGCCTTGCGCGGGCAGTGCTGGAGCCATCAGAATGGACAGCTTCGCATGGCTTGTGGAGCGGCGAATGTTCAGCAGAGCGGAAAGTTCAGCAGCCACGTTGCCCCGCAGCGTGGAATCGATCTTCTTGAAGAGGACGTATCCGAGGTGAGGTGCATTGTGCGAATCGCAGAGTCGAACTAACCGCGTCACTGATTTCGAAGCTTGTTCAGCAGGGAGGCAGCGGGTATTCGCATCGATCGAGAGAATGTCAGTATCTGGCCAGCCCGTTTCGGATTCCTGAGCGTCGGGAGAATGCAGAAGAACTAAGGCACTGCAGCCTACGGCGGCAGATGGAGCTGCGCAATCGGCAGCGCCGGTCAGGTCATCCGCAATTACCAGCATCCTAGCCACGGTCGAACTCCAGACTCATTTCCTTGAGGATATCCGCGAATACCACCATGCTGTCAGGAAAGGAGCCGCAATCGCGGTGACGATGACGCTGCACGCCACAAGAACGGTCGCGGAAGCCGCAGCAGCGGCGTATTTTGGGTTGGCCGCAGCAACTAGCGCAGGAACAGCAGCCGCATTGCCGGCGGTTGTTGATGCGGCTATTCCGGCAGTGCCTTTGCCCCCGCTGACCCGGTCAGCGATTGCGAGGAAGAAAGCGGAGAGAACCAACACCGATATCCCCAGGGCAAGGCCGGAGAGACCCGCTTTCCAGACGAGTTTGAGGTTGAGCGTGGCTCCCAGAGCAAACGCGAAGAACGGAATGAGCACCGGCGCGGCCTTGCCGAGGAACTCGCGAAGTTCGGGATCGAGGTTTCCGAGCAGCATACCGATAACGAGGGGCAGAATTGCCCCTACAAGCGCCTGCCAGGGAAATGCCGAAAGACCCGCAACGCCGAGCGTAACCATCGTGAGAAACGGGCCCGATTCGAGCGACATGACCGAATATGCCGCTGCATCCTCCGGGCGACCAAATTGATTCATCAGGGCCATGTACAAACCGCCATTCGTGTCATTGATGGCGGCGACCACGGCGAGGGTTGAAAAGCCAGAAAACCATCCAGCTGCGACCGGCTCGATTCCGATCCAATGGCCGACGAGGACTCCTACGGCGATTCCAAGTAACACCTTTGTCCCGAGAAGTACTCCGCCCTTTTTCAGTACTCCTGGAAGAGACCGAACTGAAACAGTGGCGCCGATGCAGACATAGAAGACCGCAAGTATTGGCAACGAGCCTGTGAAAAGCGCTCCAGTGAAGGACCCGAAGACGCCTGGTGCTTTTGGCGCGACGGTCGCGATGAGTGCGCCAGCTGCAAGGGGCAACGTCATCATGCCGCCGGGCACGCGATCTACGAAGCGCTTGATCGGTATGGACATCGGCGCCCGCTTGCTTTCAACGATGTGAGTCGGATGCAATGCAGGGTGAGTGTAGCACGGTCATTGAGTCACGCCGGCTGCCGGGCGCACCTTGGCAAAGGTGTACGGCCCTTCAGGCACGAGAAGAACTTTCGCACTGCGGGTGAGGTTGGCAGTTGCCGCTGCGATTGCCTCCTCGAGGCCTGGAAAATATCGGCTTCTCAGGATGCCCAGATCCTCTGCCCGTACGCCGGGAGTATAGAAGAAGAGTTCGCTTCGAAGCGCGGCGAGGGCCAGTTTCTCAACTTGCCACTGGTCG
>Ga0207674_10010175_pt1 | contig 10686 bp, 10 predicted proteins | sample KBSCornC72_FD_184303 | JGI IMG/M metagenome (GOLD analysis project Ga0207674, IMG submission 184303) | Corn rhizosphere microbial communities from Kellogg Biological Station, Michigan, USA - KBS Corn C7-2 (SPAdes) (version 2) | ecosystem: Host-associated > Plants > Roots > Rhizosphere > Soil ...
CCACGTGCTGATGCTGCTGGGCCTGATCGGCTACTCGCTGCCCGTGTTCTGGCTGGGCCAGCTGCTGCTGATCGGCGTCTCGATCCGTCTCGATCTGCTACCGACCCAGGGCATGCGCACGATCGCGTTCAACATGTCGCCCGGCGCGCGGGTATGGGACGTGGTCCTCCATCTGATCCTGCCCGCGGTCACGCTGGCCACCCGCTACGTGGCGCTCAACGTCCGCCTCACCCGCACCAGCCTGGTCGAGGTGAGCCGCATGGACTATCTGACGACCGCCCGGGCGAAGGGCCTGGCCGAGCGGATCGTGGTCTACAAGCACGCGCTCCGCAACGCGCTGATCCCGGTGGTGACCGTGATGGGACTCGACGTGGGTCACCTGGTCGCGGGCGCGGTGCTCACCGAGACCGTCTTCGCGTGGCCCGGCCTCGGCCGGCTGATCTTCGAGGCCATCCTGCACCGCGACTACCCGGTGATGCTGGGCGGCCTCCTGCTCACCTCGGTGTTCGTGGTGGTGGGCAACCTCCTCGCGGACCTCGCGTGCGCGCTGATCGATCCGCGCATCCGGCTGGAGAGCCGCGCGTGAGCGCCCGCGCCCGGCGCGACCTGCTGCGCCGCCTGCGCCGCCGGCCGCTCGGCCTGGCCGGCCTGATCGGCGCCGCGCTCTTCGTGCTGATCGCGGTGGTGGGCCCGTTGCTCTCGCCCTTCGACCCGCTCGCGCTGCGTCCCGAGACCCTCCAGCCGCCCGGCGCGCCCTACTGGTTCGGCACCGATGACGTGGGCCGCGACATCCTCTCCGGCGTGCTCCACGGCGCGCGGGTGTCGCTGCTGGTGGGGTTGCTGAGCGCGCTCGGCGCGGTGGTGATCGGCGTGGCGGTGGGCGTGCTGGCCGGCTACTGCCGCGGCCGGGTGGACGCGGTGCTGATGCGCGTGACCGAGTGGGTGCTGGTCGTCCCTCAGTTCCTGATCGTGCTGGTGGTGGCGGCCATCTTCGGCGCGGATCTGCGCCTGGTGGTGGCGGTGATCGCCGCCGTCTCCTGGCCCACCACCGCGCGCCTCACCCGCGCCCAGTTCCTGGCCCTGGCCGAGCGCGAGTTCGTCACCGCCGCCCGCGGGCTCGGCTCCTCCGACCCGCGCATCGCGCTGCGCCAGATCCTGCCCAACGCGCTGGCGCCCATCGTGGTGACCGCGTCGCTCCAGATCCCGGCCGCCATCCTGTCGGAAGCGAGCCTGCGCTTCCTCGGCCTCTCCGACCCGAGCCGCCTGTCCTGGGGCGCCATGCTCAACCAGGCCCAGAACTTCCTGCAGCAGTCGTGGTGGATGGCGTTCTTCCCGGGGATCGCGATCTTCCTGACCGTGCTCTCGTTCAATCTGGCCGGCGAGGCCCTGAACGAGGCGCTGGATCCGCGGCGATGAGGCGCCGTGTCGCTCAACCGGGCACGGTGACCCCGTTGCGGCCGAGCACCTCCAGCACCTTCGAGACATCCGGAGGCCCCGCCGGGACCTCACGGTCGACGGCGGTGAACATCTGCGCGGCCAGGGCACCCGGCCCCGTGATCTCCAGCATCTGGCCGCCGCCCACGCCATAGGTGAACCCATGGACCGTGCCGCGCGGCACGTGCACGAGCGTGCCGGGCGTGCACGTGGCGGCCTTGCCGTCGCAGACGAACTCGATCACACCCTTCAGGACGAAGAAGGCCTCGTCCCAGTCGTGACGATGGGGCGGCGGGCCGGTTCCCTCGTCCCCCTGCTGCAGGGTGATTCCATAGCTCTGCGTCGCGGTGTTCGACGCGAGCACGGTCACCTGCGTGCCCAGCACGTTCAGGGCCCGCTCCCGCTGCTCCGGCGGCAAGACGAAGGGTCGCATCGTCATCGTGTCGTTGTCTCCTTTTGGCCACCAGGTCACGGCTGCGTCTACCATAGCGCTTCTTGTCGGTTCAGCGCGACGGACTCTCCGCCCCCCTCCCTCGCCCATCGTAGCGCGCGGGGCGGCGATCCGCCGCGATCGGCGGTCAGTCGTCGTCGTGGAGGATGCGGACCGACGGGGTCTCCAGGTCGTCGAACTGCCCGGCCCGCACCGCCCACAGGAAGACCGCCAGCGCGCAGCCGGCGAAGATCAGCGCCACCGGCAACAGCACGAACATGACGCTCATCGCGCGCCCTCCGCCGGAATCGGCGCCGCCGCGACAGAGCCCGCGGGAGCGGGCGCCGTGAACGTCCGCGCCCGGTACGAGCTCAGGATCACGGTCAGCGAGGAGAGTGGCATCAGGATCGCCGCGAGCAGCGGGTTCAGCACGCCGGTCATGGCGAGCGTCACCCCGATCACGTTGTAGCCGAGCGAGAACACCAGGTTGCGCCGCACGACCCGCATGGTGTGGCGCGCGCCGTCGAGCAGCTCGGCCAGGCGGCCCACACCGGAGCGCACCACGAACACGTCGGCCGCGGTCAGCGCCGCCTCCGCGCCGCCGGCCACCGCCACGCCCACCGTCGCCGCGGCCAGCGCCGCCGCGTCGTTGACGCCGTCGCCCACCATCACCACCGGGCCCTCCGCCCGTGCGGCCAGCACCGCCTGGAGCTTGTCCTCGGGCGTCACGCCACCTCGGCACGCCTCTTCCTCGAGGCCGAGCCGCGCACCGGCCGCACGCGCGATCCGCGGGTCGTCGCCCGAGAGGATGCCCGGCCGCCAGCCGAGCGCGCGCACGTGGTCCAGCGCCGCGCCCGCGTCGGGGCGCAGGGCGTCACCGAAGCCGGCCGCCGCGCGCACTTCGCCGTCCACCGCCACCAGCACCGGAGTGAGCCCGTCCGCGATCAGCGCGTCGACCGCCGAGGCGATCGCGGCGGGAGACTCCCCGGCCCGCCCGCGCACGAATGCGGGCGAGCCGACGACGAGGCGCCGCCCATCCACCGACGCCTCGATTCCGCCGCCGTGGGTCTCCGCGATCTCCAGGCGAACCCCCGGCGACGGCACCCCGAGCGCGCGTCCGAAGGCGCGCGCCAGCGGATGTGCCGAATGCGCCTCCGCGGCGGCCACCAGCGACCGCACGGCGGGGTCGCCGTGCCAGCGTGCCAGCTCCGCGCGGCCCGCGGTGAGCGTGCCGGTCTTGTCGAGCCACATGCGACCCGGGCGCGTGAGGGCCTCGAGCACGTCGCCGCCCTTGATCAGGAAGCCGGCGCGGGCGGCCCGGCCGATCGCCGCGCTGACCGCCAGCGGCGTCGCGAGGCCGAGCGCGCACGGACAGGTCACGATCAGCAGCGCGGCCGCGTGGTCGAAGGCCCGCGCCGGATCGACGCGCCACCAGATCGCCACCGTGATCGCGGCCAGCGTCAGCACCGTGGCCACGAAGCGGCCGGAGATGCGGTCGGCCAGCTGGGCGATCGGCGCGCGCCGTCGCGCGTGCTCCTCCATCAGCATCATCAGGCGGCCCACCCGCGTCTCCTCGCCGGTGCGCTCCACCTCCACTTCGAGGCGCGAGGCGAGGTTGAGCGTGCCCGCGTGCACGCGGTCGCCCGGCCGCACGCCCCGCGGCGCCGATTCGCCGGTCAGCAGCGAGAGGTCGAGCGTCGAGCGCCCGGCCACGATCACGCCGTCGGCCGGCACCAGGTCGCCCGCGCGCACCTCCACCCGCGCGCCCGGGATCAGCGCGTCGAGCGCCACCTCGCGCACGCCGTCGCCCTCCACGAGCCGTGCCGAGGTCGGGTAGAGCGAGGCGGCCAGCTCCGCCGCGTCGCCCGCCGCGCGCTGCTGACGGCGTTGCAGGTAGCGGCCGAAGAGCAGCAGGAAGATCAGCGTGCTCACCGTCTCGAAGTACACCTCCCCGCTACCCCGCACCGTGTTGACCACGCCGTGGACGAAGCCCACCAGCAGGCCGATGCTGATCGGCAAGTCCATGCCGAGCGTGCCCGCCCGCAGGGCGACCCACGCGCTGCGGAAGAAGACCCCGCCGCTCCACACCAGGCTCGGCGCGGTCAGCACCAGGCTCAGCCAGCGGAAGAACGTGGCGAACTCCGGCTCCATGCCGTCGAGCATGCCGCCGTAGAGCGCGAAGGCGATCGCCATCACGTTGGCCGCCACCGCGCCCGCGACGCCGATGCGGCCGAGCATCGCGCGGTCCTCGCGCCGCCGCGCCGCCTGCGCGGCCTGCCCGCGGCAGGGATGCGGCGTGTAGCCGAGGGAGGCGAGCCGCCGCGCCACCGCGGAGAGGGAGAGCACGCGCGGGTCCCACACCACGTGCGCCTGCGAGCGCGGCAGGTCGAGGCGCGCCTCCGCCACTCCCGGCAACAGGCCCGGCAGCTTCTCGACCAGCCACACGCAGGCCCCGCAGTGCACGCCCTCCAGGTAGAGGTCGGTGGCCAGCAGGCCGCCGGGCGCGGGGCGGCAGGAGCGGCCCTGGAAGCCCGCGTCGTCGAGCTCGGCATAGAGGCGATCGGCGACAGGCGCCGGCGCGGGCGCGCCGCCGGCACGGAGGGCGTAGTACCGCTCGAGGCCGTGCTCGTGCAGGATGGCCCAGACCGCGCGGCAGCCCTCACAGCAGAACTGTCGCGGCGCGCCGGCCTCGATCGAGGCAAGCGGCGCGGCCAGCCCGCAGTGGGCGCACGCGGCGGCGTTCGCGCCGGTGTCCTCGGCCGCGCCGGGCCCCGGCAGGGGGCGGCCGGCAGCCGCCTCAGCGGTGGACATGGCTCCGCGGCACCGGCCCGCCCGCGGCCGACACGCCGCCGCCCGACCCATCGGCGCCCGGCGTCCCCGCCCCCGGCGCCACCGCGTGCAGGCGCCCGCCCACCGCCAGCAGCCCCACCACGATCATCGCCGTCGCGCACGCCACCGGCAGATGTCGGCGCAGCGGCCCCGCCAGCCGCTGCAGCCCCACGCCCACCGCGACCATCGCGGGCAGCGTGCCGGCCCAGAACGCGGCCATGAGCACCGCACCGCCCGCCGGGGTTCCCGTGCCGGCGGCGGTCACCAGGAACGCGTACAGCCAGCCGCAGGGCAGGAGCCCGGTGGCGAGACCGACCGCGAGGGCCCGAGGCACGGGCGCGGTCGCGCCGACGGCGGCGAGCACGCGACCCGCCGCCGCACCCAGGAACGCGGGCGCACGCAGCCGTGGCGCGCGCCCGCCGAGCGCCTCGACCAGCGTGTGGACGCCCCACAGCGTGATCAGCGCGCCGGCGACCACCGCGGCCACCCGCTGCACGTCCAGCAGCGTGCCCGCCGTCTGGTCGAGCGCCGCGCCCAGCAGACCGGCCAGCGCTCCGAGCGCCACGTAGGCCGCCAGTCGCCCGCCGTTGTACGCCGCGTGCGCGCGCCACGCCCGGCGGCCGCGCAGGCCCGCCGCGCCGCCCGCGTAGAACGCCACGAATCCGCCGCACATGCCGGCGCAGTGCGCGCTGCCGAGCAGGCTCGCGCCCAGAACGGTCGCGATCAGCGCGGTCATCGGACGGCGGCCAGATCCTGGTCGAGGGTGCGGGTGAAGACCTGCTCGCCGCGGACCACGCGGAGGCGGAGCTCCCACAGGCCGGGCCGCGCGCCGTCGAGCGTGGCCGCGTAGGCGCCCGGCGTCGTCTCGGGAGTCAGGGTCACGGTCGCCATCCGATTGGCCCGCGCGCTCGCGAAGGCCTCCACCGTGACCGTCGCGCCGGTCAGCGGACGGCCCTCGCGGTCCGTGATACGAGCCACCAGCCGCGCGTGGCCGCCCCGCTGGGGCTCGAGGCTCGCCGTCGCGCCCCAGCCCAGCTCCGCGTTGCGGGCCTCCTGGGCCATCCGGCGGTCCCAGTCGACCGCCTTCCGGTAGTAGTCGGGCTCGACCGCGAAGGACTGGTCGCGATTGGCCACGATCATGAAGCCGATGTTGGCGGCCGCGCCGCTCACCAGCAAGCTCACGATGGCCGCCGGCCAGAACCACCCCCTAGCGCCCATGCTTGGTCTCCCGGTCCTCGTTTCGGTCGTGATCGCGGTCGCGGTCGTGGTCGCGGTCGTGGTCGTCGTCGTGGTCGTCGTCGTGCTCGGGCCCCAGCAGCCGATAGGACATCACCGCGCTCCACCCCGCGCCGTTGTCGACGCGCAGCCGCACCTCCCGGCGGCCGTCATGGAAGGCGGACCGGGGCGCGGTCACGAAGAAGGGGGCGGTGGCCGCCTTCCCCGGGTGCACCGGCAGCGGGTTCTCCGGTGCGATCAGACCCAGGGTGCCGACATCGCCGGACGGCTCAACGAGGCTCACCTCGTAGCGGCGGTCGGCCGACTCGCGGTTGACGATCTTCACCCGGATCTGGTTCATCACCATTCCGGACGGCGTCATCGTGAAGGGGCTGCCGATGCCGCGTAGCACCGTCACGTCGGCGGGGGCGCGATGGAAGAGGGCGTAGGCCAGCGCGCCCCACACCACCGCCAGCAGCAGCGGGTAGATCACCACGCGCGGGCGGAGCATGCGGCGCGGCTGCCCGGCCAGCTCGTCGCGCGAGCTGTAGCGGATCAGGCCGCGCGGGCGGCCGACGCCGTCCATGATGGAGTCGCACGCGTCCATGCACTGGGTGCAGTGGATGCACTCCATCTGGAGCCCGTCGCGGATGTCGATGCCGGTGGGGCAGCACGCCACGCACGCCCCGCAGTCGATGCAGTCGCCGCGGGTGCCCGGCGCCTCCACCACCGCGAGCCGGCCGCCCCGCAGGTGGCCGCGCGGCTCGCCGCGTCGGGCGTCGTAGCCCACGATGAGCGAGCGCCGGTCGAGCAGCACCGACTGCAGGCGCCCGTAGGGGCACGCCACCATGCACACCTGCTCCCGCATGATCCCGAAGTCGAGCATCATCAGCGCGGTGGTGCCGGCCATCACCAGGAACGCCGCCGGGTGCTCGACCGGCGAGTGGCGCACCCAGCGCGCCAGCTCGCTCACCCCCACGAAGTAGGCGAGGAAGGTATGGGCGAGGAACATGCTGAGCCCGACGAAGACCGCGTACTTCAGCACCCGGCGCGGGTGGAACGGGCGGCCGTCGAGTGCCTCCTGGGCGCGCGCGTTGCCTTCGATCAGGCGCTCGATCGGCCGGTAGAGGAACTCCATGTAGACCGTCTGGGGGCACGCCCAGCCGCACCACACGCGGCCGTAGGTGGCGGTGAGCAGGAACACGGCGAGGAAGAGGCCCACCAGCAGCAGCATGAGCAGCACGCTGTCGGTCGGCACGAAGGTGGCGCCGAAGAGCGTGAACTCGCGGTGCACCACGTCCAGCCGGATCAGCGGCCGGCCGCCCATCCTGAGATACGGGATCAGCGTGAACACCGCGATCAGGCCCCACGCCAGGATGCGCCGGCGCTTCCAGAAGCGGCCCGCGAAGAGCCGCGGCCGCAGCCACCGGCGCGTGCCGTCGGGGTTGAGCGTCGGGAGCACGCGGCCCCGGGCAGTCGGCGCGGACATGGCGTCGCTACTTGCTCGCGGCCGTGGGCGCTTCCGGCGCGACCTGGCCCTTGCTGTTCATGCCCTGCGGCGCCTTCGGATTCGGCGGGTTGCTCCCCTGGAGCGTGAGCACGTAGGCCGCCATCGCGTCGATCTCGGCCGGCTTGAGCTGGTCCTTCCACGGGATCATGCCCTTCTCGATGACCCCGTCGCTGATGGTCTTGCGGATGGCCACCAGGGTGCCGCCGTGTAGCCAGTAGTCGTCGGTGAGGTTGGGCCCGATGATTCCCTGCCCCTGCGGCCCGTGGCAGGGCATGCAGCGGGTGGCGAAGCTCTCTTTCGCCGCGCCCATCGCCTTGGCGTCCTTCATCAGCGCGCGCAGCGACTCTTCGCTCGCACCGTCGGCGGACGCGGGGGCCAGCGCGGCCTGCCGCGCGGCGTGCTCCTTCATCTCCGCCTCGTACTCCGCGATCAGCGACGGCCCCGGCCCGAGCTGGTAGTAGCCCCAGTAGCCGAGCGAGAAGACGATGGTGGCCACGAAGAGCCACGACCACCAGCTCGGCAGCGGGTTGTCGTACTCCTTGATCTCGTCGTACTCGTGATCGAGGATCCGGTCGCGGTCGCTCGGGCTCATGCGCGGTCTCCCGGACCACGGACGACCGTCGGGTCGTCCGCCAGCGGCATCAGGGCCGCGCGCCGGAACGGCTCCCGGTTTCGCGCAAGGAACACGGCCACCATCACGGTGACGAAGCCGGCCACCGCGATCACCAGCGCCACCTGGGCGAGGAGGTCGAAGTGCATCGCGCTCATCACGTCGGCCAGCTTCATCGTCCGGCGCCCTCCCCGCTCCCGGCGGCCGCGGCCACCGAGGACGGCTTCTTGATGTCGGTTCCCAGCCGCTGCAGGTAGGCGACCAGCGCCACCAGCTCCGTCTCCTCCAGGCCCGCCGGCCCACCCTGCCGCGCGATGGCCCCCGCGATCTGCTTGGCCTGCTCGCGGGCGAGACCGCCCGCGTTGCGAACCTGCTCCGGGGTGTAGGGCACGCCGAGGGTCGACTGCGCCGCGACCCCGCGCTCCACCGCGGACCACTTGAGCGGCGTGCGCGCCAGCCACGGATAGGCCGGCATGATGGACTGCGGCGTCGTCGACCGCGGGTCTTCCATGTGGCGCACGTGCCAGAGGTCGGGATACTTGCCGCCGACCCGCGCCAGGTCCGGCCCGATCCGCCGCGAGCCCCACAGGAACGGGTGGTCGTAGACGAACTCGCCCGGCTTGCTGTACTCGCCGTAGCGCATGGTCTCGGCCCGGATCGGACGGATCATCTGCGAGTGGCAGTTGTTGCAGCCCTCCGCCACGTAGACGTCGCGCCCGGCGAGCTCCAGCGGGGTGTAGGGATGCACCGCCTGGATCGTCGGCACGTTGGAGCCGATGAGGAACATGGGGACGACCTCGAACAGGGACGCCACCACCACCGCCACCCCCACCCACACCGAGAACGTGACCGGCAGGCCCTCCCAGCGGCGGTGCCACGCCGCGCGACGGAAGCCGCCCGCCGCCGCCGGGGCCGGCGCGGTGGGGGCCAGCGACGGCGCCTCGTGCACCGGCTCCGCGTAGCGGGCGGGACCGCTCCGCCACGTCATCAGTGCGTTGACGCCGCAGAACACCATGCCCGCGATGTAGAGCACGCCGCCCAGCACCCGCACCCAGTACATCGGGATCAGCCGCATCGTGGTCTCGATGAAGTCGGGATAGGCGAGGCGGCCGGTCTCGTCGAAGGCGCGCCACATCAGGCCCTGGGTCAGGCCCGCCGCGTAGATCGCCACCACGTAGAGCAGGATGCCGACGGTGGCGATCCAGAAGTGCAGCTCGGCCAGGCGCTTGCTCCAGAGCTCCGCCTGGAACAGGCGCGGCAGCAGCCAGTACACCATGCCGAACACCATGAAGCCGACCCAGCCGAGGGCGCCCGCGTGCACGTGGGCGATGGTCCAGTCGGTGTAGTGGGAGAGCGCGTTGACGCTCTTGATCGAGAGCAGCGGTCCCTCGAAGGTGGACATGCCGTAGAAGGTGATCGCGACCACGAAGAACTTCAGCACCGGATCCTCGGTCACCTTGTGCCACGCCCCGCGCAGGGTGAGCAGGCCGTTCACCATGCCGCCCCACGACGGCATCCACAGCATCACCGAGAAGAGCATGCCGAGGGTGGAGGCCCACGCGGGCAGCGCGGTGTAGTGCAGGTGGTGCGGGCCGGCCCAGATGTAGATGAACACCAGGGTCCAGAAGTGCAGGATCGAGAGGCGGTAGGAGAAGACCGGCCGGTCGGCCGCCTTCGGCAGGAAGTAGTACATCATGCCGAGGAACGGGGTGGTGAGGAAGAAGGCCACCGCGTTGTGCCCGTACCACCACTGCATGAAGGCGTCCTGCACGCCCGCGTAGATCGAGTAGCTCTTGAAGGGCCCCGCCACCACCACCAGGTTGTTGAAGATGTGCAGGATTGCGATCGCCACCAGCGTGGAGATGTAGAACCAGATCGCCACGTAGAGGTGGCGCTCGCGCCGCTTCGCGATGGTGCCGAACACGTTCACCGAGAACGCCACCCACACCAGCGCGATCGCCACGTCGATCGGCCACTCCAGCTCCGCGTACTCCTTGGACTGGTTGATGCCGAGCGGCAGCGTGAGGGCCGCCGCGACGATGATGGCCTGCCAGCCCCAGAAGTGGAGCCGGCTCAGCGCGTCGCTCCACATGCGCGCCTTGAGCAGGCGCTGCGTCGAGTAGTACACGCCCGTGAAGATCGCGTTGCCCGCGAAGGCGAAGATCACCGCGTTGGTGTGCAGCGGGCGCAGGCGGCCGAAGCTGGTCCACGGCAGCCCGAGGTTGAACACCGAGCTCGCCAACTGCAGCGCGATCACCACGCCGACCAGCATGCCCACCAGCCCCCACACCAGCGTGGCCAGCAGGAAGAGCCGCACGATGGCGTCGTCGTAGACGAACTGCTCCATCCGCTCGTTGCGCATCCCCGGGGACGCCATCGTCGCTGTGCTCAAGCCGCCGTCTCCTCGCCTTGCGGGTTTCGTGCTTCCGCAAACACCGGACCGCAGGGGGCGAGAGCAAGGGGGGTGCCACCGGGCAGGCGGCATGCACGGGTGCGCGCAAGTGACGATCAGCATTGGCCGGGCGCGATGCGGGGGGGCGCTCATCGCCGGGCCGGGTGAGGCGGGGCCGCCCCGGCCGGCGGGGAGGCGATGTCCCACGGTTCGCGCGCTGCGGCGCGCCTTTGCGGGGGCCCGCCTAGCCGAGCCGCGGGCGGATC
>Ga0207674_10010176_pt1 | contig 10685 bp, 9 predicted proteins | sample KBSCornC72_FD_184303 | JGI IMG/M metagenome (GOLD analysis project Ga0207674, IMG submission 184303) | Corn rhizosphere microbial communities from Kellogg Biological Station, Michigan, USA - KBS Corn C7-2 (SPAdes) (version 2) | ecosystem: Host-associated > Plants > Roots > Rhizosphere > Soil ...
GTCCGGCCGCAGGTGACGGGGGATGCTCCCGCGGGCGATCAGCGCATCGAGCTGGCGCTCGAAATCACGAACCTCCACATCGGACCGGGAAAAAATCTGATCGTGAAGGTGCCGCTGATGATCAGGTGACGGCTTCAGGGTTTGAACCTGCCATGAAGCCACGAAGCCCGACCTACCGTCGTATGACCACGCCGACGGATGCGGTCATATAGCGAAGCTGCACCGGACCAAACGCCGCGGGGCTGTCGGGCGAATTCACGTTGTTGTAATAGCGCAGATCGAACCGCACGCCCGTACGCTTCGAGAAGAAGCCAATCGCTCCGCCGCCGATGTTGTAGCCGACCACGTTGACCTGCGTCGGCAGCACTTCATGCACCTCGGTCTTGGACACATTGAGCAGGCCGAACCCGCCGGAGACGAACGGCCGCAGGGAATACTCGGTCCAGCGGCGAGGCGCCGTGACCATCACGTTGCCCATCACTCCCAGCGAGCGGCTCTTCTTGATGAGATCCTGGTCGCCCGTTTGAAAGAATCCAGGCGTCCACACGATCAGCCCCTCGACGCCGAAAATGCCGCTGCCGAGCAGCGCCACCGAGCCGCCAAGATTGCGATGGTGCTTGCCGGTCGCCGCCTCGAGGTCGACGATCGTGGTCCGGCCGAGAAACGTTTCGCCGATCATCGGGGTGAAGTGCCATTCCGCCGCCGCCGCCCGCGGCATCATGAGGACGAGCACGCAGATGGTCATCGCGCGAATCATGCGTGATGAATCAGCTTATGAGTCTCAGGAAAACGGTCGCGAACACGGAGTCCGTCACGTCGCCCGCCTCGAGCTTGAAGGGAGAGGTCAGACGATCGCTATTGGCGAGCAGGATGTAGGTCAGTTTACGCGCGGGCAGCTTGATCACAAGCGACGAATAGGCGTTGGGCACGACACCGAAGTGCCAGACGACCTTCTCACCGCGATAACTCTGGACGAACCAGCCCAGCCCGGTCGGCGTCGTGACTCCCAGGGTGTTGGTGGCGGGGGTCCACGCGAGATCCCGGGTCTCCGTCCGGATCAGCAGCTCGGAATCGAGCGCCGCGTCGAACTTGGCAAGGTCGCGCACGGTCGAGACGAGGCCTCCCGCCGCATGCATGGGGGTCGACTGCAGCTCGGTCCGGTCGAATCGGCCGCGGCTGTCCACTTTGTACGGAACCGCGAGCCTGTCGAGCACGCGGCGGAAACGATTGTAATCACCGTTGTCGAACCATTCGTCTGCGGCGTCCTCGCCCTCGGGCCGCCGCAGGTCGAGGCCGGGCACGGAGTCGAACATCGCGAGACGCTCCAGCACGCGCGTGCTTGCTTCCTTGCGGTAGGGGTTGTCCGCGCAGAATTCGACGACACGCGTGAGCGCCGCGTAGAGCCCGGGCGCGTAGGTAAATGGCGCGTCGCCGGTGGCGCGGAACGTGTGGCTCAGCAACTGACGCGCGGTCGCGGCCGCGGCCTCTCCCTGGACGCCGTACTTCGCGACCGGCGCGTCGAGCTCGATCTTCCGCTCTTCCACGCATTGGAGGACCAGTACTGCGCCCAGCGTGGCGCTCAGATCACCTACCGCATAGGGCGTGTCGGGCGTGGCCCGGATTCGCGAAGCCACGTTCTCGAATCCGTAGCCGCGCTCCCAGATGATCGTGCCGTCGTGCACGATCGCGACGGACATGCCGGGAATTCCCGCCTGCTGGCGCAGCGATTCGAGGTAAGTGTCGAGGACGGGAATGCCGCCGAGCGGGGCATAAATCGGCGGCTGTTGTGCGGCGACCGCCGCCGTCAGCGCCGTGACCGCGCACAGGAGAACCAGCGGCTTCCGCATGTCAGCGCACCAGCGTGAACTTCGCGAGCCCCACCACGTCGTCCGCCTGCCACGGCCAGACGAACGACATGTTGCGCGGGGTCGTGTGCGCCCGTACGCGAACGTAGTACTCCGCGTTGTTCTCGAGGGAGACGCTCCGGAAGAGCGGCAATCGTTCGAATTGGCTGGTCAGCCAGGCCCAGGCCGCGTCCTCGCGCGCGATTTCGTCGGCGCGATCGATCCGGTTGTCCACCATCCGCGTCACCGAATAGCGGCGTGTGAGGTTGTCGTAGCGGACCGTCGCGGTGACGACCGCCGAGGCAATGGTGCGGTCGAACCAGGCGGCTGAACCCCGGCGCAGGTCGACTTTGTAGACGAGGCTTATCGTCAGCCCGCTGTGAATAGCGGCACGGATTTCCTCGGTAGGCTCTTGCGCGAGCTTGAACGAGACGAGGATGTGGCCGTCGCGTTCCAGCGGCGCGACCTGCAAAGTCTGCTCTGCCTGACCGGCGAGCGAGGCGACCGAAAAAAGCAGCAATGCGACGTGAGACAGCATGTTGTCCGGTTGGGGCAGAAGCGTCCCCATAATACGACGAAATTCGTCAAAAACCGCTAACTGATTGACTGCGGAGGACTAGGACGTCACCGAATTCGCACCGGCGCCTGCAGGACCCATTCGCCGGAGCCTCGCCGCACCTCGAGCCACATGGTCGGAGGGGCGTCGGGCCCAACCTCGAAGTCGTAGGTTTCGCCCACGGCGATCGGCTGTCGAGCCCGTCGTGCCGTCGTCTGGCCTGGAGGAAGCGAGGCTCCGTCTTTCGCCAGCGGTTTCCACTGCACGACGTCCGCGTTGTCGAGAAGCGAGACGACCAGGGCGACATTCGCGGGGGTGATGTTAATCAACCGCAGCCGATTCGGCACGCCGGCGCGCAGCAGGATCGGCGCTGGGGCTGCACGCCCGTTGAGCGCGAACGGCTCGCGCGTGTTCGCCTTCACCTCGCCGTTGAAACCGATCATGACGACGTGGTCGGTCTGCGGATCGTAGCGTTCGCCCGGTTCGAGCACGAGCAGCGCGCCGTAGATGCCGCCCGCGAGCTGGGCCTCGTCGTGCCAGTGCGTGTGATAAATGAACGTCCCCGCGCGGGGCGGGGTGATCTTTGCCACGAATGACTCGCCGGGGGCGATCGCCGGCGCAAGCCGCCCGGCGGCGCCGCCGAATCCCGGGACGCCGTCGAAATAACTGTCGATTTCCAGGCCATGCCAATGGATTGCCGTCGGCTCGGTCATCTTGTTGACCACGGTGATTTCGGCGGGCTCGCCACGCTGGAGCACGAGGACGGGTCCAGGCACCGGTCCGGCGTCGAGCCGCGGCGCGTCCACACCATCGAGATCGACGCGATATCCCGGCGCCGTCCCGTATCGATTCGGTTCTTCACGGATGATCAGCGCCAACCGCCTGACGGTTGCCGCAACGGGCGGCGCGGTCGTCGCCGCACCGGTCACTTCGATACCCATCACGAGTCCGGCCATGCCCGCGTTCGCGGCGAAGTCGTGCATGGCGTGCGCCGCGCTGCTCGCCGCTGTCATATGGGGAACCATGTGGCAATGGAACAGCCAGTTGCCAGGGCGCGTCGGCGTCCACGTCATCGCGAACGTGCGCCCCGGGGGCAGGTTCTCCGTCACTCCCGTCCGGCGCTCGGCATTCGCGAGATGCCGATCGATCGTCGCGTCGCCCGAAGATTCGACGGTGAAATGGAAGCCGTGCAGATGCATGGCGTGCTGATCGCACGACAGGTTCACCACCCTCCAATGCACCGCCTCGCCGGTGGGGTAGCGCAGCCGCGTGGTGTGGGGCCAGGACGCACCGTTAATCGCGAGCACGGTGTCGGGCCGGACACCGAGGGCGCCGCACAAACCGGTTGACACGCCGTCCTCGAACATCGAGACGATCATCACCCGATCGGCCGGCCCACCTTCGCGCGGATCAACCACGATTGCGCCGCCGAGCTGTGAGTCTCCACGCTTCCGTGCCAGGAGGGTCTGGCCCTGCGTCGTCGCCCAGTAGTAGTACGTTCCCGCCGCGGTCAACGAAAAGCGCACCTCACGCGACTGTCCCGCCGCGAGCGCGAGAGGTGGGCACGGCGCGGGCCTATCGCACAGGCCGAACACACGAAGCTCCTCACTCAGCGCGTTCCGCACGGTGAGGGAGACGTCGGTGCCCTCGCGGACCCGAATCAACGGCGCCGGCACAGAGAGCGGACGCCCTTCCTCGCCGAACGCTTTCACCTCGATGGGGGCGCCGGTATCTCCGGTAGGCCGCCACTGCCCGGTGTCCACGACCAGGCGAATCGTCGTGGTGGCGCTGGTGCGCTGCCCCGCGGCGCGTGTGTTGTCGTTGATCTCGATTGAATTGCCTGGCGCTGAGGCGAGCGTGGCCACGATGAGGGCCGCGGGAGCAAATAGTGCCATTGGTGCCTCGTTCGATGGGGGTGCCGGAGTATACATCCACCTAAATCGTCTGCTCCAGCAAGCGACCTCCTCGTGATATGAAAGTCGGATGGTCCTGCGCCCGCGGCCTGCCTGGTTGGCGGCAATCGTCCTCGCGTCGCTTGGCCTTTTGGTCAGTCGTGATGCAGCCGCGCACGCGAAGCTGCGCTCCATATCTCCGTCTGACGGCGCTCAACTCGATCAGACACCGTCGGAGATCAAGCTGACGTTCACCGAAGCGGTCGAAGGGACGTTAGCGTCGGTCAGAGTCGGCGATCCGACGAGAGGCGGCCTTCAGCTCATGCACGGACGCCCGGTCGACGGTGATCGGCGGTCCTGCATGGTTGCGCTCACACCGCTTGAACCTGGAACCTATGTCATCGAATGGCGAGTCGTTTCGGTGGACGGCCATGCGATGACCGGCACCTCCAGGTTCACGATCCTCGGCGCGCAACCGCAGCCGTCCGCGGTTCCGGCTCCAACGGTCCCGTCGTCATCTCCCGTTATGCGCGCGTCGCGGCGTGAAATGGCGGCACGGTGGCTCTTCATTACTGGCGTGGCGGCGCTGCTTGGTGCCGCAGCTGCCTCGGCCGGCGGCTTCGGCGGCCCTGGAGGATTCGCCGCGGGTTGCTGGATCCTCGCGGTCCTCGGCACCGCGGCGCTCGCCGACGCGCAGCGCCGCACGGCGGGCACCGGTTTCGGAGAGCTGCTGAGGACGTCGATTGGGCACTCGCTTGTCGCGCGCGCGGTGCCGCTCCTGGCGGCCGGTCTCCTGCTGCTGACACCACGCAGCTCCGCGCTGCGGCGGCCCTCATCGGCGCTCGTCGTCGCGCTGGCGTTGGCCGCGATGTGGTTCCACGCCGCAGCAGGCCACGCGGCGGCGGTCGAACGTTTCGGGTTTGCCGCGATCGGGCTGCAATGGCTGCACTTTGCTGCGGCTGGTGTGTGGCTCGGCGGTCTCGCGGCACTGCTCGCCGCCACGCGCGGTGCGCCGGACGTTGAGAAGACCACGGCCGTCCAGCGCTTTTCCGCGCTCGCCGGAATGGCCATCGTCGTGGTCGGAGTCACCGGAGTTCTGCGGACCGCGCAGCAGTTGTCGTCGTGGGGCCAGCTCGTGTCGAGCGATTACGGCCAGGCGGCGCTGGCGAAGGCGACTCTCCTCATCGCGATCGGCGCCCTCGGCGCGCTCAACCGGTGGTACAGCGTGCCCGCGGCACCGACCAGCCTGCGTCCGCTGCGCCGGTTTGCGCTGATCGAGCTGGCCCTGATGATCGTCGTACTCGGGGTTGCCGCGATCCTTGCGACGTTGTCGCCGCCAGAGTAACTTCTACCTGATGAAATACCAGATCTCTCATCGTCATCCCTACGAGGAATCTGAATCCTCGAAATCCTGCCTGCAACGGGGGAACCGTATGAATCGATCACATGTGCTCGGATGGTCGCTGTTAGTGCTGATGCTGGCACCTGCGCCGGCATTGGCTCAGGCCCAAGCCCCGGCCCAGCCCCAGGAGACGAAGCCATTTCAGCCGAGCGTGGGGCAGGCGGGAAAGGACGTCATCTGGGTGCCCACGCCGCAGGAGCTCGTCGACAAGATGATGGAGCTGGCGAAAGTCACCCCGTCGGACATCGTCGTCGATCTCGGGTCGGGAGACGGACGCACCGTCATCACCGCGGCGAAGATCGGCGCCAACGCGCGCGGCATCGAATACGACCCGAACATGGTGGAGCTGTCGAAGCAGAACGCGGCCGCCGCCGGTGTCGCCCAGCGTGCCCAGTTCATGAAGGCAGACATCTTCGAGAGCGACTTCTCGAACGCGACGGTCGTGACGATGTTTCTGCTGCCGAGCCTGAACATGCGGCTGCGTCCGAAGATTCTCGACATGCGGCCCGGGACACGCATCGTGTCGAACTCGTTCACCATGGAGGACTGGCAGCCGGACCGTACCGAGACGGTCCCGAACTGCTCACAGTGGTGCACCGCGCATCTCTGGATCGTGCCGGCGAAAGTGGCGGGCACCTGGCGGCTGCCGCAAGGCGAGCTGCAGTTGACGCAGGAATTTCAGCAGGTCACGGGCACGATCAGCACCGGCGGCACGGCACAGCCGATTGTGAACGGCAAGCTCCAGGGAGAGCTGTTCACCTTCGTTGCCGGAGGCACCGAGTACAGCGGCCGCGTCACCGGCGACTCGATGGAACTGAAGGGAAACACCGGTGCCCCGCTGAAAGCGACTCGGGCGCGCTAGTCAGTGGTGCTTCAGAATCTCGACTAGCGCTTTAATCCTTTGCTGATCGCGGCCGGGCGCATTTGCGCCGTCGGCCTCGAGCTGCGCAGCGGTCGCCGCCAGCTGCTCGATCGCTCCCTTCGACGGATTCTTTCGATCGGCGTTGTCGATCGCGCTCTTGACGGCGGCGCCTTGAGCCGCGGTGATTGCTTTGCCGCGATTCAACTGATCCAGATACGCGCGCGCGACGACCAGGCTCGACGGCCAGGTGATGCGCGATTGCTGCTGTGCGTTGAACTCGCTGAGGCGCACCAGCGCCGCGGCGTCGAGCTCGTTCTTGGTCAGGAATTCGCTCGGCGTGAGCTTGAACACGTCGAGCCCGCGCGCGATCTCGGACCCGTACAGGTAGCCGTTGTACCAGTAAGCCGACCAGAACCCACCGGTCACGAGCTTCTGCGCGTCGATCGGGCCGCGATCGAAGAACGCAATCTCGACGGGATGGCTCGAGTCGGTGAAATCGAACACCGAGACGCCTCCCTGATACCACCCCTGCGCCATGATGTCGCGGCCCGGAACCGGGATGATCGATCCGTTGTGGGCCACACAGTTCTCCTGATCGGTCTGCGCGGCCGGCAGCTTGAAGTAGCTCTGGAAGCGCAGCGTGCGATCGACGATGTCGAACACGGCGTCGGCGCCCCAGTTCTTCGGATCGGTGGCCCGGCAGCGCGGCCGCGTCCCGCCGCCCCATTCGTCGGTGAAGATCACCTTCGTCCCGTCGTTGTTGAACGTCGCGGAGTGCCAGAAGGCAAAATTCTTGTCGGCGACGGCATCCAGCCGGACCGGATGAACCGGGTCAGAGATATCGAGCAGGATCCCGTTGCCTGCGCACGCGCCGGCCGCAAGGCCAATCTGGGGAAATACCGTGATGTCGTGGCACCGGTTCGTTTCACTCGATGACTGCGCGTCCGGAGTTGCCTTCGACTCACGGGCAAGACCCGCGATCGCTCCCGTCTGCGGATCGGCGAAAATGCGCGGGCGATTGACGATGCGTGCTTTCTCCGGGGCGGCAAGCGGCACCTGGATCACGTCGATGCTGAACAGCGACGTGTCCGGGTCTTCGGTCGGCGCGACGTTGGAACATCCCGCGAGCTCCTCGCCGGAGCGCACGGTACTCGTTCCGGACCCGTAGAGGTACACGTTCTCTTTGTCGTCTGGATCGACCACGAGGGTGTGGGTATGCGAGCCGCGGCAGGTCTGGACCGTGGCAATCTGCTTCGGCTTCTTCAGATCGGTGATGTCGAAGATCCGAATGCCGCGGAACCGCTCGGAACTCACCGTTGGCTCAACGCCCTCGGTGCCGCAGTCAATCCGCCCGCGCGTCTGTTCGACGGACATGAACAGCAGGTTTCCGTGCACCGACACGTCTCCCTGGCCCCCGGGACATACGACGGAACCGAGGAGCCGTGGTTTTCTCGGATCCTCGACCTCGAACGTGTTGAAGCCGTTGAAGTTGCCGAGGAACAAGAGCGTGCCGCCGAACGCAAGATCGGAATTGGCGAAGTTCAGCGCGCTCGATCGCGGGTTGGTGGGTGACGCCGGCCCGGTCACGGTGCTGTCGGCGCCGGCGGGACGTTCCGGCGCGGTGGGCTCCCCCGCCGGCTGCTTTGGATCGAAGAAGCCCTGCGGCTTTGGCAACGACGCGACCAGCTCCATGTTCCGCGCCGCATGCGCGGCGTCGCGCAGTCCCGGCTTCAACCCGACGCGCGGGTCCGAGGACTCCTGCGCGCCGATGACCGCGAACGATGCCGCGAGGGCGAGCGCAGCAGCCGAGAACACCCGTCCGGCAACTCTCATTTCTGAAACTCCTTCAACATCGCACTCATTCGCGCGATTTCGATCCGCTGGTCCGCATCGACATCCGAGGCAAACGCGAAGACGTCGGAGTCCTGCGCCGCGGCCGGTGTCGCGAACAGATCCTTCACCATCGTCAATGCGCCGCCATGGTGCTGAATCATGAATTCCAGAAAGAGGCGGTCGAACGCCGGACCTTTGGCGGCCGCGAGTCGATCCATCTGCTCTTCCGTCAGCATGCCGGGCATCATCGGGGCGCCCGCCATGTGATGCGCGTGTTCGCCTGGGGCGTCCTGGCCCTGCGCCTCCAGCCACTTCCGCATCATGTTGATTTCGTCCGCCTGCGAGAGCTCGATCCGATGCGCCAGCTTCTTCATGTCCTCGCTCGTCGTCCGCGACTTGAGCAGTTCCGTCATGTCGAGCGCCTGCGCGTGGTGATGGATCATCCCCTGCATGAACTTGACGTCGGCGTCCGTAACCGAAGGCGCCTTTGCCGCGGCGGACGCCGTAACGGTCCGCGTCGGTTGACCCGGCGCGCCGGGCTGGACGATGGGTGGCGGTGCGGCGGTGGTGCCACAGGCGCCGGCGGCCAGCGCCGCAACCAGAAGCACAGCGGTGGGAATCCGCTCCGTGCGCATCCAATGATGATGGATCAGATTGGGATCCGCCCGCCTCCGCCGGCGCTCCGATCGGGCCGGCTACGGCGAGGCCCCGCCGAAGCCGCTTCGCGGCGAAGGCGGGGGATGCGGGATGCGGGATGCGGAACGACTACACGACGGCGTTTCGGGCGATCACCTCGCGATAGAAGTCAGCGCTCAGCTTCGGCGTGCGTTTCTGCGTCGCGTAGTCGACGTAATGGATGCCGAACCGGTTCGTGTAGCCGTCCGCCCACTCGAAGTTGTCCATCAGGCTCCACACGAAATATCCCCGCACCGGTACTCCCTCGGACGTCGCGCGCTGCAGTTGCATCAGGTAGTTGCGAAGGTACATGACGCGATCGGTGTCGTACACCCGGCCGTCCGCGGCGGGATTATCGGAGGACGAGCAGCCGTTTTCGGTGATGTAGATCTCCTTGACCTTCCAGATGTTCGCAACGTGCCGGGGTCCCCAGTAGAGCGCCTCCGGCCCGACGAACAGCCACGGCGAGAGCATGTGCGGAAAGGAAGGCGGGTTTGGCACCGACGTGAATCCGAGGCGGTTCGAATCCGCGCGCACGTACATCGGCGTGTAAATGTTGATGCCCACGAAATCGAGCGGGCTCGAGATGATTTTCAGATCCTCAGCCGTGAACTTCGGCGCGTCCGCACCCGCATTCGACAGATACGCGTCCGTGTACTTTCCCTCCTGGATCACCGTCATATACGGTGCGTTCACTTCCCGCGTCGCGCGGATTGCCGCGTCGACGTGCTCCTTCGACTCGATCACGGGAACGCAGATCGTCATGTTCTCCGCGATTCCCACTCGCGTGCCGGGCGCGGCGTTCGCGCGAATCGCCTGCACGGCGAGCCCGTGCCCGAGCACCGCGTGATGACGGGTCTGGTTGAAGCGCGCCGGTGGCAGCTTCAGCCCGGGTGCGTGAATCCCGACGCGATACCCGAGCTCGACGAACGCGCCGAACTCGTTGATCGTGAAGATCTGCTTGACGCGATCCGTCAGCCGTTTCGCGACATAGCCCGCATACTCCGCGAACGCCTTCGACGTGTCGCGCGATTCCCACCCGCCACCGCGATCCTGCAGCGTCTGCGGCAGGTCCCAGTGATACAGCGTCGCGAATGGCTGGATCCCGTTGGCCAGCAGTTCGTCGATCAGACGGTTGTAGAAATCGAGCCCCTTCGGGTTCGGCTGGCCGTCCCCTCCCGGATAGACCCGCGGCCACGCGATGGAGAACCGATACGCCTTGACGCCCAGCGACTTCATCAGCTGAACGTCGCCTTTATAAAGATGGTAGTGATTGTTCGCCACGTCACCGGTGGCGCCGTTCACCGTCTTTCCCGCGGTGTGCGAGAAGACGTCCCACACGGATGGCAGACGGCCGTCGTCGTTTGCCGCCCCCTCCACTTGGTACGCGGCGGTCGCTGTGCCCCAGAGGAATCCCCTGGGAAACCCGGTAACCCTGTCCGGTACGACGCCGCGCTGCGTGCTGCCGCGGGAAGGTGTCGCGCTGCGTTGACGGCCGAATGCAGCGCCGATGGCCGCCGCACTCGCGGAGTGCGCAAACGTGCGTCGAGTGATTCTGTCAGGCATGCGGGGGCTCCTGGACTTACTAAGGCTACCCCCGAATTTCTGCGGCGGGATATGT
>Ga0207674_10010179_pt1 | contig 10683 bp, 9 predicted proteins | sample KBSCornC72_FD_184303 | JGI IMG/M metagenome (GOLD analysis project Ga0207674, IMG submission 184303) | Corn rhizosphere microbial communities from Kellogg Biological Station, Michigan, USA - KBS Corn C7-2 (SPAdes) (version 2) | ecosystem: Host-associated > Plants > Roots > Rhizosphere > Soil ...
GGTGCAGCTGCTCGGCGACGGGGAGAACGTGATCCACCTCGGCGACCGGGACTGCTCGGTGCAGCGGCGCTACCAGAAGCTGGTCGAGGAGGCGCCGGCGCCGCGGCTCGGAGAGACACTGCGGGTCGGGATGCGGGCGGCGGCGGTCGCGTTCGGCCAGTACCTGAAGTACCAGGGCCTGGGCACCGTCGAGTTCCTGGTGGACGCCGCGCGGTCGGAGTTCTGGTTCCTCGAGGTGAACGCGCGTATTCAGGTGGAGCACCCGGTGACCGAGGCGGTCACCGGGCTGGACCTGGTGGCGGAGCAGATCGCGGTGGCGGAGGGGCGCCGGCTCGGGCTGTCCCAGGCCAGCGTGCGGCTGGACGGCCACGCGATCGAGTGCCGGATCAACGCCGAGGACCCCGCGGCCGGGTTCCGGCCCAATCCCGGACTCGTGACCAGCGCGGTCTTCCCGGCCGGGCCGGGCATCCGGGTCGACACGCACATCCAGGCTGGTTCGGCGGTGCCGCCGCAGTACGACAGCCTGCTGGCCAAGCTGGTGGTGAGCGGGGCGAGCCGGGCCGAGGCCCTGGGCCGGCTGCGCGGCGCGCTGGCCCGGTGCGAGATCGGCGGGGTGGCGACCACGCTGCCGGTGCACGCGGCGCTGGCCGACGACGACGAGTTCGCCGCCGGAGGCGTCGGCACGGACTACCTCGCACGGTGGCTGGAGCTGCAAACCCGGCCCGTTAGGGATAAAAATGGCTGAGATCCAGCTCGTCGACGTCTCGCTACGGGACGGCAACCAGAGCCTGTGGGGGGCCACCGGGCTGCGCACCGACCACATCCTGCAGATCGCCCCGGTGCTCAACCGGGTCGGGTTCCGGGCCCTCGACTTCATGTCGAGCACGGCCATGGGGGTCGCGGTGCGGACCCACCGGGAGGACCCGTGGGAGCGGATCCGGCTCACCCACGCCGCGATGCCCGACACGCCGCTGCAGCTGATCGGCACCGGGTTCCGGTTCATCTCCTGGGAGCGGGCCCACCCGGAGGTGATGCAGCTGGTCTACGAGCGGCTGGTCGCGGCGGGGATATCGCGGTTCGTGCTGCTCGACCCGATGCACGACATGGACGCGGTGCGGCGCAGCGCGCGGATGGTCAAGCGGGCGGGCGGGACCGAGACCATCCTGGCGCTGACCTACACGATCTCGGCGGTGCACGACGACGATTTCTACGCCGGGATCGCCGCGGCGGCCGCGGCGTCGCCGTACATCGACCGCGCCTACATCAAGGACCCGGCCGGCCTGCTGACGCCGGAGCGGGCCCGGACGCTGATCCCGGCGGTGCGGGCGCGGCTCGGCGGCAAGCCGCTGGAGCTGCACGCGCACTGCACGATCGGGTTGTCGCCGCTGGTCTACCTGGTCGCGCCGGACCTGGGCGTGTCCGTGCTCCAGACGGGTTGCGGCGCGCTGGCCGACGGGTCCTCACTGCCCGACGCGCAGCGGGTGGTGGCGAACCTGCGCGCGCTCGGGCACACCGTGGACGTGGACGACCGGCTGCTGGCGGTGGCCGCGCGGTATTTCAGCGCGCTGGCCGCGGCCGAGGGGCTGCCGTCGGGCCGGCCCCAGCCGTACGACGAGGCGTTCACCCGGCACCAGCTGGCCGGCGGGGTGCTGACCACGCTGCGCCGGCAGCTGGCCGAACTGGGGCTGGAGGGCCGGTTCGACGCGGTGATCGAGGAGGTGAGCCGGGTCAGGGCCGAACTCGGCTACCCGATCATGGTCACCCCGTTCCCGCAGATGGTGATGGGACAGGCCTTGTCGAACGTGCTGGGTTCTGAGCGGTACGCGGTCGTCCCTGACCAGGTGATCAGGTACGTGCTGGGCAGCTTCGGCAAGCCGACGGCGCCGGTCGAGCCGGCGGTGCTCGACCGGATCCTGGACCGGTCGCGGGCCAGGGAGCTGGCCGCCGAGCCCCCGCCGCTGTCAGTGGCCGAGCTGCGCCAGCGGCTGCCGCGCGGGGTCTCGGACGAGGAACTGCTGCTGCGGTTCGGCATGCCCGCGGAGGAAGTGGACGCGATGCTGGCCGCCGCCCCGGCGGCGCGGCACTACACCCCGGAGGTGCAGCCGGTGCTGCGGCTGCTGCGCGAGCTCGGCTCGCGGCCGCCGGTGGCCCGGCTGGTGGTGGACAAGCCGGGCTTCCGGCTCTCGCTGCGGGGGTCTGCGAGGTCTGCGGGATCGTCCCGTGGTTAGCGTGGTGGTGCGGGATCGGCTGGCGTCCGCGCGCGGGTTCGTGTTCGACATGGACGGCACGCTGGTGCTCGGCGACCGGACCAGCAACGGGCTGCGGCCGCTGCCCGGCGCGCTGGAGATCACGCGGTGGGCGGCGCAGCGCGGGCGGCCGTTCGTGGTGTTCACCAACGGGACCAACCGGACGCCCGCGGCCTACGCGCGGATCATGCGGGAACTCGGGTTCGCGCTGCCCGACGAGGCGATGCTGACGCCGGCCAGCAGCGCGGTCCGGGTCCTGCTCCGGGCCGGCCACCAGCGGGTCATGTTGCTGGGTGGGCCCGGGCTGGCCGAGCCGCTGCGGGAGGCGGGGCTTGACGTTGTGGCTCCCGTGGCTGGTGCGTCGGCTGATGCGGTCCTGGCCGGCTGGTTCCCCGAGTTCACCATGCCCGCGCTGGAGGCGGCGTGCCAGGCGGTCTGGGACGGCGCCGAGCTGTACAGCTGCTCGCAGACGCCGTTCTTCGCGGTGGCCGGAGGCCGGGCATTGGGCACCTCCCGGGCGATCTCGGCGATGATCAGGTCGCTCACCGGCTGCCGTCTGCAGGTGGTGGGCAAGCCGTCGCTCGACGCCCTGCGCACCGCGGCCGACCGGCTCGGGTTTCCCGCCGCGCAACTGGTCGTGGTCGGCGACGACCCCCACCTCGAGGTGCCGATGGCACTGCGCGGCCGGGCGCTGGGCATCGCCGTCGGCACCGGCCTGGGTGGCTCGGTTTCCTATGACGGGCTGCCCTTGTCGCGCCGCCCCCACCTGCAGGTGCGGGGCGTGGACGAGCTGCTGGAGATGCTGGCCGGCTGGTGCTGATCTGAATCAGCGGTTATACCCGGGGCCGGGCGCCGACCGGACGCCATGAAACCGGGAATTCACGGCGATAGAACGCACTGGATCCGGGGTTTCATGGCGTTTTGGCTGGCCCGGCGCACCCGGACTGCGATGCTGATGGGCTCGGCGTGACCTGAGTCCGGTTTTCGGGAAGAACGAGCCGGCCGGGTGCGGCCCATGAGGTAACCGGCATGGCGTTCTGAGCGGCAGGATGTCCTGATGGGTGACGTTCGCGGTGGGAAGGGCGGGTGCAGATGGCGGTCTTCGTCCTGGTGCACGGCGCGTGGGGCGGCGCGCATGGCTTCCGCAAGGTGCGCGGTCCGCTCCGGGAGGCCGGCCACGAGGTCTTCACGCCCAGCCTGACCGGCATCGGCGAGCGGGCGCACCTGACCAGCCCGCAGGTGAACCTGACTACTCACATCGCCGACGTGGTCAACGCCGTCTGGTACGAGGACCTCAGCGACATCGTGCTGCTCGGCTACTCCTACGGCGGGGTCGTGGTCACCGGGGCGCTCGAGCACATCGGCGACCGGGTTCGGCACCTCGTCTACCTGGACGCCTTCGTGCCCGGCGACGGTGAGACGGTGGCCAGCCTGGGCGGAGCAACGGCCGGAAGCGGCCTGGCGGCCCTGGGCCACGACTGGCTGGTCCCGCCGCTTCCCCGCGAGTACGACGACCCGGCCGAGGCGGCGTGGGCCGGACCGCGGCGCACGCCGCACCCGGCCGGCTGCTTCACCGAGCCGGTCCGGCTGGCGCGCCCGCTGGAGGACTACCCGTTCACCCGCACCTACATCAAGGCCACCGGCGAGCCCCGGCCCCGGGACGGCGGGCCGTTCTGGGCCGCCGCGGACCGGGCCCTGGCCTCGGCGGCCTGGCGCTACCGGGAGATCGCCACCAACCACATGATCGCCAGCAACCGGCCCGGTGACCTCGTCCGGTTGCTGCTCGAGCTCACCTGAGCCTTCAGGGCTTCACCCGCAGGCCGGCGGCCTCCACATGATCTACACCGGGCCTGCAAGCGGTTTGCGCGGCCATGGCGTGATCTGGGGCCAACCCATAGGAGGACGCCATGAGCGACCAGATCCAGCCGTGGCCGGTGGTAAAGCAGGGCAGCCAGGGGCATCCGGTCCCGGCCCTCCAGTACCTGCTGCGGGACCGCGGCCACCACGTGACCGTGGACGGGATCTTCGGGCCGAAGACCGAGGCGGCGGTAGAGCAGTTCCAGATCGCGGACCAGTTGCACGTCGACGGGATCGTCGGGCCGCAGACGTGGGGCGCCCTGGTCATCGTGCTGGCCCGCGGCAGCACCGGTGACGCGGTCCGCGGTCTGCAGGAGGAGTTCCGGTTCCGCGAGCAGTCCGGCGGCCCGGGCCACGGCCTCGCGGTCGACGGGATCTTCGGGCCCAAGACCGCGACCGCGGTGCGCAGCTTCCAGCAGGCGCTCGGGCTCACCGTCGACGGGATCGTCGGCCCGCTGACCTGGCGGGCGCTCGTCAGCGGCATGCTCTCGTTCTGATCCGCCCCGGATGGCGCATCTGGGTTCGCTGGGCCGCGGGGGCGCGGAGCGGGCCAGGGCCAGGGCGAGGGCGGTCGCGCCGGCGCGAGAAGGCTGCGCGGGCGAGGGCGGCTACGCCGGGGCGCGGATGCCTAGGCCGGGGCGAGGAGGGCGCCGCGGGGGCGGGAACGACGCCCGTTCGGCGTAAATCACCGGCTCGGAACCTGTACCGACCCTGTCAACAGTCGACCGGATTGGTGTAAGGCGTGTTACTGAAGTTAACAAAAGGGGCCTTTGATGCGTGGGGCACGCAGTTTAGCAGCCTGCGGCCGATTTAGTCCATTTTGAGCAATTAACACCAAAGTGGCCGTAAGCTGCCCGGATGTCAGGCGCTCCGAAGGCACCATGCACCTTGTGGTGCCTTCGCGGTGAGCGCGACCTGCTCGGGAAGGAACCCTTTGGGGCGCCACACCAAAGCATCACGGCTCAAGCAACTCGTAGTACCCGCGGCCACCGTGCCCGCCCTGGCCGGCATGGCGGCCGCCGTCTGCCTCGCGCCGCAGGCGCAGGCCGACCCGGCCCCGGCCCACGCGGCGGCGCAGACCGCCGCGGCCACGCAGACCGGCACGATGTCGGACGCGCTCAGCCAGGCCGGCATATCCCCGGCCGAACTGTTCGCCGCGGTCCGGAAGACCAGCGCGAACCCGTCCCGGCCCGCCCGCTACACCGTCCGGTCGGGTGACTCGCTCTCCGCGATCGCCGGGAAGGTCTACCACAAGCAGAACGCTTGGACCGTTCTGTACTGGGCCAACCGCGGCACGATTCACTGGGCGAACATGATCAGCGAGGGGCAGGTGCTGAAGGTCCCGGCGCTGCCCGCCAAGATCCCGGCCGCGCCCTCCCAGCTCGGCCCGGCGCCGGCACCGGCCCCGGCACCGGCCCCGGCGGCCGCACCAGCCGCCGCGTCCACGTCCACGTCCGCGCCCGCCCGGGCCACGGTCTCGGGCAGCTACTCGGGCGCCAGCGGCTCGTACCAGGCCTGCGTGATCGCCCGCGAATCCGGCGGCAACTCGCAGGTCATGAACTCGAGCGGGCACTACGGCCTGTACCAGTTCAGCTCGTCGACCTGGGCCGCGTACGGCGGTTCGGCCAGCGACTTCGGGCACGCCAGCGTCTCGGAGCAGAACCGGGTGTTCAACAACGCGATGGCGCAGGGCGGCCAGTCCAACTGGTCCCCCTACGACGGCTGCTGACCGGCTAAACCCTCCGGGCCCCGCAGTGCTGCCGCGGGGCCCGGACGCGGCCGCGGGACGGACCCGGGATCGCTAGGCGTCCTGGGCGGCGTCGTGCTTGGCCACCAGCTCGTCCAGGACGGTGGCGAGCTCGCGCAGGCGTTCCAGGTGAGCCCGGGTCAGCTTGTGCAGGACCCGGTCGCCGTCGCGGGTCAGCCGGACCCGGACCACCCGGCCGTCTTCCCCGTCCGGCATCCGCTCCACCAGCTCGGCGGCTTCGGCCCGGTCGACGAGCTCGACCGTGCTGTGCGGCCGCAGCATCAGGTAGCCGGCCAGGTCGCCCATGGTCGGAGGCTGGTTCCCGTGGTGCCCCTTGATCGCCACCAGGAGCTGGTGCTGGACATGGGTCAGGCCCTCAGCCTGAGCCTGATCCTCGCTCCAGCGATGGAATCGCCGCAGGGTGACCCGGAACTCGAGCAGCCGCTCGAAGTCCTGTCGGGTAAGCCGGGGCATCGTCACCTTCCGAATGTGCATGCAGTTTCCCGCCCGAGACTACCCGGCCGTTCCGCCATCCGCGGGAACCGGCGCGGTGAGTTCGAGCTGGATGCCGTCCGGGTCCTCGAACGAGAGCACGTCGATGCCGAACGAGGGCAACCGGGTGATCTCGCCGTGCGTAACGCCGCGCTCGTCGAACAACCGGACCGCCTGCTCCAGGTCGCCGCGGGCGGGCACGCCGAAGCTGAGGTGGTCCAGGCCGGCCCGGTCGGGGTGGAAGCGGTCGGCCGCGGGGGCCATCGGCCGCAGCCCCATGATCAGGTTGCCGCGCGCCATGACCACGCCGCCGAACAGGACCTTGAACACCTCGTCCGCGCCCGGGTCGCCGGGCGGCGGCGACTCCACGACGACCTGGAAGCCCAGCAGGCCGGTGTAGAACTCGCGGCTACGCTGCACGTCGGTCACTGTGAGCCGGAGATGATGGATGTCGCCGCACGGAATCATGACTGCCTCCTGGCGCCGCGGTCGCGCCTTCGCGCCGCGGCATCGGTCCCTGGCATCAGCATCCCAGCCGGAACGCGTCTGCAACACTAGGAAAACCAATCTGCACACTAATTCGCACACCAGTGCGATGATCCTAAGTTTTCCGTGGTGGATTCGGGCTTGCGGGTTAATTAGGGGCACTATGATGCACCAAAATCACCGCCAAGCCCCAATCCACCAAGATCTTTTACGATTGGCGGGACGGCTGGGGAACTCGAGGCAGCTGGGGAGTGCGGGACACACGGGGTCGGCGGGTGGAGGCGATCGGCGGCGGCGAGGGGAACGGCGGCGAGGGGATCGGCGTGCGGGCGTGGGTGCGGCGGTGCTTAGCCGTAGGTGGGGTGCTGGGGCCAGCCGGGCGGGGAGTCCTCCCAGTCCTGCTGGCGGCCGTACGGGGCCAGGTCGAGCATGTTGTTGACGAACAGCAGCCGGTCCACGCCGCGCTGGGTGGTGTTGTACGTCCGGTAGACGTCGTCGCCGTCGCGCAGGAACAGGGTGAGCATGAAGCCGCCGCCGGCGCCGCAGTCCTGCGCGAACGTGGTGCCGCGCGAGGACACGAACGGCACCGTCCAGCCCATCCGTGTCCAGTACGCCTGCATCTGCTCGAGCGGCATGTCCGACGCGGTCACCCAGCTGACATCGTCATCGGCCAGGGTGGCCAGGCCGGCCACGTTGCTGGTGAAGTGGGTGCAGCCCGGGCAGAAGTCATCGGGGCCGTTGTCCATGAACTGGTAGGCGGCCAGCTGAGGCCGGCCGTCGAACAGGTCCGGCAGGGTCTTAGTACCGAACGGGCTGGCGAACTCGTAGTCGTTACGGAACCTGACCATCGGCAGGCGGCGGCGCCGCGCGGCGATCTGGTCCAGGGTACGGGTGGCTTGCTTCTCGTCGGTGAGCAGCGCGTCGCGTGCTTGCTGCCATTCCGCGGCGGAAACGACGGGTGGCTTGTCCATAGGCCCGATTATGCGCCGTAGGCGGCGATCAGGTCGTCGGACAGCTTGGGCCAGGCCTGCCGGGCCCAGTCGCCGAAGTTCTCGTCCGCCAGGGAAACGCAGGCCAGCCCGGCGTCGGGGTCCACCCACAAGAAGCTGCCCGACTGGCCGAAGTGGCCGAACGTCCGCGGCGAGTTCCGCGACCCGGTCCAGTGCGGGGACTTGGCGTCCCTGATCTCGAAGCCCAGGCCCCAGTCGTTGTGTTCCTGGCGGCCGAACCCGGGCAGCACGCCGGACAGGCCGGGAAAGGCGACCGAGGTCGCCTCGGCCAGCAGGTCCTCGTTCACCAGGGACGGGCTGGCCAGCTCGACGGCCAGGTTCATCAGGTCGCCGAGCGGGCCGACCGCACCCCAGGCCGGGGAGCCTTCCAGCCGGGTCTGCGTCATCCCGAGCGGACCGCAGATCTCGTCGGCCAGCAGCCGCTCGAAGCGCTGGCCGCAGCGGGCCGCGACGGCATCGGCGACGATCTCGATGCCGCGGTTGGAGTAGACGCGCCGGCGGCCGGGCGGGCCGAGGACCGCGTCGCTGTCGAAGGCCAGCCCGGACGCGTGCGAGAGCAGGTGCCTGACCGTGGCCCCCGGCGGGCCGGCCGGCTCGTCCAGGTCGAGCAGGCCGCGCTGCACCGCGTCGAGCGCGGCCAGCGCGACGAGCAGCTTGGTCACCGAGGCCCAGCGGAACGGCTGGGTGACCGGTCCGGCCGATTCCATCAGGCCCGCGGCCGACGCGACCCCGGCCGCGGCGGTGGCCGGCCAGGATGCGACCTGATCGAGTGGATTTGCCACGGCCTCAGGGTAAATGCTTGAGAGACCGCCGAGAGGGCAGGGGGCACTGATGCTCGAAGACCTTGACCCGGCCGAGACGCGCGAGTGGGTGGAGGCGCTCGACTCCGTGCTCGCCTTCGAGGGCGCGGACCGCGCCTTCTACCTGCTGGACGAGGTGACGACCGCGGCGCGAAGGAAGGGCGCGCCGGTTCCGTACAGCGCCACGACGCCGTACCTGAACACGATCCCGCCCGGTAGAGAAGACCGGCTCAGTCCGCGGGAACTGGCCATCGACCACCGCATCCGGTCGATGATCCGGTGGAACGCGCTGGCCATGGTGCTGCGGGCCAACGCCGAATCCTCCGAGCTCGGCGGGCACATCGCGAGCTTCCAGTCGGCGGCCACCCTGTACGACGTGGGCTTCCAGCATTTCTTCCGGGGCGCCTCGGAGTCCGGTGGCGGCGACCTGCTGTTCATCCAGGGGCACTCCTCGCCGGGCATCTACGCCCGGTCGTTCGTGGAGGGCCGGCTCACCGAGGAGCAGCTGACGAGGTTCCGGCAGGAGGTCGACGGCGGCGGGCTGTCGTCCTACCCGCACCCGTGGCTGATGCCCGACTACTGGCAGATGCCGACGGTGTCCATGGGGCTGGGCCCGATCATGGCCATCTACCAGGCGCGGTTCCTGAAGTACCTGGCGCGCCGCGGACTAGCTGACACCGCCGACCGCACGGTCTGGGCGTTCCTCGGCGACGGCGAGACCGACGAGCCCGAATCGCTCGGCGCGATCGGCCTGGCGGCGCGCGAGAAGCTCGACAACCTGATCTGGGTCATCAACTGCAACCTGCAGCGCCTCGACGGGCCGGTGCGCGGCAACGGCCAGGTCATCCAGGAGCTCGAGGCGCTCTTCCGCGGCGCCGGCTGGAACGTGATCAAGGTGCTGTGGGGCAGCGACTGGGATCCGCTGCTCGCGCGCGATACCGAGGGGCTCCTCGCCAAGCGCATGGGCGAAGTCGTCGACGGCCAGTATCAGAAGTACGCCGTCGAATCGGGCGCCTACTTCCGCGAGCACTTCTTCGGCGCCGATCCGCGGCTGCTCGAGATGGTCAAGCACATGTCCGACGATCAGCTGAAGAAGCTGCGCCTCGGCGGACACGATCCGGTCAAGGTCTACAACGCCTACAAGTTCGCCACCGAGCACAAGGGGCAGCCGACCGTCATCCTGGCCCGCACCATCAAGGGCTACGGCATGGGCGAGGCGGGTGAGGGCAAGAACATCACCCACCAGCAGAAGAAGATGAACGAGGACGAACTGAAGGCGTTTCGAACTCGGTTCGGCATCCCGATCGGTGACGACGACGTGGCCAAGGCGCCGTTCTACAGGCCACCCGATAACAGCCCCGAAGTCACCTACATGCTGGAGCGGCGCAAGCAGCTCGGCGGCTTCGTTCCTTCCCGCAAAGTCCAGCTCGAACCTCTCAAGACAGACAGCCTCCCGGAGCTATTCAGCGAATTCCATAAGGGCAGCGAAGGCCGCAAGGCGTCGACGACGATGGCGTTCGTGCGGATGCTGGCGAAGATGCTGCGCGACAAGGAAATCGGCGAGCTGGTGGTGCCGATCGTCCCCGACGAAGCGCGCACCTTTGGCATGGAGGCGCTCTTCAGGCAGGTCGGGATCTACGCGCACGCAGGTCAGCTCTACGAGCCGGTCGACATGGACACGCTGCTCTATTACAAGGAAGCCAAGGAAGGGCAGATCCTCGAAGAGGGCATCACCGAGGCGGGCTCGATCTCCTCGTTCATCGCCGCAGGCAGCGCGTACGCCACGCATGGTATCAACACGATTCCGTTTTTCATCTACTACTCGATGTTCGGCATGCAGCGCGTCGGCGATCTGGTGTGGGCCGCTGCCGACACACGCACGCGCGGGTTCCTGCTCGGCGGCACTGCCGGCCGGACGACGCTGTCGGGTGAAGGGCTGCAGCACCAGGACGGGCACAGCCACCTGCTCTCGCTCGCCGTGCCGAACCTGATCTCGTACGACCCGGCGTTCGCCTTCGAGATCGCGGTGATCATCGAGGACGGCA
>Ga0207674_10010183_pt1 | contig 10681 bp, 7 predicted proteins | sample KBSCornC72_FD_184303 | JGI IMG/M metagenome (GOLD analysis project Ga0207674, IMG submission 184303) | Corn rhizosphere microbial communities from Kellogg Biological Station, Michigan, USA - KBS Corn C7-2 (SPAdes) (version 2) | ecosystem: Host-associated > Plants > Roots > Rhizosphere > Soil ...
ACACGTCGTCGCAGCAGCTCGCGATCGGAGGCGGTAGCCCCGGCGGCCTGTTGATGGGAGCTGTCGTCAACCGGCGGCCGGATCTGTTCTGCGCGGTGGTCGCCGAGGTGCCGTTTCTCGATGTGATCAATACGATGCTGGATGCGAGCCTGCCGCTCACGACCGGCGAATACGAGGAGTGGGGCAATCCGCAGGATCCGGAGTTCTTCGAGTACATGTTGTCGTACTCGCCTTACGACAACATCGAACGCAAAGCCTATCCGGCGATGCTGGTCGAGACTTCGCTGAACGACAGCCAGGTGATGTACTGGGAGCCGGCGAAGTACGTGGCGAAGCTGCGCGCGATCAAGACAGACAGCAACCCGCTGCTGCTGAAGATCAACATGGGCGCCGGTCACGGTGGTGCGTCGGGACGCTACGACTACCTGCGCGAGATCGCATTCACCTACACGTTCATTCTATGGCAGCTGGGGCTTGTGCCGTAGCTTGGTTCCCTCTCCCGCTGCCGAGAAGGTAGGGCGAGGGGTGGAGCGGCGGAATATTCTCAGCCTCACCCCCGCCCTCTCCCATCATAGGAGAGGGGGCTTCCGAAGCCGCAAGCCGACTCGCAACACATGATCAATCCGCTCAGACGTCGATGGCTGCGCATCACGGTCGTGGCCGTGCTTGCGCTTGGCCTGGTGGCGGTCGCGCTGCTGTTCGGGCTGCCCCGGTTGATCGACATTCCTGCGGTCAGCACCCGGCTCGAACAGCAGGTTTCCAAGCTCGTGCAAGGCAAGGTGAGCTGGACTGCGTTCAAAGTGCGCCTCCTGCCGTATCCGCGCGGCACGCTGCGCGGCGTCGGCCTCGACATCCCGGGCGTTATCAGCGGTCGCGTCGAGAGCGTCGACATCCACTTGCGCTTGTTGCCGCTGTTCAAGGGCAGCGCCGACATTGCCTCGGTCGATCTGGTGCGGCCGGCGGCATCCGTTCAGCTGTCGACGTCGGGACCTGCGGGACCGGCGGCCGATCCGATCGTGGCGTACCGCAGGGTTATGGCACAGATCGCGGGCGCCCTGAATGCGATCACGACCGATGCATCCGTCACGATCGAGGACGGCAGCCTGGATCTGCGGATCGAAGGCACGCCGCCGATCGATCTACGCAACCTGCAGGCGCACGCCAGGACCGATGGCAAAACGCTATCCGTCGAGGCGTCGGCAGCCTGCAACTTCTGGAAGCATCTGGCGCTCGCGGCGCGCATTCAGCTCTCCGATTATCGCGGTCAGGCGACGCTCGACGTTGCTGACCTGAGGCCGCAGGCGCTGTTGAGCCAGGCTGTGCCCGAGCCGATGGGCATCTCGCTGCCGAGCGCGAATCTGAATGTGGACGGACGCACCGATGGCAAGACGAGCATGGACGCCGCCTTTACCGCGGACATGCCGACGTTGGAAGTCAAGCGCGGCGAGCGCAGCCTGCAGCTTGCGGGCATTAAGATCAAAGGTAACGCGGCGGTGACCGGGCAACGCAATGAGGTAACGCTCTCGGAAATCCGGCTGGGCGATCTGTTGCCGGCCGGTCAGGCGACGTTGCGAGTCGCCCGCGGCACAGCCACCGACGCCGAGCTCGACGTTCGCATTCCGGAGCTCGCCTTGTCCCCGCTGCGCGACGCGGCTGTCGCGATCACAGGCGACGACAAGACCGTCAGCGAATACGCGAAGCGCATGCACGGCGGATCAGTGAGCGACCTGCACTTCGGTTCGAAAGCGAAGACGCTGGACGACTTGTTTGCGCTGCCTAATCTCACCGCTGCAGTCACCCTGGCGGATGGTGCATTCGTCGTGCCCGAGCTCGAGCGCGAAGCCACCAATCTGGCCGGGCACGTCGAGTTACGGGACAGCAAGCTCGTCGCGACCGCCGTGTCCGGGCGATTGGACGAATCGCGCGTGGCCGATGCGAATGGCGAGTACGACCTCACGAGCGGGGACGCATCAGTTGCCACGGGTTTCGATGTGGCGCTTGCACCGACTCTCGCGATCGTGCGCGGGTTGCTGTCCAACGACGATCGCGCGTCCATCGCACCGCTTCGTTCGATCAAGGGCCGTGCGCAAGGCCGCGGTGGATTCACGTGGCACGGCGGTCGCTGGGGAGCCACGATTTCCGTTGCTCAATCCGACTCGAGGCTCGAGACCGGGTGGCTGCCGTGGTCGATGGCGGTGAAGAGCGGCAGCATCGAGATCAAGCCGGATGGCCTCAAGCTGACTGCGGTGAACGGCAGCATCGGCCGGTCGATCGTCTCGGATGCCAACACACAGTTTTCGTATTCCGGGCCGTTCCGTATCGACAGCGGTGCCGGAAAGGTTACGGTCGCTCTGGACGAGCTGTATCCGTGGCTGCATTCGTTGGACGGACTCAAGAAGACGCTTAAGCCGGTGAAGTCCGTGACCGGGACGGCCGAGGTCGCCATCGAGAAGCTGTCGGGCGATCCAGAGCAGGCCGACAAGCTGCAATACGAAGGAACGGTCGAGCCGTGCGACGTGCGCGTCGATATCGCCGCGCTTCCAGCGCCAGTCACAATATCCGGCGGTTCGGTCCGAGTCACGCCCGCGACGCTCACTCTCGCAGGCGTCGATGCATCGCTTCTCGATCTGCAAACGAAGGCGTCGGGAAAAGTCTTCGACTACGCGACCAAGCGCCTGAAGATCGACGGCTCGTTGGCGGAAGGCACGCTTGGCCCCAAGTTCGTCGATTGGCTGTGGCGTGAGCGGCAGTTGCATGAGCCGCTCGAGCCGCGAGCGCCGATCCAGTTCGCGGCGCAACGAGTGCAGTGGAATCTCGCGGGTTGGCTCGATGCGCAGGTGAGCACGCAGTTCGCTTCCGGCCCGAAGGTCGGCGTCGACGTCGAAGTCAAGGACGACATCGTGGATCTGCGACGCGTCACGATAAAGCACAAACGCACCGACGTGACGATCGCACTGCGGATCGAGCCGAAGATGCTTCATGTGCACTTGGCGGGCACGGGGTATGGAGAGACGATCGATGCGATGCTGAACCATCCAGGGCAACATACCGGGCACGGCTCGGGTGATCTGCGTGTCGTCTTCGATCGCGAGCATGCAGAGAATAGTCGTGGCGCAGGCCGCTTCGCGGGCGAGAACATGGACATCGGCTTCCTGACCGGCCAGCCGATGACCCTTCAGCGCATCGACCTGGAAGCCGATGCGCACGCCATTCGGGTCAAGGATGCCGAAATCATCTGGGCGGGGCAGCCAGCCACGATCAAAGGCGACCTCGTGCACAGTGCGGACGGTCCGGTCGTCAACGCCGACTTGCAGTCGTCGGGCATCGTCCTCGATGCATTGCTGCCGGCGGCCGGTCCCGAGGGCGAGGAGGTCGAGTCGCAGCGCAAGGGTTCGCTAACGGCGTGGATCTGGGACATGCCGATCAAGGGCCAGGTCACCGTCAACTCCGAATTCGTCCAGTACAAGCGCATGAAGGTGGCGCCGCTGCGCGGAACCTTGATGATCGGGCAAGATCACGCGCATCTCTCGGTGACCGAGGCGCAGCTCTGTGGCCTGTCGTTCCCGCTCCAGGTCGATGCGACGCCGCAAGGTATCACAGCATCCACGCGAATCTCCGCGCAGGACTTGGGCATGCAAAAGACGGCGCAATGCTTCACGGGCGAGCGCATCTTGATATCCGGGCGTTACGACCTCACGGCGAATCTCGAGACCAGCGGCGATGACGAAGGAGACCTCGTCCAGAACCTCAAGGGGCCGATCAAGATCCAGGCTCGCAAGGGCAAGGTCATGAAGTTCGCACTGCTCGGACACATTCTGAAGTTGAAGAACATCAGCAATCTGCTGCAGAAGGGCGGGCCCCAGCTCGATGACAAGGGGTTTCCGTACAAGACGCTCGCGATCGATGCCCATCTCGGCGAGGGCAGGGCCACGATCGATCAGATGACGTTCGTGAGCGATGCGGTCGGGTTGGTCGCGAACGGCTACATCACGGTCCCGGAACGCGACACACGCATGACCGTGCTGGTGGCGCCGTTCGGAGCGCTCGACCGCCTGGTCCGCAGTATTCCGCTCATCGGCTACGTCATCGGCGGCGCGCTGACGAGCGTTCCGGTTTCGGTCACCGGCGATATCCGCGACCCGACTGTCGTCCCGCTCGGCGCGCGGGCGGTGGGCTCGGAGTTGCTCGGCATCTTCGAGCGCACGTTGAAGCTGCCGAGCAAGATAGTCGACTTCTCGGGCACGGAGGCGGCAGCGAAGTAGAGATCACGAAGTGCAGCCCGGATGTCGTCGACATTTCCCGTGTCGTTTGACAAGGGCTGGCGCCGGGGCAGACCATTTCGGTCGTTGCCACTTGATCCACGCTCGGTTACATGACGACTAACTCCCTGCGCGAGGCGCGCCTCGTCGATGCTGTCGAGGCTGCAGCGTTTGCCGATCTCTACGCGGCCGCAGCCGAGCCTCTCGCACACACCCTTGGCCTGCGCGTCGCCCAGATTGCGGGCGCCACATTGCTGCACGCGCCAGGCATTCCGCTGTCCATGTTCAATCGGGCGATTGGCCTGGGCGTGCATCGCCCATTGACCGAAGCGGACCTCGACGCCGCGATCGCATCGTTTCGATCGGCCGGCTACGCCTGCTACTGGGTACATCACAATCCGATCGCGGCGCCGGCCAGCCTGGTCGAGTGGCTGGGCGCACGCGGCTTCGTCGTGCCGGCGCGGCGCACCTGGGCCAAGATGCTGCGCGGACCCGAGCCGATTGCGGATGTGGCTGCCGACTTCGAAGTGCGGCGAGCCTTTGCGGGCGAAGAAGAAGCGATCGGCGAAGTCGTTTGCAGCGCTTTCGGAATGCCGAAGGGCTTCGTGTCGTGGATGGCCGCCCTCGTGAATCGAGCGCGCTGGCGTGCGTACGCCGCACTCGATGCGCGGAAGATCGTCGGCGCGGGATTTCTTTATCTGGAAGGAACGACGGCCTGGCTCGGCATCGGCGGGGTATTGCCGGAGATGCGCGGCCGCAACGCACACCGGGCGCTGATGGCATTGCGCATCCGGGAGGCGGCGGCGGAGGGTTGCACCGATATCGTCACCGAGACCGGCGAGGCTGTCGGAAACGAGCCGAATCCTTCTCTCGCCAACATGCAGTTCTGCGGATTCCGCCAGGTCTGCTCGCGGTTGAACTTCGAGGCGACGCGGTAAGCCCTCCCGGAGCGCGCGATCCGCGTGGTTGCACGTTACCATTGCACTCATGGAACGCCGTATCGCGCACCTCGACATGGACGCCTTCTACGCGTCCGTGGAATTGCTTCGCTACCCGCAGCTCATTGGGCGGCCCGTGGTCATCGGCGGCGGCCGTCGGCGCGGCCCGATGCGGATCGAGGACGACCGCGATTTCGCACGGCTGCGCGACTACGTCGGCCGCGGCGTTGCGACCACCGCGACGTACCCGGCGCGAGCCCTGGGCGTGCACTCCGGCATGGGACTCATGAAGGCAGCGGCACTCGCGCCGGATGCGATTCTGCTGCCGGCGGATTTCGAGGAATACGGGCGCTACTCGCGCAAGTTCAAAGCCGCTGTCGCCGAGATCGCTCCGCATATCGAAGACCGTGGCATCGACGAGATCTACATCGACCTGACCGAAGTTCCCGGCGAGACCATCGAGCTTGCCCAGCGCATCAAGGACAACGTACGCAGCGCGACCGGGCTGTCGTGCTCGATCGGCGTGACGCCGAACAAACTGCTGTCAAAGATCGCGTCGGAGCTGCAGAAGCCCGACGGCCTTACGGTACTGACGCACGCGGACGTACCCACTCGAGTCTGGCCGTTGCCCGCGCGGCGCATCAATGGCATCGGGCCGAAGTCGAACATCAAGCTCGAAGCGCTCGGCATTCGAACCATCGGCGATATCGCGCAGAAGCCGGTCGACTGGTTGATCGAGAACTTCGGCGAGCGCTACGGGCGCTGGCTCGCGCAGGTCGCTCGAGGACAGGACGAGCGCCCGGTCGTCACGTACAGCGAGCCCAAGTCCATCAGCCGGGAGACCACGTTCGAACGCGATCTCGATACGCGGCGTGATCGCGACGAGCTGTCGCGGATTCTGATCTCCCTGTGCAATCGGCTGGGGGGAGATCTCGCACGCAAGGGTTACGTCGCCAAGGGCATCGGCATCAAGATCCGCTACAGCGACTTCCGCATCGTAACGCGCGATTCGACGCTCGAGGCGCCCGTCGACGATGCGCAGTCGATTCTCGATGCGGCGCGGACCTGTTTGAAGCGCGTGTCGTTCGATCGCAGGCTGCGCCTGCTCGGCGTAAAGGCAAGCTCTCTGCTGCGGGCAAGCGAGGCGCGACTGCGGACTGCGGAGCCTCCGACCGCGGACGCGAGTGGGTTCTTGAAGCTGTTCGACTAGCCACCGGCGTGACAGGATCGGGGGCCGCTTTACAGCGCTTTCCGACCACGGCAGACTGCGCAACGCGGTGTCATGCAAGGCTCATCCACGACGACATCAATGGAGAAATGCGCAATGACCCCAGACCTGCACTACCTCGTGTACTCCGCGCTGCTCGCGTGGATCATGGTCATGACGGCCGCCGTGTTACGCGCGCGGGCGTGGACCATGCCCGGCGTCATGCTCATGTTCAGCAACCGAGAGAACGTGCCGCCGTCTACATCGATCGCCGGGCGCGCCGAGCGCGCCGCAAGGAACATGCTGGTGAACCTCACGCTGCTGGTTGCGCTGCTGCTGGCGGTGCATGGTGCCAACATAAACGACCCGATGATCGCGACAGGTGCGGCGCTTTTCTTCTGGGCACGGCTGGTCTACTTTCCGATCTACGTTGCAGGCCTCATTTACATCAGGACAGCGGCCTGGCTCGTCAGCATCGCCGGGCTTGTGATGATTCTGACTACCGTCTGGTAGAGCATCTGCGTGCGCGTCCCTGGGGGTGCCGGCGGCTACGGCTTCAGGGGTTGTCGGGCTGTGAGTCCGTCGCGCGCGGGCGCCCGAGGAGCGTCGCCCCGCCGTCGACGACCAATGTCTGGCCTGTGATGAAGCGGGCGTGATCGGACAGCAGGAAGCGCACCGCGTTGCCGACGTCCCAGCCGGTCCCTTCGATGCCGAGTATCGAAGCTTTGCGGCGTCGCTCGCGCGCCGCATCGCTCATGCCTTCGGCCGCTACCATCGGCGTGTAGACGGCACCCGGCGCGACGCAGTTCACACGAATGCCGTCAGGGCCGTGATCGACCGCCATCGCGCGCGTCAACGCGATGACCGCTCCTTTCGAGGTCGAATACGCGGTCATCCCGCGCGGACGCAGCGCCGCGATGGATGCAACGTTCACGATCGCGCCGCCGCCTGCCGTTTTGATCATCGCCGGTATCGCATGCTTGGACGCGAGGAACATGCTCTCGACGTTGACCCGCATGACGCGGCGCCATACGTCCGGACCCTCGTTCACGACGCTGTGGTTGCTGCCGATGCCCACGTTGTTGTCGAGCAGATCCAGACGGCCGAATTGGGAGAGCGCTGCGTCGACCATGGCACGACACTGGTCCTCGTCGGTCACGTCGGCGGCGCACGCGGCAGCTTTTCCGCTTTCTTTCTCGATCATCTGTACCGTGCGACGTGCAAGCTCAAGCTGCCGGTCGACCACCAGTACGCTTGCGCCTGCACGGGCAAGCAGGATGGCTGCGGCCCGACCGTTCCCGATGCCATCGCCGGCCGAGCCGCCACCAGTGACGATGGCGACTCTTCCGGAAAAGCCGAAGTCCTGCAGCGGATCTGAAATCACGATATTCACCTCCTTCTGCGGCGATGCCATCAGAGCTCAGGCGGACGCCCGGTATATGCGGTCTGAAATCGTGCTGCGGTCGTTGGTCCAGGGATTCAGGTACTCTAGCCGAAACCGTCCTCGCAAGAGCAAGGAGCATCCCGATGGCCTCGAGAGATTTCGAATGGACAAGCAGCGTCGCGCGCTTTTTGATGGTGGGCTTGCTGGTCGGGCTCACGGTTTTGTCGGTGCAGCCGACCTGGGCCGACAACGACCGTGGGCGCTCGAGGCAAACCTGTCTGGTCGTCGACACGGATGTAGCGACCGACGATTTGCGGGCGTTTGCCGCGTTGTTCCCGCAAGTTGATTTGCGTGCAGTGGTCGTGACCGAGGGGATCTCATCGGTGCCGCGCGCCAGCACGGCGATCGCGTTGTTCCTCGCGAGCGGTCAATCGTTCGCGCCCGTCATTCCGGGGTTGGCAGCCGCAGCGCCACCCGTGTACGACTGGTTGCCGAGCGCGCGAGCGGCGGCGGAGACGATCAACGGCCTGCTGCGGGCGTCGGTACCTTTCTCTGCGAGCTCCAACCGACTGAAACTCGAGCTGGCGAGCGCATTGAGAGGCTGCTCCCGAGTCGACGTCCTCGTGCTCGGCCCGTGGTCGTCCTTCATTCAATACGGGCCGATGCTCCGGCCCTTGATTCGCCACGTCGTTGCTTCCGGGCGACCGCTCGCCGAAAACAATCCAGACAACTTCAATTGCGTCTACGATCAGCCCGCGTGCGACAAGGCGGACAAGCTCCTGCGCACGTTCCGTTCAGCGGTCTGGATCGATTTGCCGGCGGATGGCGTGTCGTATCCACCGACGCAAGCGATGGTCGATCAACTGGCGGGCGCCGGCATGCCGGGGCTGCTACGCGCCGCGCTCAACAACGATCCTTCGCAGTGGCTCGGCACGCGTCTTTGGGACGACACGGCGGCGCTCTATGTATTGGCTCCCCAGCTGTTCAAGCTCAACGGCGCGCACTTCGAACCGAACATCGACGAGGACACGCTACGCAGCGAGCTGGTGAAGGCGACCAATACGTCGCCCGACGAGTAGTCGTGCGTCTGGTCTCGACCGTCGCGTCTGTTGCGGCGTTGGGTTGCGGCAGAGGTCAGCCCATGGCATACCTGCCACCCGAGGAGCGTCTCAGGGCTTCAGCTCGACGAGGACCTCGTGATAGCGATGGTCGTCCACGTTCCGGGCGCCGTGCGTGTCACCGCCCTTGCGAAAATAGACCTCTCCGGCGTTGAGCGTGAGGCGCGTCGTGCCGCTCGCGCGATTCACTTCGAGCGTGGCGCCTTCGATGGGATAGAAAAAGTAGTCGTAGTCGTGGCGGTGAGCGTCGATGCTCTCGCCGGGCTGCAGCGTGAATTCCCAGACGCGGACGCGCTCGTTCTCGAAAATCATCTTGGTTCCGACTTCGGCCATGGTCTCCTCTCGATCGGCGGAAATACTGGAAGGCGAACAGATCGGCAAAAAAGCCTACACCAGTTGGGGTCAGGCGTGCTGCAAAGCGCCGATCGGGTGCCTGCTGCCGGTGTCGGCTGCGATAAGGGCGTGCAGCTGCGGCCCTGAGGTGTCTTTATCGGCCGGATGCACGGCTGTCGCGCAGCGCGGGGCGCCCAATGCTATTCTCATAGCGTGGTGGACACGCCGGGCGAATCTCACTCCGATTCGTTGATTACCAGTGAAGCGACCACAGATCGCGAAATTGACGCGCCCGCGGCTGCACCGCGTCGTGGCACGACAGGCATTGTTCCGCAAACTGGATGAGAAGCGGGTTCAACCCGTGGTCTGGATCAGCGGTCCACCAGGGGCGGGCAAGACGACGTTGGTCACGAGCTACCTCGGGCATACCGGCGCGAAGACGGTCTGGTATCACCTCGACCGCGACGACTCCGACCCCGCGACGTTCTTCTACTATCTGTCCCAAGGCATAGAGCACGAGTCGCGACGTGCCGGGCGATTGCCGCTGCTCACTCCGGAGTACCTCGGCGATCTCGAAGGGTTTGGTCGCCGCTTTTTCCGACAGACGTTCGCCTCTCTGCCCGCCGGGGCCGTCCTGGTTCTCGACAACTATCATGAGCTGTCCGAAGACTCGGTGCTGCATCGGATTCTGAACGCGGCATTCGCGGAAGTGCCGGAGACGGCCAACGTCATCGTGATCAGTCGCGTTGTGCCGCCTCCGGTATTTGTGCGTCTGCACGTTGCCGACACGCTCGCGACGATCGGTTGGGAAGACCTTCGCCTCACGGCAGCGGAAACCCAGGCTATCGTCTCGGCCCGAATAGACGGCGCTTCGCACGAGCTGATCGAAACAATTCACGCGCAGGCGGGCGGATGGGCGGCCGGCGTCCGCCTGCTGCTCGATCGAATCGACCTGGTCGGCAACTCTGCGCGTGCGGACCTGCCGCAGAAGCTCGACTCTGTCTTCGATTACTTTGCATCGGAGCTGTTCGACGCTGCGCCGGAAGACACCCAGCGAGTGCTGCTGCTGACAGCGCTGCTGCCCCGGTTTACGGCCGATATGGCGATCGAGGCCAGCCAGAACCCGGGAGCCGAACACATTCTGGAGGACCTGTATCGCCGGCGGCTGTTCGTCGAACGCAGGCCGGGTGCGCAGACCACTTATCAGTATCACGACTTGTTTCGGGCGTTTCTCAGGTCTCGTCTGCAGCAGAGGTGCACGCATGCAGAACTGGCGTCGCGGGCGCGTAGCACTGCAGATCTGCTGCTCGCCTGGAATTTCGGAGAGCAGGCTTTCGTCATGTTTGTGCAGGCCGGGGACTGGGATGCAGCGGAGAAGCTGTTCATCGACCAGGCGGGTCCTCTGATAGCGCAAGGACGCTGGAAGACGCTCGAGGAATGGG
>Ga0207674_10010184_pt1 | contig 10680 bp, 9 predicted proteins | sample KBSCornC72_FD_184303 | JGI IMG/M metagenome (GOLD analysis project Ga0207674, IMG submission 184303) | Corn rhizosphere microbial communities from Kellogg Biological Station, Michigan, USA - KBS Corn C7-2 (SPAdes) (version 2) | ecosystem: Host-associated > Plants > Roots > Rhizosphere > Soil ...
ATCCCCACCACGCTCTTCGGAAAACTCAGCTTCTTCTCCCCGGCCGCACCGCCGCCGCCGCTCAGCACGTCCGCCGCCGTCAAACCGTTCGTCACCATGAACAGCGCCATGTCCCCCACCACCTTGCTCGACGGCGTCACCTTCACGATGTCCCCGAACAACTGGTTCACCGTCGCGTACGTGTCCGCCACCTCGTTCCACCGCCCCTCGAGGTGCATCGACTTCGCCTGCTGCTTCAGGTTCGTGTATTGCCCGCCCGGCATCTCGTGATGATAAACGTCCGCCGCCGGCGCTTTGACGTCTTCCTCGAACGGGTAGTACTGCTCGCGCACCGCCGTCCAGTAATCGGACAAGTGCTGCAGCGCCGTCGTATCCATCCCCGAATCCCGCGGCGTATTCTGCACCGCCGCCACCAGCGAGTTCAAACACGGCTGGCTCGTCATCCCCGACATCGACGCCAGCGCCGCGTCCGCAATGTGCACCCCCGCGTCGTGCGCCCGCAGGATCGACCCCGAGTTGATGCCGCTCGTGTCGTGCGTATGAAAGTGGATCGGCAGATCGATCTCCTGTCGCAGCGCCTTCACCAGCGTGTACGCCGCATACGGCTTGCACAACCCCGCCATGTCCTTGATCGCCAGCACGTGCGCCCCCATCCGCACCAGCTCCTTGGCCATCTTCACGTAATAATCCAGCGAATACTTCGTCCGCTTCGGATCGAGGATATCGCCGGTGTAGCAGATCGCCGCCTCGCAGATCGACGACGTCTGCGTCCGCACCGCCTCCATCGCCACCTTCATGTTGTCCACGCTGTTCAGCGCGTCGAAGATGCGGAACACGTCCATCCCGTGCGCGGCCGCCTTCTTGATGAACTCGACGACCACATTGTCCGGATAGTTCGTGTACCCCACCACGCTCGACGCCCGCAGCAGCATCTGGAACAGGATGTTCGGGATCTTCGCCCGGAGCTGAATCAGCCGCTGCCACGGGTCCTCGTTCAGGAACCGCATCGACGCGTCGAACGTCGCCCCGCCCCACATCTCCAGCGAAAAGAGCTGCGGCATCAGGTGCGCCACCGGCTCGGCGATCCGCAGCAGGTCGTACGTCCGCACCCGCGTCGCCAGCAGCGACTGGTGCGCGTCCCGCATCGTCGTATCCGTGAAGAACATCCGCTTCTGCTTCGCCACCCACTGCGCGAACCGCTCCGGCCCCAACTCCAGCAACTTGTCCCGCGTCCCCGGCGGCGGCCGCGTCCCCTTCGGATAACTCGGGATCACCGGCTCGGGCAGCTCCTTCTTCGGATTAAACTTCCCCTTCACCTCCGGCCGCCCGTTGATGATCACGTCCCCAAGATACGACAGCAGCTTGGTCGCCCGATCCCGCCGAGCCTTGAACCGGAAAAGTTCCGGCGTCTTATCGATAAACGTCGTCGTCGCCGCCCCCGACACGAACGTCTTGTGGTTGATCAGGTTTTCCAGAAACGGAATGTTCGTCTTCACCCCGCGAATGCGAAACTCCCGCAGCGACCGATCCATCCGCCGGATGCACTCCAGGTGATCCCCGCCCCACGTCGTAATCTTCACCAGCAGCGAATCGAAGTAGGGCGTGATCACCGCCCCGCCGAACCCGTTCCCCCCGTCCAGCCGCACCGCAAACCCACCCGCCGACCGATACGTCGTGATCCGCCCGTAATCCGGAATGAAATTGTTCTCCGCGTCCTCCGTCGTGATCCGCGCCTGGATCGCCACCCCCGTGCACCGGATCTCGTCCTGCGCCGGCACGTTGAGCGGCGCCTTATGCAGTTTGTGGCCCTGTGCCACCAGGATCTGCGACTTCACGATGTCGATCCCCGTCACCACCTCAGTAACGGTGTGCTCGACCTGGATGCGCGGGTTCACTTCGATGAAGTAAAACTCCGCCGCATCCACGTCCACGAGGAACTCGACCGTTCCCGCGTTGCGATACCCCGCCCCCTTGCACAGCCGAACCGCCGCATCGCAGATCCGCCCGCGGAGGTCCGCCGACAGGTTCCACGCCGGCGCCACTTCCACGACCTTCTGGTGCCGCCGCTGCACCGAGCAATCCCGCTCCCACAGGTGCACCAGGTTCCCGTGCTCGTCCCCAAGGATTTGCACTTCAATGTGCTTCGCCCGCGCGATGTACTTCTCGACGAATACCTCCGGCCGTCCGAACGCCGCCCCCGCCTCCCGCTGCGCCTCCTCCAACTTCCCCTGCAACTCCTCAGCCGCCTTCACCACGCGCATCCCCCGCCCGCCCCCGCCAAAGCTCGCCTTGATGATGATCGGGTACCCGATCTTTTGCGCCGCCGACTTCACCTGCTTCAGGTCCGCCAGTGCGTCTTCCGTTCCCGGCACGGTCGGCACGTTCGTCTTGACCGCGATCTTCTTCGCCGCCGTCTTGTCGCCGAACGTCTCCAGCAATTCCGCCGTCGGCCCGACGAACGTGATCCCGTTCTCCTTGCACGCCCGCGCCAGGTGTGCATTCTCCGCCAGAAACCCGTACCCCGGGTGGATCGCATCCGCCCCCACGTCCTTGGCGATCGCGATCAGCGCATCGATGTTCAGGTATCCCTTGACCGGCTCGCCGCCCTCCTCCGGCCCGATCTGGTACGACTCGTCCGCCTTGAACCGGTGCAGGCTGAACCGGTCCTCGTACGTGTACACCGCCACCGTCGTCAGCCCCAGCTCGGTGGCGGCGCGGAAGATCCGAATGGCGATTTCTGACCGGTTGGCGACGAGGAGCTTTTTCATGAGTGAGATGCGTACCGCGGAGATCCCGTTTAGCCGGCCCGCTTGCGGGCCGCGTCCAAGTGGCGCGCGGGTATTTTGGTGAGCGACTTCCGATTTGCAAGCCGAAGTCCGCTTTACCGCAGCGCGTGAAAGAACCGGCTTTTCCGCGGAAGGTAATAGTCGCCGTAATCCAGCGAGAAGATGATCCGGTTCGCCCGCCCCACGATCTGATCCCGTTTCACGAACCCGATGTACCGCGAATCCTTACTGTTGTCCCGGTTGTCCCCCATCATGAAGTACTCGTCCGGCGGTACCGTCCGCGTGAACTCCCGCATGAACGGCTGCCCCCGCATCGCCCGGTACTGAAATGCCCCCCGCGTCAGCAGCGCCATCACGTGCGAGTGATCTCCCAGCACCTCCGTGTAAAAGTTGAAGTCCCGCTGCTGCTCCGCCGGAATCTCCGAAAAGTCCGGCGGCGAATAGGGCGTCGTCGGAACCGCCTGACCGTTGATCGACAGCATCCCCTCGTGGTACGTGATCACGTCCCCAGGCACCCCCACCACCCGCTTGATCAGCCGGGTCCCGTCCTCCGGCGAATAAAACACCGCGATCTCCCCCCGCTGCGGTCCCGACCACTTCATCAGGTGGATCGTCGTAAACGGGATCTTCAACCCGTACGCCAGCTTGTTCACGAACACCCGATCCCCCACGAAGATCGTCGGTTCCATCGACCCACTCGGCACGTCATTCCAATCCGCCACCGTCGAGCGAAACGACGTAAACACCAGTACGATCACAAGGATCGGCCTGATCTGGCGATACCAGTAATGAATCAGTTTTCGTTTGAAGTGCGGGGTCATGCTGCCTTTAGTGTACGGGGTTTATCGGCGGATTCTCCCGCAGGATCAAGGGGAGTCGCCGCAGGTTGTAAGGCCTCCCCCATCCGACGACAATTCATCCCGTGCCGCACTCAACCGCGACTTCGCCAAACCGTACCCGACAACGCTTGCGGTTTCGCAATCCCCGGCTCGCGGTAAGCCCATGACGCCCCACGACACCGACCAGCACCGCCCCCTCCGCGACGCCGTCCATGCCGCCGCCGCCATCCCCGCCGTCCGCCAAGCCGTCGAGACCATCTACGCCGAATTAGCCACCCAAATCGACGCCCGCCGCCCCAGGTGCGTCGCCTCCGGCCGCTGCTGCCGCTTCGAAGAGTACGGTCACCGCCTCTACGTCACCACCGCCGAACTCGCCGCTTTCCTCCCCCAATACCAGGCCATGACCCCGCCCGCCCCCCTCGCCCAAGCCATCCAAACCTGGGACGGCGCCGGCTGCCCGTTCCAGGTCAACAAGCTGTGCGGTGTCCACGCCCTCCGCCCCTTCGGCTGCCGGATCTACTTCTGTGACCCCACCAGCACCGCCTGGCAACACGAAGCCTACGAACAATTCCACGCCCGCCTCAAACGAATCCACGAGGACCACGCCGTCCCTTACTTTTACCTCGAATGGCGCGCCGCCTTGCGAGCCTTATTGCCTGTCGATCCCCAACCTTCGCTTTGACAACAAATCCAGCCCAATGTTACATTCTCGGACGGCGTGTTTTCGACACCGGTGGATTTTCAACACAGGAAGGCCAGGACATGAGGAAGCTTGCGTGTCTGCTACTGCTGGCAGGGGGCGCGTTCGGACTGGGTGGTTGTGCGTCGCCCGCTTACACGGGAGCCGAAAACTTCTCCCGCACCCTTCGCAATTGGGATTACGAAAACAAGCAGATGATCGACGACATCGATGACAATTTGCTAATTCGACCGGCCAGTCGCTCCACGATCTGGAACCTGCGCTAACGCCAACTCGCGCCGTACCGATCGGACTTAAATCAACGAACAGACCCGTCGCGCCTCACGAGTGGGGTCCGACGGGTCTGTCACGTTTCCAGGATCGATCCCCCCCACACACACAAACCCGCGGAGCGGCTGCACCGAAGGTGCGCCCTCCTCCCTACGACACCAACCGAAACTTCGGCTTCGGAATTGACTTCACCCACCCCTCCACCTTCAACCGTTTCTCCTGCGCCGTCTGCAAGTGCTTTAAGTATTGATCCAGCGCCTCGTCATCGAATTGCGCCAGGAAATCCGGACTGGCCGATTGATTGAATTGACGGATCCCGTCGATCAGTTGACGTTTGTTCATGGGGGGTTTACTTTCGCTCGGACGCCCTCGAGCGCGCGGCGCGGCCCGCGACAGCCCAGCGTGGTCCTCAAGTCGCAAGATCGGTTATCGTCCCGCTTTCTCTTGAACGCCGATGTCAACCATGCCCGACGCCCCCCAAACTACCGCCACCGCCGCCACCACCCCGCCCGACTCCGTCGCCGACGCCCACCTCGCCCAGCTACATAAGATGTCCACGACCGCTGGCGTCACCAACCTCGATTACGTCGCCGTCAATCACACCGCGATCGTCGCGGCACTCCTCGGGATTGCCAGCGCCCTCGCGTTTTTCGGATGGCTACTCCTCCTGATCCCCGTCGTCGGCATCGTCTTCGCCATCATCGCCATCCGGCAGATCAAAGACAGCAGCGGAACCCAAACCGGCAAAGGCCTCGCCATCACCGGCCTCGTATTGTGCCTTCTGTTAGGTGGCGGCGTCATCATCAAAGAAGGGGCCGCCATTGCCGCCAAGCAGGGGGATGAACACAAGATTGCCGACACCATCTCCCAGGTCGGACAGTTCGTCCACGACGGCAAATACCCGGAGGCCTACGCCCTCTTCACCGACGAATTCCACCAGAACGTCACCCCGCAGCAATTCGCCAGCACCTGGAAAATGGTACAGTCCGGCCCGCCCGTCGGTCTGGGCAAAATCCAGGCCCTCGAGTGGAACGGCGTCTCCCCCGTTTTCGAAACCGAGGCCGGCGCCCCCATCGCCATTACCAAGGCAAAACTGAAGTCCGAACGTGCCCAGGACGAACGCTTCGACATCGTCCTCCGACGCGTCGGAAACCGCTGGCTCGTCACCCGCTTCCAGTTCTTCCCCGAAAAGAAGCGCACCAAGCCCGCCGACGACTACAACATCTAACGACAGCGAAATTCCCTTCCGGAGCGCCAAAGCCCGCCCTCCTTCTCCCGCGAGCGCCCACAACCCCATTTTGCCGCATCGCATTCGCCGCTCGTGGGAGAAGGCCGGGATGAGGGTCTTCAATCTGCCAAGACGGCGTTGGTCCCCGAATTCGAGACCTGTCTACCTCAACATTCCAACCCATAACCCCACCCCCCCCCGTCCGATAACCATCGCCCCGACCCCCGACTGCACTGTCCCCTCAATTCCAGGTCCGATCATGCCGATCTTTGCTCGGCGGGCGCTTGCGCGCGCCCCATACGAGGAAAACATGACGGCACGATGCAACGCGAAGTGGGTCGGAATGGTCTCGGCGGCGGCAGGTGCGGCGCTGCTCGCGGGCGGTGGATGCGCCCGTCTGCACTCGGCGTGGTCGGCGTTCACCGCCCCATCCCCCCAGTTGGCGACACCGACCCCGACACCGATCCCAGCGCCGTCCCCGGACCTCGAAGGAGATCCGGCCCCCGTCGCGCAGGGCGAAGACGCGGCAACACCCAACCTGCCCGCCGCCGTCGACGAGGTCTATCCGCAAACGACCGCGCCGATCGCCACCGCCGTCCCCGTCGAGCCCGCCAAGATCCCCGTCGTCAACATCTTCGGTGAACTCGACGGCCAGCAACCCAAGCCCCGCGTCGAAGCAGGGGACTTCGGCTTCCAACAGCATACCTTCAGCGACGAAGGCTACGACTCCGACGTCAACGTCGACCCCACCGGCAAGTGGATCGTCTACGCCAGCACCCGACATTCGGATAAGCCCGAAATCTACCTCCAGCGCGTCGATGGGACCAGCGTCACCCAGTTGACCAGCGACCCCTCCGAGAACGCCCAGCCCTGCTTCAGCCCCGACGGTAAGTCCGTCGCCTTCTGCTCGACCCGCGCCGGAAGCTGGGACCTTTACACCATGGACCTCGACGGCCGCAACGTGATCCAGGTCACCTCCGGCCCCGCCCAGGACATGCACCCCAGCTTCAGTCCCGACGGCTCGCGCCTCGTGTACGCCAGCATGGGTTCCCGCTCCGGCCAATGGGAAATCTGGGTCGTCACACTCGCCACCCGCGAGCGCCGGATGATCGGCTACGGCCTCTTCCCCACCTGGTCGCCCGACAAGACGGCCGACCGCATCGCCTTCCAGCGAGCCCGGCAGCGCGGCAGCCGCTGGTTCAGCCTCTGGACCCTTGACCTGATCGACGGCGAGGCCCGCCGCATGACCGAGGTCGCCGTCAGTTCCAATTCCGCCATCATCAGTCCCTCGTGGAGCCCCGACGGCAAACGCATCGCCTTCTCCACCGTCGTCGACCCCGCCCAGATGAACAAGGGCAAGCCCCGCGGCCAGCAGGACGTCTGGATCATCGACGCCGACGGCGGCAACCGCCACCGACTCACCGACGGCACCTCCACGTGTCTTAGTCCCTGCTGGGCCAACGACAGCCGCGTTTACTTCATCAGCGACCGCGGCGGTCACGAGAACGTCTGGTCCGTTCACACCGACCCGCCCAGCGTCTGGCCCGTCGCCGCGGCAAAAATGCAAAACGGTTTGCCCGAAGCGAAGAAAACCGAGATCGGTTCCACCGCCCCGGAACTGGAAAAGTAATCGGCGCGTGATACTTATTGTTTGATCGCGCGGCGCGCGCCCACGGACGGGCCCGGCGCCCGAGGAATAATCACGACCGTTCGGACATCGGGGGCGTACTCACGGATGAGGCGCTATGTCGATCATGCGGAGCTTTCTAGTCACGACCGCCATTGCCGGCCTCGGGCTGGCGCTGACCGGCTGTGCCAAGCCGGCGCCGGTTTACGGCCGCGAGCAGACCAGATCCCTGACCACGCGGCACCGCCAGGTCTGGGCGGTCGCCCCGGCGATCAATCTCAGCGGCGAGAAGGGCGTCGACCCGTTCCTTCAGGCCGACCTGGTGTTCCAGCAGCTCCAGCAGGTGCAGGGCGTGACCGCCATCCCGGTCAACCGCGTCGCCGAGGTCTACGCCACCCTGCGGATCGACCGGGTGACCTCGCCCGAGCAGGCGGCGCTGGTCTGCGACCTGCTCAAGTGCGACGGCCTGATCGTCCCGACGGTCACGATCTTTGACAGTTACAATCCCCCGAAGCTGGGCGGCGCGATGCAGCTCTTTGTCAAGCCCGGCACGTTCGTGCGGGCCCCCAACGTGGACCCGCGCGAGTTGGCGAAGATGGCATCGCCCAGGACGGTGGACGCCATGCCGCCGGCGGGGAACGACGTGGTGCAGGCGGTCGGCATGTTCGACGCCGCCAACGGCTCGGTTCGGGACCGGCTGCACCTGTACGCCGCCGGTCGAAACGATCCGATCGGCCCGATGGGCGAAAAAGAATACTACATGAACATGGATCGTTACTGCGGGTTCGCGTATTCGGAGCTGATCGAGCAGATCATCGCCAGCCCGAAGTTGCACGGCCTGTGAGGCGTACGGCAGACGACACCACAAAACGGATGTTGCGGTCAAGGGTGGGGATGAGGCTTTCGTGGCCGCCCGCGGTGCGCGCGGCATGCGAATCGCGCCTCGGGCGGGCGGCCGGACGGTTTTATCGGGTTGAAAGTTATGTGACGGCGCGAATGTGCCGATGAATTGGGTAATGCCGCCTGACGCTGGACGCGTCGGGCGCCGTTTACGGCCCCCGCGGAGCGCGGGGCTTGTAAAGGAGAATGGACCGATGCAGCAGCCGAAGCAGGAACCGGGCACGCCGCAACACGGCGAGGCCCAGCCGATGAAAACGCTGAGCCTCGTCAAGGGCAACCAGCAGTTTTGCTTTCGTTACCAGGTCGGTGAAGAGGGCAAGGTGCTGGAAAGCCTGATCGAAATGGTCAACCGGCGCGAGTTGCCGTTCGACTGGTTCGACGCCGCCGTGCTCAGTCACCAGCTCGGTCAGCATTTGGCCAAAGAATTAAAGGCCTTCTTGCCGAAAAAGGCTGCATGAAGGTTATCGGGTTTTCCCGCGTCGGAGCCGCGGGGCGAGCCCGGAGTGAGAGAGTGTCAGACCCACAGTCATCGCCGACTGGGGTGCGGGCCACGCGGACAGCAGCACGGCATCGCCATCACCGGGACAGGCGCGGAGCGCCGCGGGTGAGATTGACGGCAGTGCGGTGCGCGGGTCCGTGTGCGGCCTTCATCTCTCGTGTGCCACCAACCGTCCGGTCCGCTTTGCGTGCCGGGCGGCGGTGATGGCAAGTGTGCGTCCCGGGTTTTATCGCCAGCGGCTCCAATATGATCGCACCGAATCCCAATCCCGTCGAAACCAATGCGGCCCAACCCAAGAACTTCACCCCCCTGGTGAAGCAGTTCCTGGACTACCTGAAGCTCGAGAAGCACTTCAGCGACTACACGATTAAGAGCTACGGCGCCGACCTGATCCAGTTCGGCCTGTTCATCGCCGGCGAGATCGGCCACGCCAACAGCGCCGCGACGGCGACGACGCCGCTCACCCCCGAGCAGGTCGACGAGCGGCAGCTCAAGTGCGAACCGCTGACGATCCGCGAATTCCTCGCGTATCTCTACGCCCAGAATTACACGAAGAGCACGACGGCGCGCAAGCTGGCGACGCTGCGGAGCTTTTTCAAATTCCTGATCCGCCGGGGCGTCGTGAGCGTCAACCCGCTGTCGACGATCCGCACGCCCAAGCAGGAGAAGCGGCTGCCCAAGTGTCTGGACCTGGAGCAGGTTCAGAAGCTGCTGGACGCGCCGGAGGACAACGATCTGCTGGGGGCCCGCGACAAGGCGATGCTCGAGATCCTTTATTCGAGCGGCATCCGCGTGAGCGAACTGGTCGAGCTGGAGATGAGCGACCTGGACTTGCAGGAAGGCATCCTTCGCGTCCGCGGCAAGGGGCGCAAGGACCGCCTGACCCCGATCGGCTCGCAGGCGATCAAGGCCGTGCAGCGGTACTTCGAGCTGCGGAACGCCGACGCCAAGCTGCAGAACCCGCACACGCAGCGCGTCTTCTTGAATAAGCACGGGGAACCCCTTTCGACGCGGTCGGTCCGCCGCAAGCTCGACAAGTATCTCGTCGAGGCGGGCCTGGATCCGGGAATCAGCCCGCACACGCTGCGTCACAGCTTCGCGACGCACTTGCTGAACAACGGTGCGGACCTGCGGAGCGTGCAGGAACTGCTGGGGCACCAGTCGCTGAGCACGACGCAGATCTACACGCACCTGACGACGAGCCGGGTGAAGCAGGTGTACGACGACGCGCACCCGCGTGCGAACACGGCGACGATCCCGCACCCGGCGACGACGGAAGCGCAGCAGACGACACCGACCAAGCCGTACTATCCCGCCAAAGCCGGCTAAGGCGGCCGGGAATATCGGAATTCGCAGAAGGCACGAGGCGTGGCGTCTCGTGCTTTCTTGTTTGGGGGGGAGGGTTGGGACGCGCGGTGTGGAGTTGGGTTCGTTTTGCGCCGGCGCGCTGGGTGGCGTGGTTTGGCGCGCGTCGGCAGGGTTTGGCGCGCTGGGATGGGTTTGATGCGCGGGCGGAAGGTTTTGGTGGGCGGGGGAATCCGGGGCGGCGCTTGGGCGCTGGCGTGGGTGGGGGTGTGAAGATGGGGGAGGGGATTCGCGCGTTTTCGCCGGGATGTTGCGTGGCGCTGCATTTCGTTGCATTGGCGCGGGGGGCCGTTGGCGGTGGGGGAAAGGGCGGGGCGGCGGCCGCGGCGATTGTGGGTGAAGACATACTGGTCCTCCGCATTACGGGCGATGTTGCGCGCCGGAGGCGCGCGGCGCGCACCGCTGACGCGGAAGTGGGGTTTTCGGCGTGGAATTGAGGGGGGCTGGCGGGATTTTTACTTTGGAA
>Ga0207674_10010185_pt1 | contig 10680 bp, 2 predicted proteins | sample KBSCornC72_FD_184303 | JGI IMG/M metagenome (GOLD analysis project Ga0207674, IMG submission 184303) | Corn rhizosphere microbial communities from Kellogg Biological Station, Michigan, USA - KBS Corn C7-2 (SPAdes) (version 2) | ecosystem: Host-associated > Plants > Roots > Rhizosphere > Soil ...
GGGGGGGGGGGGGGGGGGGGGGGGGGGGGGGGGGGGGGGGGGGGGGGGGGGGGGGGGGGGGGGGTGTGGGGCGGCGGGGGGGGGGGGGGGGGGCGAGGGTGGTGTTGTAGCGCTGGGCGAGGATGACGAGGTCGTTGAAATCGACGAGGCCGTCGGCGTTGAAGTCGCCCTGGGCGAAGGTTCCGGCGGGGGTGTTGTAGTTCTGGGCGACGGCGACGAGGTCGTTGAAGTCGACGGTGCGGTCGCGGTTGGCGTCGCCGTTGAGGAACCAGAAGTCGAAGGTGGCGTCGGCGGTGAGCGTGTTGCCGCCGGCGTCGGCGACGCCGGCCTTGTGGAGCGTGGCGTGGAAGTTGGCGTCGGGGAGGTTGGGGAGGGTCCAGGTCGCGGTCATCGTCTGCGGATCCCAGAGCGGCGCGGTAATGCCGGTCAGGTCGGTGTCGGTGTTCAGGTTGTGGATGGTCAGGTCGTCGGCGGTGAGGCTGGCGGAGACGTCGTCGTTGAAGCCGATGACGATTCGGCGCGGGCCGGACTGGTAGACGAACGCCGGTGGCGTGCTGGTGGGCGGGACGTTGTCGATGACGTTGACGACGAGGGTGTCCATGCCGGTGCCGCCGGAGCTGTCGGTGACGGTGACGGTGACGGAGAACTGGCCGTGGTTGAGGAAGGTGTGGGAGATGAGGAAGGCGGTGGCGACGTTGCTGAAGAGGGTGTTGGGGCTGCCGTCGCCCCAGTTGACGGCGGCGTTGTAGGTCTGTCCGAGGTCGAGGGGTCCGTCGGCGAAGTTGACGATTTGGGAGAAGGCGTCGGTCTGGTTGACGGCGCCGTCGGCGCCGGCGTCGACGAGGGGGTTGGCGTTGAGGTTATCGCGTCCGGGGGAGCCGCCGTTGGTGGGGGAGGCCTGCCAGTCGGTGGCGTCGTTGCCGTAGGCGAAGGGGGACTTGCGGATCAGCGACGGCCCGGACTCGTTGGGGGTGGTCGGCCACGGGTTCTTGTTGTCGTAGACCAGCCGGTCGACCGTGATGTAGGGGACGGTCACGCCGGTCGGACCGGTTACCGGCGCGCCGGGCCGCTGGATGCGGAGGGATTCACCGGCGTTGTCGAGGAAGCCGCTGACCGGACCGAAGACCTGGGCGGACGCGGGGAGGCTTGGGTAGCGCGAGCGGAAGTCGGCGGGCAGCAGGTTGGTGAGGATCACGTAGCCGTATTTCGGGATCGAGAGGTTCTGCGGGAAGATGAAACTGATTCCGTCGGTGAGGCGCCAGGTGTCCGCGGGGTTGGCGGGGTCGAAGAGCTGGACGGTCTGGCCGGTGATGTTACGGAGCTCGATGTACTCGAGGTTGAAGTTGGGGAAGTTGGTGCCGTTGAAGGAGGCGACGGGTCCGTACATGACCTCGTTGATGATGACGGGTCCGACGACGGGGGCGGCGTTGTCGGCGCCGGGGGTGGGGGCGGTCTGGAGGACGAAGTCGGTGTCGCCGGTGGATTTGACGACGCGGCCGAGGGTTTGGCCGGGGTCGGCGGCGCCGTAGTCCTGGATCTGTCGGTAGCCGAGGAGGTTTCCGGCGGCGTCGGCCTGGGAGAGGACGACGGTGTTGTTGCCGTCGCCGTCGAAGGTGAAGGGGGTGAGGGCGGCGGGGTTACCGGTTTGGCCGTAGCTGGTTTGCTCGTTGAGGACGAGGTAGCCGTTGGCGGGGATGAAGGTGCCGGCGGGGAACTGGTACTTTTTGAGGGCGAGGGGGTCGTTGGTGAGGAACCAGCCGGAGATGTCGATGGCGGCGTTGGTGGTGTTGCGCAGCTCGAGCCAGGTCGTGCCTGGCGCGGTCACCTTGGCGGCCAGTTCGTTGATGACGACCGCGTCGGGGCCGACGACGGGGACGACGCTGGCGCCCGGGTCGCCGCCGGTGTTGTTGCTGGCGCGCCAGCCGACCTTGGCGCCGAAGAGTCCCGGGGCCTGGTTGGGGTCGAGCGCGACGAGGGAGAACCCTTCACCGTCGGTCTGGGGGAACCAGGAGTCCTTGTAGGCGAAGGATTGGACGGTTTCGCCGAGCGGGCCGGAGAGGGTGATCGTCTCCCCGCCGTTGTCGAGGTCACCGCCGAACTGCCCGGCGATCGTGACCGAGTTTCCGTAGAGGGACTGGAACGCCGCGACGTTGGCCACGACCACGGCGCGTGCGCCGGCGGCGAGGGTGAAATCGCCGAAGGTGAAGTCGATGCCCTTGGTGAAGGCGAAGTTTTTCAGGTTGAGGGGCGCGGCGGAGAGATTCTGGATTTCGACGTACTCGAAGTCGTTGGCGGTGTATGGCGAGCCGACGGGCGGGTCGGCGGGGTGATACATGATCTCGGTCACCCGTACCGGCGGGGGTGTGGAGGCGGCGAAGGTGGCGTCGGTGATGGCGCTCCACGTCGTGCCGCTGAGGATGCGGGCCATGACGCGCGTGGTGGCGGAGAGGGGGACGCCGGTCGCGGGGTTGTAGACGAGGGCGCCGGGCCGCAGTGCGCCACCCGGCAGGCGCGGGTCGGCGCCGTCGAGGGAGTAGTAGATGGTGCCGACGTTGCTGGGGTTGGTGAGGTGGAGGATGAAGCCGGGACTGATGGTCCCGCCGAACTGCTCCTGGAACTCGGGCGCGTTGACGGAGGGGTAGAGCTTAAAGGCGAGCTTGGCGTCGCCCATGGACTGGTTGCGGAACTGGCTGAGGAGGATGTTGTTCCGCGGGATGAAGAAGTTGTTGACGACCAGGTTGATGTTGTTCTGCCAGTTGGCCAGGCCGTTGGGGTTGGTGGTGTAGGTGTAGGGCGCGCCACCGGTTTTGGAGTCGCCCCAGCGTGCGGATTCGGGGACGATGGCGCGGTTGATCTCGTCGCGGCGTTTGTTGAAGCGTGCGATGTTGGCGGCGGTGGTGAGCTGGCCGCCGTTGAAGAAGTGTTTGTGGATCTGGTCGGCGACGAGCTGTCGGAAGTCGGGGTTGTAGAGGAGTTGTTGGAAGATCCACTGGGGGTTGCTCTTGTTGTAGACCGAGCCGGCGGGGAACGGCCCGAGGCGGTTGGCGTTGGCGTCGATGAGGGTGTGCTCGGAGTCGTGGGCGAAGAACTGAAAGCCCATGTCCTTGGTGGTGTGGTTCCAGATGGCGTAGAAGTTATTGGGGGAGGCGTTGGAGAGGAAGTTGGAGATGGGCGCGTCGAGGTTGCCGCCGTAGTAGGCGATCAACATGTAGTCGATGAGGTTCTTGGGGTCGAGGTAGACGGGGTAGCTGGGGTTGCGGGTGCCGTCGGGGTTGTTGCCCAGGAGCTGCTGGTAGAGGGCGTTGGTGTCCTGGCCGTTGTCGGCGGCGGTGTGGACCTGGTTGGCGAGGTTCCAGAAGGCGGTCCAGCCGTCCTGGTTGCCGTCGGTGGCGACGATGGTGTAGCTCGACTGGGGGTCGACCTTGATCGTGTCGTAGTCGCTGACCTGGCCGCCGTAGTAGGAGGAGGCGTAATCGGCTTCGGGTCGTTCGTCGGTGTTGTAGATGCCCCAGTATTGTCCGTCGATGTAGAGGTTGTACATGTCGCCGCGTTCGGAGTTCCAGCCGAGGTCGTGCTGGGCGTCGCGGGACCACTGGTCGCGGAGTCCGACGAAGCGGCTGCCGGGGGGACTGGTGCCGTTGCCGGAGGGGTCGAAGCTCCAGGAGTAGTTTTCGAAGGTTCGCAGGTCGAAGCCGCGGGTTTCGCCGGTGCCGTCCATGCTTTGGAAGAGGGGGTAGTCGAGGGTGGAGCTCCCGTACTCGGTGCGGAGGAGGACGCGCAGGCCGTGCTTGGGGTTGCTGGTGCTGCGGCTGAACCCGCCGCGCAGGCGGAGGCCGAAGTTGATCTGGAACCCCTTGGAACCGTCGGGGTTGATGAGTTCGAGGGAGGCGGGGCGTTCCCACGCGATGCCGTTGCCGGACGGGTTGGAATAGAGTCCGGTGGGGCCGAACAAGTTGGAGGTGTCGGTCACGATCGAGAGCGAGGGGATCGACTTGAGGTCGTTCTTGATGGTGCCGGCGTAGAGCGGGTTGTTGACGATGTCGGGGTCCATGCCGTAGTCGGTGACGTTGGGGGACCAGGAGGTCGGCCAACCGGGGGGCGGGGCGCCGTTGTTGTTGTTGGAGGCGGACTGGGTGATGACGTCGGCGAGGAAGAGGTAGGTCTGGGTGTCGGTGTTGGTGGGCAGGTAGCCGTTCTTGAAGGCCTCGGCGCGGATCGTGGAGGTCTTGCTGATCGTGATCGGGCCGGTGTAGGTGGCGCCGTGGGTGAGCGACGGCTGGGAGCCGTCGGTGGTGTAGATGATGGTGGCGCCGGTGGTGGGGGTGGAAATGGTCAACTGGAAGGGGGCGTCGAAGAAGCCTCGGTCGTGGTCGAACTTGGTGTCGGAGACCTGGCCGAGGTAGCCGACGATGTTGGCGCTACCGGGGGTGGGGGTGGGGAAGAACTGGCTGACGTCCTGGGTGCCTGTGATCGCGTCGAGGGTGGCGGCGTTGAGGAAGTCGTTGTCGGAGGTGGCGACGTTCATGGCCTGGATGGCGAGAACGTTCTGCCCGGCGACGAGATAGCTCTTGATGTCGTTAAGGAGGAAATCTTGCGCGACGATCGCCTGGCTGTTGGGGTGGGGGTTGGTGGCCGGGGAGTTGTAGGAGGGGGCCGCGGGATTGTTGACGGCGGCGACCTGCTGGCCGTTGATCCAGGCGACGAAGCCGTCGTCGTACTTGAGATGCAGGAGGAGGGAGTCGATGGCGTCCAAGTCTTCGGCGGCGATATTGAAGGGGATGCGGACGTAGGCGGTTGGATTGATGTTGAGCATCCGCGACTGCAGGTTGAGGCCGAACAGGCCGGCGTAGGCGGGGTCGGGCGGGGTGGTGGCCAACTTCCATCCGGAGGCGCCGTTGGCCAACAGGGCGAAGGTGGCGTCGTAGGCGGTCTTCGAACCGGGCGCGAGGAAGACCTCGAAGTCGTCCGCGTTGCGCTCCTCGAACATGTCGACGTTGATCGAGGTGGTGAGGGGCGCGCTGAGGGTGAAGGTGCCGAGGGTGTCGGCGGAGGTGCGCGTGCCGCCGTAGGTAAGTTGGCTGGCGCTGGAGGAGAGGCCGGTGTAGTTCTCGTTGACGCGGCTGGTAAAGGTGACGCCGGGGATGGTGAGTTGGAATCCCTCGTCGGAGTTGACGCCGATGGTGTAGGTTCCGGCGGGGATGGTGACGTAGGAGGTGGCGCGGATGGCGTACTGGGTGCGCAGGGGGTCGCTGGAGGAGGTGGTGGTGGTGGCGCCGTCGGGGAGGTTGTTGTCGTTGGCGAAGTGTCCGCCGGGCATGTAGTTGATGGTGGGGAAGGAGGGGACGGTGTTATCGGAGGCGATGGTGAAGCCGGAGGTCTTGCCGTCGAGCACGTTCTTGGCGACGGAGATGTTGGTGAAATCACCGGTGGAGGCGCGGAGCATGTGGACGGTCCAGCCGGCGGGGCCGGGGTTACCGCCGGGGACGGCGTCGAAGCCGACGCCCTGGGTGCCGTTCAGCCAGGTCGAGTCGTCGAAGCCGGCGTTGTGCCAGGTGTCGCCCAGCGCGTTGCTGTTGGGGACCAGCGCCTTGAGTGACGAGCCGCTGCCGATCAGTTGCTGGCTGATGTTTTGGGTGATGTTGCCGTAGGAGATGTCGGTGCTCTGCTTGGGGTAGGCGGGTGTGAATTCGCTGGCGACGGCGCCGTCGGGCTTGAGGAGGCCGAGGTATTCACCGTCCTTATTGAGGTTGAAGTTGGTGTGCAGGACGTGGGCGGGATCGGTGAGGTTCTTGTCATCGGCGGCGACGACGAGATAGCCGTTGGCGCCGACGCTGGCGCCGGTGGGGAAGGTCCAGACGGAGGAGGAGTCCTTCAACTGCCAGCCCTGGAGGTCGACGGGAGTGGGGGTGGGGTTGTAGAGTTCGATCCAGTCGGGGAACTGGCCGGGGAACGCCGGGTCCTGGTAGCCGGAGTTGTTGGAGGCCATGAATTCGTTGATGATGACGCCGGCGGCGAGGAGTCGGCGTTCTTCGAGGGACTCGATGGTGTGGCGGTTGCGGGCGCGGCGCTGCCTGGCCGAGGATTCGGCGATGGCGCGTTCGACGGCGCGAGCCAGTTTGCGTAACCGTGACGACACGCCCGCCAGCGCCTTGCGGCGACCTCCACCACGATGCATTGTCACTCCTCGCAAGCAGACCGCGCGGGCAGACGTGCAGCTTCGAGCCCTCGAGCCCGGCGGTACTGTTAAGGTTATATCAATGGTCCGATCAGTTCTCTACGGGGAAATGTGGGGTTGTAGCCTGGGGAGAGGAATGTTGCGGCGGGGTGGGGGCGGCGCTAAGATCGCGGGCGTGGGACAGGGAAGATACAAGCTGCTGGGCGTCGGGGTGGGGGTTCTCCTGTCTTGCGCACCGGTGATGGCGCAGGTCACGCCAAAGGCGTCAGGGGTTGCCCAGCCTGCCAGTGCGCCGGCGGCGCCGGAGGCGATGGTCAGTCTGAACCTGCCGGAGAATACGCCGCTCAAGGTGCTGATTGACTATTACAGCCAGGAGTTTGGCGTCAACGTGTTGTATGACGACCAGATGGGGAACCAGCGGTTGACGATCAAGGCGCCGGCGAAGTTGCCGAAGAGCGCGGTGGCGACGTTGCTGGAGAGCGCGCTGCGGATGAAGGGGCTGGCGCTGGCGGACGCGGCGGGTCAGCCGGGGTGGAAGCGTATCGTCGCGCTGGCGCAAGCGGCGGCGGCGCCGGGGCAGGGGGGTGATTCGGCGGTCGTGACGCAGGTGTTCAAACTGAAGTATGCGGATGCGGCGAAACTGGATTTGCTGGTCAAGCCGTTTTTGACGACGCCGGGCGGGAGCAGCGTGGCGATGCCGGAGCAGGCGATGCTGGTGGTGACGGATTACGCGGGGAACGTGAAACGGGCGGCGGACCTGGTGGGGACGGTGGACCAGGCGAACGGGGACGTGGCGATCGAGTTCTTCCCGGTGAAGCACGCCGATCTCACGCGGTTGGCGCAGCAATTGGATCAACTGTTGAAGGCGAAGGTGCGGTCGCAGGGGGGGGATGATCGGCTGGGCAATGCGATCGAGACGACGTACGACGCGCGGACGAACCAGGTGATCGTGATCGCGTCGCGGGGGCGGATCGAGGACGCGCGGGAGGTGATCAAGGCGTTGGACGCGCAGGTGCCCGAAGAGCAGAGTCCGGTGCGGTTTTATAAGTTGGCGAACGCGACGGCGGCGGACGTGCTGAGCACGATCCGCAGTTTGGAAGGGGAGGGGGAACCGGCGACGGCGGCGGCGCCGGCGGCGCAGCGGCCGGGATCGGTGCGGCCGTCGCGGATGACGCCGGCTGGGTTGCGGGAGGCGCGGCCGGGGGAAGAGGCGGGTAACGGCGGAACGAGTGCGATGGGTGGCGCGCGGCAGCCGGCTGCGGCGGGGGCGGGGGATCGGTATGCGGCTGCGACACCGGGGGCGACGGGTGGCGCGGCGAACGTGGCGGGCGGGGACGTGAAGCGGCCACCCGTTGCGACGGCGGGGGCGAGTGACGCGCTGGGGTCGCTGCGCGAGGCGGTGAAGGGGCGGCAGGCGAAGGTGACGGCGGATCCGAACACGAACAGCATCATCGTGATGGCGACGCCGGACGTGCAGCGGCAGTACGAGCAGTTGATCAAGGCGCTGGACAAGCGTCGGCCGCAGGTGCTGGTCGAGTGCACGATCGTGACGCTGGATACGTCGAACAATTTCGAGCTGGGGGTGGAGATCGGGAAGGCGGGCGGGTTTCAGAGCAGCCAGACGATCACGTTCAGCTCGTTCGGGCTGAGCACGGCGGATCCGAAGACGGGGCGGCTGACGCTGGCGCCGGGGCTGGGGTTCAATGGGGCGCTGGTGAGCTCGGACATCGCGGACGTGATCGTGCACGCGCTGCAGCAGAGCACGCGGGCGCGGGTGTCGTCGGCGCCGCGGATCCTGGTGAACGACAACAACGTGGGGACGCTGAGCAGCATCAACGAGTTCCCGTACGCGAGCGTGAATGCGTCGCAGACGGTGGCGACGACGAGCTTCGGGGATTACGCGCAGGCGGGGACGGAGATCACGGTGACGCCTCACATCAGCGAGGCGGATTATTTGCAACTGGAGTATTCGGTGGTGCTGAGCAGTTTTACGGGGTCGGCGGTGACGCAGGGGGGGACGACGCTGCCGCCGCCGCGGAAGAGCGATTCGGTGCAGAGCCAGGTGACGATCCCGGACGGTTCGACGATCGTGGTGGGGGGATTGAATCGGCGGAACTTTAACCAGACGGTGGACTCGGTGCCGTTTTTGGGGGAGATTCCGGTGCTGAAGTATTTGTTCAGCAATCAGACGAAGATGGACGCTTCGACGACGCTGTTCGTGTTTATTCGGCCGGTGATCTTGCGGGATGATCAGTTTGCGGATTTGAAGTTTTTGAGTGAGGAGGACGTGCGGGCGGCGGGCATGGCGGGGGATTATCCTGTTAGTGAGCCTTTGATTATTCGGTGACGGTGGTTGAGGAGGCGGATGCCACTGGCAAGCCTGAGGGCTTGCCAGCGCCACCCCGGCGGTGTGATGAATCACACCCTACGAAATAGGTGTGATGAATCACGCCCTGCGAAATAGGTGTGATGAATCACGCCCTACGCGATTGTTGTATTTCCAATGAGTGCGATTGAACAAAGTCAGGCGGGGGAATCGTCGCGGGCGGCGGCGGAGTCGCTGGGGGTGGCGTTCGTGACGGATCTGGGGGCGCGGACGGCGTCGGCGGAATTCGTTGAGAAGATCCCGATTAACTTTGCGCGGCAGCATGGGGTGCTGGGGCTGGCGGTGGGGGAGGGGGGGCGGATGGTGGTGGCGATCGGGGATCTGTCGGCTTGGGGGCAGTTGCAGGTGGTGTCGCGGTTTTTGGGGCGGGCGGTGGAGGGGGTGTTGGCGCCGCCGGCGGACATCGCGGCGGCGATCAACGCGGCGTACCAGCAGCGGACGGGGCAGGCGCAGACGTTTATCGAGCGACTGGACCCGGGGACGCTGGGGGAGGAACTGGAGCGGCTCAAGGGGCACGATTTGCTGGACGTGGCGAGCCGGGCGCCGGTGGTGAAGCTGGTGAGTTTGGTGCTGTTCGAGGCGGTGCAGGCGCGGGCGTCGGACGTGCACTTGCAGCCGTACGAGGACGCGCTGGTGGTGCGATTTCGGATCGACGGCGTGCTGCACAACGCGTATCGATTGCCGAAGAATTTGCAGGAGGAGATCGTCAGCCGGGTGAAGGTGATGGGGCGGATGAACATCGCGGAGAAGCGGCTGCCGCAGGACGGGCGGGCGACGGTGCAGGTTGGGGATCGGGCGATCGATTTGCGCATCGCGACGCTGCCGGGGAGTTTCGGGGAGCGCGTGGTGGTGCGTCTGCTGGATACGGGGACGCGGCTTTACGATTTGCGCGAGCTGGGGATGGGGGCCGGCGAGCTGGCGCGGTTTCGGCGGCTCATCCAGATCGATCACGGGCTCATCCTGGTGACGGGGCCGACGGGGAGCGGGAAGACGACGACGCTGTACGCGGCGCTGCAGGACATCAACAGCGACGAGAAGAACATCCTGACTCTCGAAGACCCGATCGAGTACCAGTTGCCGGGGATCAGCCAGACGCAGGTGAGCGAGAAGAAGGGGATGACGTTCGCGAGCGGGTTGCGGAGCGTGCTGCGGCAGGACCCGGACATCATCATGATCGGGGAGATCCGGGACCGCGAGACGGCAGTGATGGCGATCCAGTCGGCGCTGACGGGGCACCTGGTGTTCAGCACGCTGCACACGAACGACGCGGCGAGCGCGGTGGCGCGGCTGTTGGATTTGGGGATCGAGCCGTATTTGCTGGCGAGCAGCTTGATCGGGGTGGTGGCGCAGCGGTTGCTCCGGCGGCTTTGCCCGGCGTGTGCGCGGGCTGCGGCGGCGGGGGATTTTGATCGGCTGGTGGTTGAGTCGCGGGCTGCGGACGTGTCGAACGTGAAAGCGGCGATGGGGTGTGCGGCGTGCCGGCAGACGGGGTATCGGGGGCGGCTTGGGATCTTCGAGTTGCTGCTGGTGGACGAGACGATTCGGCGGCACATCCAGGCGCGGGCGACGGCGGCGGAGATCGGGGCGGCGGCAGCGGCGAACGGGATGCGGACGCTGCGCGAGGATGGGGCGGCGAAGGTTTTGGCGGGGGTGACGAGCGTGGACGAGGTGCAGCGGGTGACGATGCGGTCTAGTTTGTGAGGTTTGGTTTGTCGTGGGGGTGTAAGGGGAGCGTATTGGCGAGGGGTGGGGGCTGGCATTGGGTCGCAAAGGAGCAAAGGGGCAAAGAAGCAAAGGAATGGAGAAGGGGTGGGGAGGAGCGGTCGAAGGCGGCGGACCGTATTCGGTTATCGCCCGTGGTGCGGCTGGAGCGGGAAGGCGCGAAGACGCCGGGGGCCGGAGCCGCGCGGCCGTGGGTCCCGTAAAAACCGCCGGGACGGGGGCGGCGGGATCGGGCGGGGCGGAACGCGGCGGATAACGGTCGTGTAAAAAGGTTTTCAAGGCCTGCACAACGATTGTTTACGCCTTGGAAAGGATTGTTCACGCCCCTCAAAGCATTGTTCACGGCTCGCCAAGGATCGTTCACGGCGGAGAAATCCTTTCCGACGGCCCGGCGACG
>Ga0207674_10010187_pt1 | contig 10679 bp, 12 predicted proteins | sample KBSCornC72_FD_184303 | JGI IMG/M metagenome (GOLD analysis project Ga0207674, IMG submission 184303) | Corn rhizosphere microbial communities from Kellogg Biological Station, Michigan, USA - KBS Corn C7-2 (SPAdes) (version 2) | ecosystem: Host-associated > Plants > Roots > Rhizosphere > Soil ...
GGGCATCCTCGCGGCTCATCCACGAATGCTGAAAGCGGTGACGCCGGACCGCCGAGCCCTGGCCCGAGCCGACGCGCCGATCGCCGGACACGTCGGCATCGTGACCGGAGGCGGCTCGGGTCACCTTCCGCTTTTCCTCGGCTACGTCGGAGTGGGTCTCTGTACCGCGGTCGCAGTGGGCAATGTCTTCTCGTCGCCATCGTCGGAGCAGATCCTCGCGGCCACGCGCGCTGCCCACGGCGGCGCCGGCGTGCTGTACCTCTACGGCAACTACGGCGGCGACGTGATGAACTTCGATCTCGCGGGCGAGCTCGCGGTCGACGAGGGCATCCAGACCGAAACCGTCCTCGGCACGGACGACGTCGCATCAGCTCCTCCATCGCGCGCCGATGAACGCCGTGGCGTCGCGGGTCTGTTCTTCGCGTACAAGTGCGCGGGTGCAGCGGCCGAGCAAGGTCGTCCATTGAAGGATGTCGCAGCCATCGCGCAAGCGGCGGTGACGAATACCCGGTCGATGGGCGTCGGTCTGTCGCCGACGATCCTCCCGGCGGCTGGAAAGCCGACGTTCGAGCTGGGTCCCGACGAGATGGAGATCGGGATCGGGATCCACGGCGAGCGAGGCGTACGGCGCGGGCGGCTCGAGACCGCCGATCGCATCGCCGAAGATCTCCTCGGCAAGATCCGCGAAGACCTGGCGCTGTCGCGGGGCGATGAGATCGCGGTGCTGATCAATGGCCTCGGCGCGACGCCGCTGGAGGAGCTCTACGTCCTCTATCGATATGTGAGCCGGAGCCTGGAGGCAATGGGCGTTCGCGTACACCGGCCCTACGTCGGCGAGTTCGCCACGAGCCTCGAGATGGCCGGTGCGTCCCTCAGCGTCATGCGAGTCACGCCTGACCTCGCACCGCTCCTCGACGCGCCGGCTCTCTCTCCCTTCTACCGGCAGTGACCGGCGACGAGCTGCGGACACTGCTCGACCGCGCCTTCGAGATCCTTGCCGAGAGCGAGGATGAGCTCCGCGATCTTGACGCGGCCGTTGGCGACGGCGACCTCGGGGTCACGGTGCGAGGCGGCACGACCGCCGCGCGACAGGCGATGCGGCCGCTCCCGGAATCGGCCACGCCAGCAGAGATCTTCAGGGCGCTCGCAACGGCGATCTCTGCGGCGAATCCCTCGAGCTTTGCCGCGCTCGTCGCTACCGCGCTGCTGGCTGCATCGCGGTCGGTCGCCACGTCGCTGTCCATCACGCGAGACGACGTCGTGACGATCGCGCAGCAGGCCACGGCCGCGGTCGAGAAGCGCGGGAAGTCCGCCCTTGGCGACAAGACCGTGCTCGACGCGCTCATCCCGAGCGTTCGCGCGCTCGAAGCCGCGACGTCCGAGGAGGGCCTCGCCGCGATGATCACCGCAGCGCGAAAGGGCATCGACGACACGACACCGAACATCTCGCGCCGGGGCCGTGCGGCCTGGCTCGGCGAACGGGCACAGGGTCACCCTGATCCCGGAGCGGTCGCGTACCTCAGGTTTCTCGAAGCGCTCGAGCGCTCGGCGTAGTGTGGCCACGTGGCCAAACGACGGTCAGTACGCGATCTCCTACGCGTCAAGCCCACCAAGGGCCAGCTCACATTGGCGGATATTGACCCAGGCACGACACCAGGCGTGCGAAAGAAGACCGCGCGCGGCGAAATGAAAGCGGACCAAGAGAAGCTTCGACAGCTCCAGGAACGTTTGTATGCCGAAGGGAAACGTTCGTTGCTGCTCATCCTGCAAGGCATGGATACATCTGGGAAGGACGGCACCATCATCCATGTCATCGGCGCTGTCGACCCCCAGGGCGTGAAGATCACCGGCTTCAAGGCGCCGACCGCTGAGGAACGGCTTCACGACTATTTGTGGCGTATCAGGAACGCGCTGCCAGCCGTGCGCCAGATCGGGATCTTCAACCGCTCGCACTACGAAGACGTGCTCATCGTGCGGGTGAAGAATCTGGTGCCGGAGAGCGTCTGGTCCAAACGCTACAACGAGATCAATCGTTTCGAACGCGAGGTCATCGCCTCCGGAACGACGATCGTGAAGATCTGCCTGCACATCTCATTCGACGAGCAGCGCAAGCGGCTCGTCGCTCGCCTTCTCGACCCGACGAAGCGATGGAAGTTCAACCCGAACGACCTCGAGGAGCGCAGCCGGTGGTCCGACTACCAGGTCGCCTACGACGCCGCGCTGTTCCGCTGCTCGACGCCGATAGCCCCGTGGTACGTCGTCCCGGCGAACAAGAAGTGGTACCGGAACTGGGCGATCACACGGATCCTGATCGAGACACTCGAGGAGATGGACCCTCGCTACCCGGAGCCGGATCTGGACATCCCCGCGCTCGTGGAACGCCTCGCGCCGCCGTCGAGGGCGTAGCTCGACGTCTAGGTCTTCACCAAGCCGAGGTTCGCGTAGATCTCGCGCGTCGCCTTCGAGAAGTTGAGCGTGTAGAAGTGCAGACCCGGAACACCGCGATCGAGCAGGTTCCGGCAAAGCTCCGTCGCGACCTCGATGCCGCGCTTGCGGATCTCGTCACGATCATCGCCGCCGGCCTCGATCCGAGCAACGATGTCCAGAGGGACGGCGTATCCGGAAAGCTGTGCCATCCGCTGGACCGACACGAGCGAAGTGATCGGCATGATGCCGGCGAGGATCGGTTTCGTGACTCCGAGCGCAGTGACCTCGTCGCGAAGGCGCTCGTACTCCTCCACCTTGAAGAAGAACTGCGTGATCGCGAAGTCGGCGAGGCGCATCTTCTCAGCCAGATGGATGCGGTCGGACCCCAGATCGGGAGAACGCGGATGGCCCGCAGGGTGAGCCGCGACGCCGATCGAGTCGAAGCCGAGACGCCGTCCGAGCTCGACCAGCTGCCACGCGTATTCCAGCTCCTTGTACGACTCCTCAGCGGGTAGCGGGTCGCCGCCGAGTGCCAGCAGGTTCTCGAGTCCGGCCGCGCGGAAGCCGCCGATGATCTCGCCGAGCTCGAAGCGCGGATGCGCGACACACGTCAGGTGTGGCATCGGCGTTAGGTCCGTGGTGCGCAGGAGGTCGATCACGACCCGCGTCGTGCGCTCGCGGGAGATACGGCCGCCTCTATAGGTCACTGAGACGAACGACGGTCGTAGCGGCTGGAGGTCGGAGATCGTCCGGGTGAGCAGTCGCTGCTCGTCTTCGTCCTTCGGTGGAAAGAACTCGAATGAGAACGTCTGCCCGGCCGCGAGGAGGTCAACGATCCGGGCCATTTGCGCGAGTCTACTTAGACGCGCAGCATCGCCGCGCGATGTCAGGGCGTTTTGTCACGCGCGGCTTCGAGGGCAAACCGCGGGCGAGCGGCGCAACGGCGAACCGGGTACCGCCAGGCCAATACCTGACGAAGGACTTCCCGGTCCTATCCGCCGGTCCAACGCCAGCCGCCAACCTGCGGCTCTGGTCGTTCGCGATCGAGGGTCTCGTGAAGCAGAAGGTCAGCTGGTCCTGGCCAGAATTCCAGAAGCTGCCGGCCCAGGACTTCGTAGTCGACATCTCGTGCGTCACCAAGTGGACGAAGCTGGACATGCGCTGGCGCGGGGTGAGCCTGGACACGCTGCTCGAGGCGGTCGAGCTCGACCCGCGCGCGGGCTTCGCGACTGCGTATTGCGACGGCGGCTACACAACGAACCTCAGATTGCCGGACGTCGTCAATGGCCAGGCGTTCATCGCGTATCAGTACGACGGTGCGCCACTCGATCCCGAGCACGGCGGGCCGGCGCGTCTCGTGGTTCCCCACCTGTACTTCTGGAAGAGCGCCAAGTGGGTCCGCGGTCTGCACCTCACCGAGGGGGAGACGCCAGGCTTCTGGGAGTCCCTCGGGTACCACATCCGCGGCGATCCGTGGAAAGAGGAGCGTTACAGCGGGGACTAACGAACGGCGCGTCCTCGACTGGCAGCTGGCCACGATCGCGGCGATCCGCGATGAGACGCCTCGCGTCCGCTCGTACACGCTACGGCTGCCGAGCTGGACGCCGCATCGCCCGGGCCAGCACTACGACCTGCGCCTTACGGCCGCCGATGGCTACAGCGTGCAACGGAGCTACTCGATCGCGTCCGGTCCCGAGCGCGAGGGCGAGATCGAAGTCACCGTCGAACGCGTAGCGGACGGCGAGGTCTCACCGTTCCTCCACGACGTCGCGGTGGTCGGCGATCAGATCGAGGTCCGCGGGCCGATCGGCGGTTACTTCGTTTGGTACGCAGCGCTGGGCGGACCACTCCTGTTGGTCGCAGGCGGCTCGGGAATCGTTCCGCTGATGGCCATGATCCGCCACCGAGCCGCAGCGACGCCACGTCCCGTTACGCGTCTGCTGTACAGCTCGCGAGCGCCGGAGGACATCATCTACGCGGACGAGCTCCGCGATCTCGCCGCGCGAGGCGACGGACTCGACGTCATCCACACGCTCACGCGCTCGCAGCCCGACGGCTGGACGGGCTACGCGCGACGCATCGACGAGCGAATGCTGACCGAGGTCCGCGTTCCGCTCGGCGACGCACCGCTCGTCTTCATCTGCGGTCCGACACCACTCGTGGAGGGCGCCGCGAATGGTCTCGTCAGCACCGGCGTGCCAGCGCCCCGGATCCGCACCGAACGGTTCGGGCCATCCGGAAAGTAGGAGGACGCGATGGACGAACGAGCGGTTGACGATCGCACTCTCGACGCGAATGCGGTGGCGGGGATGCTCGAGCAGATCTTCGGCGCCGACATGACCGCGGCCGACAGTGTGTGCGCCGGCTGTGGCCGGCGCGGCGAGATCGGCACGCTGCTCGCGTATACGAACGCGCCAGGTGTCGTGCTGCGTTGTCCCGCGTGTAGCACGGTGATGCTGCGCATGGTCGAGACCCCACGCGGGACTCTGGTCGAGGCGAAGGGCTTGGGATATGTCCAAGTGAGGCGGTAGAAAGGGACGCGCCTGTCGGTCGCTCGGTCAAGAGGGGCTCGCGCTCGCGAGCCCCTCTTGTTCGGCCTAGTACCCGCTGCCGTAAACGGAGCGCGACACCTTCGCAAGGACCTGCTGCTGGTAGTAGACCGGACCGCCGTCATCAGCGGTCACGGTCGACGGGTAATGCGTCGAAACGAAGAGCCCATAGATGTTCCCGCCTGAGATCGCCAGGCCAAAGTAGTCGCCGATGAACGCGTTAGCGGTGCACGGATCGCGATGGGCGGCGCAGGCCATCTGGCCGATGCCGTCCACGTGCTGGGCTGGGTTAAGGGGATCCCACGTGAAGGTCGTGAAACGCGTATTCGCCAACCTCGCACGTGCTCCACTGCCACGGTCCTTGTACGCCTGAAGCGTCGTGTCGATGCAGAGGTTGGCGCGGCCGACGTCAGCCGGGAGCACGCTCGGGTCGCTCGGACATGTGGCGCGCCGGTCGTAGAACGCGATCGCGACCGCGCCATTCGGACCCGCTGCGATGGTCGGCTGGAATTGATCCGTGTAACCGAGGACCGCGGACTCGGCGTTGTCGTTCACTTTCTCCGGCGCCGTCCACGTCGCACCGCCATCGGCGGACTGCACGAACTTCACATCAAACTGGCCATTCGTAGAGTCCCAGTCCTCATACGCCGCGTAGAGATGCCCCGCGTACGTCGGACTGGCCGCGAAGCTTTCGGTGATGCCGTCGCGGAACGTCGTGTTGGGCAGGCAGCACGAGGGGATCAAACCAATACCCGAGACCGCCTTGCTGAACGTGAACGTTTGTGCGTCATCAGTCGACTTCGCGACGTAGATGGAGACCTGGCTGCCTTTGGTCTGTTTGTCCTCGCCGACGAACCCCAGGTAGAGATCGCCGTTGGCGTCGATCGACGGCTGTACGTAGAAGCTGGCCTTGCCGCTGACCGATGGCGTGGTGAAAGAGCTGTATCTCGAGAAGGTCGCACCGCGGTCACGCGATACCGCGATCCGCAGGTCCACGGAGCTCCCGTTGAAGACGGACCAGACCGCGTAGACGTGGTCCTGGTACCGGTTACCCGCAATGTGATTCACGGCGATGAACTGCTTGTCCTCCACATGCCCGAGCTGCTTGCTGGATGAGTTGGGCGACTGCTCGAGCGGCTCGCCGCCGTTCGCCGTCACCCAGTGCGCGCCCATGTCGTCGCTGTACGACACCATCACCGCTGCATTGGGATGCAGGTTCTGCCAGTACGCGTTGAACGGCAGCGTCGTCTGGTAGACGCGGCCTTGTGTATCGAAATCCGCGTTCGGATCGGTGTTGTGGGTCCAGGACGGCGGCATCTCCTGCGTTCCGACGGTCGTGCATTCGTAGCCCTGCACCTGGTTGTTGGAGACAGGCGAGCCGCCCAAGATCTTGTACGAGCCGAGATGGAAGTCGTAGAAGGTGCTCCATTTGGAGATGAAGAACTTCGACGTGCCGACCAGATCCTCGGTGCCCGGCTTCACCGCGATCCACGACTCGGAGCGGTTCGAGTTGAGCTGTTGTGGCCCGCACGTGCCGGGGACGTACTCCGGGTTGGCGGGATATCCGCCACCTGCGACCGGACTGCTGGCAACCACGTTCGTAAATGCGACGGAGCGCGACCAGAGCGGACTCGCAGCGGCTCCCGCCGATGACGCCTGAAAGACGAGTGTTGTCGCGAGGATGAGGGCGCCGGCGTGAGCGAGCGCGGAAGATCTGGACATGACTGACCTCCCCTTGATCGCGAGCCTCACTAAGCCTGTCGGCCCGCAGCCAACAAGGGATGCTAGTCCCGAAGCCCTAGAGCGCTCCGATCGCGAGGAGAAGGCCGTCCTTCTTGATCGCGGGGCTGGTGACGATGAAGAGCACGACTCCGCTGACGGTGGCTTTCACGGTCGCGAGCGGCTCGCCGACCAGATCGATGAGCTCTCCGACGACATCCCCGGCGGCGACATGCTGCTCGACGCGAACGCGCGAATGGAAGATGCCTTCCACGGGCGAGCGCAGCCAGTCAAAGCTGTTGACCACACGCGGCGGCGCGACCGGCTCCGGCGCGCCATCGAGCGCGCCGATCGCGCGAAGGATGTTTGTCACGCCACGAACGTGGCGCGCGACGTCCTCTTCGATCAGCAGCCCGCGTCCACCGGACTCTGCGAGCATCGACGCGACCCCGTTGAGCGCGGCGAGCGCATAGAGCGACCCCGGTCGCTCGCCGGTCGGCGCGCTCTTCACCGCCCAGCGCGCTCCATAGGCATCGGCCATCCTTTTGATGCGCTCGTCAAGCGCAGCTTCACCCGTTTCCCGATAGATCACGAAGGGCGTCAGGTCTTCGATCATGTCGCCCGCGTGCAGGTCGATCGCGTACTCGCAGCGCGTCACGATCTCGGTCAACAGACGGTGCGCGAAGCGCTCACCCCACTTGCCCTTTGGGTTCCCCGGAAAGAGCCGATTGAGGTTGTCACCGTCCTCGGGGTTCACGTACACGCTGCGCTCGTAGAAGCCGGGGCGATTCAGGAGCGGGATGACGATGAGGATGCCGCGCACATGCTCCGCCGACACGGTGCGGCCCAGACGGATCGCGGCCTCGATCCCGGTGTACTCGGCGGCATGGATGCCGGCGGTCACGAGCACCGTCGGCCCGGAGACCCTTCCGGTGATCGCGAAATACGGCCATTCGTACTTCGCGAGACCTTCGTCGCCGGCGAACGTGAAGTGGCCGGAGGCACGCTGCCCGGCGGAGGGGATCGCGATCGGGCCGAGCGAGGTGGACTGCGTATGCGTCACGACGCAAGTCTGTCAAAGGTCGGGTGCGGGTGCGTAGCATCAAGCCCGCGCATCCGATCGAAGGAGGACAGACATGCCGGCGAAGAAGGCGAGCCCATCACGCAGTGGACGTGGAACGAACCCGCCTGGAGGCGGCTATGGCCGCGGCGGCAAGAAGCGCAATCCGCTCAAGCCAAAACCCGGGCGGAAGAAGTAGGCCCTTACCGCCGCAGCCACCGAGTGCCGCAGCGCTCTAGTCGGGGATCTTGAGCTCCAAACCGGGATGGATCATGTCGGGGTTGTCTCCGACGGCATCCTTGTTCGCCGCATAGAGCTCGGGCCAGCGCTTCGCGTCGCCCATCTCGGACTCCGCGATGTCGGAAAGCGTGTCGCCGGCCTTGACCGTGTAGGTCTTGGTCGTGGTCGCGCTCTGGCCGCCGCGCTCGCCTTGGCGCTGCTCCAGGACGCGGTCAGTCTCGCTCGGCTGATCTGTCGTTGGCTGGTCTGTTGCGGAACCGCCTTCGCTACGTGGCATGTGACACCTCCGTCACCGCTGCATACCCGCATTAAGCGGGCCACGAGCAAGGGAGGCTAAGGCTGGCCGACTGCGGTGGGGTTTGACCACTGCCCGCCGGTGCGCCGACGCGCAAGACAAGGGGGATGCCCTGTGCGGTGAAGACCTCGAGACGCGCGTCGCTAGAGCTCGAGCCGTGGGTAGTAGTTCTCGACCCCCTCGCGTTTGACCTCTTCGATCCAGCTGGTGCCATAGACAACCTCGCGATCGGCGCCGGCGAGGCTCCATGCATCGCGCCGGTAGGTCCAATTCGTTGGCTGCGATCGATGCGCCTCGCGAAAGTGCTCTATCGCGGCCGCCGGCTCGCCGCGCGCCTGCAGCGTTTGACCGAGCGCGAAATGCGCCGCCGCCGTCGCTTCCTCGACCGGACGTGGTCGGCTGCGCCGGACGACTTCATCCGGTGAGAGCGCATATCGACTCCCGCTGCCTCTCGAGACCCAGTCGCGAAGCGCGGCGACGTACCGCTCCGCCTCAACGTGAAGTGCTTTGACGAGCTCGATCCCTTCGCGCTGTGCGGGTGATGCGTCGGGCGGCACGGCACGATCGAGGTACGCGGGCCGGCGCGGATGCGCGGGCTCGGGCGGTCGCACGACCATCCCCTCCTCATCGATCCAGACCCCGCTCGGGACGTTGACGATGCCAAAAAGAGCATCGACGAGATGCGCCTCGTCGATAAGCGAGGGATGTTCGGGGGCCGCCTTTTCGATCCATGGACCTGCGGTCTCGGTGCCGCGGGCATCGAGCGCGACGGTGACGATCTCCAGGCCCCGCGGCCTGAGCTCGGTCCTCAGCTCCTGCCACACGGGCAGGTCAAGACGGCAGCCTCACCACGATGCCCACGCGACCAAGAGCACCTTTCTCCCGCGCAGCGACGACAGGCGGAAGGATCCGCCACGGAAATCGGGTAGCTGCAGCTCAGGCGCGACGGCACTGCGGAGAGCGCGGCCGCCAGCCTCGGCACCGAGCGCCCAGAGCCCGTGGGCCGCGTCGTGAACGAGCGGCATCGCGAGCGCGTCCGCCGCCGCAGCGAGCTCGACCGTCGCCGGATCGGCTGAGCGGAACGGCACGCAGCGCTCGCCACGGCAGAGGCCCTCTGGCTTCGACTGCCAGCCCGTGACGCGCTCGAATTCCGCGACGGGAACGGTCGAGCTTGTGAAGATCACAGAGCGTTTACGGTAACTGGGTGAGATGGCTCCTTGTTGCGCTCGTCGTCGCGAGCGCGTGCGCTCCAGTTGCGACGAGCCCGCAGACACCATCACCGACGGTGTCCGCGATCGTCACGCCGTCGCTGACGCCAACGGCAACGCCGACTCCCTCACCGACAGCGACTCCAACACCGACACCCGGCGTCATGCCCTTGTTCGACGCGCACCTCCACTACAGCGCCCCGGCGTGGACGGCGTATCCGCCGGAGACGGTCGCGAAGATCCTGGACGCGGCCGGTGTCCGCTCCGGCCTGGTGTCGAGCGCGCCGGATGAGGGCACGTTCAAGCTCAAGGCCGTCCTTGGTGACCGCGTCATACCGATGCTCGGGCCGTACCGCAACGTAGCCGACGTCTTCTCGTGGGCGCGCGACCCGTCGATCGTGCCCTACGTCGAGTCGATCTATAGGCCAGGTGTGTACAGCGGGTTCGGCGAGTTCCATCTACTCGTCGGCCAGATCGGCCTGCCGACCGTGCGCGCGGTCCTCGCGCTCGCGCAGCGGGAGAAGCTGTTCCTGGAGCCGCACGCCGACGTGCGGGCGCTGGTGGAGCTGCTCATGTACATGCCTGATGCGACGGTCCTGTGGGCGCACGCCGGCGTGGACGCGGGGACGCCACAGATCGGAGCTCTGCTCGACTCATGGCCGAAGCTGTCGGTCGAGCTGTCGCTTCGTACCGACATCGCGCCGAACGGCACGCTTGACCCGAAGTGGCGCGAGCTGCTCATCCGCCACAGCAGCCGTTTCATGATCGGCACGGATACGTGGACCGCCGGTGGCACGTTCACCGGGAACGAGCGCTGGGACACGTACCCGGAGATCGTGAAGGGGATCCGCGGCTGGCTTGCGCAGCTTCCGCCCGACATTGCGGAGGCGATCGCGTACAAGAACGCCGAACGCTTCATCGCGCAGCTGCCTCGCTAGACGTAACGCGCCAGCAGTAGACCCACCGCGAGCGCGACGACCGCGAGCCAGAGGATCCGGAGCGCGCCCTCCGGCGCCGCGATGAGTCCGGCAGCGTCGAGCGTTTCGCGAGATCCATCGCGGTAGCGGACCTCGCCGTCGACGGAGAGGCTTCGGCGCCGGACCGCGCGCACGCGCGTCGACAGGACGCGCTGCGCGAGGCTCAGCAGCGCAGCCGCGGCGCCGACCGCAGCGGCCGGAAGC
>Ga0207674_10010188_pt1 | contig 10679 bp, 7 predicted proteins | sample KBSCornC72_FD_184303 | JGI IMG/M metagenome (GOLD analysis project Ga0207674, IMG submission 184303) | Corn rhizosphere microbial communities from Kellogg Biological Station, Michigan, USA - KBS Corn C7-2 (SPAdes) (version 2) | ecosystem: Host-associated > Plants > Roots > Rhizosphere > Soil ...
CGCGATCACCGCCAATGCCCGCGCACTGGGCGCGGCGGCCTCCGCCGACATCCGCCGCATGAGCGTGTTGTCGCTGGGTCAGGCACCCGCGCCGCTCGACCTCGTCATCCTCGATCCACCCTATGACAGCAGCGCGGGCGGCGTGGCGCTCGACAAGCTCAGCCGGCTGGGCTGGATCGGCCCGGCGACATGGGTCAGCATCGAAACCGGCCACACCCAGGACGTGGATGCAGCCGGTTTCGCAATCGATGCGGAGCGAAAGATCGGCAAGGCGAAACTCACGCTGCTACGTCGTTCCGCCTGACGTCTACCTGCGGCGCATCTTGCGGGCCTCGCCCGGATTGATGCAACTGTCGGTAATCGTCTTGCTGCACTTCGGATAATTTTTGGGCGTCGCGGGCGGGGCGGTCATGTTGCCGCCCACCACCGCCGGATTGTCGGGCGAACCGACGGGCGCGGTCGGATCCATTGGCGCATTGGGATCGGCCGGCTGCATCCCGCTCGCGGCCGGGGGCACGGCCCCGGTGGGCACGCCGGCGTTCGGATCGGCGGCGGGAGGCATCACGGCGGGAGGAGGGCCAGCGGGCTGGCTGACCGGCGGAACCGGGGCCGGCGGACTGGGCGGCGCTTCGGCGGATGGTGGACGCGGGGGTGGCGACGACATCTGCGCGACGGCCGGGGCGGAAACCCCCGCCATCAGCAGCGAGGTCGCAACGATCGATACACGCATCGGCATTCTCATGAGATGTTCCTCTCCGGCAGTTCACTCCGCTCGCAATGGCGACACCCGGCAGCACTTTAATGTTCCGTCCCCGCTCCAAACCACCGACGAACCGAGTGTATTCGGGGGTCGAAACGAAACGCCGCTACCCCGCAAGTCTTGCGTAACGGGACTTGCCCCGGCCTGCGCCGTTCCCTACTTGTTCGTGCATGTCGTTTCCTGCTCCCTCGCCTGCCGACCCGCCGTACCTGAAAGGCCTCAACGCGCCGCAACGGGAGGCTGTGCTGACGACCGAGGGTCCGGTGCTCGTCCTCGCCGGGGCGGGCACGGGCAAGACCGCCGCGCTGACCGCCCGCCTCGCCCATCTCGTCGGAACCCGCCGCGCCTGGCCGTCCGAAATCCTCTGCGTCACCTTTACCAACAAGGCGGCGCGGGAAATGCGCGAACGCGTCGGCCGCATGATCGGCGATGCGGTGGAGGGCATGCCGTGGCTCGGCACCTTTCACTCGGTCGCCGCCAAGATGCTGCGCCGCCATGCGGAACTCGTCGGTCTCCAGAGCAATTTCACTATCTTGGATACGGACGATCAACTCCGCCTGCTGAAGCAACTCGTCATCGCCGCCGACCTGGACGAGAAGCGCTGGACCGCCCGCTCGCTGGCCGGGATGATCGACCGCTGGAAGAACCGGGGCTGGACGCCCGGCGACATCGACGCGGGCGAATCGGAAGCATTCGCCAACGGCCGGGGCGCGGAACTCTATGCCGCCTATCAGGCGCGTCTGCGCGCGCTCAACGCCTGCGATTTCGGCGACCTGCTGCTCCACATGCTCACCCTGTTCCGCAAGGACAGGGAGGTGCTGCGCCACTATCAGGAGCGGTTTCGCTACATCATGGTGGACGAATATCAGGACACCAATTCGAGCCAGTATCTCTGGCTGCGCCTCCTCGCGCAGGAGCGGCGCAATATCTGCTGCGTCGGCGACGACGACCAGAGCATCTATTCGTGGCGCGGGGCGGAGGTGGCGAACATCCTGCGGTTCGAGCGCGATTTTCCGGGCGCGGCGGTCATCCGCCTCGAACAGAACTATCGCTCCACACCGCATATTCTCGCCGCTGCCTCCGGCGTCATCGCCGAAAATGGCGGCCGCCTCGGCAAGACCCTGTGGACCGAGGAGAGCGAGGGCGAGAAGGTCCGCGTGCAGGGCGTGTGGGATGGGCCGGAGGAAGCCCGCACCGTGGGCGAGGACATCGAGGCGGAGCAGCGGCGCGGCGCCAGCCTCAGCGCCTTCGCCATTCTGGTCCGCGCGCAGTTCCAGACGCGCGAACTGGAGGATCGCTTCATCCAGATCGGCATGCCTTATCGCATCGTCGGCGGTTTCCGATTCTACGAGCGCGCGGAAATCCGCGACGCGCTCGCCTATCTGCGCCTCGTCAACCAGCCGTCCGATGACCTCGCCTTCGAGCGCATCGTCAATGTGCCCAAGCGCGGCCTCGGCGACAAGGCGGTGGAGAAGCTCCATCGGCTCGCCCGCGCGGAAGGCATTCCCCTCGCCCTCGCCGCCGCGCGTATCCTCGATACCGACGAACTGACCGGACAGGCGCGCAAGGCGCTGGGCGGCTTCATGGCCAATGTCGCCCGCTGGCGCGACCTTGCCGCCACCCTGCCCCATGCCGAACTAGCCCGGCAGATACTGGACGAGAGCGGCTACACCGCCGCGCTTCAGGCCGAACGCACGGTGGAAGCCAGCGGTCGCCTCGAAAACCTCACCGAACTCGCGCGTGCGATGGAGGATTATGAGACGCTGGGCGCGTTCCTGGAGCATGTCAGCCTCGTCATGGACAATGACGCGAACGCCAGCGACGACAAGGTCACGATCATGACCATTCACGCCGCCAAGGGACTGGAGTTCGACACCGTCTTCCTGGTCGGCTGGGAGGAGGGCGTCTTCCCCTCGCAGCGATCGCTGGACGAGGGCGGCAACGCCAGTCTGGAGGAGGAACGCCGCCTCGCCTATGTCGCGATCACCCGCGCCCGGCGACGCTGCATCATCCTCCACGCCGCCAATCGCCGCATCTACGGCCAGTGGACCAGTTCCATCCCCTCGCGCTTCGTCGGCGAATTGCCGGAAGCGCATATCGAGAGCGAGAGCAGCATGGCGGGCGGCGCCAGCCTGTGGCGCGCCAACTGGTCGGAGAATGCGGACCCCTTCGCCCATGTCGCGCGGGGCGAGGGGCGTGGTCCGGGGTGGCAGCGCGCCGCCGCCAGCGGCCAGTTCCTGCGAGAGCCACAGCGCATCGTGGAAGCGCGGCAAAGCGCGGTCAGCATGGCCGCCAAGGCCCGCGACGACTTGTCGGTGGGCCAGCGAATCTTCCACCAGAAGTTCGGCCATGGCAACATCGCGACGATAGAAGGCAACAAACTGGAAATCGACTTCGACCAGGCGGGCCGCAAGCGCGTGCTGGACAGCTTCGTCAGCCTGACCTGACCATGTCCACTCCCGGCACCGATGCCGGGATTTGAGATTATTATATCGTTATTGGAGCTTTTCTTTAAAAATCCCGGCAATGTTCAGCATTTCGGTGACAAAGATCACAAAAAATTAAGTCGTTACACCCTAGAACCTCTCCTGCGACCCGAGGGTGCTGTACACGCAGTATCCCGACTAGGCCCGGCTCCCGCGAGGGATGCCGGGCCGCTTTTTATGAGTGACGACATCGGGCATCCGATGTCACGGTTTTGTTGGCGGGCGGTTTCCGCTATGCGCCTGCCATCATGACTGAAATCTCCCCCCTCGCCACGCCCTTCCCCGCCATGCCGGCCATCGCCGGCGCGACCCCGCGCATTGCGCGCGCCCAGTACAAGACATGGGACCGCTGCGACCTCACCTTCATCACGCTGGACGAGGGCACGACTGTCGCCGGGGTAACCACACAGAGCCGCTGTCCCTCGCCGGAGGTGGAATGGTGCCGCGCCGCGCTGCCCCAAGGCCGGGCACGGGCCGTGATCGTCAATGCGGGCAACAGCAACGCCTTCACCGGCACCCGGGGGCGCGCCGCCGTCGAGGCGATGGCCAGTCAGGCCGCCGCGCATCTCGGCTGCCCGCGCGAGGAGATATTCCTGTCCTCCACCGGCGTGATCGGCGTCCCCCTCCCCATCGACAAGGCGGAGGCCGGCCTCGCCGCCGCCTTTACCGCGCCCCCCTGTAGCTGGGAGGAGGCTGCCGCCACGATCATGACGACGGACACCTTCGCCAAGGGCGCCGTCGCGACCGCGATCGTCGGCGGCAAGACCGTGTCGATCATCGGCATCATCAAGGGGTCCGGCATGATCGCGCCCGACATGGCGACGATGCTGGGCTATATTCTTACCGATGCGGCGGTCGAGCCGGGCTTTCTGCAAGCCTGCCTGTCTGCGGCCAACCGCCGCACCTTCTCCTGCATCACCGTCGACAGCGACACCTCCACCTCCGACACGATATTGGCGTTCGCTACCGGCAAGGCGGGCAATGCGCCGCTCGCCAACGCGGACGATGCCGGTGGCGACGCCTTTGCGGCCGCCATCCATCAGGTCTGCCGCGAACTCGCCCATCTGGTGGTGCGCGACGGTGAAGGGGCGACGAAATTCGTCGAGGTCAGCGTCACCGGCGCGGTGGACGATGCCAGCGCGCACCGGGTCGCCCTCTCCATTGCCAACTCGCCACTGGTGAAGACCGCCATCGCGGGGGAGGACGCCAACTGGGGCCGCGTCGTCATGGCCGTGGGCAAGGCGGGGGAACCGGCCGAACGCGACCTCCTCTCGATCCGCTTCGGCGAGACGGTGGTGGCGACCGGCGGCATGGCGGCGGAGGGCTATGACGAGGCGCCCGTCGCCCGCCACCTGAAAGGGCAGGAGATCAGCGTCGGCGCCGACCTGGGCCTGGGCGATGGCCGGGCGACGGTGTGGACCTGCGACCTCACTCACGGCTATATCTCGATCAACGGCGACTATCGCAGCTGAAAGGGGCGGCGTTCAAATGACCAATGACGCGCTCCACCTGCTGCTGCTCTACGCCTTTACCGACCTGATCGCCTGCCTCACGCCCGGCCCGGCGGTGCTGGCGGTGACCAGCCATGCGCTGGCCGGATCGCGGCGTGGCGCGGTGGGAGCGATCGCCGGCATCAACGCGGGCAATCTGGTCTGGTTCGCGCTGGCGGGCGCCGGGCTTTCCGCAGTGGTCGCGGCGTTTCCCAATGTCTTCGCGGTCCTGCGCTGGATCGGCATCGCCTATCTGCTCTGGATCGGCGTGCAGGCCTGGCGCCAGTCGGACGAGGCGCTCGCGCTCCGGCCCACGCAGGGCAAGGCCGGTTTCCGGCGCGGCCTGCTGTCGGCGGCGGCGGTGCAATTGTCCAACCCGAAGGCGCTGCTCTTTTTCACCGTCATCCTGCCGCCCTTCCTCAACCCCGCCGCGCCGATCCTGCCACAGGTCGCGTCGCTGGCGGCGATCGGCGTGACGATTGAGGCCAGCGTGCTGGCGATCTACGCCCTGCTCGCCTGGCGCCTCGGCCGCTACGCCGCGAGCCGCACGACCAACCGCGCCGTCAACCGCACGAGCGGCGGCCTTCTCATCCTCGCGGCATTCGGCCTCGCGGCCACCGGAAAGTTGAAAGCATGACCCTCCTCCCCGCCCAGATCGCTGCCGTGGAGCGCCTCCTGCGCGAGGTTGCGCGCGACGTCGTGATGCCGCGCTTCCGTAATCTCGCCGCGCATGAAGTGCGGGAGAAGGCGGCCGACGATCTCGTCACCATCGCCGACCAGGAAAGCGAAATACGGCTCGCGGAGGGCCTGCTCGCCATCCTCCCGGATTCCGGCGTCGTGGGCGAGGAGGGCTGCGCCGCCGACCCCATGTTGCAGGACAGGATCGGCGACGGCGCGGTGTGGATCATCGACCCGATCGACGGCACCGGCAATTTCGCCGCCGGCCGCGCCCCTTTCGGCCTGATGGTCGCGCTCGCCGTCGACGGCGACGTGACGGCAGGCTGGATGTTCGATCCCCTCGGCGACCGCATGTGCCATGCCCGCGCAGGCGACGGCGCCTATATCGACGGCGCCCGTGTGACCGCGCGATCGACCGGCAAGACGCCGCCGGTGGCGGGCATCTCGCTTCTCTTCATGGATCCTGCCCAACGCGCAGCCACAAAACATAAAGCCGAGGGCCATCTCACCATGGTCGATATTCCCCGCTGCGCCGCTGAACAATATCCGCGCATCGTGCTGGGGGTGAACGACATGGCCCTGTTCGAGCGGACGCTGCCCTGGGACCATGCGCCGGGCATATTGTTCGTCACGGAGGCGGGCGGAGCGGCGTTGCGCGCCGACGGATCCCCGTATCGCGTCACCGACCGGCGCACCGGCCTGCTCGCCGCCGCCAGCCCGGCGCTCTGGGAGCAGGGCGCCAAAATCCTGTTCTGAAGGGAGACTATCGGCCATGCTGACCATCTGGGGCCGCCTTAACAGTCATAATGTCAAGAAGGTCGCCTGGTTCGCCGATGAACTTGGGCTTCCCTATGTCCGCCACGATGTCGGCGGCCAGTTCGGCATGGACGCGGCCTATCTCGCGCTCAATCCCAACCGGCTGATCCCGACGATCGAAGACGACGGGCTGGTCCTTTGGGAGTCGAACGCCATCGTCCGCTATCTCGCGCACAAATATGGCGAGGATCGCTGGTGGCCGATTGACGCGGCCACGCGAGCGAGCGGCGACAAATGGATGGACTGGCAATTCTCCATCGCCGACGCTCAACGGGGCGCGTTCCACGGGCTCATCCGCACGCCGCCGGAGAAACGCGATCCCGCCGCAATAGCCGCGAGCGCGCGGAAAACGGGAGAGGCGATGGCGATAGTCGACAGCTATTTGTCGCGGCAGCCCTGGCTATCGGGCGAGGAATTCGGGATCGGGGACATACCGGTGGGCGTCTATGCCCACACTTTCTACACCCTCGACGTAGAGCGGCCCGACCTGCCGAGCCTGCGCAAATGGTATGAGCGCCTCCGTGAACGCCCGGCCTATGCCAAATCGGTCATGATCCCGCTGACTTGAGCCGTTGCCCTCTCCCGGCGGGGGAGAGGGCGACGAAGAGGATTAAAGCGCGCCTTCGATCCAGCCCTTCAACTGGCTCTTGGGCGCGGCGCCGACCTTGGTCGCGGCCGGCTCGCCATTCTTGAACAGGATCATCGTCGGGATGCCGCGCACGCCATATTTGGCGGGGGCGTCGGGATGCTCGTCGATGTTGAGCTTCGCGATCGTGACCTGACCGTCGAGTTCATCGCTGATCTCTTCGAGAGCGGGGCCGATCATCTTGCACGGACCGCACCACTCCGCCCAGAAATCCACCAGAACGGGCTTGTCGGATGCGATCACGTCGTCGTGAAAGCTGCTGTCACTGATCGCCTTGGTAGCCATGATGGCCCACTCCTTATCTTGGTTGGGAAACAACTTAGGGGGCAGACTGCCCCATCTCAATGCCGAACTGCTGCAAATTGTCCTTCGCTGGCTCCAAGCCCGGCTTGTGGGCGGCCAGCAGCGCGGGGTCGAGGATGATGAGGCGCGGCATGGCGGTATAGAGCAGGCCCGCCTCCACCCGCCGGCCCGGAAAGATCACGGCGACCGCGGCGGCATAGGCCGCCATCTGCCGGACATGGCCGGGCGAGACGGACGCCGCGTCGGCGGGTACGCGCATTCCCGTCTTGAAGTCGACCAGCAGCACCCGGTCCTTCTCGACCAGCAGACGGTCGATGGTGCCGGCGATCACGATGCCGTTCACCGTGGCGGCGACCGGCGCCTCCGCCAGCGCAGCTTCGCCGAACAGGGCCGCTAACGCCGGATCCTCGATCACCGCCAGCGCCTGGTCGATCATCCCCGCCCGCTCGGCCGCGTCCGCGAAACCGCCCTGCCGTTCCAGCCAGCGATCGGCCACGCCGCGCCGCGCGAGCGGCAGCACCGCAGGCAATCGCTCGAACAAGGCATGGAGCGCCGTGCCGCGCGCCGCCGCCTGCCGCATCCCCTCGGAGGGCGGCGCATAAGGCAGCATATCCTCCACGGCGGCGGAGGGCGCCAGCGGGCGCGGCGGGCGCGCCTCCACGGGGGCCTGCTCGTGCAGCCAATCCGGCACGGCGACGGACGGTGGCGCAACCCCCGCGCGGCGCTCCTTTGCCACCGCCGGCTTGTCCACGCGCGACCCGGTCCACAAACGCCGCTCGCCCCACCGTTCGCATGGCTCCGCAACCGCGCCCAGCCGGTCCAGCGACCGCTCGATCTGCCGATGCCAGCTCGTCTCGGGAGCCACGCCTTTCGCGCGCGGCGACAGGGCGCCCGCCACCGCAAGCACCTCCTCTGCCCGCGTCATGGCGACATAGAGGAGCCGCCAATGCTCCTGCATCTCCCGCGCTTTCCAGGCGGCCACCGACTCCTCGACCGATCCGAACAGCTCCGCCTTGCGCGGCATGATGACGGGGAGCGTCGGCGCATCCTCCTCCCACGCCCAGTCGACGGCGAGATCGCGCTGCTGCTGCTCGGGCTTGAACGTCGCATCCGCCAGCAGGACGATGGGCGCCTGCAACCCCTTGGAGCCATGCACGGTCATCACCCGCACCGCGTCGCCGCCTTCGCCCAGATCGCGCTTGATCTCGCCCTCGCCCCGGTCGAACCAGTCGATGAAATGCTGGAGCGAGGGATGCTCGTCCTTCTCGAACGCCATGGCGGCATTGAGCAGTTCGTCGATCGCGTCGCCCGCCTCCGCTCCCATCCTCGCCAGCAGGGCATGGCGTCCGCGCATCGGGCCGGACAGGATCCTCTCCAGAAATCCATAGGGCGTGACGAAATCGGCGGCGTTGAGGAGCGCCCGCAGTTGCGCGAGCGCCTCCTCGCTCTGGGTGGCGCGCAGATGCGCCCATAATCCCGTCCGCCCCCGGCCGATCGCCGCCGCCATAAGCCGGTCCTGATCCCATCCGATCAGGGGCGATACCAGCAGGTTGGCCAGGTTGAGGTCATCTTCGGGCTGCACCGCGAACCGCAGGGCCGCCAGCAGATCGCGCACCGCCAGTGGCGCTTGCAGCCGCAGCCGGTCGATGCCCGCGACCGGCACGCCTTCCTCGAACAGCCGCGCCACGATCAAACGGGCGAGGTCCGACCGACTGCGCACCAGCACCATGACGTCGCCGGGCGTCGCCGCCCGTCCCTGCGCGCCCAGCATCAGCGGCGCGGCCGGGTCCATCCATGCCTTGATCTGCTTCGCCAGCGCCGTGGCATGAGCGCGCACATGGTCGCCGAACCATTCTTCCTCGCCGCCGATGTCGGCATCGGCGGGATTGTCCGCGTCTCCCTCGGTGGTCGCGCCGCCGGTGGGTTTCCAAAGCAGCACCTGCCCCGGATAGGGCCGCGCGCTCAGATGCGCGGGCGCGGGTTCCGCCAGGCCGAGCGCTTCCGCGCCCAGATCCTCCAGCACCGCATCGACGACGTCCAGCACCGACGGGACGGACCGGAAGCTCTCCGACAAAGGAAGTACGCTGAAATCCTGCTCCGCGATCAGCGCGCGCGCCAGGAAACCATCCTTCGCCATGCGGAACGCATCCGGACTGGTCCCCTGGAAACCGAAGATCGCCTGCTTGTCGTCCCCGACCACGAAGAGGGTGCGCACCCGGTCCGGCCGGTCGGGCGAGACGGAGAAATATTCCTCCACCAGCGCATCCACGATCCGCCACTGGTCCCGGTTGGTGTCCTGCGCCTCGTCCACCAAGATATGGTCGATGCCCTGATCCAGCTTGTACCGAATCCACTCGGCCATATCGCGCTCGCGGAGCAGGCCGACGGTCCATTGGATCAGATCGTCGAAATCCACCGCGCCCCTGCGCCGCTTCGCGTCGGCATAGGCGCGCGCGAAGGCCCGCCCGGCATGCACGCCCGCCGCGACAATGGCGGCATAGGCGATGCGCGCGCCCAGCGCCTCGATCTCCGCGATCGCTTCCGCGACCCGCGCGGCATGGCCCTCATAATCGGGATCGCTGGCGGCGATCTTTTTTGGCACCGCCTTGGGCTTGCCATCCTTGGTCAACACCACCGACCGGACGGAGGCGAGCGCGCCCGCGCGCGCCGCCGGGTCGAACGCCAGCCATGTGGCGATGGCGTCGGCATTGCCCAGCCCCGTCGCCGTGCCCCAAGCGGCGTTGGCGGTAGCGATCCGGCGCAGCGATTCGCAGTCGAACGCCTCGTCCGTGCACGCCTCCTCGACCAGCGCCTGATAGTCGCCATCGGGGACTTCCAGCCGCCGCCGAACCTCGTCCTCGACATCCTCGGGCAGGGCGTCCAGCGCCTCCAGCGCCTTCACGCAGCGCATCAGATAGCGTTCCGCATCCCCTTCCCCCAGTCGCAGCGAGAGTGCCGCGAGCGCATCGAGCAGCCGCGCATCGCCCCTGTCCTCGGCCTCAACGATCAGATCGACCAGCGTGCCGCGCGCCAGTTCCGCCTGCCCCCGATCGTCCAGCGGCCGGAAGCCCGGCACCAGCCCCGCCTCCAGCGGAAAGGCGCCGAGCAAGGTCTGGCAGAAGCTGTGGATCGTCTGGATTTTCAGGCCGCCGCCGGTCGCCTCCAGTACGCGCGCGAACAGCAGCCGCGCCTTGTCCCGCGCCTCCGGCCCTGCGGGTTCGCCCAGCGCCTCCAGATCCTGGAACAGCGCGACATCTTCCATCCGCACCCAGGCTGCCAGCCGTTCGTGCACCCGGTTCGCCATCTCCGCCGCGCCCGCCTTGGTAAAGGTCAGGCACAGGATGCGCTCGGGCGGGACGCCGTTGAGCAGCAGGCGAAAGACACGCGCGGTCAGCACATGCGTCTTGCCCGTGCCCGCCGACGCGCTCAGCCAGACATGCGCCTCCGGCTGCGAGGCGTCGGCTTGCTCCGGGCGCAGGGTTTTGAGGCCGGACTCGCTC
>Ga0207674_10010189_pt1 | contig 10679 bp, 11 predicted proteins | sample KBSCornC72_FD_184303 | JGI IMG/M metagenome (GOLD analysis project Ga0207674, IMG submission 184303) | Corn rhizosphere microbial communities from Kellogg Biological Station, Michigan, USA - KBS Corn C7-2 (SPAdes) (version 2) | ecosystem: Host-associated > Plants > Roots > Rhizosphere > Soil ...
GCACTCCAGCTCTACCTGGGGATCGCGACCGACGGCGCGCGGACGTGGAACTCACGCACCGTGACGCAACTGCAGGGCTACCTCAACACCCAGCTCTGAGCTCAACACCCAGCTCTGAGGGTCGACGTGCCGAGCGGCGCTGCCTCATCAGCCCTCGGCGCCATCGAGCATCTCAGCTCCGACGCGGCTGGTACCGGTGCTCGGGGCGCCCTGTCGAGCCGTAGGCGAGGGCGATGTCGAGCAGCTGCTTCTTCACGAGCGTCGCGAGGTAGCGCTGTGCGGTGGGTCGGCTGGCGCCGAGGATGTCGGCGACCTCTGACGCTCCAACGGGTGCGGGCGCCCTCGTGACGATCTCCAGGACACGCGCCATGGTCGGCTGTAACGCGCTGCTCGTTGTCGCGCGCCGCGGGGGTGTGCCCCGCACGCTGTAGAGCGAGTCGACGAGGTTCTGGTCCACGGGGCGGGCGCTTGGTGTGGTCCGGAGCAGCTGCTCCGTCCAGGACCGGTAGGCCTCCAGCTGCTCGCGCAGCGCGGCGACGCTGAACGGTTTGACGAGGTAGTAGAGGGCCCCGAGCTGCATTGCGGCGCGGACCGATTCGATGTCCCGCGCCGCGGTGACGAGCAGGAAGTCCGGCACCGGGCGTCCGCCTGCCGCGAGGCGACGGACGAGGTCGAGCCCGCTGAAGTCCGGCAGGTACATGTCCAGCAACAGCAGGTCGGGAGCCTGCTCCTCGACGAGACGCTCCGCCTCGGCGGCGGTGTGCGCCTCACCGATGACTTCGAAGCCTTCGATCTTCCCGACACTGAGAGCATGGGCGTGCGCGACGTGGTAGTCGTCGTCCACCACCAGGACGCGGATCATGACACGCCCTCGTGAACCGCGGCCGGGGCAGCGTCACCCACCTTTGCCGGCAGGGTGACCTCGAACCTCGCGCCACCTGGCGACGATGCGGTGATCGTGCCGCCGACGCGCGTGACGAGCCGGTGGACCAGGGCGAGCCCGACACCACGGCGCATCGCGCCGCGCGGCGGCTTCGTGGAGAAGCCGTCGACGAAGACGTCCTCGAGCCGCTTTGCGTCGATGCCCGGTCCCGTGTCGGTGACCGTGAGGTGGAGTATGCCGCCCGCTGCGCCGAGCGCGACCGTGACCTCGCCGCGGGGATGGCTCCCGACACTCCGGGGATCCTCGGCCACGGCGTCCACGGCGTTGTCGATGAGGTTGCCGAGAACGGTCACGACCGGCAGGTCCTCGACGTCGGAGCCCTCCAGGCTGCTGGCCGGGTCGAGCCGGACGACGACGTCTCGCTCGGCCGCGACGGTCGTCTTGGCGAGCAGGAGGGCCGCCACGACCGAGGCCCCGATGCGTGAACGGATGTCCTCGCTGGCGAGGGACGTCTCCTGCCAGAGCTCCTGGCTGTACCGGGTTGCCTCCTCGACCTCGCCGAGCTCCAGGAGCACCGACAGGACGTGGAGCCGGTTGGAGAACTCGTGCTCCTGCGCCCGCAACGCCGTCGTCAGCCCCTCGACGGAGTCGAGCTGCCTCAGCAGTGCCTCGAGCTCGGTCCGGTCGCGAATGGTGACGACCCAGCCAGTGTTGCGGCCCGCTACGACGACGGGCATCCGGTTCAGCACCAGCAGGTTCTGGTCGGTCACCGCGACGAGGTCGCTGCCCTCGATCGCCCCGGTGATGATGCGCTGCAGCCGTCCGGGCGGGAGCGCCTCCTCGACGGGTTGCCCGAGATGAGCCGAGTCCAGGCCGAGCAGTCGTCTGGCCTCGTCGTTGAGGACGTTGATCTCACCCTTGGAGTCGACCGCGAGCACGCCCTCCCGGATGCCGTGCAGCATCGCCTCCCGCTCCTGCATCAGCGGCACGATCTCCGCTGGCTCCATGCCGAAGGTCACCCGCTTGATGGCGCGCGCGAGCAGCAGTGAAGCGAGCACTCCGAGGCCGAGGGCGATGAGGCTGTAGAGGGCGATGTCGGTGACCTCCGCCGAGATGCGGGCACCCACCTCCGCCTCGAGGATTCCCACCGAAACCTCGCCCACGGGATGCCCGGAGGCGTCCAGGATCGGGGCGCGCGAGTTGGCCGACCGGCCCAGGCTGCCCTCGTCGAACCCAGTGTGGACCTTGCCGTCGAGGGCGACGACGGGCTCCTCGACGCGCACGCCGATCAGGGCGGGATTCGGGTGCGAGTAGCGCTTTCCGGTGCGGTCGATGATGACCACGTAGGCAGCGTTGGTCGCCTTGCGGACCCGGGCAGCGAGCTCGGGCATGAGGTGGCCGGGATCGCCGGACTGGACGGCGGCGGCGACCTGCGGCATCTCCCCGAGGGTCGCCGCGACGTTCGTCGCCTGCTCCATCGCCTGGGTGTCCTCGGCCTGGCGGGCCAGGTGGGCGTAGAGGGCGAAGCCGATGGCCATGGTGGCCACCACGATGAACAGCACGGCAGCGAGGATGCGCGCTGCCAGTGTGCGACTCACCCGCGGCATGGCCCTCCTCACACGACAGTTCCAACCGGTCACCGATCCACGGTGGCCGAGACCAGCATGACTGAGCGAAACGCACAAAACCATCACGGGTTCAGCGCCGGCCAGGCTCGCCCGCCCATGTGCAGAAACGCACGAAACGGCGAGCAATGCGGTCAACAGCGAGATTCGCTCGCAAGCGTGACCGGGACCACAGCGCCTTCCTACGCTCCCTGCAACAACAAGCGACAGGAGTCGTAGATGGCTGGCAAGCAACAGAATTCGGCCACGGCCGCCCCGAGGCCGTCGCCGAGCACCACCCCGGCGAGGATCGAGCTCACCGGCCTCACCAAGCGGTACATCACGCCGACGGGCGAGGCCTTCACCGCCATCCAGGACGTGACGTTCACCGTCGAACCGGGGCAGTTCTGCGCGATCGTCGGACCGACCGGGTGCGGCAAGTCGACCACGCTGGGTCAGGTGTCCGGGCTGGAACGGGCGAGCGGGGGCTCGGTCAAAGTAGGTGGGCAGCTCGTCAACGGGGTCACCACCGGCGTCAGCTTCATGTTCCAGGCCGACGCGCTCTTCCCGTGGAAGACGGTGCTGGGCAACGTCATGATCGGCCCCACCCTGAACGGGTCTTCCAAGGCGGAGGCGGTCTCGCTCGCCCAGGACTGGCTGCGCAGGGTCGGGCTCGCCGGTTTCGAGGACCGCTACCCCCACCAGTTGTCCGGGGGCATGCGCAAGCGGGTGGCGATGGCGGCCGCGCTCATCAACGAACCCAAGATCCTGCTGATGGACGAGCCCTTCGGGGCCCTCGACGTGCAGACCAAGGCGATCATGCAGACCGAGCTTCTGGGACTGTGGGAGCAACTGCGCCCATCGGTCCTGTTCATCACCCACGACCTCGACGAGGCGGTTGCCCTGGCCGACCGGGTGCTCATCATGACCAGCAGCCCCGGCACCATCAAGGAGAGCTTCGACATCGACCTGCCGCGCCCCCGCGGTGAGGTGCAGGAGATCCGCCACGAGAAGCGGTTCCTGGAGCTGCAGAACCAGATCTGGGCCTCCCTCAAGGACGAGGTGGAGCGCGCCTACGCGCGGACGGTGAGCGCAGCATGATGGGCACTCTCGAAGCGGGCCCGGTCCAGCTGGCACCCGTGGCCCAGACCGAGACGGACATCGGGGCCGCGGCCCACGCTGCCCGGCGGCGGCGAGCCACTTGGTTGTGGATCGCTCGGATCGTCCTGCCGGTCATCGTGATCGGCGGTTGGCAGCTGTCCACCGCAACAGGGGTCGTTGACAAGTTCTTCTTCGGTCAGCCCACCGCCGTCTGGACGGCCCTCGTCGAGCTGTTCACCAAGGGCACCGCATTCGGGTCGATCTGGTCCAACCTCTGGGTGACGATCAAGGAGGCGATCCTCGGCTTCGGGCTCGGCACGGTGGCCGGAGTCGTGCTGGGACTGCTGCTCGGGCAGAACCGCTTCCTCTCCGAGGTGTGCAGCCCCTACATCAAGGCCCTCAACTCCGTTCCGCGAATCATCCTCGGCTCGATCTTCGTGGTCGCCTTCGGGCTGGGCACCTTCCCCAAGGTGCTGCTCGCCGCGGTGCTCGTCTTCTTCATCGTCTTCTTCAACGCGTTCCAAGGCGTGCGCGAGGTCGACCAGAATCTCATCGCCAACGTCCGCGTGCTGGGTGCCTCGCCCCTGCAGGTAGCCCGGCACGTCACGGTCCCCTCCGCGCTCAGCTGGATCATCGCCAGCCTGCACACCGCCTTCGGCTTCGCCATCATCGGTGCGCTGGTGGGAGAGGTGCTCGGTTCACAAGCGGGCATCGGCCTCATCATCACCCAGGCACAGGGTCACTTCGACCCGAACACGGTGTTCGCGTGCATGGTCCTCATGGCGGTCGTGACCCTCGCTGCCGAGTACCTGCTCACCATGCTCGAGAAGCGCGTCCTGTCCTGGCGCCCACCGAACAAGTCCGAGGCGCAGGCGATCTGAGCGCCCTTCCCCCTCAAACCTTCACACCCACCCAGTACCAACCGAAAGGAACCTGCACATGATCAAGCGCGCACTGTGCCTGACCGCCGTCGGAGCGCTCGCCCTGGCGACAGCCGCCTGCTCCAGCCCGTCCCATGCCGCGTCCAAGACCGGCGACAGCAAGGTCTCGACCCCCACCGTCAAGCTGATGGTGGGGGGCATCGACAAGCAGATCTACCTGCCCTACCAGCTTGCCCAGAGCCTCGGCTTCTACAAGAAGTACGGCGTGAACGTCGAGCTCTCGACCGAGCAGAACGGCGGCGTCGGCGCCGAGGAGGCGATGGCGTCCGGCCAGGTCGACATGGCCGGTGCCTGGTACATCCACACCATCGACTTCCAGTCGAAGGGCAAGGACGTCATCGGCATCGTCCAGCTCTCCGGGGCACCCGGCGAGCGCGAGATGTGCGGCACCAACAGCGGCGTCCACTCTGCCGCCGACTTCAGGGGCAAGACGCTCGGCGTCACCGACCTCGGGTCGGGCACCGACGAGCTCACCCAGTTCCTCGCATCGCAGAAGGGCATCGACCGCAAGGGCTATCACACGCTCGCGGTCGGCGCCGGAGCGACGGCGATCGCCGCGATCCAGCGCAAGACCGCCCAGTGCGTGATGACCACCCAACCCACGGTCGGTGCTCTGGAGTCGAAGCACCTGGCCTACTCGGCACTGGACCTTGCGACGACCAAGGGCGCGACCGAGGCCCTGGGCGGAGCATGGCCGGCGGCCGCCGTGCTCGCCCAGAAGGACTGGGTGAACTCGCACCAGGACGCCGTGCAGAAGGTCGTCGACGCACTGGTCGCGACGATGCACTGGATCAGCACGCACTCGGCGACTGACATCGCCGATGCACTGCCCGCGCAGTTCGTGTCGAACAGCACCATCACCAAGGACCAGTACATCAGCGGCCTGACGACCGACAAGGGCCAGTTCCTGCCCGACGGCATCATGCCGGCCGGAGGCCCCAAGACGATCTTCACCATGGAGAAGGCACTCGGCGTCGACGTCAGCAAGGTGAAGGTGGGGGGCACCTTCACCAACACCTACGCCCAGAAGGCCAACCAGCTCGAGGGCTTCACGACGACCACCACGCCAGCGGGCGCTGACGGCTGACCTCTCGTCGGCAACAGGGTCGACACAACGGCGGTTGCGCCGCGAACCCGGGTGGTGTTTCTCCCGTGTCTGCGGCGCAACCGCCGTTGTGCCGAGGTGGTCGCTGGTCAGGCGGCCTTGGTCAGCTGGATCTCGAGGTGGATCTTGATCTTCTCGGACACGAGCACGCCGCCGCCCTCGAGCGCGACGTTCCACTCCAGGCCGAAGTCCTTGCGGTTGATCTCGGTCTCGGCCTCGAAGCCGGCCTTCTGGTTGCCCCACGGGTCGGTGGCCAGGCCCTCGAAGTCGAGCTCGAACTCGACCGGCCGGGTGACGCCCTTGATGGTCAGGTCGCCCTTGAGGCTGTCCTCGGTGACCTCGGTGGAGGTGAAGGACATGGTGGGGTTGTTCTCCACGTCGAAGAAGTCGGCGCTGCGCAGGTGGGTGTCGCGGTCGGCGGAGCCGGTGTCGACGGAGGCGAGCTTGGCCACCGCGGTGACCTGCGAGTCGGTGATCGCGTCGCCGACCTTGACGCTGCCCTCGAAGTCCTTGAACTTGCCGCGGACCTTGGTGACCATCAGGTGCCGGGCGACGAAGCCCAGCTCGCTGTGGGCGGGGTCGACGGTCCAGGTGCCGGCGGGAAGGTCGTGGATGCTTGCCATGGGGGGATCTCCTGTGGTCGATCCGCCGGGGCGGTCCCGGCGGGTTCGTCGATTCAACATAACAGCCCTCGTTGATATTTCAACTATACTGGTCGAGTGACATACTTCTCACCCATGAGCAGCCCACCGGCCAAGCCGCAGTGGCTCAGCGACGCCGAGCAGCAGGCCTGGCGCGCCTACCTGCGGGCCACCCGGCTCGTGGAGGAGGCGCTCGACCGCGACCTGCAGTCCCACGGGGTGCAGCTGACCGAGTACGAGATCATCTCGATGCTCTCCGAGTCGCCCGGTCGCCGGCTGCGGATGTCCGCCATCGCCGACCTCGTCGTCCAGTCCCGCAGCCGCCTGACGCACACGGCCAGCCGCCTCGAGCGGCGCGGCTGGGTGCGGCGCGAGTCCTGCCTGGACGACCGGCGGGGGGTCGAGCTGGTGCTCACCGCAAGCGGCTGGGAGGCCGTCAAGGAGATGGCCAAGGTCCACGTCGCCAGCGTGCGGCGGACCGTGCTCGACCCGATGTCCCCGGAGCTGCTCCGCCACCTCGGGGAGGCCATGAACGCCATCCGGTCCTCGCTGGCGCCGGTCGGTGGGCCGGTCCACCCCGCGGTCGCCCGCGAGGCCGCCGAGCACGAGGAGGCCGCCGCGCGACCCGAGGCCGGGGAACCCGACGCCAAGGCCGGCTGAGACAATCGGGGCCATGACCGACCCCGCGGCCCCTCACTCCGACGCGCCCGCGTCGCAGGCCCTGCTCGAGCGGGCGCTCGCGGTGACGCCGGGCGGCGTGAACTCCCCGGTCCGCGCCTTCCGCGCGGTGGGCGGGACGCCCCGCTTCATGGTCTCCGGCCGCGGCCCCTACCTCACCGACGCCGACGGCCGCGAGTACGTCGACCTCGTCTGCTCCTGGGGGCCGATGATCCTCGGCCACGCCCACCCGGCAGTGCTCGACGCGGTCCAGCGGGCGGCCGCGCGCGGCTTCTCCTACGGCACGCCCAGCGAGAACGAGGTCGCGCTCGCCGAGGAGATCGTCGCCCGGGTCGAGCCGGTCCAGCAGGTGCGGCTGGTGTCCTCCGGCACCGAGGCGACGATGAGCGCCATCCGGCTCGCGCGCGGGTTCACCGGCCGCTCGCTCGTCGTCAAGTTCGCCGGCTGCTACCACGGGCACGTCGACTCGCTGCTGGCCGCGGCCGGCTCGGGCGTCGCCACCTTCGCGCTGCCCGACTCTGCGGGCGTGCCCAAGGAGATGGCGGCCGAGACCATCGTGCTGCCCTACAACGACCTCGCCGCCGTCGAGGAGGCCTTCGCCGCCCGGGGCGCCGACATCGCGGCCGTCATCACCGAGGCCGCCGCCGGCAACATGGGCGTGGTCCCGCCCGCGCCCGGCTTCACCGAGGGCCTGCGCCGCATCACCGCCGCCCACGGCGCCCTGCTCGTCTCCGACGAGGTGATGACCGGCTTCCGGTGCAGCCGCGCCGGGTGGTTCGGGCTCGAGGGCGATGCCGGGTATGCCGCGGGGGCACCAGACCTGTTCACCTTCGGCAAGGTGATGGGCGGGGGCTTCCCCGCCGCCGCCTTCGGCGGCCGCGCCGACGTGATGGCCATGCTCGCGCCGCTCGGGCCGGTCTACCAGGCAGGCACCCTGTCGGGGAACCCGGTGGCGACCGCCGCGGGACTGGCGGCGCTCGCGGGCTGTGACCACGCGGCATACCAACGCTTGGACGAGGTGGCCGACACGCTCACCGCAGCCGTCGAGGACGAGCTGACCCGCGCGTCGGTGCCGCACGTCCTCCAGCGGGCCGGGAGCATGTTCAGCGTCTTCTTCCGGGACGGCGAGGTCTGTGACTACGACGCCGCGCGGGCCCAGCACCTGCCCGCGTTCGCCGCGTTCTTCCACTCGATGCTCGACCAGGGGGTGTACCTGCCGCCGAGCGCGTTCGAGTCGTGGTTCGTCAGCACGGCGCACGACGACGCGGCGCTCGACCGGGTGCTCGCCGCGCTGCCCGCTGCGGCGTCGGCCGCCGCAGCAGCGTTTGCGACAATCGAGCCGTGAGCCAGCCCGACCGCACCACCGTGCACCTCCTGCGGCACGGCGAGGTCGACAACCCCGACGGCATCCTCTACGGCCAGCTCGACGGCTTCCCCCTGTCGGACCTCGGCCGTGCGATGGCGCAGGCCGTGGCCAGCCACCTCGCCGACCACGACGTCACGCTGGTCGTGGCCTCGTCCCTCACCCGCGCCCAGGAGACTGCCGCCCCGATCGCGGAGGTCCACGGCCTACCCGTCACCACCAATGACCGGGTGATCGAGGCCGCCAACAGCTTCGAGGGGACCCGGGTCGCGACCATGCGGCCGCTCGACTTCGTCCACCCCCGGCACTGGTCCAAGCTCACCAACCCGCTGCGCCCGTCCTGGGGCGAGGCGTATGCCGTGGTGGCCCAGCGCATGCTCGCGGCGATCAGCGACGCACGCGAGACCGCCCGTGGGCACGAGGCGGTCCTGGTGAGCCACCAGCTCCCGATCTGGACCGCGCGCAACGCCCTCATGGGTCGGCGGCTGTGGCACGACCCGCGCAAGCGCGAGTGCCGGCTGGCGTCGCTGACGACCCTGACCTACCTCGGCGACGAGCTCGAGTCGGTGTCCTACTCCGAGCCGGCCGCGGCGCTGCTCGAGAGCTCGCGCGGAGGGACCGGCTGATGGCGCGCCTCCACCCGGCGGCTCGCTGGGCTGCGCTGCTCGTCGCGCCGGTGCTGGCACTCTCGCTCGCCGCCTGCAGCAGCGACCCGAACAGCATTGCGGCACAGGCGAACTCGGGTAGCCGCAAGGGGTACATCTCCGGTGACGGCAGCGTCGAGACGATCCCTGCGAACAAGCGGGGACCGGCGGTGCCGCTGAAGGGCAGCACCCTCGACGGACAGCAGTGGGCGGTCGCGGACGCCTCCGGCAAGGTCGTGGTCCTCAACGTGTGGGCGTCCTGGTGCGGCCCGTGCCAGCACGAGGCACCGCAGCTCGAGAAGTCCTGGCAGGGGTTCTCCACGGCCGGCAAACCGGTGGTGTTCATGGGGATCAACACCCGCGACAACCCCGACTCCGGTCGCGCCACGGCGAAGAAGCACGGGCTGACCTACCCCTCGCTGTCCGACGAGTCCGGCTCGCTCATCCTGGCGCTGCAGGGCAAGGCGCCGACCGTGCCCGCCACCCTCGTCCTGGACACGCAGGGCCGGATCGCGGCGCGGGTCAGCGGTGAGGTCACGGCCACGACGCTGACCGGCCTCGTCGACGACGTGCTGGCGAAGGGTTGAGCCGTGACGGTGCAGGCCGGGGCCCATGATCGCTGACGTCTCGACCACGGTGACCTCGGGCGCGCTGCCCGTGGCGGTGGCGGTCGCGCTGCTGGCCGGGCTGGTGTCGTTCGCCTCGCCGTGCGTGCTGCCGCTGGTGCCAGGGTTCCTCGGGTACGTCACCGGGCTGTCGGGGGAGTCGCTCGAGCAGCGGCGCCGGCACCGGATGGTGCTCGGGGCGCTGCTGTTCGTGCTCGGGTTCAGCGCGGTCTTCATCGTGAGCACCGCCTTCCTGGCCGGGCTCGGCGCCACCCTCGTCTCCCACCGGACCGCCCTGATGCGGGTCGGGGGAGTGCTCGTCATCCTCATGGCGCTGGTCTTCATCGGCGCCGGCGCGCGGGCCGGCGCCCAGCGCGAGCTGCGCATCCACCGCCGTCCCGCCCCGGGGCTGGCTGGTGCCCCGGTGCTCGGTGCCGTGTTCGGGCTCGGGTGGGCGCCGTGCACCGGTCCCACGCTCGGCGCGGTCACCATCTTGGCGACCGCGACGGCCGACCAGTCGGCGGTCACGCGGGGGATCATCCTCGCGGTGGCCTACTCGCTCGGGCTGGGCGTGCCGTTCCTCCTGATCGCCGCCGGCTATGAGCGGTTCGGCGGCGTCTCGGCCTTCCTGCGGCGGCACGCCCGATTCATCCAGCTGCTCGGCGGAGGGCTGCTGCTCGCGATCGGCCTGCTGCTCGTCACCGGGCTGTGGGAGGACTGGACCCGCTGGTTGCAGACGGCACTGGTGAACAGCTTCGAGACGGTGATCTGAGTGGCCCAGGCGACGCGGGAGCGCGCGAACGACGTGGTGCAGCCGCAGCTCGGCCCGGTGGGGTGGCTGCGCTGGACGTGGCGCCAGCTCACGAGCATGCGCACGGCGCTGTTCCTGTTGCTCCTGCTCGCCGTGGGGGCGGTGCCGGGCTCGATCTGGCCGCAGCGCAGCATCAACGCGGCGCGCACGGCCGACTACATCGCCCAGCACCCGACGGTGGGGCCGTGGCTCGACAAGCTCGGATTCTTCGAGGTGTACGCCTCGCCGTGGTTCGCGGCCATCTACCTGCTGCTGTTCGTCTCGCTGATCGGCTGCCTGATCCCGCGGATCCGGGTGCACGCG
>Ga0207674_10010190_pt1 | contig 10678 bp, 5 predicted proteins | sample KBSCornC72_FD_184303 | JGI IMG/M metagenome (GOLD analysis project Ga0207674, IMG submission 184303) | Corn rhizosphere microbial communities from Kellogg Biological Station, Michigan, USA - KBS Corn C7-2 (SPAdes) (version 2) | ecosystem: Host-associated > Plants > Roots > Rhizosphere > Soil ...
AAAACGGCGCGAAGGAGCGGCGGACCTCGAGGCGACAAAGCAGGATATCGCGTTCGGTTCGCAGATCCGCAACTACGTGTTGCATCCTTACCGGTTGGTGAAGGACACCCGAACGAAACACGAAGAAACAGATGTTGACGCGGTGTTGGACGGTGAGATCGATCCGTTCATCAACGAGTTCTTGTTGTATAAGAAAGGTGCGGCGGCATAGATCGCGGAGCTCGCGCGTGCATGAACGTTGGAACTTACTGACGTGCGGGCTTCTGCAAAAAGGTATGAAGGTTTGTCCCACATGCGATGAGGTTTACAAGGACGACGAGATAAATTTTTGTCTCGCCGACGGCAGCACCTTGCTCAAAAAACGTGACCCGAAACCGAAAAAACATTCGCGGTTGAACGAGGTCGCCGCCGTCGTGCTGGTGGCGCTCGCGATACTTACTTTCCTTTGTCTTGTAACTTACAGCTCATCCGATTGGTCGCTGAATACGGCAAGTTCGCAGCCGACGCGAAACTGGATCGGGATCGTCGGTGCGGTCGTAGCTGATCTGCTATTCCAGGCGATCGGCATTTCCGCATATGTCATACCGGCACTTATCGCGTTTATCGCGTGGCGCGTTTTTCACGCCGAAAACCTTCGACCTAAAATCGGCCGTGTTATAGGTTTTGCGCTTTTTGTCGTTTCAGTCTCGGGTCTTATTCATTTGACAGCAACGAGCGGCGGTCTGCTGGGAGCATTCTTTTTTCGGTATTCGGCAAGTTTGCTGGGTTCAGTCGGTGCCGCGATATTTCTCTCGTGCCTTTTGGTAGTTTCGGTAATTTTGCTGACTAATCTGACATTTGTCGGGTTCATGGGGCACCTAAAATTAGCGTGGTCCAATATCCGCTTGCGTCTTAGCGAATGGCGTACAAAACATGTAAGCGATCCTGAAGAGCTTGCGGCAAAGGCACGCGAGCGTTCCGAGAAACGAAAAGAGATTCGCGAAGGCAAAACTGGCGAATTGCCACCGACGATCGTTGTTGGTGAGACTATTCCGATAGGAAAGATCACAAAGCCCGACATCGCCGCAAAAACGGTCGCAGAGGAATCTGGAATCGACCTGCCGAAGGAAGAAGAGCCTCCGCCGACCATCGCCGTGCCGGAAACTAAGCCCGTAAAAAACGAGCTCGCCGAAAACGGCATCGGAGCGATCCCAATAACGCCGATCAAACAAACGGGCGACCTGGACGAAGAGATCGCCGAACCTGTCGAAGAAGAGCCGCGGGATATGATCGCCCCGGTTGGAAAACCGCAAAGTTTCGAAAAGTATATGCTGCCGCACCCGTCATTTTTGACGCCGCCTGCGCCGCACATCGAACAAAAAGAGGCAGAGCTGCTCGAGATCGCGACCGAGCTTGCCGAAAAGACAAAGGAATTTAACGTAACGGGCCGTGTTGTCCACATCACGCAAGGCCCCGTGGTTACGACCTATGAATTCAAGCCCGATCCGGGTGTGAAGTATTCCCGCGTGACAGGTTTGGTTGACGATCTATGTCTTGCTCTAAAGGCGGAGTCGATACGCATCGACCGTATTCCCGGCAAGGCGTTCGTCGGCATCGAGGTCCCGAACAAACACCGCGAGACGATACAGCTTCGGGAAGTTATCGAATCGAAAAAGTTTCGCGAATCGTCATCGCTGCTCACGATCGCCCTCGGCAAGACTATCGACGGTTTGAATTACGTTACGGACCTTACGAAGATGCCGCACTTGCTTATTGCCGGTGCGACCGGCGCGGGTAAATCGGTTGGCGTGAATTCGCTGGTGGTTTCGATTCTTTATAAAGCCAAGCCTGACGAAGTCAAATTCATCATGGTCGATCCGAAACGGCTGGAACTTGGGCTTTATGCCGATATTCCGCATCTGGCGACGCCGATAATCACGGACCCGAAACGTGCCGCGGTATCGCTGCGATGGGCTGTTTCGGAAATGGAGCGGCGGTACAAGGACCTGGCGGGCTGGGGCGTGCGGAACATCGACGGCTACAACGCCGAGGTCAAGCGGCGAACTTCAGTCGAGCACTTTGACGATAACGGCGAACCGTTCCGGACGCTGCCGTACATAGTCATAATCATCGACGAGCTTGCCGACCTTATGATGGTTTCGGGCAAGGACGTCGAAGAGGCGATAACGCGCCTCGCACAAATGGCGCGTGCCGTCGGCATTCACCTCGTGCTTGCAACGCAGCGGCCCTCCGTCGATGTTATCACCGGATTGATAAAGGCAAATTTCCCGTCGCGTATCTCATTCCGAGTTTCGTCAAAGGTCGATTCGCGAACGATCATCGATGCGAACGGTGCCGAGAATTTGCTTGGCAAAGGCGACATGCTGTTTTTGCCGCCGGCAAATTCGCAGGTCGTTCGCGTGCATGGTGCGTACGTCGATGAAAAGGAGATCAGCCGCGTGGTCGAGCATGTAAAAAATCAGGGTAGGCCAGAGTACGATACGACGATCACAAAGACGGAAGAGGAGCTTGACGACAATGGCGAGCTGCCGGGAAGAAAAGACCCTCTGTTTTTGGAAGCCCTCCGGACCGTCGTCGGTGCAAAACGCGCGTCAACATCGCTGCTACAGCGGCATTTGCGCATCGGTTACGGCCGCGCGGCCGCGATACTCGATGCAATGGTCAGAGAAGGCTACATCGGCGAGATGGACGGCAGCACCCGCGCCCGTCCGATCCTTCAAAAAGCCTACGAAGATCTGCAGGACCTCGAGGAAATGGGCAGCCCTTAGACTCAACTGCTTTTGCAGGGAACGTCATCTTCCTTTGGGGGCAGCGGAAGCGTCACGATCTGTCGCGAGCCGTCTTCATTTTCGCGAACACTCAACCTGTATTGATTAACGGCGTCCTCAAGATTCGACGGCGGATACGGGCGCGGCTCGGCCAATATCTTTACCCAGTAGTACCCGTCGCATTTGTAAAAGGTCATTTCGTTTGCCGTTCGTTTTTCGTTTGTGAGCATGTAGTCGTAAGCCGCATTGTAGAGTTCATTTGAGGGACGCACGGTGTCGCCTATGCCCGGCGAGAGAAAGTAGACGACGGCAACAATACCTATTATTACAACGAGCGCGATAGGCAAAAGAAATTTTGCGTAGTCGTGTATGCTCCGGACGTTCTTTTCCTGCGTTTCGAAGAGACGTATCTTATCTTTTTCGTCAAAAATGTCCATAGCGTGGCAGAAACTATCTGCGGGAAAATTATCACCAATTGTGCAAAGTTGCAAAGCCGCGTTGATGAGGTTACGGACCTATCGCGATTTCCACACTTTCTGTGGAAAACGCGCCATTTTCCACAATATTAAATTCGTAAACTCCTTGTAACATGGACACTTTTAGCATTTTGCACACGAGAGTTGCAAAGATCTGTCAAAGCGTTGCAAACGGTTGCGAACAGTGTGTTTATGGGAAAAATTTAAAACGTCATGACCGCGGTTGAATATGGCTTTTTTTGGCTGTATTATTTCGAAAAACTCCGGCACCCATAAGAAAACTCGATTGAAATTGTCTTCCACAAAATTCTCGCACTTTCCGCTTCTCTGGCTCTCGATATTTTTCGCAGCAGGAATTTTATATTCAAAGTGGTCCGCGGAGCATTTCCAAATTTTCCCGTTTGGATGCGCCTTTTTCGCGATTTTTGCGGCGATCGTCCGCGATAAAAATTTCGCTTCCATTTTTGTCGCGATTTCATTCGTGTTCGCCGGCGCAGTTTGTTTCCAGATCCGGCAAGATAGTGTTTCTAGTAACCGCGTTCGCTCAATTTACAACAGCGGATCGATCGCGTCGGGAGCGCCGGTTGAAATAAAAGGAGAGATACAAGCCGCGCCCGAGGCGAGTTATGACGGGTATTTCCTGATAGTTCGCGTTACGAACCTTACATCGAAAGAACAGCAAATCGCTGCCACCGGCGATATTCGCGCGTTTGTTCCGACGAGAACCACCGAAGACGCTGCGGAATTTAGAGCAATAGATCTTCGTTCAGGTTCGGGCGTGCGCGTCGCGTGCGATCTAATGCGAGAGGAGAAGTTTCGAAATCCTGGTGTCGTTTCTCGGATCCAACTGCTTGACCAACAGGAGATCGACGCGACATGCACGGTAAAGAGTTTGTCTCTCATCGAAAAAACGGGCGAAACAGAGCAGTTTTCACCGACCGAATGGATTCTCGACCGAAGACAATATCTGATCGACGATTTCAGACAGCGATTCGAGCCTGCGACCGCGGGAGTGATGATCGCGTCTCTGCTCGGCGACAAATATTTTCTCGATAAAGGTACGGCCGATATTTTTCGCGAGGGTGGAACGTTCCACGTTCTTGTCATCTCGGGCCTGCACATCACCTTTGTCGGTGGACTGATGCTGTTGTTGTTTCGTTTGTTCACCAGGCGAAAATTGTTACAGATCTTGGGTGCGTGCGGATTTTTGTGGGTATACACCTTTGCCGTCGGGGCCGAGGTGCCAGTCGTTCGCGCGAGCATAATGTTCACCGTCATAGCTTTTTCACAGGTTGTCCGGCGAAAGGGAAACTTGCTGAATTCGCTCGGCTTATGTGCGCTGCTTCTGCTTGCATGGAAACCGGACGACCTGTTCTCAGCGTCGTTTCAGCTCACGTTCGTGAGCGTCACCGCGATTGCGGCCGTCGGTTTTCCCGTGGTTGAAAAACTTAGAGCGATCGGAAGGTGGGTGCCGACCGCGGACGCGCCGTTTCCCGCCCGCGTTCCAATTTGGCTGAAGCGATTTTGCGAGATGCTGTACTGGCGTGACCATATCTGGGAGGTTGAAGAGCGAAGACAGATCTGGACGGCGAGAATATTTAAACGCCCGTTTCTAAACAGCCTCAGCTCATTTGGTTTTCAGGGCGCGGCCGCGTACCTGTTCGAAGGCATTCTTATATCGACTGTCGTTCAGATCTGGTTGCTGCCTTTCGGGGTGATCTACTTTCACCGCGTTACACCCGCAGGAATTGTTCTGAATCTTTGGGTCGGTGTTTGTATTGCGGTCGAAAGTGTAGTGGCCGTCGCGGCTGTGCTTCTCGGACATGTCAGCAACCTGCTCGCTTTACCATTCGCGCGATTCGCTGAGATCTTTAACTGGCTGCTGCTGTACGGGCCGCGCATCTTTACAGATGGAATTTTTACGAGCATTCGCCTTCCAGCTTACACCGGGCAGAGTGGCATCATATACGCTTTATATTTCTTGCCCGTTCTATTGCTTGCGGTCGTTGCTTTTCGCTGGGATCCATTCGCTTATGGCACGAGAGCCGACAAAGCCGCTTTTACTTCGATCGTTTCTCAACGACCCGTTGCGTACGCGGCAACTGCCCTTCTCATTTTCTCGATCGCAATAATCATTCTGCATCCGCTCAGTTCACCAACTCCGGACGGCAGACTGCATGTCGATTTTCTCGATGTTGGACAGGGCGATTCGGCACTTGTGACATTTCCTGACGGTACGACACTGCTTATCGATGGCGGCGGCCAGATAAGTTTTCTCGACGACGGAAACAACTTCGAACCGGATGCGCCACGCATCGGCGAAGCAGTCGTTTCTCAATTCCTATGGGAAAAAGGTTATTCAAAGATCGACTATGTTCTGGCGACGCATGCAGATGCCGACCACATTCAAGGATTGACGGACGTCGTGCGAAATTTCGATGTTCGTGAGGCGTTTTTTGCTCGAACGCCGATGAACGACCCTGAGTACGCCGAACTTGCGCAAGTGATTCAAAAGAAAAAGATCACAATTTCATTACTTTCGCGCGGCGATCTGTTCAACATCGGCGGCGTTGATGTGCAAGTGCTGTTTCCAGAAGGTGACGATTCGCCCGACGCAGTTTCCGACAATGACCACTCACTTGTAGTACGGCTGGTGTATGAGTCGCGCTCGCTGCTGCTCACTGGCGACGTCGAGCGCAAAGCTGAGAATCAAATGCTTGCGACGCCCGAATATCTCACAGCAGACGTTATCAAGGTTCCGCATCACGGGAGCCACACGTCGTCAACTCAGCAGTTTGTCGATGCGGTAAAACCTCAGATCGCGATTATTTCGGTCGGCCGGCGGTCACGATTCGGCCACCCGCACGAGGACGTTGTCGAACGCTGGAAAAACACAGGGGCCAAGGTTATGACAACAGGGGAGAACGGCACGATTTCGGTCTCGACGGACGGTTCCAACCTGGTGGTCGAAGCCTTCGTGTTCGGTGATTTTCCAAACTAGACTCCAGCTAAATTCTGGCTAAAACGAGAAAAACGCCCGAGAGATTCGAGTTCGAATCTTCGAGCGTTCCTTCAGTCGTCCTGTTATATAAATATTTTTAGCGTAAAATCGGCCGATTGTCAAGATATTTAAAGTAAAACATTAACAAAAGATGTTTAACTTAGTGTTTGAAATGGCGAAAACCGGTAAAAACCATTGAAACCCCGTGTTCATTGGCTGCTTGTATCGATTCCTCATCCCGCATTGAGCCGCCCGGTTGAATGATCGCCGAAGCGCCCAATTTCGCTGCCTCATCGACGTTATCGCGAAACGGAAAGAACGCGTCAGACGCCAAAACCGAGCCTTTCACAGGCAAATTGAATCTTTCTGCACGCATGGCGGCGATGCGGACTGAATCGACCCGGTTCATTTGGCCCGAACCCACGCCGATCGTCTGGTCTTGGTTCGCAATGACGATCGCGTTCGATTTGACGTGTTTGCAAACCCGCCAAGCGAGCAGCATTGCTTTGATCTCTTCTTCGGAGGGTTGTTTTTCGCTGACGATCTTTAGGTCATTGCGGGTTATTTTGTAGATGTCCTTCTCCTGTACGAGCATGCCGGCGGAGATCTGCTTATATTCTAAGGCGGCGTCAGATTCAGATGTTAGACCAGCCGCTGCTGCAGATGGTACTGACAACACACGCAGGTTTTTCTTGGTGCGAAGGACCTCAAGGGCGTCCGCGTCAAACTCGGGCGCTATTACTACCTCGGTGAAAACCTCGTTCACCGAAACGGCGACAGCCGCATCAACTTTTTTATTTAATGCGACGATACCGCCGAAAGCGGAAACGGGATCTGTGGAAAGAGCACGACGATAAGCTTCTTCGTTTGTGGCTCCGACTCCAACGCCCGATGGATTTGTGTGCTTGATGATCGCAACGGCTAACTCGTCGAAATCCTGAACGAGGTTCCAGGCGGCCTCGGCATCGACGTAGTTGTTGAACGACATTTCCTTGCCGTGAAGCTGTTCGGCGTTCGCAATTCCGCCACGTTCGCCAGTTTTGTACAAAGCGGCTTTCTGATGCGGGTTTTCGCCGTAACGGAGATCTCTGACTTTCGCGAGCTCGATCAAAACACCCGCAGGAAATTCGGTTTCGCTTGGGTTTTTTGGCGTTAAACCGCTCGCTACCGCAGACGATACTGACAAATCACCATCCGCTACCGTAGGCCCTAGCGACGTTTGCGCGGAAAGATAGCGCGAAATCGCCAAATCATAATTTGCGGTTCGGGTGTAGGCGAGTGTTGCAAGGCGCTGCCTGGTTTCCAGAGAAAGAGAGCCGCTGTTGGCGGTGAGTTCGTCAGTTATCTCAGAATAATTCGTTGGATCGGTGACGACCGCAACATCTCGCCAGTTCTTCGACGCGGAGCGGATCATTGCGGGGCCGCCGATGTCGATGTTCTCGACCGCTTTCTCTAACGAAACGCCCTCTTTTGCAATGGTTTGTTCAAATGGGTAAAGATTTATGACGACCAGATCGATCGGTTCGATACCGTGTTCATTCATCGATGCGACGTGTTCAGTGTTGTCACGCAGCGCCAGAAATGCGCCATGTATTTTTGGATGCAGAGTCTTGACCCTGCCGTCCATCATTTCGGGAAAGCCCGTGACGGTGGAAACATCGATCACTTCGAGGCCATTTTCGCGGAGAAATTTGGCAGTACCACCGGTAGAAATTAGTTCGACGCCTAAATTTGAAAGAGTTGTTGCAAATTCGGCAAGGCCGGTTTTATCGGAGACACTTAAAAGAGCACGTTTTATTTTTCTTAGTTCTGACATAAAAGCTTACGGTATATGAACATTGTTCGAACGCGATGCGTTCGATGCAGTCAGGCTGCCAACTTTCCGATCAAATAAAAAAGCGGCCATTTCGGCCGCCTTTGCATAAATACCATTATCCAATCCAAACCAGAGAACTATCCGAGTTCTCTAAAAACATAACCGAACGAAAAAACCTGAGTCGAGCCACGCGCTAGAAAAAAAACCTTCCCAAAAACAGCAGGCTCAGCAAAAAAGCCATCGCATATATTATTACTTTGATTAGACTCATAAATTTCTTTATTCTAAAAACGAGAGCCTTTGGTGAACACGAGCAAACATTTATTTTAGTTCATTTTAGCGTAATGTCAAAAGTTTTTCAGTCATTTCTCACCGCAACGCTTGCTGTTTTGTTGATTTTACAAATTTTTAACAAAGCGTCCGCTCAGGATATAGCGGTCGAAGTAAAGATCGATGCCGAAGCTCCCGTGACGGCAACAGTTAAAGGGCGTTTTTTACCGTCCGGCTTGCACTACAAAAATCTGTCGTTTTTGCGCGAATATGCAGGGATCGAGGGCCTTGGCGAGCGAATTTCGGGATTGGAGCTGGGTAATGCTTCGGATAACAAGGTCCCTTTTAAAATGCTGATTCCCGGCGAATATCTGGCTGAGGATGATTTTGATAACTGGCAGTATAAGTCTGATCTAACCGAGCGAAAACGGCCTGCGAGTGCCGCACACGTGTCATGGGTGGATGGAAATCTGGGAATATTGATGCTCGATGACTTGCTGCCCCAAAACTCGGCGCCGGAAAAACCGCGAACCGCGAAACTGACTCTGAATTTACCACCGGACTGGAAAATATGGACGATTGAAAAAAATCTCGGGCAAAATGTCTTCCAGATCGCAGATATCGAAAAATCGGTTTTTGTTATCGGCAAGGATCTCCGGGAAGTTCAGGCGGGGCCAAATCTTGAGCTGGTTCTTGCGGGACAATGGCAATTTTCGGACACGGAAGCAGCGAATGTTGCGAACGAGATATTTTCTAATTATGTAAAGCTTTTCGGCTCGGCGCCCGTGCGGCAAGCACAGATCGCCATAATGAAATTTCCGCAAAAGGCGGTTCAGCCGGAAATGTGGGAAGCAGATACACGGGGACAAAGCGTCACTTTGATCTCCTCCGATATGCCCTTCAAGACGCAATCTTTGCAGCGGCTGCACGAGCAGCTTCGGCATGAGATCTTCCATCTTTGGCTGCCGAACGGTGTGAATCTGAGCGGAAATTACGATTGGTTTTACGAGGGATTTGCTCTGTATGCGGCACTTAAGGGCGGCGTCGCGGTCAACCGCATCAGGTTTGAAGATTTTCTGGACACACTTTCGCGTGCGTATAACATCGATAATATTTCCGGTTCCAAAACTTCTTTGATCGACGCGTCGAAATCGCGCTGGAACGGAGCAAATACGCAAATTTACGCTCGCGGAATGTTGGTCGCTTTCTTGTGCGACCTTTCGTTGCTTGAACGCTCAAAAGGCAAAACGGATGTTAGCGATGTGCTCCGGCGTATTTACGCTGAGCATGGATTCGAAAAACCGCGCGAGGATGGAAATACCGCCATCTTAAAAATTTTACTGAGCTATCCGGAACTCGTAGACATCGTTCAAAAGAATATTCAAGGCTCGAAAAAGATCGATTGGCAGGAGCATCTGTCAGCGGCCGGCATCGAGTCAAAAGAAGAAAATTACACGACATTCCTAAGCGTGACGGCCAAGCCAAACGGCCGCCAAAAGGAAATATTAAATAAACTGGGTTATAATAACTGGCGGAAATTGACCCAAAATTAACGATGAGATCAAAAGTTTTTTTACTTGTAGCCATATTTGGACTGGGGAGTTTTGCCGGCGGATGCGGCTGGTTGGACAGCGTTTCGACGATCGTTGGTATGTCAGACACGGCGACCGTGATCGCCAAAACCGCGCAGATCAGGACTTCGTACGCCGTTGTCGCCGCCGACCTGTTGGAGGTAAAACGGGGCGATCGTCTCGACATTTTGGATCAGACCGAATTTGAAAAAGTGGCATGGTATCGCGTCCGCGCGCACGACGACGCGAAAACCGAAGGCTGGATCGAAGCGCAAAACGTCATTACAAACGACGTTCTTGAGAAATCGAAAAAGCTTGCCGACCAGTACAAGGACCAGCCGCCGCAAGCCTCGGGTCAGCTTCGCGCGGCCTCGAATCTCAGGCTTGCACCGGATATGAGCCCGGAAAACATTTTGTTTAAACTCGCAAACGGGTCGACGTTCGAGATCATGGACTGGAAATTCGTGCCAAAACAGGATGTTTCGGACGTTGACGATGCGTCCAACGGCGAGCAAAAGCAGTCCAAAAAGTCGAAGAACGAGGACATCGAGGCCGCGAAAGAAGGCGATGATGGCGACAAACTCGACGATAAATACGATATGTGGTACGAGGTGAGGCTCGATCCTTCGGTTTCGCCCGCGCCGGCCGGTTGGGTTTTTGGCCGCCAGGTCGATCTCAAAGTGCCCGGCGAGATCTCATTTTTCCAGCAGAATAACAGAAAATTTGTGACATGGCAGCGGCTGGACACCGACTCGAGCGACAAGGTTGACACAAAC
>Ga0207674_10010194_pt1 | contig 10674 bp, 12 predicted proteins | sample KBSCornC72_FD_184303 | JGI IMG/M metagenome (GOLD analysis project Ga0207674, IMG submission 184303) | Corn rhizosphere microbial communities from Kellogg Biological Station, Michigan, USA - KBS Corn C7-2 (SPAdes) (version 2) | ecosystem: Host-associated > Plants > Roots > Rhizosphere > Soil ...
TCGGTCAGGATTTCCTGGTACCCGGTCATCGCGGTGTTGAACACGACTTCGCCGATGCTGCCCTCGGCGGCACTCGTCGCGCCTATCGCGCGGCCGCGGAATACGGTGCCGTCGGCAAGCGCCAGGATCGCGGGGACGGAGGCGGAAGTCACGGCGAAAGTTTCTCGAAACGGGTCCAGACGTGCGAAGCGGGAAAGGCATGCAGCCTTCCCCGCTCCGAAGGCTGGAAATTATACCTTAGCAGCGCGTTGCGTTCAATTCGGCCGCCACGCCAATAACGCAGCTCAATAGGCGACGCTGAATCCGCCGTCGACGAACAGCACGTGTCCGGTGACGTAATCCGCGGCGCCGGATGCGAGAAATACCGCCGCGCCGGCGATCTCGGGCGGCTCGCCCCAGCGCCCGGCCGGCGTGCGCGACGCAACCCAGGCCGAAAACTTTTCGTCGGCGATCAGCGGCGCGTTCATGTCGGTCTTGAAAAACCCCGGGGCGATGCCGTTGACCTGCACGTTGAACGGCGCGAGCTCGACCGCGAGGGCGCGGGTCAGCATCTGCAGGCCGCCTTTGCTGGTCGCGTACGGAACGATGTTCGGACGACCGATTTCGCTCGCCAGCGAGCAGATATTGATGATCTTCCCCCGACCTCGCGCCTTCATGCCGGTCATCACGCTGCGTGCGACATAAAACGGGCCGTCGAGATTGGCCGCCAGCAACCGGTGCCATTCGTCGGGTGTGAATTCGTCCAGCGGCGCGCGCTTGTTCGTCGCGGCATTGTTGACGACGATGTCCAGCACGCCGCAGTCGCGCTCGATCGCGGCGATGCCCGCGGCAACCGCGTCGGCGTCGGCCACATCGAACGGTGCGACCTCGATGCCATCTTTCGCGCCATCGCGCTCGAGCGAAGCAGCGGCCGCCTCGAGCTTGGCGCGGTTGCGGCCGTTGAGGACCACGCGGGCGCCGGCGGCGGCGAGCCCGCGCGCGATCGCCAGCCCGAGCCCGCCGCCGCCGCCGGTGACGAGCGCCAGCCGCCCGGTCAGGTCGAACGGATGGGTCGAAGGCATTCGCGCCGTCAATCGAGACCGAGAACGTCCCGCATGCCGTACAGCCCGGGCGCCTTCGCGGCCCGCCGCGCCGCGACAAAGCGTGCCGCGCGCAATGCACCGTGCGCGAACGTCGTGCGCGATGACGCCTTGTGGGCGAGCTCGATGCGCTCGCCGGGCCCGGCGAATATCACCGTGTGATCGCCGATGACATCGCCGCCGCGCAGGGCGGCGAACCCGATCGCACCGGGTCGTCGCTCGCCGGTCACGCCGTCCCGCGCGAATACGCCGTCGGTTTTCAAGTCCCGGCCCAGCGCCGCCGCCGCCGCTTCGCCCAGCTGCAGCGCCGTGCCCGACGGCGCATCGACCTTGTGCCGGTGGTGCATTTCCACGATCTCGACGTCGTAGTCGCCGCCCAGGCGCTGTGCGGCAAGCGCGACCAGCCTGAGCAGCACATTGACGCCCACGCTCATATTCGGCGCATAGACCAGCGGAATCGTTCGGGCGGCTTCGGCCAGCGCTTTTTTGTCGTCCTCGCTCAGTCCCGTCGTGCCGATCACTGCGCCGACACCGGCCTCGGCGCAGGCATGGACATGAGCCACGGTCGCCACCGGCCGGGTAAAGTCGATCAGGACGTCGGCGTCGCGCAGCGCCGCCGCCACGTCGGCGCCGACGACTACGCCGGCGCCTTGTCCGAGTGGACTGCCGGCATCGCGGCCCAGCAGCGGGCTGCCGGCGAGCTCCAGTGCGGCGGCAAGGGCGATGTCGTGCTGGGCGAGGATCGCCGCGACCAGCGTCTGGCCCATGCGTCCACCGGTGCCCGCGATCGCGACGCGGACCGGCCGTGCGGCTACTTCCACCAGCCGAGCTTCCGCAGCAGTGCCGACAGCCAGTTGTCCTCGCTGGTCTTGGGCGCGGTGGTCAGCGATTTGTCGAGTATGGCGTCGCCGCCGCCGGAGCGGGCGACCTGCGCCGGAGGCGGTGGCACCTCGTCGCCTTCCCAGCGCGCGACCTTGTCGTCGACGAAATAAACGGTGAAGCGCCGGTGCTCGAGCGTGCGCCCTTGCCGATTGAATTCGTAGACATAATCCCAGCGGTTGGCATGAAAGGCGTCGGCGACCAGCGGCGTGCCGAGCGCCAGACGCGCCTGTTGCCGCGTCTGCCCGACCTTCAGCCTGTCGACCTGGTCCTGCGTGATGTAATTGCCCTGGTTGATGTCGAGCTTGTAGACGCCGAGGCTCGGGATCCAGGTGCAGCCGGCCATCAGCAGCGCGAGGCCGGCGGCGAATAGGTTGGCGCGCATGCGGGAGGGGTCTTTCGCTGCCAAAAAACGATCGAAGACTATATCATAAGAGCACCCTCTGCCTCACGGGCCCAGCGTCTCCATGTCCACGCCGCACGACCTCAAGAACGCCGGCCTCAAGGCGACGCTGCCGCGTCTGAAGATCATCAATCTGTTCGAGCAGAGCCCGGTGCGTCACCTGACCGCCGAAGACGTGTACCGGAAACTGCTGGCCGAAGGCCTCGACGTCGGCCTCGCGACCGTGTATCGCGTCCTGACGCAGTTCGAGCAGGCCGGACTCTTGGTGCGACACCATTTCGAAAGCGGCAAGGCGGTGTTCGAACTGAACCAGGGCGGGCACCATGATCACCTGGTTTGCCTGCAATGCGGCCGCGTCGAGGAATTCTTCGACGCCGAGATCGAGAAGCGGCAGACCAAGATTGCCCGCGAGCGCGGATTCGAGATCAGCGAGCACGCGCTCTATCTGTACGCCGAATGCACGCGGCCGAAGTGCCCCTACCGCAAGACCGGAGGCAGCAACTAGGCTAGCTCTCCCGGCGATTGAAGTCGGCGATGCGGAAGCCGACCAGCCACAGGCTGCCCAGGTAGGCGACCGCGCCCGCGGCGATGATCATGCCCAGCCGCCCGACCTTCGCCCACAACCCCGCTGCCAGCCAGAAAGCATCGCCTCCCGCCGTCCACCACAGCACCGCGCCCAGCACGCACAGCGCGACGGCAACGCGCCAGAGGAAGCGGCCCCAGCCGGGCAGCGGCCGGTAGATGTCGCGCCGCCGCATCGCGCGATAGAGCAGCGCCGCGTTAAGACAGGCACCGAGCGAAATCGACAGCGTCAGCCCGGCATGCCCGATCTGGAACATCAGGATCACGGCCATCGTTTGCGACACCAGCAGCGTGGCGAACGCAATGCGGACCGGCGTCCGCATGTCGTGGCGCGCATAAAATCCGGGCGCCAGGATTTTGACCGCGATCAGTCCGAGCAGGCCGACGCTGTATCCGAGCAGTGCCGCACGCGTCTGCCATACGTCGGTCACGGTGAATCGGCCGTACTGATAAAGCGTCGAGATCAGAGGCACAGCCAACAGCGCCAGCGCCAGCGCCGCCGGCAAAGCGAGCAGGAAGGTCAGGCGCAGACCCCAGTCGAGCAGCTCGCGATACTGGGCGTCGTTCGCATCGTGATGATGTTTGGACAGACTCGGCAGCAGTATCGTCGCCAGCGCGACGCCGAGGAGCGCGCTGGGAAATTCCATCAGGCGATCGGCGTAGGTGATCCACGAAATCCGGCCGTCGCCCAGATAAGCAGCGAGCTGGGTATTGATCAAGGTCGAAATCTGCGACGCCGAAACACCGAGCACCGCCGGGCCCATCGCGCGCAGAATCCGGCGCACACCTTCGTCGCGCCAGTCGAGTCTGAACCTCGGCAACATGCCGAGCGTGGCCAGAGGGCGCAGCTGGAAGATCAGCTGCGCAACACCGCCGACAAACACGCCGATGGCCAGCGCGAGGATCGGCGGGTCGACATGCGGAGCGACAAAGACGGCGGCTGCGATGATCGCGAGGTTGAGCAGCACCGGCGTGAACGCGGGGATCGCGAACCGGCGATGCACATTCATCACGCCGCCGGCCAGCGATACCAGCGACACGAACAGCACATACGGGAACATGATCCGAATCAGCACCGTGGTGAGCTCGACCTTGCCCGGCGTCCGCACGAAGCTGCCGGCCAGCACGTAGACGAGCCAGGGCGCGGCGACGATGCCGAACACCGATACGGCGACCAGCGTCACCGCCAGCAACGATCCGACTTTTCCGATCAGGTCGCGGGTCGCGGCCTCGCCGCGCGAGCGTTTGTACTCGGCGAGGATCGGTACGAACGCCTGCGAGAATGCGCCTTCGGCGAACATGCGGCGCAGGATATTCGGCAAGCGGAACGCCGCTTCGAACGCATCCATCTGCAATCCGGCGCCGAAACCGACCGCCTTGATGCTCTCGCGCATCAGTCCGGTGATCCGCGACAGCAAAGTCAGCGCGCTGACGGCGGAGAGCGTCCTCAGCAGATTCATGTGAGCGCGGTCGACGCGGGGCCGGGAAGCGTCAGCAAGGGCGGCAATCTGCGGGCACGGTGCGCGAAAACGAAGTCATGATTGGCAAGAGTCGTTGCGGGAGGGATGGCCGGGCCCATGCCGGCTGGCCGCCTGCGAGCGCGTCGGCTCTCGGGTCCGGTGTCGATGGGTCTTGCCACGAAAGCGCGATTCGGCTTGCGCGAATCGCGAAAAATCGCTATTATGCCCGGTCTTTTTCGGCGGCTCCAGCAAGGTCTCGGGGACGCCGGCGATAACTGTCCACTGAGCTGTCTACTGAGTTCTACCGAGCTCGACAAAGCAACCAAGGATTTCGTCCCATGGCCAATACCGCCCAAGCCCGCAAGCGTGCCCGGCAAGCCGAGGCAACGCGGCAACGCAACGCGAGCCTCAAGTCGTCGCTGCGCACCGCGATCAAGAAAGTCAGGAAGGCGATCGGCGCCGGCGACAAGGCCGCGGCAACCAAGGAACTGCAAGCCCAGCAATCGGTGATCGATCGCATCGCCGACAAAAAGGTCGTGCACAAGAACACCGCGTCGCGCAGCAAGGCGCGGCTTGCCCAGGCGATCAAGGCGCTGCCCTAGCCGTCGCGCCGTCGCGAGATCGGGAGCGCCGAATCGGCGCTCTTTTTTTGTGCCGAAAGGTCGACCGGCCTTGTGCTAAAATCTTGTTTTAATGGCACTTCGACTCCGGCAACCCGATTTCGACGGGCGCCTGGCGTCGTCTAAAAGCCCGCATGGTTCCCAAGCACTTCCTGCAGCTCAAGGATTTCAGCCGCGACGAGCTCGACTACCTGTTCGCACGCACGCGGTGGATCAAGGATCGCTTCAAGCGCTACGAAATCTACCAGCCGCTCCGGGACAGGACGCTGGCGATGGTGTTCGAAAAGGCGTCGACCCGCACGCGCGTCTCGTTCGAGGCGGGCATGAACCAGCTGGGCGGCATCGCGATCAACCTGAATCGCGGCGATACGCAGCTCTCGCGCGGTGAGCCGATCGAGGACGTCGCCCGCGTCATTTCGCGCATGGTCGACGTCGTGATGATCCGCACGTTCGAGCAGCCGATCATCGAGCGCTTCGCCGCGCATTCTCGGGTGCCGGTGATCAACGGCCTGACCAACGAATATCATCCGTGCCAGATCCTGGCCGACCTCTACACGTTCATCGAGCATCGCGGCTCGATCCAGGGCAAGACCGTCGCCTGGATCGGCGATTCCAACAACGTCTGCAATACCTGGCTGCAGGCGGCGGCGGTGTTCGACTTCGACGTCCGCGTGTCGACGCCGCCGGGCTATGAAGTCGATCCCGCCGGACCCGATGCGCGCGGCAACCACTACCGGTCGTTCTCCGATCCGGTCGAGGCGTGCGTCGGCGCGCATCTGGTCACGACCGACGTCTGGACCAGCATGGGCTTCGAGGCGGAGAACGACAAGCGGCGCCAGGACTTCGCGCGATGGCAAGTCGACGCGGCGATGATGTCGCGCGCGCAGCCGGACGCGCTGTTCATGCACTGCCTGCCCGCGCATCGCGGCGAAGAAGTCGCGGCCGAGGTGCTCGACGGTCCGCAAAGCGTCGTCTGGGACGAGGCGGAGAATCGGCTGCACGCGCAAAAAGCGCTGCTGGAATACCTGGTCTGCGGGCGCGTCGACGCCCCGGGTCAGTCGTGATCGGCCACTACGGGTCGAGCGCCCATCGAGGAGCAACCATGATGTCGTTTTCGCGTTTGGTGTCCGCAGCAATCATCGCCGGCGCCACGCTTGTCGCGCCCGCCGCCGGTGCGCAAGCCTGGCCCGACAAGCCGATCAAGTTCATCGTTCCCGCACCGGCGGGAAGCTCGCTCGACGTCCTGGCGCGAATCATCGGCGACAAGCTGAAGGACAGGCTCGGCCAGCCTATCGTCGTCGAGGACCGACCCGGCGCCGGCGGCACGCTCGCGACCGATCTGGTCGCCAAGTCGCCTCCCGACGGCTACACGATGGTGATCTCGTTCAACGGCCCGCTGTCGTTCGGTCCGCATCTGTATTCGAAGCTGCCATACGATCCGCAAAAGGATCTCGCACCGGTGATCATCACGTCGAGCCAGCCGAATGTGCTGGCCGTCAACGCGGCGCTGCCGATCCACTCGGTAAAGGAACTGGTCGCGTACGCCAAGGCCAATCCGGGCAAGCTCAATTACGCGTCGGTCGGCAACGGCAGCTCGTCGCATCTGACGATGGAGCTTTTGAAGTCCGAAGCGGGCATCGACATCGTGCACGTGCCGTTCAACGGGTCGCCGCCCGCGGTCACGGCGACGATCCAGGGCGAGACGCAGATGATGTTCGCCGTCATGCAGCCGCTGCAGGCGCAGATCCAGGCCGGCAAGCTGCGCGCGCTGGCGGTAACGACGGCCAAGCGCTTCGCGCTGAGTCCCGAGATTCCGACGATCGCCGAAGCCGGCTACCCCGGCTTCGAGGCGCTGGCCTGGAACGGCGTCCTGGTCGCCGCGGCGACGCCGGCGGCGATCGTGCAGCGCCTGAACGCCGAGATCAACGCGATCCTCAAGGATCCCGACGTCAAAGCCAAGCTCAATGCACAGGGGTTCGAGCTTATCGGCGGAACACCGGAAGACTTCGCCCGGCTGATCAAGAGCGACTCCGACAAGTGGGCGCCGGTGATCGCCAAGACCGGCGCCCGGATCGACTAGCGCGGCGGGTCGACGCTCGGAGCCCGTTTCAAACCTGCGATTGCTTTCCAAGGCCGCGACCGATGCATGACGTCAAGAAAGTGGTGCTCGCCTATTCCGGCGGCCTCGACACCTCGGTCATCCTGAGATGGCTGCAGGATACCTACGGCTGCGAAGTCGTCACCTTTACCGCCGACATCGGGCAAGGCGAAGAGCTTGCGCCGGCGCGCGCCAAGGCGGCTGCCGCCGGCGTCAAGCAAATATTCATTGACGATCTGCGCGAAGAGTTCGTGCGCGACTTCGTCTTTCCGATGTTCCGCGCCAATGCGATCTACGAGGGCGAATATCTGCTCGGCACGTCGATCGCGCGTCCGCTGATCGCCAAGCGCCAGATCGAGATCGCGCGCGAGACGGGCGCCGACGCGGTATCGCATGGCGCCACCGGCAAGGGCAACGACCAGGTCCGCTTCGAGCTCGGCTATTACGCGCTGGAGCCCGACATCCGCGTCATCGCGCCTTGGCGCGAATGGGACCTGACGTCGCGCGAAAAACTGCTCGCTTATGCCGAACGCCACGGCATTCCGATCGAGATGAAGCACAAGGCCGGCGGCAGCCCTTACTCGATGGATGCCAACCTGCTGCATATCAGCTACGAAGGGCGCGCGCTCGAGGATCCGGCGCGCGAGGCCGAGGAAGACATGTGGCGCTGGACGGTGTCGCCGGAAAAAGCGCCCGACGCGCCGCAGTATCTCGAGCTCGACTATGAGCGCGGCGACATCGTGGCGATCGACGGGAAGAAGATGACGGCGGCGACAGTGCTCACCGAGCTCAATCGCACCGGCGGCCGGCACGGCATCGGCCGCCTCGACCTGGTCGAAAATCGATACGTCGGCATGAAGTCGCGCGGCTGCTACGAGACGCCTGGCGGCACGATCATGCTGCGCGCACATCGCGCGATCGAATCGATCTGCCTCGACCGCGAAGTCGCGCATCTGAAGGACGACCTGATGCCGCGCTATGCGAGCCTGATCTACAACGGCTACTGGTGGTCGCCCGAGCGGAAGATGCTGCAGACGATGATCGACGCCTCGCAGGCGACGGTGAACGGGAAGGTTCGCGTCAAGCTGTACAAGGGAAACGTCGACGTCGTCGGCGCGAGTCGAAGGGCGATTCGCTGTTCGACACGACGATCGCGACGTTCGAGGACGACCGCGGCGCCTACGATCAGAAGGATGCCGCGGGGTTCATCAAGCTCAACGCCTTGCGCCTGCGCATCGAGGCGAAGCTCGCACGCAGGAGATAAGCCATGCCGTCTTTCGACATCGTCTCGGAAGTCAATCAGGTCGAGGTCAGGAATGCTGTCGACCAGGCCAACAAGGAAATTTCGACACGCTTCGATTTCAAGGGTTCGGACGCCCGCGTCGAGCACAAGGACAAGGAGCTGATACTGTTCGCCGACGACGATTTCAAGCTGAAGCAGGTGACCGACGTGCTGCTCGGCAAGCTCACCAAGCGCCAAGTGGACGTGCGCTCGCTGAAGTTCGGCAACGTCGAAAAAATGAGCGGCGACAAGGTCAAGCAGGTGGTGACGATCCGCGTCGGCGTCGAGCAGGAACTGTCGAAAAAAATCGTCAAGATGCTGAAGGACAGCAAGCTCAAGGTCCAGGCCAGCATCCAGGGCGATGCCGTGCGGGTATCGGGCGCCAAGCGAGATGAGCTGCAAAGCGCTATCGCGGCGGTCAGGAAGTCGATCACCGATTTTCCGCTGCAGTTCGGCAATTTCCGCGACTAAAAACCGGGCAAGAATTGCTGCCGGACCGCGTCAGCTCGCATCCTGTCCTGCTGCGAACGTTCACGCCCGCCGATGCGCCGCACGTGCAGGCGCTTGCGGCCGACGCCGAAGTCGCCGAGCCGACCGCGTCGATCCCGCATCCGTATCCGCGCGGCGCGGCCGCGGCGTGGATCGCGAGCCATGAGGCCGACCGCGAGCGCGGCGCGCAATACCACTACGCGATCGCCACTGCCGATGGCGCCACGCTGGTCGGCGCCATTGCGCTGCGGCCGGTGGCCGACGCGCATGGAAACGTCGGATACTGGATCGGACGCCCGTACTGGGGCCACGGCTATGCCACCGCCGCAACGATGGCAATCACCGCGCTGGCCTTCGGCTATCTGGACTGCGAAGCGCTGTCCGCCTGGTACCTGGAGCGCAATCCCGCGTCGGGGCGCGTTCTGGCGAAATGCGGGTTCACGCCGCTCTCCACCGCCCGGCGCGAGCATCGCGGCCGGATCGAGGTGGTTTGCCTGCTCGGCATCACGCGCGATGCTTGGGAGTTGCGCATCGGCGGCGCGCCAGGCGCCGGTCTGCCGGAAGATGCGAGCGGAGACCGATCCTGACCGACGGGCGCGAAACCCGCGGCCGCATCGGCGCGAAGGCTAGGTGAGATCGGCGACCAGCGCGCGGCGGGTGGCGTCGGGAAGCGCAGCCAGTGTAAACGTGTAGGCGGGGTGGTCGACGCCGATCGAGACGCCGACGCCGTACTTGACTGCCGCGATCATCTCCGGCGTCAGCTCGAAGCGCACGAAATGCACCGACGAGGTCTTGGTGTCGTTCTCGCGCTCGAGATCTTCGTCGGCAATGGCGTAAACACGCGCCGCGCCCTCGACCTGCACCCAGACCCTGTCCTCGATGCCCTTGAGGTTCGCCAGCGCCACCTTGCGCTCGTCGACATCCTCGTACTCGATCAGCAGCGTCGCCTTCCAGTTGGCTCCGTCCGGCACCAGCGGGTTGTACGCGTCGAGCTCATCCTGAATGCCGGCGTCGTCGAATGTTTTTTCGATGCGCAGCATTTCCTGGATCTGATAGCGCACCGTCAACTCGTCTTCGAACAGCAAGGTCAGATGCTCGCCCAGGTGCACGGTACGGTCCTTCTTGTGGGCGATGACCTTCGCGCGGTACTCGTTCCGGGTCCGGGCGTACGCCTCCAGCGTAAGCAGGCTGTCGCGGGTGATGCGCGGCTTGCGCTGCGCTTCGGTCTTTTTCATCGCGTGTCCTCGATCGTCCCCGGCAAGCCGTAGGCGATCCGGATCAGCGTCAGCGGATGCAGCTTTTGCGCGCGCGCCGCCTGTTGCGCCTGCTCGATGCCCTGCAGGATCGCCCGGCCGGCGATCGGACAATCGGAGCTGATGTAATCGGGATCGCCCTCTCCCATCTGGCGGAACACCGGGCGCCCGATCTTCATCGAAGCCTGGTAGAACTCGGTCTTGACGCCCCAGGTTCCATCGTGCCCGCTGCAGCGTTCGACGGTGGTCACCGTCGTCTGCGGCACCCATTCGAGCACTTCGCGCGTCTTCTGGCCGACGTTCTGCACGCGCGAGTGGCAGGGGATGTGATAGCTGACCTTGCCCAGCCCGGTCTTGAACTCTTTTTTCAGCAGGCCATCCCGGTCGCGCAGCACCAGATACTCGAACGGATCGAACATCGCGTCGGAAACGGCTTGGACCTCCGCATCGCCGGTAAACAACAGCGGCAATTCGCTCTTGAACATCAATGTGCAAGACGGCACTGCAGTCAGGATCGCGTAGCCGTCGC
>Ga0207674_10010197_pt1 | contig 10671 bp, 11 predicted proteins | sample KBSCornC72_FD_184303 | JGI IMG/M metagenome (GOLD analysis project Ga0207674, IMG submission 184303) | Corn rhizosphere microbial communities from Kellogg Biological Station, Michigan, USA - KBS Corn C7-2 (SPAdes) (version 2) | ecosystem: Host-associated > Plants > Roots > Rhizosphere > Soil ...
TTGAAGTTGGCGCTCGGCGTGACGGTGAAGGTGCCGTCGTTGTTGTCGACGACCGTGCCATTGCTTGCGCTCAGGCCCGACACCGACAGCGTGTCGCCGTCGACATCGGTGAACCCGGCCAGCAGGTTCGCCGCACTGACGGTGTAAGACACGTCCTCCGTCCCCGCGCCCAGCGTCGCTTGCGAGCCGGTCAGGGTCGGTGCGTCGTTGGTGCCCGTGATTGTGATGTTGACCACTTGCGTGGCCACGCCGCCGTGCCCATCGTCCACCTTGACGGTGAAGCTGTCGGCAAGGTGTTCGCCCGCTGCCAGCGCGTCCACCGCAGCGGCATCGGCCACCGTGTAGTGCCAGGTGCCGTCGGCGTCTACGCTGGCCGTGCCGTGACCCGCGGCCACGCTCACGCTCAGCGCGTGCCCGTCGCTCGTGTCCGCGTCGCTGAAGGTCACCAGGCCGCTGGCGCTCATGCTCGCGGCCGGCAGATCGTCGCCTTCGCTGACCGAGCCGCTCTGCGCCGCGCTGGTGATCACCGGCACATCGTTGGTGCCGGTGACGGTGAACTTCATTGAAGCAGCCGTCGTGGCCGTGCCGTCGAACACACCAAAGTTGACGACGACGTCCGTGGTCTGGCCTGCGCCAAGATGCTGGTATGCCGCGTTGCTAGGGTTCAGCGTGAAGCTGTGCGTCGCGGCGTTGTAGCTCACGCCCGCTGGCAGCGAAGCTGGCACACCGGTCACCGACAGCGTTGCGAGGGTATCAACGTCCGAAGCGTTGGCCAGTGCGTTCAACGTAACGCTCGATCCATCTTCCAGGGCACCGCCCGTCACCGCGCCGCTGACCACCGGCGCATCGTTCACACCTGCAATTTGCACTGTCGCGGTGGCCCAGCTCAGTGTTCCGTTGCCGAGCCGAATCGCATAGGTAAACGTGTCCGTCAGGTATTGACCGGCGGACAGATGTTGGAGCTGACTTTGGAAGGCGCTGGACAGAGTGCATGCGTCGTAGCCGACCTTCCCATCCGTCGTGATCCAGATCTTGGCGCCCTGCGCGCTGGTGTCGGTGGTCAACGCCTCTGTCCTGACGATGTCCTGGGTCAAGAGGTCCGTTGGGCTGAGTACGCCGATGCTGTTCGTACCGTTGTCGAGGGAATAGAGCGTCTTCGCTGCGCCGCCCAGGTCGTTGGCCATCACCGCAAGGTAGGTGACCAAGAGCGAGTCTTCGGTCAGGCCGGTGAGTGCCGATGTGAATGTGTCGTCACCGGCCTGCGGCGTGTTGGTGAACGAGGTGCTGTTGCCCATTTGACGTATTCCTTGATGTGGTCCTAAGTAGCAATCCGCGCTCGAGCCTCGTGCTCTGTGTCACTTCATCGCTGACGTCAGTCGATGCGTGCAGCGCGATCGTATTGAGAGGCCTAAGCAGACCCGCTCCCGCGCATCGGGGGACGCCCCACGACCCAGGGAGAGGGTCATTCCTTGATGAGTGATAAGCGTCACGGCTTGCTCGATGGCTATGCCTCAACGCCCGAGGCGGGCGAGGCGCTCGCTCAGAAAATCGGCCACCTCCGGCGTCAGGTTCGCCGCGCCATCGGCCCGGCGATACGCCTCGACCGCATCCGCGGGCTTGTTCACACCCTCGAATGCCACGCCCACGCCGACCAGCCAGTTTGTGTTCGCAGGGTCCGAGCGCAGCGCGACGAGGTAATGCTCCACCGCTTCGTCGTAACGCTGCCCACGCAGCAAGAGCGTCGCCAGGAACGCATGGTATTGAGGGTCGTTGCGCGCACGGGCCCGACCCGCCTCCAGCAGCTGGATGGCGCCGCCGACGTCGCCAGCGTCCACCTTGATGCGCGCGAGCATCAAGGTGAAGTCGGACTGTTCGGGGAGCAGTCGCTGCCCTTCGGCCAGCAGTGCACCGGCCTTCTCGACCTGGCCCGTGTCCAGCTGCAGCTGGATCAGCATCTGTCGCGCCTTGACGTCGAGCGGGTCCGCGGCAAGCGCCCGTTGCAGCGGCACTTTGGCATCTTCCTGATGGCCTTGCCGATCGAGCATCACGGCCTCGCCGAGCAGGTTGGCGGACACCTGCCTGGCGCTGTACGTCTTGCCGTCCGCGGCCCTGGGGCTCGTTGCGACGGTCTTGGGCAGCGGCGCCGTTGGTTCGATCTCGTCCGGCGTGCTGGAGGAACTCGCCGCTGCCATGGGCGGCTGCGGTGCCAATGCGGGGACCGTGCGCGGCAGCGTCGGGACAGGCGCCTTCGCTGCCGACAAAACGGCGACTGCAATGTCCGGGACCGGCGACGCCGATGCGATCTGCGAGGGAGCCGGTGGCGGCTTGTTCGCGACGACGGGAACTGGCGGCGCCGGCACGATGACCCGACTCTCGACGCCATGGTTGCGCTGCTGCAGCCACCATGCTCCCGCCAGCGACGCCACCCCGAGGCCGACGATCGCGAGCAGGATGTTTCGTCCCAGATGCCAACGCGACCCGGGCTTGATCGAGCGGATCGCATCGCCCGCCATCGCCTCACCGCCGGACCGCCCGTTGCGCTGGTCCAGGTCCTGCAGCATGTTGTTGATGACGCTCATACGGTCCTCGCCAGTTGCGCAACAAGCAAGCCCAAGGCAAAGAGCGCCAGGCTGGCCAACACCACGTGCTGCACCCGGATGCGAAGCGACGCGGTGTCGTCGATGGCCGCATTCACTTCTCGCAGACCCACGGACCTCTTTCCCCGGCCGTAGGAGCACATCAGGGCCTTGTGGGCCACGATGTTGACGAGGCGCGGGAAGCCGCGGGTGCGCCACTTCAGCATCCAAAGAGCAGGCGCCGAGAACAGACGCGCACCGTCATAGCCCGCCACCGACATCCTGTGGTCCAGATAACGGGACAGCTCAGGCCCCATCAAAGGCCCGAGCCGGTAGTCGAAGGTGATGCGTTGCTTCAATTGCCGGATCGACGGGTGATCCAGCTTCTCGTCCAACTCGGGCTGACCAAAGATCACGACCTGCACCAGCTTGCGTTTTTCGGTCTCGAGGTTCGTGAGCAGTCTCAAGGCTTCCAGGGTCTCGATCGGCATGGCTTGCACTTCGTCCAGGCACACCAGCACGCGCTTGTTCTCGTGCGCAAGGTTCAGCAGCCGCTTGTTCAGCGCCTTGAGCAGCAGGTGCTGGCGCCGCACCTCCCCCGCCTTGCTCAGCCCCGCCGTATCGGCGCCCAGTTCTTCGGCCAGTTCCAGCAGCAGGCCTTGCGGGGTCAGATACGGGTTGGGGATGTAAGCCGTCTGGAACTCGCTTGCGACGCTCAGCAGCAGTTGCCGGCAAAGCAGCGTCTTGCCCGTGCCGACCTCGCCGGTGATCTTGATGAACCCTTCACCGGCGCGGGTGGCCACCAGCAACGTATTCAGCGCCTGCTGAGAGGTCTCGGACGAGAAGAAGAAACTGGTGTCCGGCGTGATTCCGAACGGGAATTCATTCAACCGAAAGTGCTGCAGGTACATGTGCTGGCTCACTCGGGTTTCGTGCCCTGGCCTCGTTCATTCATGCTCTGGATTCGTCGGCCTGTGGCAGCGATGTCGTCGGCCCAGTCCGAGTCCATCTTGATCACGGTGGGCTTGATCAGGATCACCAGCTCGCGCTTGCTGGACGACTGGTCGCCCTTGCGAAACAAGGCGCCGGCCACGGGCACGTTGCCGAGGCCCGGGATGGCAGAGCGGTTGTTGCCGCTGCTCTCGGTCATCAGCCCGCCGATCACCACCACCACGCCGTCGGCCGTCTTCACCACGCTGTCGGTCTCGTTGACGCTGTTGATTGCCAGCGGCACGGCGGCAGATCCCGCTTGCGTGGAAGACGCCTTTTCCTTCTCGGTGATCGAGTTCACCAGGGCGTGCACATGCAGCGTCACGCGATCGCGATCGTCGATCTGCGGTGTCACGTCCAGCGAGATGCCGGAGAAGAACGGCTGGTAGGTCAGGGTGGGCGGCACGGCGACGGCGGCCGACGAGGACAGGCTCGTCGAGCCGGGCGAGATGGCCGTGATGAAGGGCTCCTCGACGCCTACCTTGATCACCGCCTTCTGGTTGTTCAGCGTGGAGATGCGCGGGCTCGACAGCACATGCACGTCCCCCTGGGTCTCCAGGAAGCTGATGAGGGCCGCGAACTGCGAACCTTGCAGCGCCACCCCCAGCCCGGCCGAAAAGGCGCTCTTCGCGACGCCACCGACCAGCTGTCCGCCCAGCAGGTCCGCCAACGACGCGCCGTTCGGAACCTTGCCCGCGAATGCCGTGCCGGGCGCGCCGATCAAGCTCGGGTCGGCACCGACCGATCCCCGCATCAAGCCTTTGGGGAAAGCCGCCCAGTTGATGCCCTGTTGAGAGTCCTGGTTGAGCTGGACATCGATCACCTTCGCCTCGATGCTCACCTGGCGCTCCACATTGACCTGCATGGCGCGCAGCAGCCGTTCGATCGTGCGCAGCTCCTTGGGCATGCCGCGAACCAGAACCGTCCCGCTCATCTGGTTCACGTTCACGGCCCTGCCGTCGGTGCATCCATCGACACCCCGCAGGCGCTCGCCCAATTGCGAGTCCCCCACGAACGACACGTCGGCTCGGTTGGAAGAGCCTCCCGAACTCGACCCTCCCCCGCCTTGGCCACCGCGGCTGGTGCTCGCCTGAAGCCTGGGAATCTGGCAGCCCAAGATGGTCCGCATCGAGTCTTCGATCTCGCCCCACAGGTCCGACTTGGAAATCGTGCTCATCGCACTCGCCTGGTTCGAGCCGTAGCTTGCCGCGCCGCCGCCATTGCCGCCGGAGGACGATCCGCTGCTGCCGGAACCTGCGCCCGAAGAGCCGCTGCCGCCGCCGCTGCCACCGCCGCCGCCGCCGCCCGTCGCGGCGCCCGACACGACTTGCAGGTCACTGACGCCACGCCGCTGGCCCAGCGTGTAGTTGACCTGGTAGAAGCGAGTCTGCATCGCGGGCGGCTCCACGAAGATGCGCGTCCCCGATACCGTGTACTCGTAGCCGTAGGTCTCGCGCACCGCATCGAGCGCTTCGAACACGGTGACGTTCTTCAAGCGCACGGTCAGCAGTTCGCGGCGGCTCGCGCTGGCGACCGCCGCCTGGGATGCCGCATCGGGCGGCGCGCCCCCGGCCGCGAGCATGGGCGCGCTCACCTTCGGGCTGAGCAGGATGCTGTAGCGTGTGTCGGCCACGATGGCATGCAACACCTGGCCGACAGGCGCGTCGATCAAGACCAGATCGAACCGCGGCTCGGTCTGCCCCGCGGCGGCGCGCGGCAGCGTGTCTCGCAGCGGCGGCAGCAGCGACTGGCTCACCGCCGGTGGCAACGCGACCGGAGCCTGGGCCTTGGGCGCGGACGCCTGCTTCAAGGTCTCGTCGATGCGGTTCTGCGCCGAGACATCCCTGGTCGGGTACGTGGCACTGCAGGCGCTCAGCATTCCCGCGATGCCCGCCATGCCGAAAGCGATGAACGACTTCATTGACGTGCTCCGAGCGAATCGCGCGTTGCCTTGGCGGGGCGCTCGCGCTTGACCGCCGGCGGAATGACCGTCAGCCGTTCCGTCACGCCACCTTCTCCCGTCAGCAGCACCCCGTTCTGGTCGATCCGGGTGACCCGCATGCCGTTGACCGTGTCACCCACGTGCACGATCTGCCCGTCGATCGATGCCACCGAGCGCGAGGCGCTGGCCACCACGACGCGCAGTCCCGCGGGGGCCGCCTCGGTGCGCTCGCCGTTGCCTTGCGTCGGCGCATCGGTCCACCCTTGCGGCCGAAAGGCCGAGGCCAGGCCAGCCACCGAGTCGGCCGCCAGGCAGGCGTTGCCGACGCTGGCGAGCGACAGCGCCGCGAGCCCTGCCCGCAACCCGGTGACCGCATGGCGACTCGCGCCGCGCTGCGCGCGCCGGTCATCGATAGCCTTGACTTGTTGCATGACGAGCCTTTGCGTGTTCAGTTGAATGGCGTCTGTGCGCGGTTGCTCAGGGTGTGCAAGGTCAGCTGGACGCTGGCCTGCGGATAGGCGACCACACTGATCTGCAGACGCTCCCAGCGCAGGTCGCCCGGCACACGTTGCAAGGTCTGCAGGTACCCCAGCAAGGTGCCGAAGTTGCCCTTGACGGTCAGTTCCGCGCGATGCCGGTAGATCGCTTCACCGACCGCACCCGCGCCGGCCGCAGGTGCTGGCACCCTGGCCTCGGCGCCCGCAGCGGCTGCGCCGGCGCGCGCCGACGGGGCAGTTGCCGGCTTGGCCATCGACGGCGCGAAGACCAGCTCGACGGGCATCGTCTTGAGCTGGGTCAGCGTCAGTCCAGGTGTGCCGGACACGGTCGCGCGCACGACGGTGCCCCAATCGACAGTCTGGTCGACGCTGGCCGTGATCGTGCGGGCGGCGTCGATCTGGCCCTGCAGCGCATTGCGCTGACTGAGCAGTTGATCGGCACCCGGAAGGGGAGCGACCACGGGCTGTGCGGCCAGCACAGCGCTGAGGGCCTTCAGCTCGTCCTGCTGTCGATCGGCTTGCGTACGGGCCTCGGCGGCCTCCTTGCCCACCGGGCCGAACACCAGCAGTTCGCCGACGACCACCAGCATCAGCGGCGCGCCCAGCAGAACCATGGCCCGTTCGCGCAGCGACAAGGCCTCGAGCCTGTTGAGCATCTGGAGCAGTTTCATTTGCATCCTCGGCGCTCAGTACAAGCGGAACGACACCATGCCGTTGCTCGCCCCCGGCGCTGCGACGCCCGTCGCCGGTTGCAACTCGAGGCTGTCCAGGTGCAGCGTCAGCGACTGAAGCGACTCGTTGGCCCGGCGCGCATAGCGCAGCACCGACGCGCCATTGCTGGCCTGGCCCTGCAACTCCAGACGCTTGCCGCTGGCGCTGAGGGTCAAGGCAGTCAGCCACAGGCCGGGCTCGTTCAATCCCGTCATCGCCGCCAACGGACGCGCGAACTCGTCCGTTCGCCCACCCTCGGCGTTGCGTACCGCGTCGATCAAGGCCTGGGCCACCTGGGCCTGGGGCTGCAGAGCGTCGACTTCCTTGCGCAGCGCCACGGCGGTGGCGCTCTTGACCTGCTCGCCGTTCTGGATGGCAAGACGCGCCTGAACCTGCTTCAACTGCTGCGCCATGTCGTCGCGCCTGTGCATGGCCTCCTGCGCTTGCGAGCGCAAGCGGCTGCCGTAAACCACCGTGCCGACCACGCTGAGCGCCAGCAATGCCGCGAGCGCCCACGCCGCGGTGTGCCTCGGCGCCGTGCGTTGCAGCAGGTTGATGTGGGTGACCGGCGGTCTCACGCAGCCACCTTTGCGCTGCGCAGGGCCGCACCCAGGGGGACCAGGCAGCGTGCCTGAAGCGCACTCGACTGTGCCAGCGCCGGCACCTTGCCGAGATCGAACACCTGGTTCAGGTCCAGCGGCTCCACCGTCAACGGCAGATGCTCCGTCAGGAATTCGAGCAGGCCCAGTGCTTCGGGCGCCGGCGCCACCACGACCCGCGTGACCGGCATGAACGGGTAGCTGCGGCCGATCACATCGATCGAGCGCATCAGTTGGAGTGCGATGCGCTCGTGCAGGCGAATTCGTGTCGCAGCGTCCGCCGCTCGGACCTCGGCCAGCGGTTGCTCGATGTAGCGGTCGAGATAGAGCGAGCCCTGGTGAGTGAACACCATCCCGACGCCCTCGGCGTCGGCACTGACCAGCGCGAGGCCTTCGCCGGGCCGTTCGAGCGCGCCGGCAATGTTGCGCAGCGCGGTCTCCCGGATGTCCACGACCTTGGGTCTCACGCCGGCCTGGCGCCAGGCCGCGAGCCGCGCCGCCAACCACGCCTTGGTCGTCGTCACCGCGTAGAGCTGCCTGGGCCGAGACGGCAACTGGTCCTCGGTGGGAATGCGCATCCAAGCGAGGTTGACCTCTTCGAGAGAACTGTCCCCTTCAGTGCTGAGCGACCAGCGCAGGCTCGAATGCATCTCTCGCTGCGGCACGGCCGGCTCGGACATCACACGAAGCCGATACTGCGTGCGCCCCAGCGTCATGAGGATCGGCAGGCTGCGATCCACATGGGCCATCAAATCGCGCAAGGCTGCAGCATCGAGGTCCGCGCTCTCGGCGGCCTGCTCGACGACGCTGAGCACGAGGGGCCGCTCGCTGGTGCGTACGGCCGTCTTCAGGCTCACGGCACACAGGGATGAGCCATCGCAGCAGTCGATGACTGTCCATCCCTTGCGGTTGATCCCGAACTCCATGCGGCTGGACTCTACTGAGCGCCGAGGCCATGCCCACCCCCCGAAGTCGATGCCGAGGGTCCTATGTGCAGGTGTTTCCTCCTAGTACAAAAAGCTCCCCACGGATGCTGGATGCAGGTGATTGCGGTCGTAGGTAGCCTTTGTTTGCCGAGACACTTTTAGTCGAGGTGGCTCGTCCCTAGTAACGGGTGAGCGAAGCAAACGTGAGTCCAACCTGAATCCAAAATTTTCACCACTAGGAGTTTTGAGCATGAACATGAAATTCGAGAAACTGGCCCAGAAGGGCTTTACGCTGATCGAACTGATCATCACGATCGTGATCATCGGCATTCTGGCTGCGGTGGCCATTCCAAAATTCCAGAGCCTGAGCGCCGACGCTGAAAGAGGTGTCGCGGCCGGTGTTGCGGCGGCCTTGGCCTCGTCCACTTCGGTCAACTACGCGAAGTCAAAGCTTCCAGGCGCCATCGCTTCGCCGAACCCGGGCTTTACGTACTACACGCTAACCGATTGCACGACTCTTGCCGCGGCAGCCGGGGCGCTCGCTGATATCCCGACCGGATATACCGTCGCTGGTACGGCGACACTGACGGCCGACGGAAGTTCAGTCGCCGGCTGCACGGTCACCCGGGGGACCGTTTCCGTAGGCTTCAACGCTTACGGCGCTTGATGAAGTGAGCAGTCGAAGCTTGGCGCCTCTGGGCGTCAAGCCAAACGGACCATGTGCACAACCAGCGCAACCAAGCATGCCGTTGCCGGCTTCACGCTGCTGGAGCTGCTCTTCACCATCGTGATCCTGGGCCTGTTGGCAAAGTTTGCGATGATGAAACTGGTGACCCCCGCGACCATGACATTGCCCGTCCAGGCGCAAGCGCTCGCCGATTTGGTCCGTCGGGCGCAGAGCCTGGCGGTCGTGCGCGGGCAGCGCATGGGGGTAAGCGTGGCCACCAGCGGCGTCAACGGGCGCGTGGCCGTCGCCTGTGCCGCGAGCGCACCGTGCAACACCGACACCAGCCTCACTGTCAGCCAAGGGGTCGTGCTGAGCAGTGCCAGCACCATCTACTTCAACAGCCTGGGCCAACCTGTGAACGGTGCCGGCGCCGCGCTCCAGTCGGATGCCAGCTTCACCCTGAGCTATCAGACCGGCGAGAACAACGCCACCTATACCGTGACGGTGGCTGCGCTCACCGGTCGGGTGTCGGTCAGCCCCTGATCATGTGGACCTCGCCGTATCACCGGCTCACTTGCTGTCCACAGCCGCGACTCCAACACGGCTTCACCCTGTTCGAGACGATCCTCGTCATCGGGATCTTGACGCTGGTGTCAGTCGGCATCATGGCGATGCAGCCCCAGGTCTTCAAGACGCAGACCAACGGTCGCGACCAATTCGTCGGCTCCGAACTGATGCGCGCCTGTGCCGAGCGGCTGCTGGCCGTGCGGCGCGCCACCGGTTTTGGGAGCGTCACCAGCAGCATCTGCAACGGCATGGGTGGCGTGGGCGGATTCGCAAGCAACCCCACTGTCACGCTGGCCGACGCCAATGGCAACGCCATCACGACGTGCAGCAGCGCCACCTGCACGGCCACGATCATCATTGCCAAGTCCGCGGCCCCGGCGGCCACGTTGACGCCGATCACGCTGCAGCTCGGCGCCTATTGAGCAAGCCTGCCCCATGGACATGCCCGGTGCCCGCGCTTCGGTACGCCCCTTCCTGTGCGGGGCGGGCCGCGCAGCGCAACGCGCCCGGCGTCGGCAGCAAGGCTTCACCCTGGTCGAGGTGATCATCGCGGCCGGCCTGATCGGCTTTCTCGCAGTAACGGCGACGTTCTTCTGGGTCGACAGCTTCGGCCTCGTGCGCACCGTCAACACCGACAGCGCGGCCATCGCCGACGGCCGTGCGCTGCTGGAGCGCCTGGCGCGCGAGATTCGCGAGGTGAAGTACAACCCGGCCAGCGGTGCGTATTGCGTCAGCACCATGGCGGCCTCGCAGATGGTCTTCAACAAGACCAGCGGCGACTTGGTTGCCGCATGCAGCGGCGCTTCCCCGACGGGTGCGAACAACGACATCGCGGTCACCATCCAGGTCAACTCGACGAACCTGAACCTCGGCTATGCCGGCACGCTGGCCGCGCCGGCGGCCACAAGGGCGCTGACGAGCTACGTCAGCAGCTTCGCGATGCGCTATCTCGACGCGAACTACGCGGTGACGGCCAGTGCCGGCACGCTGCGCTTCGTCGAATTGAGCCTGACGCTGCAGCCGCCCGGCGTGCAGGCCACGCAGACCCGCACGGTCGTGGCCTTGCGCAACGAGTAGCCGGTAGGCCTGCCATGACGCATCGAATCACCACCTGCGCTGTCTGTGGCACGCGGCCGAAGCGTCAGCGCGGCATGGTGACGATCGTGGTCATGCTGTTCCTCATCGCCACCGTGGTG
>Ga0207674_10010198_pt1 | contig 10671 bp, 11 predicted proteins | sample KBSCornC72_FD_184303 | JGI IMG/M metagenome (GOLD analysis project Ga0207674, IMG submission 184303) | Corn rhizosphere microbial communities from Kellogg Biological Station, Michigan, USA - KBS Corn C7-2 (SPAdes) (version 2) | ecosystem: Host-associated > Plants > Roots > Rhizosphere > Soil ...
TTCTGGTGCGGTCCAAGGTAAGGCTTCACGGGAAGAATATGCACACCCTCACTGCTTAAGTTCTGTTACAGCCTCTAGGAAAGATTGATTTTACCATCTTGACGACGGTCTCTTCGGAGCCCGCTCTCCCTCACCGCTGCCCTCATTTCATCAGCGGATTCGGGGAGCGGTCCGAAGGGCCAAAGTCTTCCCCACAACTTCTGTTTGCGCCTGCGCGCAACTCAGGACACTGGGCACTCTGGGACTGAAGATGACGAAGAGAATTGCAGGTACAACCATTGACTGCTCCAGCAACAAATCTCGCCGCCAAAATGCCGCTCCATTGGGTCCTCAATCAGTCTACCGGACGGAAATGGGTTGGAGAGTTCGCCCTCCTGCGACCGCAGGAACGCGAACTGAAGTGACCTGAAATGCGTGAAAGCACCTTCCTTAGACGCATGACCGGGCAACATGACATCCTCAGAGTCAGATTGGTTGAGGAGAAAATGGTGGAAACCTCAGACACTGTTTTCGATTTCGAAGCCGAGACGCTTGCCCCAATGGCAAATGGACAGCCAAAGAAGCTGTCCGACTATCGCGGCAGTGTGCTGCTCATCGTCAATACTGCGAGTCAGTGCGGATTCACGCCGCAGTATGCCGGCCTGGAAAAGCTCTACCGTACCTATAAGGAGCGCGGGCTGGTAGTGCTGGGCTTTCCGTGCAACCAGTTCGGGGCGCAGGAGCCGGGGAGCGCCGGCGAGATCGAGGCATTTTGCGAGAAAAACTACGGAGTGACCTTTCCCATGTTCGCCAGAATTGACGTAAACGGGGAGCAGGCACATCCGCTGTATCGCCATCTAAAGAAGGCCAAGCCGGGACTGCTGGGCCCGATTGGCGGAGGGTCGATCAAGTGGAACTTCACTAAGTTCCTGGTGGATCGCGAGGGGCACGTCGTCTCAAGGCACGCTCCGAGTACCAAACCGGAGAGCCTGGCCGGGGAAATTGAAAAGCTGCTGGGCGCATTGAATTCGGAGGAGCGTTGATCGATGCGCAAGAACCTGCCGATGATCCTGGTCCGTGTGATTGTAGGCATCGTCTTTCTGACCGAAGGGATCCTGAAATTTGTGCGGCCCGGTGAACTGGGCGTGGGCCGGTTCGCGCATCTTGGACTGCCCTGGCCGCACCTCCTGGCCCCATTTGTTGGAGCGATAGAGATTGCAGCGGGCGGAGCGCTCATTCTGAATTTCTTTGCAGGCGATGCGGCGCTGCTGCTGCTCGTCGTGATTCTCACCGCGATTGTAACGACGAAGATTCCGATCCTGCTGGGACATCATCTTGGCCCATTCGCGCCGCCGAAGCTCGACCACTACGGAGTGCTGAGCTTCATCCATGAGGCGCGGACTGACCTTGCCATGCTCTTCGGTCTGGTAGCGATCCTGCTCGACAGCGGAATGCGCGTCAGATTGAGAGGGAAGTAGAGGCGGGCCGCGCGAAAAACTGGTCGCCTGAATGCCAGCTCGTCAGCACGGGAATTGAACCGGCCTTGGGAACCCACCTTTCCACGTCAGCATCTAAGCGGGCGTAACGCCCGCAGATCAACCTGCGAGAGAAAGGCAGATTTCACCATGTTGACCAATCTCATGAGGACGGAGCGTCCGGTGGCTGTTGCTTTGACAATGGCACCCCTGACGGTTGCGCTGTTTCTTGCCGGGTGCAAGGGCTTCTGGGATCCGCCGACTGGCACGAGCACCAGCACTGGTACGACTGCAACTACGACTACGCTAGCCTCATCGAGTTCCTCGGTCGCAGCCGGGGCCAGCGTCACCTTGACGGCTACGGTTGCGCCCACTGCGGCAACCGGCACAGTCACCTTCTACTCCCGCACTGCCACCCTGGGCACGGGTACCCTCAGTTCGGGTACGGCGACTTTTACCGCGACGTTTTCTGCGGCGGGAACGGAATCCCTGACGGCCACTTACGGGGGCGACAGTACATACGCGGCGAGCACGTCAAGCGCCGTCGGCGTCACGGTCACTTCTGCGGCTGCGGCTGTGCTGACCAGGGCCGTAAGCGGAGCGGACGCGACTCACGAGATCAATCTGGTGCTTGCACCAGAGGCTATGTGGACGTCTCCTGGCACCGTTCATCTCCACAATCTGGCGCGGCTGGTTGCCGAAGGATCGATGGCAAGCAATCTGGGGAGCGATCACTGCGTGCTTTATTCAGGCACTGTGTTTCTAGCCGACGGTACGAAATCCCAGAGCGGAATATACGATCTTCAAGGCGGAGGATACCTCGCGCCGGAGGAGAAGGCATCGCAGCTCGGCTGTCAGTGAACGAAGTGCCGGGCGCAATTTACTTCTGAAATTTTGCCGGATTCAGCCGTCGAATCCTACTGTGACGGCCGCGATGTCGGCCGTAGCCGTAGCTTCGTCTGTTGTGCTGATTGCGATTGTTTTGTTCTCGCGGTTGATCTGGATCGTTTGTGTGTAGCCGAACCCAGTAGGGACGAGGAATGATGAGAGTACCGCCAACTTCAGAAAGCGCATCGAGAAGCTCTCCTGAACAGCAGCGAAAGCGTAACACAAGCTTCTCGATGAGACTTCGACATTAACCAGACGTGAGCTACTCGATCCCGAAGACAGCGTAAACCGTAGCTTCGCGGCTGACCTGGTGCGGTTCGATGGCGAGGGGCTGCGCGTCTGCTTGAGCGGCCTTCATCGCCATCATCTGCATCGGCCTCGGGAAGGAAGGCACTGACATCTGATTGCTGACATAGATGAGAGTGCCGAGACGGACACCCATTCCTTTGGCCAGCACTTCGGCATTTGCACGAGCGCGAGCAGCGGCTTTGTCGAGTGCCTGGGCTTCAAGGGCTTTTTCGTCTTTCACGGTCCACTCGATCTGCCCGCTCGAAGTGGCTCCGGCATTGATGGCCACATCGAGAAGCTCGGCTGCGCGCTCAGGCGCGACTTTGACCGTCCAATCCTGGTGAAGCGTGTATTTGCGCAGCTTGGTCGTCCAGTCGCGATCGAGGTACTGTGACTCGCTGCGGATGGCGTTCTCGGCCACGCCTGCCTGCTTCAGTGCGGAGATGATTGCATTGGAGGCGCGTGTCCCGTCGGAGTAAGCGGATTTCGCGTCCTGCGGCTGGGTCACGAAGCCGATATGCAGGACTGCTTGATCGGGCTCGACCGAGACGCTGTCGGTTGCAGAGACAGTGAGCGTGCGGTTGCTGCTATCGACCTTGAGCGCGGGCTGCGTCGGCTGCTGCGCGCTTGAGGCAATGGTTGCGAGGACCAACGCTGAAATGAGAATCGGAAGCGACAGTTTCATGACTTGCTCCTGGGCTCGAACGGCTGAACCGCGCGAGTGGTTTCGCGCTCTGGTTGAGGAACGGACGAGCATTACTTTCTTGCGTGCTTTTCTCCAAATTTCCTCAGCCTGGCGAGTGTTGCGGCCGCGTGGCCCGAGTCAATGGCCTCGGCGCCCATCTCCACGCCTTCTTTGAGATTCTCGGCGATTCCCGCTGCAACGAGTGTGGCAGCGGCATTAAGCAGAACGATGTCGCGACGCGCACCCCTGATGCCGGTGATCACGTCGTAAAGCAGGGTTTTATTCATTTCAATATCGCCCCCAGTGAAGTCCTCGAGCTTGGCGCGCGGCAGACCGGCCATCTCGGGAGTAATGCGAGCGGCCTTCAGATGAGGCTCAGCTTCGCCCTCGACTTCGATGATGCGGGCAACTACAGATTCGCCGGTCGTGGTCAGCTCATCGATACCGTCGGTGCCATGCACAACAAAAGCTCGTCTCGAACCCAACGACTGCAGCGCCCGGCCAACCAGCAGAACGCGGCTGGGTGCGAGGACTCCGACGACCTGGATGCGCGCGTGCGCAGGGTTTGTGAGCGGTCCGCAGAGATTGAAAATAGTGCGGAATCCCAGCGCCCGGCGCAGCGGATTCATCGCCTTCATGGCCGGGTGATAGAGCGGAGCGAAGAGGAAGACGAAGCCGGTTTCCCGCAGACATTCGACAGCGAGTTCGGGCGAGAGGTCGATAGGCACTCCGAGAGCTTCCAGCACATCGGCAGCTCCGCAGCGCGAGGTGACGGCGCGGTTACCATGCTTGGCGACCTTGGCGCCGGCTGCGGCCGCAACCAGCGCTGCCCCACAAGAGATGTTAAAGGTGAGTGGACCGCCACCCCCGGTTCCCACACAATCGACCAACTCCGCGCGCTCTTCGTCCGTGAGCGGGACCGGAACGCATTGTTCGCGCATCACGTCGACGAAGCCGGCGAGTTCGGGCGCCTGTTCGCCACGAGTTGCAAAGACGGTGAGCAGCGCGGCGGTTTCCACGTCCGACACCTGGCCGGAGAGGATCTGGCGAAGGACATCGCGCGACTCCTCGCGCGTGAGCTGTGCGCCGTCTTCCGCGAGCGGCTTCAACAGGGTCTTCAGGGAATCCATATCTTTGATTATGGTAACCGTGTGAGGTTGGAGTTGCTTGAAGCGCTTTGGCCAGCACGCTTAGGTTAGTCAGGTGCGCAATTTTGCCGTTCCAAGGAGCAAAGAATGGATCGTGAGCTGAAATTTCGAATCGTGTTGGAGAAACCGCCTGCCGGCATCGACTTCGCTCTGCAGAAGGGGAAAGGGAGCAAGTCCGAGATCGTGCAAAAACAGCGATCGGGGAATCGCGACCTGCACTTCGAGTTCACTGCGCGAGCGATCTCCGTAGCCAAAGGCGGAGCGCCAAATCTGCTTGGTGAGTTTGTCCAGGGACCACCCCAGGCCCGCTTCGTCTACATCGGCATTGGAACATTCGCAGGGCAGACCGGCACGGAATGGAGCCGGCGCCTGAAGGTCCCGCTCAGCGGCATCAATGCGGAAATGATTGAGCTGGCGGCTGGCGATTCTAGTCCTGTTTTCGAAACTCACGTTCCGGGCACCGCTAAGGACGGCAGCCCAAGCTGCGCCACGGTGAAGCCCTTCGCCGGATGGAAGCTGGTGACGTCATAACGTGCCGCGCCGACCGATGAGGCGCAATCCCAGATAGCGCACCGCTTGTGGGTCATGGCGTTTGCGACCCCATCGTGCAGCAAGATAGTATTTTGTTACCGCTGGCACGATCGTGCTGACGTAGTTTGTCGCTGTCCTGTACCGATTCCCTGAAACATCAGCAGACCAGGCGGTTCCAACCAACATGAAAATTCACGAATATCAGGCAAAAGAGATCCTGGCGAAGTATGGCGTGGCCGTGCCCAAAGGCGAGATGGCTAACACTCCAGAAGAGGCAGCCGCTGAGGCGCGCAAACTCTTCGCCGAGGGCGCGAGCGGCGTAGTGGTCAAGGCGCAGATTCACGCTGGCGGACGCGGTAAGGGCGGCGGTGTGAAGGTAGCCCGCAACCGCGAGGACGCTGAAGAGCATGTCAAGAACATCCTCGGCATGCAGCTTGTCACGCATCAGACCGGCCCGCAGGGGCAGAAGGTGCAGCGCTTGCTGATCGAAGAGACCGCCGCGATCGATCGCGAACTGTATCTGGGCATCGTCCTCGATCGCGCAACAGGCAAGCTGGTCTTTATGGCATCGCAGGCCGGTGGCATGGAGATCGAGGAAGTCGCCGCCAAGACACCTGAGGCTATCTATAAAGAGGCGATTGATCCTGCTGTTGGATTTGGCGCGTGGCAGGCACGCAAACTGGCATTCGCGCTCGGCCTGAAGCCGATGCAGATCAACCAGGCAGTCGCATTTCTGCAGAGTCTCTACAAGGCATTCATCGATACGGATGCATCGCTGGTTGAAATCAATCCATTCATCACCACCAAGGATGACAAGCTCTTTGCTCTCGATGCGAAGATCACCTTCGACGACAACGCGCTCTTCCGTCACCCCGATATCAAGGCCCTGCGCGACGTGGCCGAAGAGGATCCGCTCGAAGTCGAAGCCAGCAAGTATGCGCTGAACTACATCAAGCTCGACGGCACCATTGCCTGCATGGTCAACGGTGCTGGTTTGGCCATGGCGACGATGGATATCATCCAGTACGCCGGCGGCTCGCCTGCGAACTTCCTCGACGTAGGCGGCGGCGCCACACAGGAGCAGATCGAGCACGCATTCGAGATTCTGCTGTCTGACGCAAATGTGAAGGCGATCTTCATCAACATCTTCGGTGGCATTCTGCGGGTGGATCGTCTTGCTACCGGTGTGGTCGCCGCGGCGAAGAAGTTGAACGTAAAGGTGCCGATCGTGTTGCGGCTGGAAGGCACAAACGTAGAAGAGGGCCGCAAGATCCTGAAGGATTCGGGCCTGAACTTCCTGGTGGGCGCAACGATGAAGGAGGCTGCTGAGTTGGTGGTGGCTGCCGCGAAAGGGGTTAAGTAATGGCTGTTCTGGTCAACAATGACACGCGGCTCATCGTGCAGGGCATCACGGGCAAGGAAGGCACATTCCACGCGCTCGGCTGCGCCGAGTACGGCACCAAGGTTGTGGGTGGTGTAACTCCGGGCAAGGGCGGAACGACACACGAAGGCTGGCCGGTGTTCAACACGGTTTCCGATGCCGTGAAGGAAACGGGCGCAAACGCGACGATGATCTTTGTTCCGCCGCCGTTCGCTGCGGATGCGATCCTCGAAGCGGAAGACGCCGGCATTCCGCTGATCGTATGCATCACCGAGGGCATTCCCACAATCGACATGGTGAAGGTGTGGGCGAAGCTGAAGGGTTCCAAGTCGCGGCTGATCGGACCGAACTGCCCAGGCGTCATCTCGCCGGGCAAGGCAAAAATCGGCATCATGCCCGGTCGCATTCATAAAGAGGGCAGTGTGGGCATTGTGTCGCGCTCGGGCACGCTGACCTACGAGGCGGTGCATCAGCTCACCCAGCGCGGCATTGGGCAATCGACCGCAATCGGCATCGGCGGTGACCCGATCATCGGTACCACGCATATCGATGCATTGAGGCTTCTCAATGCTGATCCGGAGACTGAGGCCATCATCATGATTGGCGAGATCGGCGGGACCAACGAAGAGGCTGCGGCGGAATTCGTCAAGCAGAACGTGAAAAAGCCAGTAGTTGGATTCATTGCGGGGCAAACGGCTCCTCCGGGACGGCGTATGGGCCATGCCGGCGCAATCATCTCTGGCGGCCAGGGAACCGCTGCCGACAAGATGAAGGCGATGCACGAGGCGGGCATTCACGTCGTGGTGTCGCCAGCCGAGATTGGCGAGACGCTAGCGAAGGTGATTGGCAAAGCCTAGCTCTCAGCCCTCAGCTCTTAGCTTCAAGCAAAAGCCCACCGCGAGGTGGGCTTGCTCGTTCAACGGGGCGCGCAAGAACAAGTGTTTATGAGGAGAATCTCCGATGAATCAAATGAGCAAAGCATTACCGCGCGCGGAGGAGTTTGCGGCACGCCTTGGGATTCGTGTGCCGATCCTGCTGGCGCCGATGGCTGGGGCTTGCCCTACCTCGCTCTCTGCTGCAGTTGCGAACGCCGGAGGCATGGGTGCGTGCGGTGCGCTTTTGATGAAGCCCGACGAGATCTCCGCATGGTGCGCCGACATTCGTGCGCAAAGCCGTGGCGAGTTCCAGATCAATCTCTGGATACCCAGCCCAGAGCCAAGGCGCGACGCGGATTTGGAACGTCGTCAGCGCGAGTACCTCGCACAATGGGGACCGGAAGTTCCGGAGAGCGCGGCTGAAGGTGTGCTGCCGGATTTCGACGCGCAGTGCCGGGCGATGCTGGCGGCGGGCCCCAAGGCAATCTCGTCGATTATGGGTCTGTACGCGCCGGAGTTTGTGCGAGAGATGACGTCGCTGGGGATTTTCTGGTTCGCAACGGCCACAACAGTGGCGGAAGCGAAAGCTGCTGAAGCCGCAGGAGCCGACGCCATCATCGCGCAGGGTGCTGAGGCCGGCGGACATCGCGGCGCCTTCGATGCTGGCGAAGCAGAGCGCCGCATGGTTGGACTGTTCGCCTTGTTGCCCCAGGTGGTCGATGCCGTGTCTGTGCCGGTGATCTCGACGGGAGGGATTGCAGATGCTCGAGGAGTGGCCGCAGCTTTGATTCTTGGTGCGAGCGCGGTGATGATCGGAACGGGTTTCCTGCGCTGCCCTGAAGCGAAGATCAACCAGGCCTGGGCTGATGCGCTCGGCCGAACTGAAGCAGATGAAACGATCATCACGAGCGCATTCACGGGGCGACCCGGCCGCGGAGTGGCGAATGCCTATGCCCTGGCCTGTGCATCTCTGGATGCTCCGCAGCCCGCACCCTATCCGCTGCAGCGCGGCTTGACTCGGGCAATGCGCGAAGCAGCGGCAAAAGAAGGGAAAGTCGATTGCATGCAGATGTGGGCGGGTCAGGCAGCGAAGTTGGCGCGCACCTGCCCTGCAGAGCAGTTCACGAGAGAATTGTGGGAAGAGTCAAAAGCGCTCTTGGCGAAGTAGCAACACTCGCCTCGGGGCGAGTGTTGCTAGAACTGAGAGCCTGGAGCCTAGAGCTAAGCCTGAAGTTCACCATACCCTGCACGCCTTCGCACTCACCATTTTGGCAGTCGCCTTGCAATTGAAACTCTTCGCAAATTCAGGTAGATCCTGCAGCACTGAGTTTGTTCGATACTCATCCGGTGAGTGCGGATCGACCTGCGCCTGGCTACGGAGCTGCTCGGGACGCGTCTGTGTGCACCACTGTTGCGCGTAAGCGATCCAGAAGCGTTGTTCGGGCGTGTAGCCGTCGGTCTTGGCGTTCATGTCCAAATGTGCGGCTTGCGCCTTGTCTTGCCAGGCAATCCAAGCCAGCCATAGGCCGCCGAGGTCGGCGAGATTCTCACCGAGTGTGAGTTTGCCGTTCAGGTGCACTCCAGGGACCGCTTCGATGGTGTCGTACTGGTCGACCATGCACTGTGCCTTCTGTTTGAACTTGTCTTCGTCTTCTTTAGTCCACCAGTCCTTGAGGTTGCCATCTTTGTCGAACTGGCGGCCCTCGTCATCGAAGCCGTGAGTAAGTTCGTGGCCGATGGTGGAACCCATATCGCCGTAGTTCGCCGCATCATCTTCCTTGGTGCTGAAGAAGGGAGGCTGGAAGTAACCTGCGGGGAAGTTCACGTTATTCTGTTGCGCATCGTAGTAGGCGTTCACAGTTGGTGGAGACATCGTCCACTCGCCCTTGTCGATCGGCTTGCCGATCTTTGCGAGTTCGCGATTGAAGTTGAACTGGCGCACGCGTTCAAGATTGCCTAATGCATCCCCTGGCACGATGTTCAGCTTTGAGTAGTCGCGCCATTTATCGGGGTAGCCGATCTTGTTCATGACCGTTTTGAGCTTCTCTTTGGCCGCCTGCTTGGTTGCGGGGCTCATCCAGTCAAGGGAATCGATATCCTTGCTCATGGCCTGTTCGATAGCGAGCGTCATATCGAGCGCCTGCAGTTTTTCTTCCGGCGGGAAGTACTTGGAGACATAGACCTGGCCGAGCGCTTCGCCCATTTCGCGATCGATGCGACTTGTGCAGCGCTTCCAGCGTTCCTGCTGCTTCTCCGCGCCATTAAGGATGTGTGCGTAGAAGTTCCAGGTTTCAGTCTCGAATGCTTCGGGCATACTTGTTCCCGCATAAGCGTGCAGCAGATGCCAGCGGAGGTAGGTGCGAATCTGATCGACGGGGGTTGTTGCGACTAGGTCGTTGAACTCGGCCATGAACTTCGGCTCGCTCTCGTTGGCCTTGCCGGCGGCGGGAGCGTGCGCGGCCTCAGCATAGTCGGCGAGTTTGAAATGTGAGAGGCCTCTCGAGAGCGCGGCAAACTCCGTGGGGTGGTTCAGGTTCTGCGGATCGCGTAATTCCGTGACGTTCAGCGACGCTTTGGCCAAACGGGTTTCGATGGCCATCACCGTGTCCGCATCTTTTGCGGACTGCTCTTCAGATTCCCCAGCGAGTACCAGCATCTTGCGGACATGATCGACATACTGCTTGCGCTGCTCTATGGACTTGTCATCGGTGCGGAAGTAGTAGTCGCGCTCCGGCAGCCCGAGGCCGCCGGAGTTGTAGAACGAGATGACTTGTCTGGCATCCGCATAATCCTGGCTGGCGCTGAAGTCGAAGAATGCGTCAACGCCGATGGTGTGCAAATGCGCGAGCAAAGCCGGTAGCTCGTCTGCCCCACGCAGCGCCGCGATGCGATCGAGCTCAGGCTTAATGGGTGTGAGACCGAGCTTGTTGATTGCCGCCGTGTCCATGCAACTGGCGTATTCATCGCCGATCTTCTGCTCGTTTGGTGAGCGATTCTGAGCCGGCTTGGACGCTTCTTCAAGGATTTCTCTCAGGTGCAGCCGATTCAGCTCGAACAACTCGGTGAAGCGGCCGTACGCTGCTTGATCCGGGGGCAGCGGGTTGCGCTTGAACCAGTTGTTGCAACTGAACCGGTAGAAATTGTCGCAGGGATCAATGGAGGCATCGACAATCGATGGATCGAATACCCGCAGTTCGTGCGCAGTTACCGTTGATTCAATATGCGGCTGGCTCAAGGTGGTTGTTGCGGCAAAAAGAACAAGAAGAGCAATGCCCCAAGTGGGGATTACTGCTAAGAACCGATACATGGCGAAACTGTAGCAGACTGGAGCGCGTCGCTGCCGCTAGAAGTGACAAGTACAATGGTGGATGGGACTAGATCAACTTTGTGGAGTGAATGAGTGGCGCAACGCACTTTCAGT
>Ga0207674_10010201_pt1 | contig 10668 bp, 8 predicted proteins | sample KBSCornC72_FD_184303 | JGI IMG/M metagenome (GOLD analysis project Ga0207674, IMG submission 184303) | Corn rhizosphere microbial communities from Kellogg Biological Station, Michigan, USA - KBS Corn C7-2 (SPAdes) (version 2) | ecosystem: Host-associated > Plants > Roots > Rhizosphere > Soil ...
GACGACCTCCGGAATTCCATGCCGTAGCGCGCGATGATGATCGATCTTGGCGAAGCCCAAGTCTTCAAAGGGCAGGTGACGCATGCGTTCCATGGCGGCGTCCACATCCACTGCTCCGGCGCGCACCTGTTCCAGCAAACCGCGCAAATGATCCTGATCCATACGAGTCCGAGTGTAGCGAGAAGCTGGGGGGAGGAGCCAGTCCTAACGTTTCTTAGGCGGCGCCTTACCCCGCCCGGCGACTTCCTTCGCCCGGAACTTCGCGATCCGTTCGATCAACTTCACGGGGACCGGGCCGGAGAACGGGAAGCGAATCGTGCCTTTGCTATCTCGTACGGCGACCTATAGCGGGGTCCCGGGCACGGCCTTGCCGATCGCGGCGATGTAGTCGTCCACTGACTTGAATGGGGACTTAGCCACGAGTCCGTGTAACGAGTTTGCGACACTAATTTGTATGAACGGCTCTGAGTCCTGGCCGCCCCTGCCATTGAACGAGTGGCAGGATACCTACACCACGCTGCACATGTGGACGCAGATTGTCGGGAAGATCCGCATGAATTTTTCGCCGCCGATCAACCACTGGTGGCACACCACGCTGTACGTCAATTCGCGCGGCTTGACCACCGGTCCGATTCCGCACGCGCGTGGCATTTTCGAAATCGAGTTTGATTTCCAGAGTCACGAGTTGAATGTGTCAACCAGCGAAGGCCAGCGCGCTTGCCGGCCCTTGCGGGCTGAATCGGTGGCAGATTTTTACAGCGGCGTCATGGAATGCCTGGCCTGGCTAAAGATTCCGGTAGCAATCAACCTCAAACCACAGGAGGTGGCCAGTCCTGTACCGTTCGATCAGGACTTCAGCAATTGCTCGTACGATCCGGTATATGCTCGCCGATTCTGGCAAATCCTGGTTTCGACGTCCAAAGTTCTGCACGTGTTCCGGTCGAAGTTTATCGGCAAGTGCAGTCCGGTTCACTTTTTCTGGGGCAGCTTCGATTTGGCATGCACGCGCTTCAACGGGAAGTTGGCGCCGCCGCGCAAGGGCGTACTGAGCGGACCAGCGTATTCGCACGAAGTGTCCAGCGCGGGTTTCTGGCCAGGAGGGAATGGAGTAGGTCCGGCATTCTACTCCTACTTTGCGCCGTCGCCTGAAGGTCTGGCGCTGCAAAAGATTCGGCCATCGGCCGCGGGCTGGAATGCTCAGCTCTCGGAATTCCTCTTTCTGTATGACGACGTGCGGGCTGCCGCCTCGCCCGAAGACGCGCTGCTTGAATTCTTCGAAACTAGTTATAGTGCCGGAGCGCGGCTGGCGAAATGGGATCGCGCGGCATTGGAAGCGTAAATATGGCTACTACCTGCAAACATCTCGATCAGATCAAAATCAAACACACCAACAAGCGCGGTTGCGAAGAGTGCCTGAAGATCGGCGATACCTGGGTTCATCTGCGATTGTGCCTGACCTGCGGGAAGGTTGGCTGCTGCGATTCGTCCAAAAATAAGCACGCCACCAAACACTTCCATGAGACGAAGCATCCCCTGGTTCGCTCGATCGAGCCGGGCGAGACCTGGGTCTGGTGCTATGTCGATGAAGTCATGCCAGGCGAACTGGATAGCTGAGCAACCTATGATGCTGGCTCATCGGGCCGCTCACTGACCGTTCGCGGTTCAGTGGCGGGCTCGGAACCATGAGCGGCAGCGAGTGGCCAGCCTGCTCCACTTGCTAATGCGATTCCACCAGTTCTCGAATCACCGGACCCGGCAGATCTGCTTCCGGCCGGCCCATCAAGGTCAGGACAGTGGGCAGGAAGCTCAAGCTGTCATAGGGAGTATCTACCCGCAGTCCCGCCGGAATGCCTGTCTCCTTGCCGCCGGCCATCAGCAAAACCGAGTGCGTCGATTCCCTCAGAAATGATCCGTGATTGCCGCCCGGATTGAAGCCGCGCACGTTGAAATTCCAATGGTCGTTGGCGAGCACCAACAGGTCTGTTTGCCGAAGCGCTCGCTTGCGCGCACGATAACGATCCAACGCATCGGCGGAAGTCGCGGGCGGCTCCAACAGTTCCTCCGTAAGACCGATGATGCCGTTCGAGTACCGAGTGCGGTGGATGGCGTTCAGCCAATCTTGCTCGTTGTGCCATTGGCTAAGCCACGTTTCACGATCGCCGGTGACCTTAAGCTGCGGGTCTTCAAACAGTTCTAACGGCAAACCCGGCCCCCATGCGACTGGCTCGAAGCGGTCGTTCACGGGCATGTAGCGAAGCTCGTTGCCGCGCGTGAGGAGCAAAGCTTGGTGCTCAGCATCGCGCCAAAGCAGGATCGCATCCCGCTCGGGGATCCGAACCGCGATGAAGTCCACCGGTTGCGGCGCCAGCCCTGCTTGAACATTGTTGCGAACCGAGATCGAGCGCAGCGAGGACAGGTAATCGATCGTGCGGAAGCTTCGCCCCGAGTCAAGCGATCCGTCCTCGCGCAGCACCAGTCCGTCGGGCCCCAGCCCGGTCACGTAGTGCCGCAAATCCCATAACGAATTCACGGGACCCAACGACTTGGGGGGAATCAGCTGGGCCATCTTGAACCGGCCGGGATCGAAGTCCGCCGGAGTCAGCGCCAGCAACCGGCCGACGATTTCGGCATAATCCGAATACCCTCGACGCTCTGCCTTCCAGGATGTCAGCCGGACCCCCTCGCGGCGGGCATCCTTATCCAGGCCGAGGGCGATCTGTTCCTTGGTCCATTTTGTCTTCTTAGTCTTTTTGGTCTGTGCGTCCACCAGACGCTGCTGCGTTTCAATGCGCGCGTCGAGTGCGGTTAACTCCTCGTTCAGGTCGTCCAAGTCGCGTTGCCAATCGGCGTGCACTTTGTAAAGTGTCGAAAACAGTTCCGTCAGCGCGGCATTCCGGACCGGACCCGGCAAGCGCTTATCAATCAGCTGATCCAGAAGAATCTGCGCGATGTTTAGTGTGTTATTCCGCAGGCCGATGCTGGCACGCTCATTGCCGTCCAAATCCAGCATCACGGTTGGATATTGCTCAGCCTGTCCGGCCAGGTACGCTGAATTCGAACTCGGCGTGATGACCTCGGAAACGAAGGGGTCCAGTCCCTTGAGGGTGAACTCCGTGAGCGGATGCCGGTTGGTAAGTACATGATGGCCCCCGCCGGCCGGACTGTTGAACCAGTTCACAAAATTGAATCCCTGACTGAATACCGTCTCCGAGGTGTTCATGCCGTGATCCGAAACCAGAATCAGCGCAGTGTTCGCAGCCAACGGGCTGACGGAGATCGCGTTCCAGATGCGGCCCACCAGCGCGTCCAGGCTCTCGATGGCGTGCATTTGGGAAACGGGATCGGCAGTTAGATGCGCCACGTGGTCGTAATCTCCTGTGAAGTAATCCAGGTACTGCACTCTTGGATCCTGAAGATTGCGGATCAACTCGGCTTCTGTCTGGCGATAGATGGAAGCGGCCCACGGCAGGCCGAGTTGCCACTCGTCCAGAAGGTCCTTGGGCGAACTGGCCGCAACGACGCGTTTCGCGACTCCCGGAAAGGAGTTCAACTTTAACCCGCGCTGAAGTAGCTGTAGAGATTGAAAACGCTGCTCATAAGGAAACCTATCGACCAGGAGCTTTATACCGTTCTCATCCATCAGCTCCGCACCCGGCATGTCGATGTGCCGGGCTATCGGATAGCCGAAATAGAACGACATAAAGTTCAAGTAGTCGTAGACGCGAAGCGTATAGCGGTCATATTCGACGTTGCCGCGAATCTGCAGATGCCGTCCGGTGTCCAATAGCGACCAGGACGGCGCGGACAGACTTAGTCCACGCGCGTAGAAATTTTCCATCCACACGCCGTTCTGCGCGAAGACGTGCTGGATCCACGGAAGGCGGCTGTGGCCCTCGCGGCCACGTCTGTCGGCGCTTTCGTTAACGTAGCGCTCGAGGAGATGCTCAGGCAGTCCGTCTACTTTGAGAATGACGACCCGTTCGACTTTGCCTGGAGCGGCCGCCGTAAGGACACACGCAGACATTAACAGCAGAGCGACCGTCCGCACTGGCTACTGTCCCGCCGAGCCGATGCCGGCAAGAGCGCGCTCGCACAGCTCTCGCGTTTCCGCGTCGCTGGTTTGGTGCATAATTCGCGCTACTACATGCACCGAACTTGCCGGTACGCCCATGGCGATCAGTTCATTCACAGCGCGGCGAACCTCGACGATGTTCCATACCACTTCAGGAGACGAGCTTGATTCTGCGACGGTTTCCAGAAACCGCACCTGGTGTTCCGCTCGCCGTTCCCGATCCAGAGACGCAACCAGGCTCTCGCTGTCCGGCATCTCGTGGTGCGAATAGATCCCCAGGCTGGCCCAATTCGCGAGCCGCAAGCCCGCGCGGGCGGGCGCTCCGTGGCGATGCGCGGACCACTCTGTAATTCGATCGCGTTCCACGCGTGCGGGCAGTCCCTTGGGGTCATCCGCGTAGCGCAGTAGTGCGTCGTATTGCCGATCGGCGATCTCGGATTCTTCGAATACGCTGTCTTCCAGAGGATTCACGCCTAGAATCTCTAGACGGCGCTGCAAATCTGCCCGCAGGGCCGGATCGATGGAGCTATCCAGTGCCAGCCAGCGACGTACCTGCGTGTAAGATCGCAGGCGAGCCGTTCGATTATTCGCGTCGCCATGCCGGGAGCTAACGAAGTTCCAGGTCCAGGAAGCGGTCATGTAGGGCCAATTGCCCCATTTGGAGATTCCCAACACCCCGGTCACGGCGTCGCCGACAGCCAGTCGCAGCATCTCGAGAGTTTTTGGCTTACGGGTGTCTCTAAAATCCACCAGCAGCAGCGGGACTTTGGGATATTCCAGGCCGTACATGGCCAGAGGAATCAACTCGCGCGCCGTTATGTTAAGCGCTGCGTTGGGAGCACTCGCGTCCACCTGACGGCCGGACGCGTCGAAATAACGCGTCTGCGTATACCCGGTCCAGTTCCTCACCCGGGAATCGTTGAAAGGATCCGAGATTCTCAGAAAACGCCCGTTGAACTTATGCGGCGGGTTGGCGCTCTTGTAAAAAAGGTCGTCCTTGGCGATCCAAAGCAGTGCATGGGTCCGCGAGCGGGCGAATCCCAGAGGCTCGAAGTATAGTCCGTTCTCTTCAGCGCGCTGGCGCAGAAGCTCCCAGTTATGACCTCTGGTCTCTTCAGTTTGCTCGCGATTTTTGAAGTAGGCTTCGGGCAGTTTTTCGGCGTTCACCAGACCGCCAAGTGTTTTTCCAGCTAGAGCCAGGCGTGCTTGCATCTCCAGTAGTTCGGGTTCGCTGAACAGCGTCTTGGATTCGGGCGTCTCCTGCAGTTGCGAGACGACCGCAAGGCCTTCCATCAAATTGACTTGCCGCTGATCGGCAAGATTTGCCCGATAGCGGCGGGTGGTGGAGCGAATAAGTGCACCGTTGGAGTCAATCGCCGCCGCCTGCACCGCGGCTTGCGCCAGTGAGTTCCAGACCACCTTGCTGGTATTTCCCATATCCAGGACCGCAGCCGGTTTCCGGTCCACGTTTTTCCCCAGATCCGGCCGCCAATAGAAGAACGGAATGAAGGCTGCGGCGTGCTGCAGCAGCGTTGGCCGCGCCGATGTCAGCACCCAGATGTAGCGCAGGCGGTCATTGTCGGGATTATCATCGCCCAGGGTGTCGCGCAGGATGCTGACGAGGGGAATTTCGCCCCGATTCTCGGGAAGGGGGCTGAAGACAGTCAACAGCTCGGCGCCATGGGCGACCGGTTGACGTTCTACGCGGAAATCCGGGGTTGCAGCGACGGCAACCACGGGGAATATGAGCAATGCCCACCGCATAACTACTGTCTAGCAGTTATGATACCAACCCGATCGCTGGATTCCACCCCTGGGGGAGTCCCCAATACCCGCAAAGTAGCCTGGGCTAACCCTCCTCAAAGCCCGATACAAAAAGGCCCTACTACTGCATACTAGGACCTCAAGATTATGGACTACGAAGAATCCTACCCGGCGGTTTGCCGGGAAGTCGGGCTGACCTGCGAAGCTTGCATCTCGCACACGGCTGGCGAAATCGCCCGTTGTTCCAAAGGATTACAGGGAAAAATGCTAGGGCAGATGTTCTTACAGCTGTATCCGAATCCAGCTTGCTCCCGGATGCATGCTCAGTTCGCTCAAGCCTATCGCGATGCTTCCCCTCGTCCCGTTCGATCCGAAACCACCATGCGGCGCGGTATCGGTATCGCTGCGGTTGCGTAACCGGCTAGGATTCCCGATTGGTCTGCGTCGCCCATTCCTGTTCCAGCATCCGGGAATATTCACCCGAAGCGTAGATCTGGAAATCAAATCCCAGATGCGCCGGATCGGCGAAATGGGTTTGCCCCAGGTGGCTATGGAACATTTGGTCGGCGTAGCGATGGTAGTGCTTCAGAAAATCCGGTGAGAAGGTTTCCTGCGGCGGCATATCCGCCAGGATCACGTTCAATCCCAGCGCGCGTGAAAAAATCGATTTGTGATCGGCCACGCCCCATTTCTTGAGCTTCTGGGAGACTTCGGCCGGAGGATTCTGAACCAGGTACGAGGCGAAGCTTTGGGCCCGCAGGGTCACGCTCTGCATCTCGGGGTAGCGGCTGACATGGTCCACACACTGGTCGATCCAGCGCAGGATATCCCGGCCCACGTAAAACAGCATGCGGATTTCCTGATAGCGACCGTCAAGCAGAGTGCGTTCCAGCTCTTCGGAGCTCTGCTCGCCCGTCGGCAGGAGACCTTGCAGCATCAAGCTGGCTCGCGAGCTTTCCACCAGTTTGTGGGGACCGCTGGCGTCGGCAAAGGGGTGGAGGATCAGTGGTGGAAGCTTGCGGACTGCTTGATTGTTCAGCATGTTTTTCCTGTTCGCAAGCTCAGTATGCCGGATCAGCGCCGCTCTGTGAGCAGTACTTTGGCCTCAATTGTCTGGGACCCCCGGAGCACCTTAACTAGTACTTCGTCCCCAGGTTTGTGGGCCTGCAAGGCGTAGGTAAAGTCGTACAGGTTTCCGATGTCTTTGCCGTCGAACTCTATTAAGATATCGCCCGCTTTCAGGCCGGCTTTAGCCGCGGGTGTTCCGTCGCGAACGTCGGCGAAGCGGACGCCTTTAGGCGGTTCGTCGAAATCTGGGATGCTTCCGAAGTTCGGGCCGTAGCCGCCTCCGCTGCTGGCGCCGCCGGAAGGAGCCTTTGGCTCGGCCACACGCTGAAACGTGGGGCGCTCCGGGTCGTTGGCCAAACGTGTCGCGATCTGCGCGACGTAGCCCAGCAGCTTGGCCGCCTCGGGTGCGTCGATTTTATCCCAGGTGTCGCTGGGCTTGTGATAATCGCCGTGCAGGCCGCTGAAGAAGAATAGAACCGGCACTTGTTTCACTGTGAACGACATGTGATCGCTGCCGCCGTAGCCGGTGGCGTCCGAAAGATCGATCTTCAGCGGATCAGGCACTTTCACGGAATCGACCAGTTTGCCGAGCGTAGAACCGGTACCGGCGCCGTTGACGTAAACCTTGCCGCCGCGGATCCGGCCGATCATGTCCATATTCAGCATGGTCACCGCGTTGTCGAGCGGAAGCAGAGGATGTCCGGTGTAGTAATTGCTTCCCAACAGGCCGAGTTCTTCGCCCGCGAAGGTGATAAACAGAATCCCGCGCTGCTGCTGCGGCTGTTTCGAAAACCAGCGTGCCAGTTCGATCACTCCAGCCGTGCCCGAAGCATTATCGTCCGCTCCCGGATGCATGGTCCCGATCTGCGACGGCGCCAGTGAGTGCTCGTCCCCGAGGCCAAGGTGATCGTAGTGTGCTCCCAGGATGATGTATTCGGAAGTCTTGCCAGGAAGGTAGGCCGCGACGTTGTGAACCGTTTTCGAATCGTGCTGAATGTCGACCGAGATGCTGACTTTCAGCTGGTTCAATGTGAACGGCCGCGGCTTGAGATCTTTATCGATGCCATCCAGAATCTCGTGCAAGTCACGGCCTTCGGCTTTCAGCCACGCCTCGGCGGTCGATTCTTTGACTTGGACAAATAGAACGCCCGCATCGGTGGGTCCAGTGGATTGCCCGAAGGGCGTCAACCGATCCTCTTGCGGTGTGTGATGAGGATAGGAGTCGTTCACCAGAATCACGCCGCGCGCGCCGTGCATCTTGGCGTTGACGGCTTTGATGGCGAACGTGGAGTGCTGGGTGAGTTCTTTGCCCTGGAAGACGCTCTTGTCGTCGTTTTCCTGCGGCTCATGGCGGACCAACAGGACGAATTTATCTTTAACGTCGAGGCCCGCGTAGTCGTCGTAATGGTATTCGTTGGCGGTGATACCGTATCCCGCGAACACCACCGGCGCCGAGACGGTACCTGACGAAGACATACCGAATGGGATGAATCCATCGCGCAAGGGAAGCGCAGTGTTATTGGCTTCGAAACGGTTGTTCGGTCCGAGGTTTGCGCCCACCACGGTCGTGAAGGCCTGCTGGTAAGAGGCACTGCCCGGAACGGGTTTCAGCCCGAACGATTGAAACTGGGAAGCGATGTAGTTCGCCGCGGTTTCAAGCTCCGGCGACCCGGTGGCGCGACCCTTTAGCTCGGGTGACGCCAGGTATTTGATATGAGCCAAGTACGCGTCGGGACTGATGACAGCTGGGGCCTGCGCCCAGGCGGCCAACGCGACTGCCAACGTTCCGACGGATAATCGGCGCACGTGATTTCCTACTTGCCGCCGATCTTGGGAATAGAAACCACACACGCCTCTTCGCACTTGGCGGCGTGCTCCACTTCGAGTGCGATCAGTTGCTGCATGATGGGCCACTCCATGGCGCCCACCAGCTTGCGGCCGTTCATGTACAGCGTGGGAGTCGCATCCACGCCCAGCGCGCGGCCTTCGGCCATATTCTGTGCGACCTCGCCATCGGTGGACTTGCTCTCTACGCAGCGGCCGAGCTGGATTGCATCCACTCCGCCGGTGGGAGCCCAAGCCATCACTTTGGAATTCAAGGTTTCGACCGTGATGGCTTCCTGGTTCTCGTAGATCCAATCATGGAACTTCCAGAAGGCCTGCGGATCCTGCTTATAGATGCAGCGCCCGGCGTTCGACGCCGCGCGAGCCCAAGGATGAATCGATTCCAGCGGGAAATCCTTGAAGGTTACCTGGACCTTGTCCGGGAATGCCTGCATCAGATTCTTGCGCATCACATCCGCCTCGGCCTTGCACAGCGGACATTCGAAATCGCCAAAGACCACGATCGAAACGGGTGCTCCTGCTTTGCCATAGCTCGGCTGAGATGCGAGCTTCAACTGATCGATGGTGGACTGAAAGGGACTCTTCGCGAGGTTATAGACGTCACCCTTCACGATATTCTTGCCGTCCTGCGAGATGTAGTAGTGCTCGTCCTTGGCCTGGCCGTTATACGAAAGATGCACCGCTAGTTCCGAGAATCCCGGCAGATACGCCGAAGGCTTAGGATCGTCGATCTTGACCGAGACTTGGGGGACCCATAGTTCGGCGTGGCGCAGATAGGCTTCGACGGCAGCCTTGTCGATATTCGACTTGGATGCGGTCTGCGCAAATATAGAAAGGGACGCAAGCAGGAACGTGGCTAGTTTCATGGGTGAACCTAAGATATATTGTCGCGCAATCTTCCCCCGCCCTGACGGGCAGGGCTGGCATATTGGTTGGCCGCGTTTTCGATCCAGCCCCGCTCGTGAGGGCGGGGGCAAGTGCCCCACTATACTGGAGGCTTGTCGAAATACTGGCTGTTTCTGCCGCTGCTGGTCGTGTATTTGAACGGACTGGGCCGGGTCGGATTTCTGGGACCGGATGAGCCGCGCTACGCTTCCATCGGCCGGGAAATGGCCCACTCGGGCGATTGGATTACGCCGCGGCTGGATGGCTCACCGTGGTTCGAGAAATCGCCGCTGCTGTACTGGATGACAGGGGCAGGGCACAAGCTCCAACTGTCGGATGAATGGGCTGCAAGACTGCCTCTGGCTCTCATCAGCCTGTTGTTTTTGTGGTTCTTTCATCGCACGCTGGCCCGTGAATTTTCTCCCCGCGTGGCTTTGGCGGCGACAGGCATCCTGGCCACTTCCGCCGGGTGGGTAGCTTACAGCTTCGCATCGGTGGTCGATTTACCGATGTCAGTGACGCTCGGTTCCGCCATGCTGATCGGCATCTTCGGACCGAGCGCGATACCCAGCCGGGCTCGCCAGACGATGTTACTGGGACTCTGGGCCGGCGTGTTTCTGGGGCTGGCGGTGCTGGCCAAGGGATTCGTGCCGCTGGTGCTGATCGTGCCCGTGTTGTTCGTCGCCCGGCGGATGCGGTTGGCGATGCTTGGCAGCGCCGTGCTGGTGGCCGCGCCCTGGTACGTCCTGTGCTACGTGCGCAACGGACCGGCTTTCTGGAATGAATTTTTCTGGAAGCATCATGTGGATCGCTTTCTGCATCCCACGCTGGATCATCCGCAGCCGTTCTGGTTCTATGTCCCTGTCCTGCTGGCGGGGTTGTTCCCGTGGACTCCGCTGGCTGGCTTGTTCTTTCGCCCGAAAACTTACGCAGACGAACGCGTGCGATTCCTTCTACTGTGGCTGGTGTTCGCGCTGGTCTTCTTTTCCTGGTCTCAAAACAAGCTGCCGGGATATGTCCTGCCACTGCTGCCG
>Ga0207674_10010203_pt1 | contig 10668 bp, 10 predicted proteins | sample KBSCornC72_FD_184303 | JGI IMG/M metagenome (GOLD analysis project Ga0207674, IMG submission 184303) | Corn rhizosphere microbial communities from Kellogg Biological Station, Michigan, USA - KBS Corn C7-2 (SPAdes) (version 2) | ecosystem: Host-associated > Plants > Roots > Rhizosphere > Soil ...
CGACGCGCTGCACGGTCACCGTGTACCGGAAGGTGCCGGCCTCGGAATTGCGGTCGAACAGCAGCGCGGTCGTGCCGTGCGGCGGCAGGGTTCGGGACGGCTGCGGAAACTCCGTGCCCGGATTGCTGACGACCAGGGCATCGGCCTCGGGAAAGACGTAGCCGTCGGCCTGCAATGCGAACTTCAGCTCGACGTTCTTGCCGTTCGCCGGCAGCGGGTTCGGGGTGCAGACGACGTTGCCGGCGGCATCGACCGTGACGATCGCCTGATTGGGTGTGTTGTCCATTGGGTTTCTTCTTGGTTCAGGGGTGGACCGGCGCTGCCCCCGCCGCGGCGGCCAGTCGTTGGCAAAGATCGGCGTAGGCGGGGTGCCGATAGGGAGAAGCTTCGATGCGGTCGGCGAGCGCGCGCGCGTCGGCCTTCGCGCCGAGCCGCAGCTGCGCATGCGCGAGCAGCGTCATCGCCGGCAACTCGCCGGCCGCCGCGGGCGCTTGCAGGCGCTGCGCCGCGGCCTGCCAGAGCTCGCGCGCTGCAGCGGATCGCGCGTCGCGCGCACGCAGATCACCGAGCGCCAGTTCCGCGGCCGCTGCGATGCGGGTCTGATCGGCGTCGAGCGGCTTGCCACTGGCGATTGCGCCGTGCACCGTCGACAGCAACGCATCGAACTCTGGCTGCAGTGGCGCCTGCGGCCCGGCCGCCGCCAGGCGCTGCAAGAGCAGGCTTCCGGCGAGCGCGATGTTCCACTTGTTGCGCGTCGCATCGGCTGCGAGCAGCCGCGCCGTCTCGGCGGCGGCGCGATCCAGCGTGGCCTGCGCGGCGGCGCGCTCACGCAACGCGAGCTGGATCTCGGCCAGACTGACGCGCGCGAAGGCCATGTGCGCGAGCACCTCGGTGCTCGCGGCGTCGACCGCGACGAGTGCCTCGGTCTGGGCGAGCGCGTCTTGCGTCGCCCGGGCTGCCAACCTGGCGTGGCCGAGCGCCAGCTGGAGCCGGCCGAGCTCGTAGGCCGCGTTCGCGATCAGACGCTGTGCGTGCGTGTTCCTCGCGGCGTCCGGCAGCGCGCGCAGCACGCCGACCTTGATCCGCTGTGCGTCGGCCGCGGCGTCGAACTGATTCAGCGCCTCGCGCGCCTTGGCGATCCAGCCCCAGGTGTCGGCCAGATCGAGGTTCAGTTCCGGCCGCGCGGCGACGATGCCGACGAGCGCGTCGCGCGCGTCGACGAAGGTCTTCAGGGCCTGCGCCGAGCGTGAGCTTTCGAGATACAGAACGCCGAGGTTCACGTCGGCGTAGGCGGTCTCGGTGCGCCAGTCCAGGTTGCCCGGATCCAGCTGCGTCAGCTCGCGCGCCAGCGTCTGGTACTGGCGAAACGACGCCTCGGCCCGCGCCAGCTGGCCGCGCTGGCGCGCGATGTAGCCGACCCAGTACACACTTTGCGCATGATCGAAGAGGCGCTGCCCGTCGTGCGGGCTGCGCGCCAGCAGCTCGGCCGTGCTGTCGGCGGCGCGCTGGAACACGCGCAGCGCCTCGTCGAGGCTGCCGCGCCGTTCGGCGATCTCGCCGATCAAATGCAGCGCACGTGCGCGCCGGCCCAGCGCGTCGGCGTCGAGCCGGCCGGTGTCTTGCGCGGCGTAGTAGTCCAGCGCCTTGGTGCCGACCGCGTCGAGCACGTCGAGCCGGCCCACCGGCTGCAGCTTTTTGCGCAGGTCGCCGAGCATGAACTCGATCAGGCCCTCGGCCTGCACGCGCTGGCGCCGGGCCTCGTTCGCCTCATGCAGCGCGACGCCGATGCCAACGCTCAGCGCGGTCACGACGATCGCGCCCGCTGCGACGCCGATGCGATGGCGCCGCACGAACTTCGCGGCGCGGTAACCCAGCGCATCGGGCCGCGCGCTGACCGGTTCGTTGTTCAGGTAGCGCCGCAGGTCGTCGGCGAGCAGCGCCGCATTGGCATAGCGCTCGACCGGCGCCTTCTTCAGCGCGCGCACGACGATGTTGTCGAGGTCGCCGCGCAGCGCGCGCGACAGCCTGAGCTGCGCCGCCGCCGAGCCGGGGGCGCCGTTGCGCAGCACCGCGTCGGACAGGCGCCGCGGCTCGGTCTCGATCACCGCACGCATCTGGTCGAGCGGCGTGGTGGTGCTGCTGCCGATCGTAGGGTGCGTGCCGCCGAGAAGCGTGTACAGCAGCACGCCGAGCGCGTAGACGTCGGTCGCGGTCGTGACATCGCCGCCCTGCACCTGCTCGGGCGCCGCGTAGCGCAGCGTGAACGCGCGGCCGACCGCCTGGGTGATCTCGGTCGCAGGCGCGCCTGTGGTCGCGTCGTCGAGCAGCTTGGCGATGCCGAAGTCGAGCAGCTTGACCTCGCCGGCAGCCGTCACGAGGATGTTCGACGGTTTCAGGTCGCGGTGCAGGATCAGCCGGTTGTGCGCATGCGCGACCGCGGCCAGTACGTCGAGGAACAGGCGCACCCGGGCCGCGACATCGAGCCCGTGCTCATCGCAATGGCGGTCGATCGGTGCGCCGTCGATGTACTCGAGCACGAGGTAGGGCTGCGTGCCATCGCCGGCCACGCCGGCATCGAGCAGGCGCGCGATGTTCGGATGCGCCAGCCGCGCCAGGATGCTGCCCTCGCGCGCGAAGCGCTCCGGGCCGCCGCGCGCCGCGAGCCCCGCGTTCAGGAACTTGATCGCGACCAGGCCTTCGAAGCGGCCGTCGGTGCGGCGTGCCAGCCAGACGGTGCCCATGCCGCCCTGGCCGAGTTCGCGCTCGACCGTGTAGGCACCGATGGTCTGGCCGGCCATGCCCGCTTCGCGCGGCAGCGCCGGGCGGTCGAGGAAGGCGGCGCGGTCCATCTCGGCGAGTTCATCGAGCATTGCCGAGATCTCATTCGCCAGCGCCGGGTCGCGTGCACGCAGTGCCGCCATGCGCTCGGCGCGCGCCGCGCCGTCGCAGTCAAGCATCTCGTCGAGAAGCGGGCTCAGCCGCAGCCAGCGCGCCTTGTCCGCGGCGCGGCGCGGGCGGGGGCTGTCGGGTGGCGGCGGGTGCGAAAGGTTCGCGTCGGGGGGCGTCATGGGCGCGCGGCGTGCAGGGGCGTGTCCATGACATGAACGGATTGCGGCGCCGAAACCCGACAACTGCGCGGCGCCGCCATCAACGCAGGGCCATCGACAGGAACAGCCGCGCCTTCTGCCAGTCGCGCTGCACGGTCCGCTCGGTCAGGCCAAGACAGTCGGCGATCTCGGCCTCCGACAGGCCGGCGAAGTAGCGCATCTCGACGACCTTCGCGAGCCGTTCGTCGACATCCGCCAGCTCGTCGAGCGCTTCGTGGACACGCAAGACCTCGTCTTGCGGCACCGCCACCGACTCGCCGACGCCGGTGTCGAGCGTCACATGCAGGGCCATGCCGCCGCGCCGGTCGGCCTGCCGGGCACGCACGATGTCGATCACGATGCTGCGCATCGCCTTCGCCGCATAGCCGAGGAAATGCTTGCGGTCCGCGAATCGGGCCGTGCCGGCGTGCTGGATGCGCAGATACGACTCGTGGACCAGCGCCGTCGTGTCGAGCAGGGTCAGCTCGCCGGAGCGCCGCAGGTGCTTGCGTGCAAGGCGGTGCAGCTCGCCGTAGAGCATCGCGATCACCCGATCGGCCGCGCCGCCGTCACCGGTTCCGGCGGCGCGCAGAAGTGCCGTGATCTCGCTCATGTCGGGTTTTGCGCGCGCATTCCGTATTTCAACATGGAGGAGTGGCGGGCCGCCCCCGAGAAGCGCCCGACCGCCCGGCCCGATGACAACAACTGCCGGAGAAGAAGGCCCATGACCGACCACGTGATCCAGCTCAACGCAGCGCAGGTGCCGCTGCGTCATTCGACCCTCGCCGACGGCGTGTCGCCCGACGGCCTGCCGCCGACCACGCCGTTCGGCCCGGTGATCGACCGTCATCTGCCTGCGTGCCGCCGCAGCGGCGCGCCGCTGGTCGTGCTGGCCATTGTCATAGAAGGCCTCGAAGCCGCCGCACAGGGGCACGGCGAGGCGGTGGCGAACCAACTGCGCGGCGCGGTGTGGAGCCGGCTGAAGCGTCGATTGCGCGCATCGGACCTGATCGTGTGCGTCGGCACAGCCGAGTTCGGCGCGATTCTTCTGAACGTCGGTGCGCCGGTCGCGGCGATCGTCGACGCGCGGCTGTCGACAGCCTTGGCGCAGACCTACGGCATCGGCGGGCTGGAGATCGCGCTGTCGGCGCGCATCGGTGCCGCGGTCTTTCCGCAGGCGGGCAGCACCGGCGTGGCGTTGGCCGCCGCTGCGCTCGAGAACGCGAGCGTGAAGCGCTAAGTCTGTCTGGGCATGCCGACCGGCACGCGCTGCGGCCGCAAGTCGCGATCGCGCGTCAGTCAGTAGCTGATCTCGTAGCGAAAGCCCTTGAAGGCGAGCACCGCGGCCTTCAGCTTGATCTGTTCCAGCACCAGCTCGGGCGTGATCCGGTCGCCTTCGTGCAGGACCTGGCCATTGATGATCAGGATCCGGTTCGCCGGCGTGGCCGAGTACATCGATCCGCCGACGTTGATCGGCGGCAGCTGGCTGCGGATCTCGGCGGGCAGCGCATTCAGCGCGACGACCGGATTCGCCGGCGCGCTGGCTGCGGGCCGGGCCGGCACCGGGGTCGCGCCGCGCGGCGCCGTGATCGCCGACGCGGCCGGCGGCACCGGCTGCGCCTTGCGCGCCGGCACACGCACGCCGGCATCCGAGGCGCGCGCGGGTGGCGCTGGCGCGATCTGGGCGGGTGCCGGGGCGGCCGGCAGCACGCTCGGTGCTGGCACGGGAGCCGGCGCCGGTGCGGCAGCAACCGCGACCGATGCCGCGGGCGCGGGCCCGGGCGCCGCGGCCTGGCGCGATGCGCCGCCACCGAACCAGGTCCACGCCAGCACGCCGAGCAGCACGATCACCGCGCCGCCGAGCAGCAGCGCGACCCCGGGCCGCGGCCGGCCGCCGGTGGCGGCTCGCTCCGCGCCCGCGAACGCCGGCTGCGCGTGGATCCCCGGCACCGTGCCGCGTTCGCGTTCGGCTTCGGCGCGTCGAAGGGCATCGAGGATGTAGGACATCGTGGTTCCGCGGTCAGTAGGTCTTCGGCTCGGCGACCAGGCGCGGCTCGTCGAGGCCGATCGCGCGGTTGAGCTGCATGAAGGTCGTCGGGCCGGCGAGGCCGTCCGGCTTCAGGCCCTGGGCGAGCTGGAACGCCGCCAGGCGCGACTTCCAGCCGCCTTCGGTGAGCGCCTCGGGCGGCGTCTCGGACTCGCCGTGCAGCGCAGCCAGCCGGGCCGCCAGCCAGCTCGCGGTGGGCCCGGAACCGGCGTCGACCAGCTTGCCGGCATAGCCCGGCGGCGCGCGCCAGAAGGTCGCGAAGTCGCCGCGCCACAGGGTCGCGAGCGAGACCAGCGAGACGGTCTGCGAGACCGCGCCGATGCGCAGAGTGGCGGAGCGCTCGGTCAGCCCGGTCAGCAGCGCATACACCGGCCGGTCGCTCGCGTCGTGCAGCATCAGGATGCCCGGCCGGTCGAGCTGGCGGATCAGCGCGAGGCTGCTGCTCGGGCTGCGAAAGCATTGCAGCTGCACCCGTTGTGCGGCCGCGCAGGGGTCGCCGTCGTCGGCGAGCGCGATCTTCCAGGCCGGCGCCAACTCGCGCCAGGCCTCGCGCTCGTCACGGATCAGGGTCTTGAAGCGCACCGGCAGCTCGGCCGCAGTCAGGAACGCCGCGCTCGCCGCCGCGACGGGGTTCGCGGCGGGCGGCGCGGAGGCCGCGGCCGAACCCAACGCCAGCGCCGACGCCGCCGATGCGGCGGGCATGGCGCCGGCCTTCGCGCTGAGCGTGGCCGGCGTGCGCGCGCCATTGACCAGCAACGCGGTGACGCCGGCGACCGCAGCGGCGCCGACCACGCCGAGCGCGATCCACGCCGGGCGGCCGCGGGCAACGCCGCTCGGCAGGTGCATTCGCTTGTCGTTGTCGAAGACCTCGCCGGCGGCCTTGTCGACGATCGCCCGATCGACCACCGCCCGGCCGAGCGCATAGGCGCCGAGCAGCGCGCGGTCGCAGAGCAGGTTGATGCGCCGCGGCACGCCGCGCGAGAGCTGGTGGATGCGCTGCATCGCCTTCGCATCGAAGGGCATCGCGGTCTTCATGCCGGCGACCGCGAGGCGGTGGCGGATGTAGCCCTCGGTCTCGTCGGAGGTCAGCGCGCCGAGGTGGTAGCGCGCGATCACGCGCTGCGCGAGCTGCTCGAGCTCGGGCCGCGCCAGCAGGTCGCGCAGCTCGGGCTGGCCGATCAGGATGATCTGCAGCAGCTTGCGCTCGTTGGTCTCGAGGTTGGTCAGCAGGCGCAGCTGCTCGAGCACGTCGGCCGAGAGCATCTGCGCCTCGTCGATGATCAGCACATTGTTCTGGCCGACCGCGTGGGTCTTGAGCAGGAACTCGTTGAGCGGGTCGAGGTATTCCTTGACGGTCGCGTTGGCATGCTGCGGGTGCGGGATGCCGAACTCCTCGCACACCGACTTGAGCAGCTCCAGCACCGTGAGCTTCGGGTTGAAGATGTAGCCGACATTGCAGCGCCGCGGGATCTGCTCGAGAAAGCAGCGGCACACGGTGGTCTTGCCGGCGCCGATCTCGCCGCTGAGCAGCACGAAGCCGCCGCCGCCGTTGACGCCGTACAGCAGGTGCGCCAGCGCCTCGCGGTGGCGTTCGCTCATGAACAGGTAGCGCGGGTCCGGGGCGATCGAGAACGGCTCCTGCTTCAGACCGAAAAATGGCGCGTACATGGGGGCGGAGAATACCTCGCGGCACCGGCGCGATCGGGCCGCGGCGCCGCGGCCCGATCGCGCATCGCGTGCGTGGGCACAATCCGGCGCTTCCCTGCTTCGGAATGCACCGACCCATGATCACCGTCCACCACCTGAACAATTCGCGCTCGCAGCGCGTGCTGTGGCTGCTCGAGGAGCTCGGCCTGCCGTACGAGATCACGAAGTACCAGCGCGATCCGGCCACGATGCTCGCGCCGCCCGAGCTGCAGCGCGTGCATCCGCTGGGCAAGTCACCGGTGATCACCGATGGCGACGCGACCGTGGCCGAGTCGGGCGCGATCGTCGACTACCTGGTCGAGCGCTACGGCAACGGCCGCCTCGTGCCGGCGGCCGGCACGCCGCAGCGGCTGCGCTGGACCTACTGGCTGCACTTCGCCGAAGGCTCGGCGATGCCGCCGCTGCTGCTGAAGCTGATCTTCGAGCGCATCAAGGTCTCACCGATGCCGTTCTTCGCGAAGCCGATCGCGCGCGGCATCGCGAACAAGGTCATGGCCGCGATGGTCGACCCGAACCTGAAGCGTCAGCTCGACTTCATGGAAGGTGAGCTGCGCCAGAGCGAATGGTTCGCGGGCTCCGAATTCAGCGCGGCCGACATCCAGATGAGCTTTCCGGTCGAGGCCGCGGCGCAGCGTGCCGGCCTCGATGCGAGCCGGCCGAAGCTGATGGCGTTCCTGAAGCGCATCCATGCGCGCCCGGCGTACCGGCGCGCGCTCGAGCGCGGCGGGCCTTACAGCTTCGCGAACGATTGAGGCGCCCGGCGCCCTTGCTCAGATGATGTGGATGAGCCCGGCGTGCCCGAGGGTGGGCCGCACCGGTTCACTGCGTCTCAGACCGCGCCCATGCGCGAGCGCAGCACGTTCGCGCCGTCGCCCTGGCCGTCGCGCGCGAGCGGCCGCGGGCGCTCGGCGCCGTCGCGCTCGCGCAGCACCTCGGCCAAGGTCTTCTTCTTCGGTGCGGCGCCCGGCGCAGCGGCGACCTCGACCGGCGCGGCTGGCACCGGCGCCGCACCCGCACCGCGGGGGGGCTCGATCGGGCAGGGCGCGGACTGGAACACCACGCGACCGTCGATCTGGCACTTGCGCACCGCCTGCGCCTGCGCCGGCGGGTACAGCAGCGGGCCGCTCGCCGCGGCGATCAGCACCACGTGGAGTGCCCGGCGGGCGAGGGACCGTGACGTGGTTCGCGGGGTGTCGGTGCGCATGCGAAAAATTCTAGGCACGCCCCCCGGTTCGCGGGGGCGCGGGCCACCCGCCAGACCGCGCAGGAAATCACGCCTGCCGCGGCACGCTGGTAAGCGCTTGTGTTTCAGGTGCGCCAGACCCGCGGCACGCACGCCGGCAAGGCCCAGGCCGCGTCGCGCCACGCCGCCCAGACCCGCGTCAGCAGCACCATCATCGGCTCGACCCGCGGCGCGAGCACGCGCAGCACGATGACGCCGTCGTCGACCGCGGTCGCGCCGGCGCTCGGCCGCAGTGCATCGGCATCGATCAGCGCACGCGCCGCGTCGAGCAGCCGCTCGCGGCGCGCGGCCGGCAGCGCCGCGCCGGCCGCGAACCACAGCGTCGCCATCACGCGCTGGCCGGCCCAGCCGAGCGGCGAGTCGAGCAGCCGCTGGTCGGCGGCATCGATCGCGCCGCGCTCGAGCCAGCGGCCCGGCAGCTCGATGTGCTGCAAGAAGCGGCCGCGCTCGAAGGCCTGGCCGGACGCCGGCAGCCCGAGCGCGAGGATGTCCCAGCCGATCATCTCGGCGCCCGGTGCGAGCGCGAAGCGCATCTGATTCGCGCCGATGCAGCCGCTGTAGGCAATCGTCTCCAGCGGCAGCCACTCGAGCCGGGCGCCGTCGGCGAGCCGGGCGCGAAGCTGCTGCGTCGCGGTCGCGCCGGTGCTGCGGTAGAAGCGGGTCGCGCCCGGTGTCGTGATCAGCGCATGGCTGCCATGCGCGAGCTCGGCGTCGATCTCGAGCGCATCGCCGCCGACCAGCCCGCCGGGCGGATGCACCAGCACGTTGTGGCACACCGCGCTGCCTTCGGGGTAGAGGCTGGCGAGCACGCGCAGCGGCCCGTCGTGGCGGTCGCGCAGCAGCGTGCGCGCCGCGCCATGCACGGTGTCGCGCGTGTAGGCCAGGGTCAGCGACCCGTGCCAGGCCATCAGCCGCGATCGCCCGGCGCTTCGCGCTTCCAGAAGGCGGCGTGCAGTGCGGCGATCTCGGGCTCGGCCTCGGCCACCGGGCCGTGCACGCGGATGTCCTTCTGGCCGCGCATGAAGACGTCGCGGCAGGGCAGGTCCATCGTCGGGTTCTCGGCGTGGTTGCCGGTGAGCTGCAGCAGGCGCTGCTCGGTCATGCCGTAGACAACACGGCCGATGTTGGCCCAGTACATCGTGCCGGCGCACATGCAGCAGGGCTCGACCGTGGTGTACAGCGTGCAGCCCCAGAGCTCGTCGGGCGAGAACGCGGCCGCGGCCATGCGCGCGAGCACCGCCTCGGCGTGGTTGACGCCGTCGATGTTGCCCTGCTCGCTGAGCACGGTCTCGTGGTCGGGCCCGACCAGCACCGCGCCGAACGGATGCCGGCCTGCGGCCAGCGCGCGCTGCGCGACCGCATTCGCGCTGCGCAGATGGCGCCGCATCTGCTCGTCGCTCGGCTCGCTCGCGCGGCGCGCCGCGCGCGCGCTGTTCTCTGTGTCATTCACCTTGCGTCCCCCGATGCGCCCAGCCGGTGGTGCGCTTCTCGATCAACGAAAACAGCTCGTACATCGCCATCGCCATCACGCCGATCACGACCAGCCCGGCGAACGCGAGCGGCATGCGCTGCTGCGAGCCCGCAGTCTGCATCAGATAGCCGATGCCGGAGTCGCCGGCCGTCATCTCGGCCAGCACGGTGCCGACGAACGCGAGCGTGATCGCGATCTTCAGCGAACCGTAGAAGTAGGGCATCGAGCGCGGCAGGCCGACCTTGACGAGCACGTCCCAGCGCTTCGCGCCGAGCACGCGCAGCACGTCCTCGAGCTCGGGCTCCAGCGTGGCCAGGCCGGTCGCGATGTTGACGGTGATCGGGAAGAACGAGATCAGGAACGCGGTCAGGATGCCGGGCCCCAGGCCGATGCCGAACCAGACGATCAGGATCGGCACGATCGCCGCCTTCGGCACCGCGTTGAAGCCGATCAGCAGCGGGTACAGCGCCGCATAAGCCATGCGCGACGACCCGACCAGGAAGCCGAGCAGCACGCCGACGACGATCGCGATCGCGAAGCCGAGCATCGTGACCCAGAAGGTCTTCCAGGCCGCCTCGGCGATCGGCGCGGTGTACTCGGCCATCGCATGCGCGATCGTCAGCGGGCTCGGGAAGATGTAGTCGGCAATCGCGAACACGCTGCACACGAGCTGCCACAGCAGCAGCAGCGCGGCGGCGGTCGCGACCGGCGCCCAGCGTTCGAGCGTGCGGCGCTTCATGGCAGCGCCGGCGCGACGGCAGCGGCATCGGCCGGTTGGCGCAGTGCGCCGATGTGGCCGCGCAGCTCGTGCACGATGTCGGTGAAGGCCGCGCCGTACGTGAGCTCCAGGTCGCGCGGCCGCGGCAGCTCGATGTGGCGCTGCACGACGAAGCGGCCCGGCCCCTTGCTCATCACGTAGACCGTGTCGGCCAGGAACACGCTCTCGCGCAGGTCGTGCGTGACCAGGATGACGTTGAAGCGGCGCGCCGCCCACAGATCGCGCAAGGTGCACCAAAGCTCCTCGCGCGTGAACGCGTCGAGCGCGCCGAAGGGCTCGTCGAGCAGCAGCATCTTCGGCTCGTGGATCAGCGCGCGGCAGATCGACGCGCGCTGC
>Ga0207674_10010206_pt1 | contig 10666 bp, 11 predicted proteins | sample KBSCornC72_FD_184303 | JGI IMG/M metagenome (GOLD analysis project Ga0207674, IMG submission 184303) | Corn rhizosphere microbial communities from Kellogg Biological Station, Michigan, USA - KBS Corn C7-2 (SPAdes) (version 2) | ecosystem: Host-associated > Plants > Roots > Rhizosphere > Soil ...
TTTGCGTATAACGGCCGGGTGAGTAGCAGAACACCTTAAATCCTTGCTCAACTAATTCTGTCGGAACATTAGTATTTGGCCAATCTATCAGCAGGATCTTTCTTGCCTTCGCAAGTATTTCATTCGGATATATTGGCTGATCATTGATCATTTAATCGAAATGAAATTAACCTCAAGATTAAACGGTCTGCAGGTAAGCTTCATAAAAAAAACCGCCCCGGTAAATCGGGACGGTTTTTAAATCAGAACTGCTTTTCCGCCAAAACGGGATTCGCAACTTCGTTATTCGCCTGATCGGACTTTTTTACCTCTTCCTCGATCACGGTTTCTTCCAATACCTTTTGATGCCTTGCATTGCTGGCTATGTACAGCGCAAATGCTGCCAGTGCCGTATCCTTTAAAATGTTTAAAAATGCCAATTGCCGATACTCGGGATCGGCCGTGTTCAGATAATTGGGTAAATGAACGCAAAAAACAAAACTAAAAAGCAGCAAAGCAAGCAAATAGGCCGTTACTTTAACCATTTGGTTTAACATGAAGGATACTGCAACAATAATGCAGGCAGCACCTACAATATAAACCCAGGTTAAACCACCGGGAATCCATGTAGGAACATAAATAAGCATGTTCCTGGGATGTACAAAGTGTTCGATACCGAAAACGATCAGGACAATCGCCAAGAGGAAGATGGCGATCCGGGAAAGAATGTGTTGGTTCATCGCCATTAATTTTATATTAATATTAAGTTACGAAATTTATGCCACCTTTCATCAGAAGGTGTTATGGACGGGTTCCGTCCATGCATAACGAGACAAAACTTGTAAGAAAAAAATTTATCAGCTCATAAATAAATCTTACCTTAACTATCACTTCCTGGTCCTCCTAAAGAATACTATCTGCACCCCATTTCAACTACGCTTTATCGATTCTTTGCTCATTAAAATTTGACAGATGAAACCTTTTCCAAAATTGCTCATGTGCATGACGGGATTGTTGTGCCTTTCGTGTTTTACCCACGCGCAAATATTAAAAGATATAGGTAATCGTATAAAACAAAGAACAGAACAACGCGCCAATCAAAAAGTTGATCAAACCATTGATAAGGGGTTAGACCAGGTAGACAATTCTGCAAAAGACGCCACAAAGAAGAAAGATACGTCGGGCAATACGAACAATAATAACAGTAGCAATAAACAAACCGATGCAACAAATCATACGACAACAAATAATACTACAAACACCCCGGATGCAAATACCCAGGTCAGTAAAAACTCCGATGACGGCGGCTTTAAAATCTATTCGAAATTTGATTTTGTGCCTGGCGATAAAGTGATTGCCTATGATGATTTTTCCAAGGATGCAATTGGTGATTTTCCGGTAGCCTGGAACACCAATTCAAGCGGAGAGGTAGTTACCAGTTCAGGTCAGCAGGGACATTGGCTCATGGTTCGTAAGCCGGGAAGGTATATACCGGAATACATCAAGGATCTTCCTGACAATTTTACTTTTGAATACGATGTGATTTGCAATGAAAAATTCAGTTTTTATTCTCCTGTATTTTCCATTTTCTTTTTGACCGGGAAGAATGGTAAAGAGGCTCTTGAATATAGTTTTATTCCTCTTGACAAAAGATCAGGAGTAAAGATTGGCGTTCATCCAGCTAATGCTGGTTCGAGTGGTGGAACAGTATATGCTGAAAGTTTTGAAGACGGCGCGAGCGTGATCAAAAACCAGGTAAACACCACGCAGTTTAACAGCAACGCTGGTAAAACAAAATTGCATGTTTCTGTTTGGCGACAAAAGCAGCGCTTACGGGTTTATGTCAATGAAGAAAAGGCCTATGATCTTCCGCGGGCGTTTCCTGTCGACAAAAGTTATAGCACAGTATTATTTGAACTCTGGGGTGACATGAACAATGACAACGATCGTTATATTTTTGGAAATATAAAACTCGCAGTTGGAGCTCCTGATACCAGAAATAAATTAATTACTGAAGGAAAGTTTGTAACAAGCGGAATCTTGTTTGATGTAAATAGTGATAAGATCAAACCGGAGTCGTACGGTGTAATGAAAGACATTGCGAATGTGCTCACGGAAAATTCATCTGTAAAAGTTAAGATCATCGGTCACACCGATTCTGATGGAAGTGATGCCGACAATCTCGCTTTATCTAAAAAGAGAGCTGAGTCTGTTAAAGCGAGCCTAACAAAAGATTTCGGCATTGATGCGACTAGACTTGAAACAGATGGAAAAGGAGAATCACAGCCTGTCGATAAGAATACAACGGCGGAAGGCAAGGCAAATAACCGTCGGGTTGAATTTATAAAACTATGATGTAAAACCTGAGAGAAAAAGAAGGCCGTGTTGTAAAGGACACGGCTTTATTTTTTTGATCTATTTGGACCAATCGGAATGGTGTTCAAATGCTTTTTTTATGATGTAAATCTTGTTGCTGATTGACTCACCTTATGAGGGTACTTGTACCCTTTTTTGTGTACGTCCTCCCATCTACTCCAACTCCTTCTACTATCCAAACCACCACTTGTGTTGGTAGAGCTGCGCCCTTGTATTTGCCATCCCATCCGTCGTAGTTAGTTTTTGTTTCGTACATCAATTGCCCCCAGCGATTAAATATTCTGAAATAATGAAGTTCTTTTATACCCATTAAAGTAGGACGTAAGATATCGTTCTTCTCATCATCATTAGGTGTAAAAGCGCTGGGTACATAAATATCGGCATGAGGAACGATTTTGACCATTTGTGTATCTACCGTAACGCAGCCGGTAGTTGTTGTTATTTCAACAGTATAAAGCTGCTCAGTGGGACCTCTGAATAATGGAGTGTAACTTGCCGCATTGTCAAGAAAATTGGGAGGACTCCACAAGGCCGTTGCGCCGAAATTCCTGGCTTGCAAGGGGGTTGACAGATCAATAACGGCATATTGAACGGGATATGTAATTCCGGGTCTTGCCTTATCAATGATGACGTCTTGCTTTTCCGTTGTAATGCTGCAACCGTCATTATTAGAAAGAATGGCGTAATAGGACCCGCTTTTTGTTACCCTGTATTGAGGTTCATTAGCGCCATTGATCGCAATATCATCTTTAAACCATTGTATGTTATCTGTCGGATTGATCACAAATATTGTACTGTCGCCACTCCCAATACAATAAACAGCTTTTCCAATCAACCGGACAGAATCATCAATGATAGAGGCTTTGACAACAACGGTATCCGTGTTGAGACAACCACCTCCATCATGTCTTGTTGCAACAACATAAGCCCTTGTGACATCAGGCGCAGCAATAGGGTTTGATATTTTGGGATCGTTGAGTCCCGCCGTGGGTGTCCAACTGTAAACAAGCCCCGGTTTTGCATTGGCTCCGATGACAACCGGGCTGTGGTTGCAGGAAATGGTATCCCTCCCTGCATTTGCTTTTATGGTCAATGTATCCACAAGGCGTGCGTATAATGTATCAAGGCAGCCGTAGCCGCTATAAGGAACTACTTCCACAGCAATATCGGTACCTGCCATGGGTGGCGGTGAGAACCTGATCGTTTGTTTAGAACCCAGCACTTGCGAAAAAGTGTTGTCGTACCAGGTGTAGTCCTGGTAGCCATAGGGTGCTGTTACATTTACAGCTGTATCATCAGGGCAATACTTTGCACCAACAAATTCATCAGTGCATTCGGAGTTGACATCTATATAAGCATATCCAAAGTGTCTTCTGAATGTGCAGTCTGCCGTCTTAAAAAAGAGCTTGATAGTTTTTCCGGCCATCCCGTCTAAATTAACGGAGACCGCTGACCAGTCTTTGCACCAAACAGGAGTATCCCCGCGCGGATTGGGTGAAGTAAAGAACCCAGGGAGAATGTTACCATAGGGAATGAAAGTGAAAGAAGAGCAACTGATAATTTCATTGTCAGTGACGTTCCTGACCTCAATCTCCATTCTTGGTTGTTCTTCGGGTCTGTGATTTGGATCCTGGAATACGACTGCGTAATGGTAAATGAGTGAATATACATTTTGATTGGATGGAATTGTAAACTGGTATGATACTCCTTCTGCCTGAGTTCCCGGCAAATTATTTCCGAGACGGATTGAATAGCCGCTTCCATTGGGGCACACCACCGGGAAACCTCCATATTCATCCAATTCACCAGCATTTGCAGCGTACGAATACATTGTTTGGCGGTTGGGAGTGGGAGTTGCCGGAGAAATATTGATTATGTTTTCACCGTTTACAGCTGCTGTTGTACCAATATAACATGTCCAGCCGCTAAAGGTCCCTGTTTCGAAATCAATGTTGGGAGGACAAGTTTGAGCGCAGAGCAATTGTTTGCACGAAATAAAAAATAAAATGGTCAACCCTTGTTTTAAAGAGTAGCGAATAGGCGGCCTTTTATTTTGACGAAAGCTCATGAATCTTTGCACGTCCAGGTTGGACTTTAAAGATAAAATTTTAATTGAGTTATCGGGGAATTTTATGCCTTCGTTGCCTATAGTATTTTTACTTTGCGCTCAAATTAAACGCAAATTTTAAACCGGTAAAAAAGTAATAATCCCTTACTTTGGAATTCCCTCTTGGAAAGCCCTCTTCAGCAAACGGAACACCCACTTTTCTGTAGGCCAACTCGCTTGCTTTGGGTCCCTTTCTCAGGTTCAATATTTCTAGTGAAACGTAAGTCTTACTGACGTCATCAAGATAATCAGTAAGCAGAAAACGATAACCAAGCTCAAAGCTTAAATCCCACGTGTCGGTGGTCTTAAATTTGAAACCAGCCCCAAATGGTATGCAGAATTGATAGAGAGAGTAATTTTTTCTTTCTGGAAAATCGGAGAGCCCTTCTCCCTCTGTACTCAAAGGTCGCAGAAAGGTTTTTTTGCCTTCGTTATCATGTGTGAATGGGTTAAAGTGAAACATGGCTAAACCCGCGAAGAGGTAAGGATATTGGAGGAAAACATCAGGGTCAAGCAATTTAAACTCTATGCAAGCACTTAATTCTTGTATATTGGTGGTGAAATTTAGATTTCTTGCCTGCAAATCCGGCCGTTTCGCATCTTTATCGTCTGCACCAACCCTTGCGAACATAAGACCTACCCGGAAATCAAAAATATCACCGGAATTGTATCTTAAATTAAAACCGTATGCTGGTTTGAATCTTTGCAGTAAGACTGCTTGTTGTGTCAGATCACCATTGTAGGTTGAAACGCCCCCTATTACTTCTCCCATCCATTTCTGTCCAAAAATCAAATTCGGTATTAGCAAAAGAATGGCAAGCGGCCTTCCGCAAACTGAAAATCTCATTTTGTTCGACTTGTGTTTACTAAATGTTTTTGTCCCTGTCCTTATTACTCTGCAATTTACCCTTGATTAATCTTATTTTCCTGATTTATTTGCCTGTTTGTACCTTTCGTTTATGGACAAAAGAATTCAAATTTTATTTACTTGTTTTTCTTTTTTCAATTCCTTCTACACCTCAGCCCAGTCCACCACTCCTCATTTTGATCCCTCCAAACCGACGAATGTTTACAACCGACTGAGCAATAATTTGGAATATAATTTCCTCAGAAACGGCAGTCGAACTTTCGGATACCGGGCAAATCTTGTTCTGGTTTCTCATAATCAGCGCAACTCAGTTCATATAGAAGTCCCATTGTTATATTCAACTTTCTCGCAAAAGTTTGGTTTAAGCGATATTCGGTTTCGGTATTATTGGATTCCTTACAAAGACTATTCTAAAAAACCCGGAGCATTCGGATTCTTAATCGATTCATACATGCCCGTTGGCAGTTTGAAATATGGACTTGGCAGAGGAAGATGGATTTTCGCGCCCGGATTATCAACTGCCTTTGTTTTTGGCAGGTTCTCAACTTTCCCTATTCTTTCCTATTTGTACAGTAGCGAAATTAAGGATGTTAAGATTCCTTCACCGGGGACAGGAGCATTGAGCGGATATATGATCCAATCAATTTGTGTATATAAATTTAGAAAAAGTTATCTGGATTGTACACCAATTTTTATGAAAAATAGTTACTCCAATAGCGGAAAAGATGATTTTGTAATGGAAGGTAACTATTTGTACATGATAAAGCCAAATAAAATGCAGATCGGATGTTTTGCCCGTAGATATTTTTACGGAAACTCTACCACACTTCGCGCAGCGTTGCGATTATATTTTTGATCGATGCCGCAGCAAGCTGAACCAGTACATTTGTTGCTATGATTTATAAGATCAGATTCATTACCTTCATTAAAACCAAAACTAAATGAAGCGAAAACTTGCGATTCTATGTGTATCATTATTTTTTTTCTTCGCTGTATCTGCACAAAAACAGTTTAAAGCGCTTTTAGTGACTACAACAAAGGGGTGGCATCACGAATCTCTGCACTATGGAGTAGTAGCTATTAAAGAATTGGCCACAAGAAATTTCTTTGAGGTTGTATTGTTTGAGGATCCGAACAGTTTCAATGATAAGTTCCTGGAACAATTCCAGGTGATTATCTTTTTGAACACGACAGGTGATGTTTTTGACTCAACCCAGCAAAAGGTGATGGAGAGATTTATTCGTGCCGGAAAAGGATTTGTGGGCATACATAGCGCATCAGATACGGAGTATGACTGGGACTGGTATACCAGGCTCGTCGGCAGGATGTTTCAGATACATCCCACGATACAAACTGCCAAATTGAAAATTTTTGACGACAAGTTTCCCGGCTTACAAGGTTTTTCAGACGGAAAGCTATGGACAGAAGAGTGGTATGAGTTCGGTCCCGAAAAAGTTTCTGATCTCCATTATATTTTAGGTGTTGATGAGTCAACATACAATCCAAAAGTAGATTGGGGCGCAAAGAAGGGGCAGGGCATGGGACAAATGCACCCGCTTGCCTGGTATCATATGTATGACGGTGGCCGATCTTTCTACACAGCTCTTGGTCATTTGCCGACAGACTTTAGTGACCCTGCATTTCTCAATCATTTATATGCGGGTATTTTTTGGGCCGCGACAGGAAAAAAATAATTTCAAATCGATGCGCATTTTTTCAATTGTTTTCGTTTTCGTTCCTCTTTCCTTTTTTGCACAGGACAGTGCGGTAGTAATTCCTTTATGGTCAAATGGTCCACCAGGTTTTGAAAGCAGGAAGAATGAAAAAGAAGAAGCAAAAGATTGGTGGGTAAAAAACATCCATAACCCTTCGCTCACCGTTTTCCTTCCTCCAAAAGAAACTGCTACCGGTGCGGCTGTGGTTATTTGTCCCGGAGGTGGGCATCGTACGCTGGTTTTTGATGCCGAAGGTAAAGATGCTGCAAAATTTCTCAACAGCATTGGCGTGGCCGCATTTGTCCTGAAATATCGTTTATTCCGGGAAGAAAATTCTCCTTATAAGGAAGAGAACGCAAAACAAGATATTTTTCGGGCAATGCGACTGGCGCGAAGTGTTGCCAAAGACTTTAGTGTAGATACAGCGAGAATAGGAGTGATGGGTTTTTCCGCTGGAGGAGAAATGGCCGGTTGGGTGTCGTATCATTACACGGATAAAAATTTCATTACTCCAGATGCAATCGACAAGCTTAGTGCGAGGCCAGCCTTCCAGGTACTTGTTTACCCGGGGCCGCTCGCAGTTCCTGATACAGTTGCTCTAACGTCACCCCCTAGTTTCTTACTCGCAGCGAATGACGACGAGTGTTGTTCTGAGCCCATTGTAAAATTGCTTGAAATGCATCGCAAAGCAAAGGTTCCGGTAGAAGTCCATTTATATGAGCAAGGAAATCACGCATTGAATATGGGGAGTCGTTCTTCATTAAATTCTATCAAAACTTGGTCGCAACGCCTGTCCGACTGGCTAAAAGACAATGGTTGGCTAAACAAAAAATGATATGAGAAACCTGATCAGGCCTGGACAGATCATTTTTGCAGCCGGCATCATTGCTCTTGGAGTTTTACAGTTTTTTGCAAAAGATTTTATTGTTGGGAGGCCTCCCGCTGTAAAGTGGGCTAACAATATCCCAGGCAAGCAAGCCTGGGCTTTCGCTTCAGGGATTATCCTGATCATTGGCGGCTTGTTCATTCTTACGAAAAGGAAAGCGACCCCGGTAGCATTTTTCATTGGGATTTTTATTTTTATATTTTCTTTTCTGTGTAGGCATCTTCCGCACCTGTTCTCTGTTACGTCTGCAGAGGATGCAATTTGGCAGATCAACGCGTATAAAACATTAGCACTTTGCGGAGGAGCGTTTATTATCGCCCGTTCCTTTCAAAAAAAGTGGTATAAAATTCAGTTATCCTTAAACTGTATTTTACTGGCATTTTTTTTTATTATTTCCGGCTTCGCACACTTCAAGTTTCATGATTTCATCATTAAAGATTTTATTCCTGCTTATATCCCGTTTCATGCCTTCTGGACATATTTTTGCGGCATAGCACTGATTGCCGGTGGGGTTGGGCTCCTGATAAAACAGACAAGGAGGTGGGCTGCCGCACTCACCGGGTTGATGATCTTACTCTGGTTTTTCCTGCTTCATATTCCACGAGCTTCTTATGCTCCGCATGATTACGGTGAATGGATGGGAGTCTGCGAATCATTTACTTTTAGTGGTATCTTATTTACATTGGCAGGCTTATCTTCAAAATAATTTTGGAACGCAAATTCATGAAACAGCACATTGCACATATCGCTTTAGTAGTACGCGACTACGATGAGGCGATTCAATTTTATACGGGAAAGCTTCAATTTACTCTTGTCGAGGATACAGTATTATCAGATTCCAAACGTTGGGTATTAATTGCGCCAAAAGGGTCAAATGAGTGTTGTTTGTTATTGGCCAAAGCGGCCAATGCTGAACAACAAGCCAGGGTAGGTAATCAGGCAGGCGGTCGCGTTTTTTTATTTCTTTACACGGATAATTTCCGGGCAGATTATGAAATGATGGTGAAAGAAGGAGTTGAGTTTATTAGAGAACCCAAAGTTGAAACTTATGGAACGGTGGGGGTGTTCAGGGATCTATATGGCAATCTTTGGGACCTGATTGAACGGGCAAAATAATCTCAAAAATAATCTTAGATGAAAAAAATAAAATGGGGCATAATTGGGTGTGGTGACGTAACGGAGGTAAAAAGCGGTCCGGCTTTCCAGAAAGTAAAAAATTCAGAGCTTGTCGCAGTAATGCGAAGAGATGCCGACAAGGCAAAGGATTATGCTCGTCGTCACAATGTGCCTAAATGGTATTCGGATGCAAATAAACTGATCAATGACGCGGACGTAAACGCTATTTATATTGCTACACCGCCATCCTCGCATGAGGAATATACAATGATGGCTTTTGACGCAGGTAAACCTGTTTATGTCGAAAAACCCATGTCAGTGGACGCTGGCTCAGCCAGCAGGATGGTGAAGGCTGCGAAGGAAAAAAATTTAAAGTTGGTAGTTGCACATTATCGTAATGCACAACCCCTGTTCAATAGAATCAAGCAATTACTTAATGAAAAGGTTATTGGGGATATCAGGTTTGTGAAATCTGAATTATATAAACCTTCCCTTTCCGCTTCAGAGCTTGAAATTCCCAAAAATGCCTGGCGTGTTGATCCTGCTATTGCGGGCGGTGGGCTGTTTAATGATCTCGCACCGCACCAATTTGGCCTGATGAATTATTTTTTTGGCGAAGCAGAGCGGGTATCTGGTATTTCAGTCAACCAGGATGACTTGTATAATGCGGATGATATGGTGGCGGGTAATATATTATTTACGAATGGTGTTTTGTTCAATGGTATCTGGTGCTTTAATGTATCTCCGGAAGATGAAAAAGATCAATGCACAATCTTTGGAGAAAAAGGAACAATTGAATTTACTTTTTTTAACCAGCGTGAAGTTATACTTACGATTAATGGTCAAAGACAAACTTTATCATTTGATATTCTGCAACACGTCCAACAACCCCTGATTGAAAAAATAGTTGATTACTTTTTGGATGAAGGACCAAACCCATGCAGTGGTGACCAAGGGGCATTAGTCATGCAGTGGATTGAAGGATTTACAAAGAAAAAAAATTGAAGATGTTTTTCAGAGAGGCGAGAGTAACAGACATTCCGCAAATACAGGTTGTAAGAAATTCGGTCAAAGAAAACACGTTGTCTGACCCGGCGCTCGTAACAGATAAAGTTTGTGAAAATTATCTGCTCAATCGTGGCAAGGGCTGGGTTTGCGAGATAGACGGAACAATAGTAGGTTTTTCGATCGTTGACTTAGTCGATCATAATGTTTGGGCTTTATTTGTTCGGCCAGGCTTTGACAAAAAGGGCATTGGTAAAAAACTGCACGATGATATGCTAAACTGGTACTTTTCTAAAACTGATGAGACGATCTGGTTAGGTACCGCACCCAATACAAGGGCAGAGAAATTTTATCGCAAAGCGGGCTGGAAGGAAGTGGGAATACATGGAAAAGGTGAGATAAAATTTGAAATGGATGCCGGCAACTGGAAACGAAAATGAGTGGTGTTTGTGCAACCGAAACAGAATTTTTGAAAGTAATTATGTAGTGGGATAAACCTCTTTTTTACGGAAAAAACCACCCGGATTCTACCAAGTATATTCACACTATGCCACTAACAATAAAGCCTCTATACTTGCGTTAGTAAAAAGCCCATTGATTGCATGAATCGGAAA
>Ga0207674_10010207_pt1 | contig 10666 bp, 10 predicted proteins | sample KBSCornC72_FD_184303 | JGI IMG/M metagenome (GOLD analysis project Ga0207674, IMG submission 184303) | Corn rhizosphere microbial communities from Kellogg Biological Station, Michigan, USA - KBS Corn C7-2 (SPAdes) (version 2) | ecosystem: Host-associated > Plants > Roots > Rhizosphere > Soil ...
ACTGTGGTTCATCCGTCCATCGGTTCGATTATCAGCCACGAATTACCCGATCAAAAAATCGAGATTCCGACGCACATTTCGATTCTGCCTGGCCAATGGCCTTCGCGTGGCGGTTATTTCGGCGCGGCTTACGATGCGTTTAAAACCGGCGATCCGGCCAAGCCCATTCCTGATTTGTCGTCCAACCTCGATTCAAAACGGCGGGAGCAACGACGCAAGAATTTAGCCGTAATGGAAGAGGCATTTCGGCAAGGACGTCAACCTGACCTCGACGGCACCAAAACTCTTCACGATGTCACGATGGAAAAAGCGACGCGCATGATGACTTCGGACCAGGTAAAGGCCTTTGACGTGAAGCAGGTGCCAAATGCTGAACGTTTGGCATACGGCGACACCCCGTTTGGACGCGGCTGTTTGGCTGCCGCTCGGTTGGTGCAAAGGGGTGTGCGCTGCGTCGAGGTCACATTGAGCGGGTGGGATACGCATACAAACAACCATCAGGGGCATGCTGCTCTTGCTAAAGTCCTGGATCCGGCACTTTCCGCTCTCGTATCTGATCTCAAGCGGCGCGATTTGCTGGAGCGCACAATCGTTCTCTGTGGCGGCGAATTTGGCCGGACGCCCAAACTGAATCCTCTTGGCGGTCGCGACCATTGGCCGCACGGATTCTCCGTCGCAATCGCGGGCGGAGGAATTCAAGCTGGCCGCGTCGTCGGCGAGACCGATCCTGGCGGCGCGAAAGAAAAACCCGAAAATCCGGTGCGAGTTGAAGACATCCACGCTACCATATTGCGGGCTTTAGGAATCAATCCTGAAAAGGAAATAATGACGCCAATCGGGCGTCCAATCGCCTTGAGCGAAGGGAGCGAAATAAAGCGGTTGCTGAGCTAAAAGGGCGCAGAGCGAATTTAGCAAAGCCGTACCTTCCTGGTTTGATGTTCGAAAAATCCCACCGGCCCGGTCGCACGACTTGCCAAAATACACTTTCCGGAACGGCGCGGTGAGGACACCGCGCCCTACCTTCGAAGTAGAAGTTGCCTGAGGTAATCGCTCTTAAAGCCCCGGCCCTGAATTCGCCGTGCTATAATCCTTCGGGATGAGCCGCATTCAAAAGGCCTATGAGCATCGCTTTCGTGAACTGCTGCTGCGGTTTGGCGCTCGACGCGCTGATCAGGGCGTGAATTGGCTTGTGCAGCGGGCGGAGTGTTTGAGAGCGAAGGAGAAGGCTTCTTTGGCTGATTCACTAACACAGGTGGCTCGGGAACTCGCGGCGAAGAGTCTGAAGACGCGCCATCCACTCGCGAGTAACGGCGACCAGATTCGGTTCTTCTGCGATTCCGGTCTCGGCGGCCTGGCGCGATGGCTACGAGGCTCTGGCTACGAAGCGCTTTGGGAACCGAGCATTGACGATTATGAATTACTCCAAAAGGCGCAAAAACTTTCAGCAACGGTTCTCACCACCGACAGTCTGCTGATGGAACGAACTGTTGTACGCGACCACATCATACCAGCGCTGTGGCTTCCGCCGACCCTGAGCATACCAGAAGCGCTGGCATTCGTTTTTCACGAGTTTGGATTGAAAACGCGAGAGCCGCGATGCATGAGTTGCGGCGGCGAATTGCGGCGCGAAAGCAAAGAAGCCTTGCGCGAGCGGATTCCGCCAAAGACGTTTAAGTGGCTCGATGAATATTATGTGTGCAATCGATGTGGAAAATTGTTTTGGAAAGGAACGCATTGGCAGAAAATTAAAGCTGAGTTGCGGAAGATGGAGCGTTAGAAGTCGGGAGTTGAATGGGTTAAATGAGTTAAATTAGTTGAATGGGATGCAAACGTTGATCGTTGGCTGCGGTTATGTAGGCAAAGCGTTGGGGGAGCAACTCGCGCGGCAAGGGCACAAAGTATTCGGGTTGAAGCGAACCGACGATGATCAAAAGGAATTGAAATCCGTCGGGATTGTGCCGCTGAAAGGGGATGTCACCAAGCGAGCGGATTTGGAGAAGTTGCCGGCGGAATATGACTGGGTCCTGAATTGCGTTTCCTCTTCACGAGGTGATGCGGACGATTATCGCGCGGTCTATTTGGAGGGAACGCGCAATTTACTTGAGTGGCTTTCCGGCTCGCCGCTGAAGAAGTTCGTTTATACGAGCAGCACAAGTGCGTATGCGCAAACAGACGGATCGATCGTGACCGAACTCAGTCCGGCTGACCCCACTGCGGAGACCGCTCGAATCCTAGTGAAAACCGAACGACTCCTTCTGCAAGCCACTGAACGAAAATATCCGGCAGTGATATTGCGAGTGGGAGGAATCTACGGACCTGGACGCGGGTATTGGTTCAAACAGTTCTTGAAGGGTGAAGCGAAAATTGAAGGCAAGGGCGAACGATACTTAAATATGGTTCATCGGGAGGATGTCGTTGGAGCAGTTATCGCGGCGCTTGAAAAAGGCGATGTGGGTAAAATTTACAATGTCGTTGATGATGAACCGGTGAGGCAATTGGACTTTTTTCAATGGCTATCGAATCATTCGGGAAAGGAGATGCCTCCATTTGTCGAAGGTGGCGAGCAGGCCGAGCGCAAGCGCGGATGGACGAACAAAAGAATCTCGAATGCCAGGTTGAAATCCGAGCTCGGGTATCAATTCAAATACCCAAGTTTTCGCGAAGGTTGGGAAGCAATTTAGAGCGGTTGCCAAAAATAATTTCCGGTTGTCGAAACGCTGCTCGCAGCGCGAGCAGCGCTACCTGGAAATAACTTTCGGGCGAGGGTACAACCGAAGTCGCAATCCGTTGTTGCGAAACTATTTTCTTGCCACGGTTTTTGACTTTGAATGGGCTCAACCCGAGGGTTCACCTTGAGAAACCGGCGCACGGTCTTGTTTGCGATCATTATGGCTACTGCTTCAGCCGTTGCCGCGATACTTCTTACGCGCGCGAAGGAACCACGACCCGGTTCTTCTCTACAGATCGACCATCACGCCGACCGGACCGGCATTGATGATCGTCGTGGTATTTTCAGTCCGCACCCGTTGACCCGCACGGGCATGAATATGGGCACACACAACCAGGGACGGTTTGAGGTGAATCAAGGAGATTCAGTATAGCCCCTGCTTTGGAGATATGCTTTCAGGCGATCGACCGCCGCACCCGAATCATCTCCGGCCTGGTTGGAGATGATTGAACGCGTGAAATCAAGAATCATCGTGCCCGAGTCCTCTTCGAATTGTGGCTCGCCATCGTCTGCCGAATAGACCCAGCGTTCGGTCATTGACAGTGATCTTGGAATCAACCACGGGGTCGAATCACCGATATTCAGCCGCGAGTTGACCCCTTTGAACCATGAGAAGACTACATCAGAGTTAGTGCTGGTAAAGGCATCGTGGAAAAGGCTGTAATCTACAGATCTTGAATGAACTGTGCTCAGAATTAAGGTGCTCAAATCAAGATCCGTATATTGCCTGCTGCTCGGAAGGGTTTGAATTCCGGAAAGTGCCCCGGTTTGCAAATCCAGGATGATATATCCCGTGTATAGTGCGCGGAATGTCTGAAAGTCCCCGGTTATAGTGCCGGTTTCAGTATATTTGTAGATGGCGACTTGTCCTTGTGCGCAAAGACACAAGGATAACGATAATGCGGCCAGGAAGGTTTTCATTGCAGTAACAACTCTAACGGTTCAAGTGACTGAATGAAAGACGTAAATCCGGGCAAGAATATTCGGAGGAGTGACTAAAAGCGAGCGGCAGGGGCAACTTGGACGTTTTCGCATTTACAAGGAATCTAATTCGGACGACGTGGAAGTCGTCCCTTCCCGCTCACTGCTTAACGACGCTTACCGTTCCCGAATTTGCATCGTATTCAATTTTCTGTCCGTAAGGCGCGGGGGGAATCTCGCTAATGTATTTTTCGGTGACCAACTCATTGAGGTCTTTGGGATTGCGTCCCTTTTGCACATTGAACATTTGAATGGCCTTGTCGAGTGAGGCGGTATCGATCGTCTTGACCGCTCTCTGTTTTGCTTTAGCAACCGTATCCAGGTAATCAACCGGCGCTGTTACCAGACTGCCACCTGTTGCGCTGTTGGTACTGGAAGCGGATTTGCTGGAGTTGTCGCCGCAGCCAACGACAAATAATTCAATTGCCAACGAAACCAGAATCAGCGTTTTCATGGTGCCGAGTATAGCTCGTCGCGTGCCGACTCCAAGCTTAACTGTGACAAGGAAATAGGCGCGATCTCTGAAGGTAATCGCGCAAAAAAGTAAAAGAGCCGGGCAAAAACCCTATGCCCGGCTTGAAGATGACATTCCCAAATTGAATTGGATGTCCTACTACTTGTTCGTCGCAGGAGGTGTCGCTGGCGCGTTAGTGCTAGCTGGCGGCGTGCTGGTACTATCTTGCTTTTCGCAGCCGGTGACTGCTCCAATTACGAGGCCCAATAGTATGATAAGGGTGAATAACCGTTTCATAGTAGGCGTAACCTTGACGAATTCGGAAAAAAGGACAAGCAAAAATTTTGCCTTATTTTTACAGGATTTTCTGGGGTATTTACCTACCATTCGTGAAAACTCGAATGCGTTGGTCAGTTGGAACTCGAGTGGATTCTTCTTGTCGCCGGTCCGGCCTTTGCTCAAGGCGAGTTTCGGCCCCCGATTAGGAAGTCCTAAATAGAACATTCGCCACACTCTTTGCCTGTTGAATCAACTCCCCATCGGCGGCTAGATCGCCAAAGCGGAATTTTGGCAGACCGCTTTGTTGTTGGCCGAGCAATTCTCCGGGTCCGCGCATTTTCAGATCCGCCTCCGCGATTTCGAAGCCATCGGTCGTTTGCTCCAGCACTCTTAATCGTTCACGCGATTGTTTGCTTTTCGCGACGGCAATCAAAATGCAGAACGCATCGCGCGCGCCTCGTCCGATACGTCCGCGCAGTTGATGAAGCTGGGCCAAACCGAACTGCTCTGCGTTTTCAATCAGCATGATTGTCGCATTCGGCACATCGACGCCGATCTCAATCAAAGAGGTCGCCAGGAGCACTTGAATCTGTTTCGTCCGAAATGCATTCATGACTTCTTCTTTATCTTTGCCGCCAAGATTGCCATGAACGAGACCGACCCGATACGGGTGAAAGGTCTTCCCCAAATTTTGGAACTCAGTGGTAACCGCCTTGACCCCGTTTGGTCCACTTTCCTCAACTCGCGGATAAACGACGTAAGCCTGCCTTCCTGCCTTAAGTTTTCCGCGGATGAAATCCCAAACCTCTGGCAGCTTTTCCGCAGTTCGAACGAACGTTTTGATCTTGCCTCGGCCGGGAGGAAATCCCGTCATTACCGATACATCCAATTCTCCGTATACGGTTAAACCGAGGGTTCGGGGAATGGGAGTAGCGGTCATTACCAACAAATGCGGGTAATGCCCTTTGCGCAGCAACTTCTCCCGTTGCGCCACGCCGAAACGATGCTGCTCGTCGATGATGACGAGGCCGAGATGTTCGGGGGTATAGCCGGATTCAATCAGAGCGTGCGTGCCGATGGTAAGAGAAGCGTGATGTCCCGCGGACGCGGGACGTGATGCGTGAGAAGAAATCACCGGATCCTGGGTGGAGCGAGCGCCCCCGCGAGCTGGCAAGCTTCCGAACGACTTCGCGCTTATGCGGCTCGCGGGGACGCTCGCCCCACCGGTTCGTGTTTTATGACTGCCGGTTTGGAGGACGACTTTGATTCCGAGTGGTTCAAACCATTTGTTGAAATTCTGAAAGTGTTGCTCAGCCAAGATTTCGGTCGGCGCCATCAACGCAACATCGTAACCGCTTTCAATCGCCATCAACGCGCAGCATGCAGCGACAACCGTTTTGCCCGAACCAACGTCTCCCTGGAGCAAACGCCGCATCGGATGTTCGCCGCTCATGTCCTGGCGCAATTCACGCAATACTTTCGTTTGAGGTTCCGTTAACTTGAAGCCGAGTTTCGCGAGAAATGGCTTCATTAAGTGATTATCGCCGTGGCAGGGCAAAGCCCGCGCTTTAGTTTCGAAATTCCTCCTTCGCGCCTGAATCTGGCGCTGGAGTTCGACAAATTCATCCAGCGCCAATCGGCGTCGAGCCTTGTCTGTGTCCTCGATCGCCTGTGGGAAGTGGAGCATTCGAATAGCCTCCGCACGGCTTGGCAAAAAAAGAGCAAAAGATTCCCTGGGCCACGGTTCTTGGAGTTTCGATTCAAACTGTTCGAGTGTGCGCCAAATCAGCGAACGCAACCATCGCTGCGGCAGACCTTCTGTGAGCGGGTAAATCGGCACGACACGGTTCAAGTGAATCGAACTTTCTTCGCCGCCCTCGATTATCTCTGTTTCCGGATGATCGATCGTGCGCGGCCTCACCTGGAGCACTTTTCCGAAAACGAAAACTTCATCGCCTTTGGAAAAGTTTTTTTCCATGAACGGCAGATTCCACCATCGGCAATGAAGCCGCGCTGTGCCATCGTCCAGCACGAGTTCGAATATCGATTTGGTATGGCGATTAAACCATTTCACACCGAGGGCGACGACTTTGCCTCGCGCTGCCGATGCTTGATGCGGCTGCAGGTTCGCAATGGGACTGAGATGACGACGGTCTTCATAACGGTTCGGCCGGTGCAGCAGCAAATCTTCCACCGTGAAAATCTGCAGACGCCCCAACTGCGCGGCCCGTTCCCGTCCGACGCCAAACAGGCTGGTGACGGGACGGCGCAAAGGAGAAACATTTTGCGTGGGCTCGGCGATGGTCATTTCCGGCACGATACGAATGGTCGCCGGTCCCTTCAACGGCAAAGCTGCTAAATAGACATCACACTTCGATGGTCCTTGATCGCGATAATGCCTTGCGAACAGGGGAACCAGGAAGTATGTACTCATTATGACGTGGGAAGAGATTTGCGAGGACAAATTGCTCGCCACATTGCCATATCGTATCGAAAGCGACCGCTGGGGAAATATCGTTATGAGTCCACCTCCACGAAGCCGGCATGGGGAATACCAGGGAGAAATTACCGTGCTGTTGCGGGAAAAGATGCACGGCGGCAGAAGCTTGCCCGAATGCCCGATTCAAACCACAGAAGGAGTTAAAGCTGTCGATGTCGCCTGGGTTTCAAACGAGCGTCGCTCTTCTCGTCCTAACGATCCTGTTTACGTGATCGCTCCGGAAATTTGCGTCGAGATAGTTCCTCCGTCCAACACGGATGACGAGCTGAACGAGCGCAAGCGTCTTTACTTCGAAAAGGGTGCTTCCGAATTTTGGCTTTGCAGCATGAGTGGGCAAATGTCTTTTTTCGATCCTGCCGGCCCGATTGAGCATTCTGGACTCTGTCCGGATTTTCCGAAGTTGGTCAAAATCGATTAATCTGGAGTCAAATCGCAGGCTGACCGGCCGCATGAGTCGTTAATTCTCTCAGAAGATTATCGCCCTCCATCTTCAACATGCAAAAGTCTGCCCTTCCACCAACAACCAATTCATTTCTCAGCCCCATCATTCTCGCTGGAATTTCGGAAAAGCGCGGCCACGTCTGCCACCAGGAGCAGCTGAGCATCTCAGCGGCACGAAATACTCCATCGATCGGTTGTAAGGCAGAACCAGCAAAGAGGGGTTTTCCTGGCTGGCGCACGATCTGGTCCGCGCCGACTTCCAATTCCAACTTTCCCAATTTGTATCTCCCCGGCTGCTTTCCTGCCGCCGACATCGCGTCCGAGACGTAATAAATCCATTCCGGCACGAGATTTCGGTGCAGAATTCGGAAAAGACCTGGAGAAACGTGAATTCGATCCGGTATCAAACTGACGTTCAGGTCCGGCGTTTCGAAAATTCGCCAAATAACATTGTCATGCCGATCCAGTTCACGCGGACATCCATTTCCCAAATGCGTAAAACTTGTGGCCCCCGCCTTAGCGGCTTTTTGCAAAATCACCAACGAGGCGTTTGTATGACCCAAACTGATTTTGATTCCACGCGAAACGGCCAACTCGATTGCCTCAATCGCGCCTTGCCGTTCAGGCGACAGCGTCAGCAACAACGGATCGTCGCCGGTAATCCAGCGCAATTCACGAATGCGTTCCGGCGTCGGGTCGCACATCAGCTTTGGATCATGCGCGCCATGAAACCCAGGTTCAGTCGATAGAAATGGACCTTCGATGTGCCAGCCGGCGATCGCGGACTGCAATTCTGCTGACTGCTCCCTCAATTGCCGCAAATGCCGCAAGCGCGCCGTCAACTTCCCCCATTCATCCGTAATCAACGTCAGCAGAAACCGAGTGCATCCCGCGTTGCGAAGTTGCCGCGCGGCTGAAATCAAATCACCGACGCGGAGATCGTCTTGCTGAAAATCCACGCCGCCGTATCCATTCACCTGCGCGTCGAATAGTCCAGGCGCAAGCCAAACGTCTGACGCAGCGTCAATTGGACTGGATGTGGAAGCGTCTGCGCTTTGAGCCGTTCCGAACCGCTCGACTTCTGTGAATTTCCCATTCTCCCACCTTAGTCGGACAGGTTCTCCCGTCGCGTAATGCTTTCCGCAAATTTCACCTTCATTGCCACTGTTCATTGACTCAGGCCATGAAACGCGGATTGCACGTGAATTGCAATCGCTCAGTCACCTGATTCATTCGTGTTCATTGGTGTTTATTCGTGGTTGGATAAACAGACACTTGCCAAGCGCGAGATGCTTGCCCGGAAATTCCCCGGGCAAATTTTCAGATTTACCCCATCTTGTCTCCGTCTGCTCATTATGGAATTCTACAGCAAGTATATGAAAGCTTTGCTGTATGCTCAAATCAACCCGAGCAAAACTCTTGGCCAGATCATCAACGATCGCAATCTTTACCGTGTCATCGCGGTCTTCGCTCTGATCCTCGCCTGGTGCAGGTAACTCGTTAATCCGTTGTTCTCCATCTATGAGGCTTCTGTTCTCCTCCTCCCATCGGGGATTGGTTGATGAAATAGGCAAGCGCCTTGCACTCGCTGGCTGCCCATGCGAAGTCCGCTACCGTCTCGTGCCAGGCGACCCCAATTCGGATTACAAGGAACTCTGGGTGCAAATGGAAAACAATCTCCAATGGGCCTGTTCCCTTCTGGCAATGCACTGTGCCGTAGGACGCAATTAGCCATATTTCCTTCTCTCCGTTCACACGTCGGTAGGCACGTTTCCCTCACGACGCGTTTCTGGATGGCCCAAAAATCATTGCCTTCGCCGCTCTTTTGCGATATAGAAACGGTATGAAGCGCGAGCTCAGGTATGTGCGCTGTCCCAAGGCTGAATCCAACCGATTTCAGATCGAGCTACGCGTTCCAATTCACCTTTCGCAGGGACCGCGAAGGTTCGAGGTTTTGCAAACCCGACCCCGCAAAGTCGATGCTTTTTCTCTCATCGAATTGTTGGTCACTGTTTTGATCATCCTTGTCCTGACGACGATGTATTGGGGCGGCAATTCCGCCAATCGGCAAAAAGCTCGACTTGGCAACTGCCAGCGGAATCTTCAGAAGATCTTTATCGCAATGCAGCTTTACGCCAACGAGCAATCGGCAAAATTCCCTGCCAAGACCGGCGCGAAGCTCTCCGAAGAGGCGCTCGACCGGCTGGTTCCCCATTACACCTCGGATACCGCGTCTTTCATTTGTCCGGGCAGCAAAGATTCCGAATTGCCCGGGGGCGAATCGATTGCCAAACGCAAAATCAGTTACGCCTATTATATGGGCCGGACCGCGAACGATGGCGCCTCCGAAGCCCTCATGAGCGACCGCCAGGTGGACACTCAATCCAAATCGCAAAACCAGGCTCTTTTTTCCGGTGACGGCAAACCGCCCGGCAACAATCACAGGCAATACGGCGGCAACATTTTGTTTTGCGACGGACATGCCGATCACAGCGATCCTCGCTCCTCCTTTTCCCTTGTCGTGACTCAGGGGATCGTGCTACTCAATCCCTGAACCCCGGATTTGACTCATGAAATTGCAGTGTTCGTGCGGCGCGAAGTATTCCTTCGAAGTGACCCCAGAGATGGCCAATCAGCCGGTCCATTTCTCGTGCCCGGCTTGCGGAATGGATTACTCGGAATTTGTCACTAATCTCGTCAAAGAGGAACTCGGCACCGCGGCGGCCATCGCTCCGCCGCCACCTGGATACATTGCGCCACCTCCTGCCGGATACACCGCGCCATCGCCGGTAAGTACGGCGATTGCTGCGCCAGCAACTGCAGCACCGCCTGCTCCTAAAGCCCCTGTATTGGCTCCGATTGGTTCCGTTCGCGTTGCTGCAGCCGCACCGGCTTCGCCCGCGCAATCTGCCGCGCCAGCCCCGGAACCCGTTGCTGCCCAGTCGGCATCTCAACCTGCCATATTCATTCCGAAAATTCCTTCGGCTGCACCAGCACCGACACCCATTGTTATCCCGCCTAAATCGGTAATGCCGACCGTCCCGTCAGCCCATGCTGAACAACCTGCCGCAATTGCGCCCCCGCCAACTGCAATCGCTCCCCCGCCACAACCTGGCAGCACGCCTGCACCAACTTCAACCGGGCCGAAGCCTGTTGCGAGAATTGTTTTGCCTTCCACGGAAAACGCTGCTCCGGCACCGGCTCCAGTTGCGCCTGCGCCATCCGCGCCAAAACCTGTCGCCAGAGTTGTGGCTTCTACTGCAGCAGCCCCGCCTCCGCCGGC
>Ga0207674_10010209_pt1 | contig 10664 bp, 7 predicted proteins | sample KBSCornC72_FD_184303 | JGI IMG/M metagenome (GOLD analysis project Ga0207674, IMG submission 184303) | Corn rhizosphere microbial communities from Kellogg Biological Station, Michigan, USA - KBS Corn C7-2 (SPAdes) (version 2) | ecosystem: Host-associated > Plants > Roots > Rhizosphere > Soil ...
TACGGCTACGGCCGCGTGATCCGCGACGGCATCGGCCGCGTGCGCGCGATCGTCGAGGAGAAGGACTGCACGCCCGAGCAGCGCTCGATCAGCTGGGTCAACTCCGGCATCCTCGCCGCCGACGCGCGGCGCCTTCGCGTCTGGATCAACAACCTCACCGACGAGAACTCGCAGCGCGAGTACTACCTCACCGACGTCTTCTCGCAGGCGAACGAGGAAGGCGAGCCGGCCGAAGCGACGCAGTGCACGAATCCGCAGGAAGTGTTCGGCGCCAACGACGCGTGGCAGCTCGCCGCGCTCGAGCGGCTCTACCAGCGCCTTCGCGCGACGAACCTCGCCTCGGCCGGCGTCCGCTTCGCCGATCCGGTGCGCTTCGACATCCGCGGCGACGTGCGCGTCGGCCGCGACGTCGAGATCGACATCGACGTGATCCTCGAAGGGCTCGTCGAGCTCGGCGACGAGGTCCGCGTCGGCCCGTTCTGCCGCATCCGCAACTCGACGCTCGCCGCCGGCACGGTTGTCCACTCGCACTGCAACCTCGACGGCGTCGTCACGCACGGCCCGTGCGACATCGGCCCGTTCGCGCGCCTGCGGCCCGGCACGGAGCTCGGCGCGCACGCGCGCGTCGGCAACTTCGTCGAGACGAAGAAGGCGCGCTTCGGCGAGCACTCGAAGGCGAACCACCTCTCGTACATCGGCGATGCCGAGATCGGCGCCGATGTCAACATCGGCGCCGGCACGATCACGTGCAACTACGACGGCGTGAACAAGCACACCACCGTGATCGAGGACGGCGCCTTCATCGGCTCGAACACCGCGCTCGTCGCGCCGGTGCGCGTCGGCAAGGACGCGACGATCGGTGCGGGCTCGGTGATCGGCAAGGAGGCTCCGGCGGGCGAGCTGAGTCTCGCCCGCGCGCGCCAGCAGACGATCCCGGGCTGGCGGCGGCCGAAGAAATCCACCTGAGAGACGCGGCGCCAAGCCGAAAACTGTCGTGCGGAGTCAGGACATGGGTTACGAGCACTTGTTTCGCGGCGTGCTGTTTCCGCTCTACGAAACCGTCCTGCGCCGCCGCGGCACGCTGGCCTGGTTTCGCGACTACCAGGCCAGCCAGTGGCGCTCGCGCGACGAGCTCGCCGCGATCCGCTGGCACAAGCTCGACAAGCTGCTGCAGTACTGCTGGCAGGAAGTGCCGTACTACCGGCGCCGCTGGCAGGCGCTCGGGATCGAGCCCGGCGACATCCGCGACGAGGCCGATTTCGCGAAGCTGCCGGTCCTGACCAAGGACGACATCCGCGCCAACCAGGACGATCTCGTCGCCGCGCCCTGGAAAGGCCGGCTGACCTGGAAGGCGACCGGCGGCTCGACCGGCACCCCGCTCCGGTTCGGCTACACGCACGAAAGCTACGAGCGCCGCATCGCCGTCATGTGGCGCGGCTACGAGTGGGCCGGCGCGCGCATGGGCCGGCGCACGCTTTATCTCTGGGGCGCGCCGGTCGTCTCGTCGAACAGCGCGCACGACATCAAGGATCGCATCTACCACGCGGCATTCAACCGCAAGGTGCTGAATGCGTTCCTGATGAGCGAAGCGCGCATGGCCGAGTACGCGGACGTGATCGATGCGTTCAGGCCGGAGATTATCGTCAGCTACGTCGCGCCGATCCTGCGCATGGCGGAATGGCTGACGGCAACGCGCCGGACGCCGCACAAGCCGGTCGCGATCCTGAGCGCCGCCGAAGCGCTGAGCGATTCGCAGCGCGAGACGATCGAGCGCGCGTTCGGCTGCCCGGTCTACAACACCTACGGCTGCCGCGAGGTGATGCTGATCGCCGCGCAATGCGAGCGGCGCGAAGGCCTGCATCTCTCCGCGGACCACCTGCACGTCGAGGTCCACGCGCCGAAATCGACGCTGCGCGGCGACGCCGCGATCGGCGAGGTGCTGCTGACGGATCTCCACAACGAAGGCATGCCGCTGATCCGCTACGCGAACGGCGACATGGCGACCGCCGACCCGGGCGCGTGCGCCTGTGGGCGCGGCCTTCCGCTGCTGGCGCGCGTCGACGGCCGCAAGCTCGACACGCTGCGGTCGCCGGACGGCCGGCTGATGCCGGGCGAATACTTCGTCTATGCGTTCCTCTCGATCCCGTACATCCGCCGCTATCAGGTCGTGCAGCGCGAGCCGACCGCCATCGACGTCTACGTCGTCCCCGAGCAGGGATTCGACACCGCGACCGAAGCCCTGATCCGGACCTCGCTCGGCGGCGTCGCCGGCCCCCGGATGGAAGTGCGCTGCCACCGCGTGGACGACATCCCGGCGACGACATCGGGCAAGTTCCGCGTGACGATCTGCGAGCTCTAGTCGGACCCGCTTGCCGCGGCGTCCCGTGATTCATGTACGAATCGCGCCGGATTGCACTTCTTCTGCACACGCTCTTGCTAGACTCTGCGGCCCTGTCGGCGAGGAGCCTTGAATGGAATCTGCTGCCCTGCCCGGCGCGGACGAAACGCGCGTCGCGGTGATCGGTCTCGGCTACGTCGGCCTGCCGCTGGCGGTCGGCTTCGGCCGCGCGCTGCCGACGCTCGGCTTCGACATCAACAAGGCGCGCATCGCCGAGCTTCGCGAGCATCGCGACCACACGCTCGAGACCTCGCCCGACGAGCTCAAGGCAGCGAGCCAGCTCAGGGTCAGCGACAACCCGGCCGATCTTCGCGCGTGCAACGTCTTCATCGTGACCGTGCCGACACCGATCGACGATGCGAAGCGGCCCGACCTCTCGCCGCTCGAATCGGCGAGCCGCACGGTCGGCAAGGCGATCCGGCCGGGCGGCGTCGTGATCTTCGAATCCACCGTCTACCCCGGCGCGACCGAGGAGGTCTGCGTTCCGATCATCGAGCGCGAATCGGGGCTCAAGTTCAACGTCGATTTCTACGCGGGCTACAGCCCCGAGCGCATCAACCCCGGCGACAAGCAGCACCGGCTCGAGACGATCACGAAGGTCACTTCAGGGTCGACGCCGGCGGCGGCCGACTTCGTCGACGCGCTCTACCGCAGGATCATCACGGCCGGCACGCACAAGGCGTCGAGCATCCGCGTCGCCGAAGCCGCGAAGGTCATCGAGAACACGCAGCGCGATCTCAACATCGCGCTGATCAACGAGCTCGCGCTGATCTTTCACCGGCTCGGCATCGATACCGCCGAGGTGCTGGCCGCGGCCGGCACCAAGTGGAACTTCCTGCCGTTCCGGCCGGGCCTCGTCGGCGGCCACTGCATCGGCGTCGATCCGTATTACCTCACGCACAAGGCGCAGCAGATCGGCTATCACCCGGAAGTAATCCTCTCCGGCCGGCGCATCAACGACGGCATGGGCGAGCACGTCGCGCAGCGCGTGATCAAGCTCATGACGCAGCGGCGCATCGCGGCGGTCGGCGCGAACATCCTCGTGCTCGGGCTCGCGTTCAAGGAGAACTGCCCCGATCTTCGCAACACGCGCGTCGTCGACGTCGTCGCCGAGTTCAAGAGCTATCACGCGAACGTCGACATCTACGATCCGTGGGTCGACGCGGCCGAGGCGCGCCACGAGTACGGTCTCGACCTCATCGAAACGCTCGAGAAAGGTAAATACGATGCGATCGTCCTCGCGGTCTGCCACAGGCAGTTCGACGAGCTCGGCGCCGACGGCATCCGTGCACTGGGTAGAGAAGGCTGCGTCTTGTTCGACGTAAAGCAGGCCTTGCCGCGCGACAAGGTCGACGACCGGCTGTAACGCGCATAGTCCCCGGAGGACGGGGCATGTCGGAAACGGATGTGATGTCCGCGGCAGGCCGCGCCGGCGCCGATCGCGCCGCGATCGCATGCGCGTGCGGTGTCGCGCTCGTCGGCCTCCTCGCGCTGCTGCACCTGCCCTACCCGTTCGATCACGACCAGGGCCTCTTCATGGCCGGCGCGCGCGCGATGGCGGACGGCGCGCGCCTCTACGTCGATTTCTGGGACATGAAGCAGCCCGGCATCTACTGGTACTACCTCGCGGCCGGGGAAGCGTTCGGCTTCGACGAAGTGGGGCTTCACCTGCTCGATCTCCTGTGGATGCTGGCGCTCTCGTGGATACTGATCCACATCGCGCGGCGCACGCTGCGCTCGGGGATCGTGATCGCGCTGACGCCGCTGATCTGCCTCGGGCCGTTCTACGCCGCGTCGTCGCCGTGGCATCTCAGCCAGGTCGAGATCATCGTCGCGCTGCCGCTGGCCGGCACGATCGCGCTGCTGCTCGGCGCGCGATGCGAGGATCGCTCGCTCGCGGCGCGCTGTGCCGCGGCGGGCGCGCTCGTCGCGCTCGTCGTCGTGCTGAAGGCGATGCTCGCCGTCATTCCCGCCGCGATGATCGTCCTCACGCTGCGTGATGCGCGACGCCGCTCGGGCGCGCCGCTCCGCGACGTGCTCGTCCGCGGGCTCGTCCCGGCGGTCGCCGGCGGGCTCGCAGCGCTGTTGCCGGCATGCATCTACCTCTGGGACACGGGCACGCTCGGCGACGCGCTGTGGACGCTGCTCACGTATCCGCGCCTCGCCGTCCAGGAGTATGCAGCGGCGCCGCCATGGCGCCTGCGCCTCGGCGTCGAGTGGTTCGCCGAAGCGACGTGGGCCTTGCTGCCGTTCGCGCTGCTCGGCGCATGGCACGATCTGCGACGCGGATCGCGGCTCGCGATGCTCGCGACGGTCTGGCTGGTCGGCAGCGGCATCGAGACGCTCGTGCAGACGCTGTCCTGGTGGGAATACCACTTCGATCTCTTCTTCGTGCCGGCGGGCCTCCTTGCCGCGCGCGGATTCGACGTGCTGGCATCGACCGAAACCGCGCGGTTCGCGCGGGCGAGCCGACGCCTCGTCGCGATCGGGCTCGCCGCGCTCGTCGCGACGATCGCCGTGCCGATCGCGCGCAAGGCCTCGGTCGTCTTCGCCAATCCGTCGCCGTTCGCCGATCGCATAGCGGTCATGGAGCGCATCGACCACGGCTTCGAGACCATCGTGCAGGAAGAGCATCTGCTCGACAGTCCCGCCGCGCTGCCCGGCGACATCGCGGTGCTCGGCGGCGACGGTCGCTTGCTGCTCTACGCCCACCGGCCGATTCTCTGGAAGGTGAACGGCTCGGCGCACTTTCTCGCCTGGCAGGTGCGCGACGAGGCGGCCGCGATCGAGCGCGACCGTCCGGCGTACATCTATCTCGCACCGGAGTCGCGCTATCTCTATACGCACGGCACCGACGAGATCGAGCGCTACGTCGCGTCACACTACGTCGCCAAGCTTCACGACGTGCGCGACGGCGTCTGGTACGAGCGCGAAGCGCACGCCGACGTACCCGGCACGGTCCCGCCGGAGGGTCGGACCCACTAGAATGCCTGCGCATCGGACCGCCGATGCGGAACGTCCCGTCCAACCGGAAAACCCTCATGCGCATCCTCGTCACCGGCGCCGCCGGCTTCATCGGCTCGGCCTTGAGCGAACGCCTGCTCGCGCGCGGCGACGAGGTGCTCGGCTACGACAACGTCAACAGCTACTACGATCCCAAGCTCAAGGAAGCGCGGCTTGCGCGGCTGACGCCGAAGCAAGGCTTCTCGTTCGTGCGCGCCTCGCTCGAGGATCGGCCCGCGATGGAGCGCGCGTTCGCCGACTTCAGGCCGGAGCGTGTCGTCAATCTCGCAGCGCAGGCCGGCGTCCGCTACTCGATCGAAAATCCGCACGCGTACGTCGAGTCGAATCTCGTCGGCTTCATGAACGTCCTCGAGGCGTGCCGGCATGGCGGCGTGAAGCATCTCGTCTACGCGTCGTCGAGCTCGGTGTACGGCGCGAACCGGAAGCTGCCGTTCTCGGTGCACGATCCGGTCGATCATCCGGTCAGCCTCTACGCCGCGACCAAGAAGGCGAACGAGCTGATGGCGCATACGTACAGCCATCTCTACAGGCTGCCGACGACCGGACTCCGCTTCTTTACCGTGTATGGCCCGTGGGGCCGGCCGGACATGGCGCTCTTCCTCTTCACGCGCAGGATCCTCGCCGGCGAGCCGATCGAGGTGTTCAACCACGGCAAGCACACCCGCGATTTCACCTACATCGACGACATCGTCGAGGGCGTCATCCGCACGCTCGACCGCGTCGCGGCGCCCGACCCCGGCTTCGATCCGATGAACCCGTCGTCGTCGAGCTCGACGGCGCCGTACCGGCTTTACAACATCGGCAACCACCAGCCGGTGGAACTCGCGCGCTATATCGAGGTCCTCGAAGAGTGCCTCGGGCGCAAGGCCGACAAGATCCTGCTGCCGCTGCAGCCGGGTGACGTGCCGGACACCTACGCCGACGTCGAGGAGCTGACCCGCGACACCGGCTACAAGCCGGCGACGCCGGTCGAAGTCGGCATCGCCCGGTTCGTCGAGTGGTACCGCGCGTTCTACGGCGTCTAGCGCCGGCGGGCCGCAGGCGGATTTCCTACACGGGAAAGGGCCGCGGTATGACGAGGCCTAGACACCGGGCCCGTTAGAATGAGGGGTGTCGCGGAACTATGGTACGGTTCGCCGACCACATTCTCGGGGGGGAATACTGATGAGAAAGTTCGCACTTCTGCTGGTATTTGGCTGCCTCGTGCTGCTCGCCGGCTGCGCTGCGCCGGGCGTTTCCGGCACGGCGCCCAAGCTCAGCGAGGCGCCGGCCGTCACGGTCTACCACATCGGCGTCGACGACGTCGTCCAGGTTTCGGTCTGGCACAACCCCGACCTTTCGACGACCGTCCCGGTCCGCCCGGACGGCATGATCTCGGTGCCGCTGATCGGCGACGTCCCGGCCGGCGGCCGAACGCCCGAGGAAGTCGCCCAGTCGATCAAGGAAAAGCTCACGACCTACGTGCGCGATCCGCAGGTCGCGGTCATCCTGACCGAGCTTCGCAGCCACGAATACCTCGCGCGCGTGCGCGTCACGGGCGCGGTGCGCCAGCCGATCTCGGTGCCGTTCCGCCAGGGCATGACCGTGCTCGACGCGGTGCTCGCCGCCGGCGGCACGAATGAGTTCGCAGCGCCAAGCCGCACCGAGCTCTATCGCAAGGAAGGCGAGACCACGCGCGCGTACGCCGTGCGCCTCGACGAGATCCTGCAGCGCGGCGATCTCGGCACGAACTATCCCGTGCAGCCCGGCGACGTGATCACGGTGCCCGAACGCGCGTTCTGACGGATACGGACTTCCAACGCAAACGACATGGCCGGCCAGCTCACCTCGTTCAACGAAATCGTCCCGGTACTGTTCGCCGAGGTCCGCCGTCGCGAAGTGACGCTGGCGGCGGTCTTCGTGGTCATCGCGCTGCTCGGCCTCGGCCTCGGCTTCCTCTGGCCGAAGAGCTTCAGCGCGTCGACGACGATCCTCGTGCAGGAGAGCGGCATCATCCAGCCGCTGCTCGAGGGACGCGCGGTCGCGACCGGCAACGCCGATCGCGCCGGCATCGCGCGGCAGGTCATCTTCAGCCGCAAGATCATGAACGAGATCCTGGAGACCGGCGGCTGGATGGCGAAGAACCCCTCGCCCGTCGACCAGGATCGCCTGATCGAGCAGATCGAGGACCGCACGACGATCACGGCGCCGCGCGACAACCTGATCCAGATCGCGTACCGCGACTCCGATGCGACGCGCACGTTCAAGGTCACGCAGCGCTTCGCCGAGCTCTTCATCAGCGAGAGCCTCGCCGCGAAGGAACGCGAGAGCCGCGAGGCGTACGAGTTCATCAACAGCCAGGTCGAGGACTACCACAAGAAGCTGACCGACGCCGAAGAGAACCTGAAACGCTACCGCTCGGCCAACGCCGACGCGCAGCCCGGCGCCGGCGCAGACGTGAACTCGCGCATCAGCGCGCTGCGCGGCCAGGTCGAGCAGGCGCGCATGGATCTCATGGCGCAGCGCTCGCAGGAAGCGGCGATGGTCTCGCAGCTCTCCGGCGAATCCGAAGTCAACTCGGTGCAGACGGCCGAAGGCGTGATCCGCGCGCAGCTCGCCGAGCTCCAGACGCAGCTCGATCGCCTGCTCCTGCAGTACACCGACGAATATCCGGACGTCGTCCGCATCCGCCACCAGATCGACGATCTCAAGGGCCAGCTCGCCAAGGAGCAGCAGCGCGCCGCCGACGCGCGCAGCGCCGGCGTGCCGCACGCGCTCGACCAGTCCGCGCAGTTCAATCCGCTCTATCAGCAGCTCCGCAGCCGCCTCGCCGAGCTGCGCCAGACGACCGCCGCGACGCAGTCGCGCATGGACGCGAGCGAGTCGATGCTGAACCAGGAGCTCGACCGGAGCCGCCGCGTCGCCGCGTCCGAGAGCGCGCTCGCCGAACTGACGCGCGACTACGAAGTCAACCGCGACATCTACCAGGATCTGCTGAAGCGCCGCGAGAACGCGCGCGTCTCGATGAACCTCGACGAGGAGAAGCGCGGCCTCACGTTCCGCATCCAGGATCCGGCGATCATGCCGCTGCGTCCCTCGGGCCTGCGCTTCATGCATTTCGCGATTGCGGCGTTGTTGCTCGGCATCGCGCTGCCGCTCGGCTTCGTGTTCGGCGTGACGCGCTACGATCCCCGCATCCGCTCGGCGATGCAGCTCGAGCAGCTCGGCATACCCGTGCTCGCTGCCGTGCCGCTCTACTCGACGCGCAGCGACCGCAACAAGGAGCGCATGCGCCTCGCAATCATCCTGCTGCTGCTGGCCGGTGTCGGCGCCGCATATGCACTTACGTACTGGATCAAGCTCGCGCTGAGCACGGTCCACTGATACGGCACCTGGCGAATCCCACATGAGCAATTCGCAAAACGATCGGCCCGTAACGGATTACGTCGGCGCTGCGCTCACCGCGAGCATGGGCGACATCGCCTACCGCACGAGCGCGGGCCGCTCGATCGCGCGCATCGTCGAGCCGCACACGCTCTCGCCGCGCAAGCTCGAAGAACGCAAGCTCATCAATCGCGAGGAGTCGGTCCGCAAGCAAGCCGACGCTTTCCGCGAGCTGCGCACGCGCCTCCTCGCGATCGCGCCGGACCGGAACTTCGTCACGATGATCGCGCCGATCAGCCACGGCTGTGGCGGCAGCTTCGTCGCGCGCAACCTCGCCATCGCGTTCGCGTTCGACGAGGCCAAGACCGCGCTCCTGATCGACTGCGACGTGCGCCATCCTGCGCAGCACGCGGCGCTCGGCGTCGAACCCGAGAACGGCGGCTTGATCAATTACCTCGAGCACCCGGCGCTCGGCATCGAAAAAGTGCTCTATCACACCGGCATTCCGCGCCTGCGCCTGATTCCGGTCGGCCGGCAGCGCGAGATGAGCGCCGAATACTTCTCCTCGTTCCGCATGCGCGCGCTGATCGATTCGCTGCGCAGCCGCTATCCCGATCGCTATCTCTTCATCGACGGTCCGGCCGTGAAGGGCTCGCCCGACGCGCGCATCCTCGCCGACCTCGCCGACTTCGTCGTGCTCGTCGCGGGCCGCGGGCGCGACACGCCGGCGACGATCCAGCAGGCTGTCTCGAACTTCGATCCCAACAAGCTGGCCGGAGTGGTGTTCAACGAGGCATAGCGAGTACTTTGGAGGGGCCGGCACAGGAGTGCCGGCGCGCCGGCACGCTGGTGACCGGCGCGGCAAACGGGGTGCGGCCTTGCCGCAACGTTTGTTTTGCCGACCGCGGCAGGAAGCCCGGTTCCGCAAGACAGAGAGGGGGATCGTATGCACAGCCGCACGACAGCCAACGCCGCCGCGATCTTCGCGTGCGCGCTCGGACTCGGTTCGACGGTAGCCCGGGCGCAGGAAGAAGCGCCGCCGCCACCGCCGCCGGCCCCGCCCGCCTCGGGCGAAGCGTCCGGCCGTTTCGAGTTCACGGCCGGCCTCGACATCGAGCACGACACGAACATCAACTTGAGCGAATCGAACCCGGTCAGCCAGGACGTGCTGATGCCGACGTTCGCGTTCACGTACAACGAGCAGGGCTCGGTGCTCGAAGCGCACGCCGCGGGCCACGTCCAGTATCGCGATTACCTCGGCGGCGCGTTCGCGGACGAGTTCACCGGGACGGCCTCGGGCATCTTCGACTGGCACATCGTGCCGAACCGGCTCGACTGGAGCCTCGAGGACTACGTCGGCTACCAGCCGGTCAACGTGCTCGCGAACAACGTGCCGAACAACCAGCAGGAAACCAACGTCTTCGTGACCGGCCCGACGCTGCGCGCGCATTTCACCGACCAGCTCCGCGGCCAGTTCGACCTCCGCTACACGAACAGCTACGCCGAGCAGACGCGCGACTTCAACGGCGACCGCATCGGCGGCGTCGCGCGCATCATCGATCTCCTGACGCCGGCCGATACGGTGACCGGCAATCTCGGCTTCCAGTCGGTCCGCTACGACAACGTGCCGGACACGAACGACTACGATCGCACCGATGCCTACGGCTCGTACGTGCGCACCGGCCCGCACAGCCGCCTCGAAGCCGACCTCGGCTACACGTGGCTCGACTTCAAGGGCAACGCCGAGGACCACTCCGGCATCTTCTTCCGCGCGAACGGCCGCTACGATTTCGCCGAGCACACGATCGGCACGCTGACGCTTTCGCGCACTTTCTCCGACGCGGTGCAGTTCCTGCAGGTCGATCCGAGCCAGATCGGC
>Ga0207674_10010210_pt1 | contig 10664 bp, 10 predicted proteins | sample KBSCornC72_FD_184303 | JGI IMG/M metagenome (GOLD analysis project Ga0207674, IMG submission 184303) | Corn rhizosphere microbial communities from Kellogg Biological Station, Michigan, USA - KBS Corn C7-2 (SPAdes) (version 2) | ecosystem: Host-associated > Plants > Roots > Rhizosphere > Soil ...
CTCAAGGGGGAGGGAGGCGATGGGACCGCTTGGCCTGGGGGTATCGGTGAGGAGGGCACGAAAGTCGGTGGCCCCCCTCCCCCTTGAGGGGAGGGGCCGGGGGTGGGGGTCGGCCACAGGCACCGGACTGTCGTCACCGCCGAAACACCCCAACCACCTCCACATGCGTCGACCAGGCGAACTGATCGACCGGCGTCACCGTCTCGAGCCGATACCCGCCGGCCACCAATATCGCCGCGTCGCGCGCAAAGGTGCGCGGCTCGCACGACACGGCCACCACGGTCTTCACCTTGGATTTCGCCAGCTCGCGCGATTGCGCCTCGGCGCCGGCGCGCGGCGGGTCGAACACCACGGCGTCGTAGGGGGCGAGTTCGACCGGCACGAGCGGCTCGCGGAACAGATCGCGAAACTGCGCCGTCACCGGCTTCAGTCCCTGCGTATGCTTGACCGCCTTCTGCAGCGCCGCGAGCGCCGGTCGGTCGGAATCAGCGGCGTAGACCTTGGCGCGCTCGGCGAGCCGCAGGCTGAACGGCCCCATGCCGCAGAACAGATCGGCGACCGATTTCGCCGCGCCGACGCCCTCGAGCACCAGCCGCGCCAGCACCGCTTCGGCCTCCGCCGTCGCCTGCAGGAAGCTCGCGATCGGGATCTCGACCGTGGCCTTGCCCATCCGCACCGCCGGCGCCCGCGTCTCGATGATGGTCTGGCCGTTCAATGACATGCGGGCGACGTTGGCCGAACGCTGCGCCAGGAGCGTCAGCCGCTCGGTCTTGAACTTGCGCTCGGTCTTGATGGCGACGTCGAGGCCGGTGTCGGTCGCCGTATAGGCGACATCGCAATCGCCGACCGTTGCGGCGATCGGATGCGTCAGGGTCACGGCGCGCTGGGTCAGCGCCGGCACCAGGATCGGGCAGCTGGCGATGTCGAGCAGATCGTGGCTGCGGGCCCGCATGTAGCCCACGGCCTTGCCGCGGGCGTGCAGCGTCGCCCGGCGGCGGCCATCGCCATGCGCGGAAATCATCGGCTGCAGCTCGGCCATCACATGGGCATGGCGCAGCGCGTCCTCGATCAGGCCGGCCTTCAGCGCCGCGTAGGACGCCGGGCCGAAATGCTGCAGCGTGCAGCCGCCGCAGGTGCCGAAATACGGACAGAACGGGTCGGCGCGGTCTTCCGGCTCGGGGAGGTCAAGCTGAGGCATCCGGCCTTGTAGCGTATTCGAGCAAACTTGCCAGCGACACGAAGGGGATGCCGGCGCGTTCGCTGAGGCCGGTGGCGCAGGTCGACACCGTCGAGACGCCGATGTCGCAGCCGGCTGGAATGTCGTTCTTCACAAACCGCGTCGCCCATTCGTTCAGCTCCGGCGCAAACAGCCCCTTGTCGCCCGCATAGCCACAGCAGCTCACCGTCTCCAGCGGAGCCACATTGTCCGCCATCGCCTGGGAGATCTTCATGGTGGCGGCCTGTTCGTTCATCCGCTGCGCCGAGCAATTGTGATGCACCGCCAGCACCGGCACCTTGCGGGTCACCGTCAGCTTCGGCAGTACCTCGGCGGCGAGGAACTCGGCGCTGTCGGCCACCGTCACCTCGGAATTGTGGTGCTGCTTCAGATGCTTGGCGCAGGTCGAGGCGTCGGTCAGGACGCGGGCGTTGGCGGGCGCCAGCTTCTCGATCAGCCGGGCGCCCACCCGCTCGGCTTCTTCGGGGAAGCCCTTGGACTCGAAGGGCTGGCCGCAGCACTGCCCCTCCAGCCCCGCCGGCACCACCACGTCGAATCCCGCCCGCTCCAGCAGCTTCAGCATCGCCTGCGGTGTCGGCAGCAGGTCGTAGGGCGTCTTGTCGGCGCCGAACATGCGGGTGGGGCAGGCCGGGAAATACACCACGCGGTTGGCCGGCGCGGCGATCGGCACCGGCACGCCGTCGGTCTTGGGATTGTTGCGGACATTGGCGCCGGTCCGCGCCGCCGGTGCGCCCGGGCCCGGCCGCAGCGCGCGGCTGGCGCGGGGCGTCTTCGCCACCTTGCGCATGGCGCCGGCGATGGCGTCGGTGGCACCGTCGCCGATGATCGTGCGGCTCAGCGCCTGCGCTCCGATGCCGAACCGCAGGCTGCGTTCGGTCGCCAGCGTGTGGTCGGCAACCAGATGCGCGGTACGCCTGTCGCTCTCGGTCTTCCGTTTGGCCCGTTCGCCGATGACCATGGTGCCGGTCTCGATGCCCACCGGGCAGCGTCCGGCGCAGACATTGCCGGCGGCGCAGGTGTAGAGCCCGGCATAGTCGAAGCCTTCGGTCATGGCGTCGAGGCGCGCATCGTCTTCATGTGTCTCGCGCAGCCTCTGCATCTCGCGCGTCACGACGATGCGCTGGCGCGGGCTCAGCGTCAGCTGGTGGCTCGGGCAGGCGGGCTCGCAGAACCCACATTCGATGCAGAGGTCGACCACCGGGTTGCTGAGCCGCATCTGTTTGAAATGCTCGAGATGCACCGTCTTGTTGTCGGTGATCAGCACGCCGGGGTTGAGCAGGTCCTCCGGGTCGAACAGCGGCTTGATCTTGCGCATGATGCGATAGGCGGCGGCACCCCACTCGCGCTCGACGAACGGCGCGATGGCGCGGCCGGTGCCGTGCTCGGCCTTGAGCGAGCCGCCATAGCGGACCGAGACGAGTTCGCTGAGCTCGCGGCTGAACACGTCGAATTTTTCGGCGGCGCCGGGTGCGGCGAGCTCGTCGCCCATCTGAAAATGCAGGTTGCCGGCGAGCGCGTGACCGAAGATCACAGCGTCCTCGTAGCCATGCTCGTCGAGCAGTTTGCGCATGTCGATGACGAAGTCGGCGAGCCGGTCGATCGGCGCAGCAACGTCCTCGGTCAGCATCGTGGTGCCCGGGCGCCGGGCCGCGCCGGCCGACGCGAAGAAGCCCTTGCGCACGTCCCAGAGTGCATGCGAGCGCTCCTCGTCGGCCGAGAAATTGAGGTCGGTGGCGCCCTCTTCGCGAAGGATCACCTCCGCCTTGGCCTGCTCGATCGCCAGTTCCTCCGGCGTCGGCGCCGACACGTCGATCAGGATCGCCGGCGACTGCTCGGTGAGCAGCGGCACCAGCGGCGTGATGACCGGGATGTGCTCGACCGTGCCGAGCGCGCGGCGCTCGATGTATTCGGCGGCGGTGACGCCGGTGGTCGATTGCACGCCGCCATTGGCGAGGCGCGAAATGGCACGGGCGCAGGAATAGGGATCGGGGAAGGGGATCAGCCCCGTCACCTTGTACGGGTGCTCTGGAATGGTGTTGTAGGTAACCTCGGAAACGAAGCCGAGCGTGCCTTCCGAGCCGATGATCAGGTGCACGAGGATGTCGATCGGGTCGTGGAAGTCGGTCAAGGCATTGATCGAATAGCCGACCGTGTTCTTGATCTGGTATTTCTTCTTGATCAGCGCCACCAGCTCGGCGTCGGCCATAACCTCGTGATGCAGCGCATGCAGCGCCTCGAGCAGAGCTGCCTTCTTCTGCCGGAAGGCCGCAACCGAGTCCGGATCGCCTGAGTCGAGCACTGTTCCATCGGTCAGCATCAGCCGCATGCGATGCAGGGTGTGGTAGGTGTTGTAGGCGACACCGCAGCACATGCCCGACGAGTTGTTGTTGACCACGCCGCCGATCTTGCAGGTCGCCTGGCTGGCGGGGTCGGGGCCGAGCTTGCGGTTGAACGGCTTCAGCGCGCGGTTGGCCTGCGCCACGATGATCGCCGGTCCCAGCGTAATGCGGTCGCCATTGTCGTGCACGCGCATCTGCTTGAAGCCGTCACCGAGCACGCACAGCACGCCGTCGGAATTGGACTGACCACTCAGCGACGTGCCGGCGGCGCGGAAGGTCACCGGCAGCCGCTCGGCGCGCGCTGCGTTCAGGACGGCCAGCACCTCGGCGTCGGTGTTGACGATCACCACGACCATCGGCTCCAGCCGATACTGGCTCGAGTCGCCCGCATAGGCGTAGGTCATCAACGGATCGGTCATGATCCGGCCGGGGAGGATCCCGGTGGTGGTGCGCAGCCGCTCGGCGACGCGCAGCCCGGCAGCCTTCCGGTTCCCCACGGGCGTCATGTCATTCACCGGCGAACCTCCGTCACGAACTAACATGTTAGTCCGATTTGCCGGAGAACACGAGTCGGCTGTAAATGCGGGAATGGGGTGAGAATAGTGCGGCTTTTTGCGGCACATTCTCGGCTAAGTGGGGGAAACACGCATGCCGCAAATCAACTGGCTGGCGGTGCTCGTCGCCGCCGTCGCGATGTTCGGGCTCGGCGCCGTCTGGTACTCGCCGGTGCTGTTCGCCAAGCAATGGGCCAAGGCCGCGGGCGTCAGCCGCGACGGATCGCCCGGCCCGAACTTCGTCTGGGTGATGCTGGGCGCCTTCGTGCTGACGCTGCTGATGGCCGCAAATCTGGCGTTCTTCATCAGCGGACCTGGCGTGACGCTGGGCTTCGCCATCGGTGCGGCGGTGGCTGCCGGGTTGGGCTGGGCAACCCTAAGTCTCTGGATTGTCTCGCTCTTCGAGCAGCGGCCGTTCAGCTATATCCTGATCAATGGCGGCTACCTGACGGTCGGCTTCGCCCTCATGGGGCTGATCCTGGGGCTCTGGCGCTAGGCCTCGTCGCGCAGCTCGCGCCGCAGCGCCCGGCGGCCCCCGCCGTCGCTGTCGTCCTGCCACAGCCGGCGGGCCGGGACGTCTTCGCCCAGGGTGGGGAGGATCCATTCGATGAGGAACTCCCCCTGAGCTTCGGGCTCAGGGGAAGCGTCGATCGCCGGGGCCGAGCTCAGGGCGGCGGGGAGGCCGGCGTGCCACCACATGGCCGGCCCCAGGCGCAGTTCAGATGTCGACATCGTCGTTCTGCTCCGGCCGGCCTGTCGCCGAGCGCCGAATCTCCTCGGCGGCGCGGCGCAGGATGTCGGCCAGCTTGCGCTGCGTGTCCGGGCTACGATTGCGGGCGGCCTGCTTGATGGCGTCCTTCAAATCGCGGCGGGCGTCGTTCACCTCAGGGGCGACGTCATCCATGTCGCGATCGGGGCGCGGCGGCCGCTCATCGAAGCTGCGGCGCATCTCTTCCCAGCGCTCGCGAACCTTGCCGAACTGCTCGCTGATCCGCCCCAGATGGGCCAGCGTGCCTTCGACCGCCTCACGATTGTCGCTCAGATGCGTGCGGCCTTCGTCGGTGATGGTGTAGAGCCGCTTGTTCCCCTCGGCGACCGACGTCACGTAGTTGGCCTCTTCGAGGAAGGTCAGGGCCGGATAGATGACACCCGGACTCGGGCTGTACATGCCGCCGGTCTTCTCCTCGATCGCCTTGATCAGGTCGTAGCCGTGGCGCGGCTGCTGCTCGATGAAATAGAGCGCGATCAGGCGCAGGTCGCCCGAGGCGAGCATGCGGCCGATCCGCATGTTGTCGCCGAACCCGCCCCAGTCGCCCCAGCCGCCGAATCCGCCGCGCGGTCCGCCGCCGGGACCACCCCAGCCGCCGCGGCGGCCCATGGCCTCGAACTTGCGCCACATGCGGTGCTGGGCGCGGTCAACCCGGTCATGGGCGTGACCAAAAGGATCATCATGATGCATGATGTGTCTCCGATATATCTTACGATGCGCCGGAGATACGCTCAGACCTGAGATACGTCAAGATATATCTTGAAAATATGTTTTGGACTCGCCTTTAAACGTGTCTACAGCACGGGAACACCCTGACCGAACGATCACCGGATAGCTGCGATATATCTTTCAGCGCTTCGCTGCACCGCGGCTTTGGCGTCGCGATCCAGCACGCGGTCCCACCATCCGGCATAGATCCGGTCGAATTGGTAGGCGCGGACCGATTTTACGATGGCCTCCACCGACCGGGCGTTGAGCGGAATGAGGTTGGGGAACGAGTACATGAAGCTCACCCACCGGGTATCGGGCACCACCATGATGGAATCGCCCGTCATCAGCACGCCCTTGCCGCCGGCGCCTTGGGCCCAGTGCAACACGGTCGAGCCGGGGAAATGCCCGCCGGTGCGGATCAGGCTGACACCGTCGGCGATCACCTTGCTCTCGCCGGTCCAGAACTGGATGGCGGGGTCCGGCCGCATCACCCAGTCGCGATTGTCTTCGTGCAGGTAGATCGGCACGTTCCCCAGCGCGCGGCTCCAGTCGACCATGTTGGAATAGAAGTGGGGGTGCGAGATGGCCATCGCCTTGACCCCGCCCTTGGCCCGGATCGCGCCCAGCGCCGCGTCGGTGACCAGCGGCGTGCAGTCCCACATCACCCCGCCGTCAGGGCGCTGGATGACCAGGGCACGCTGCCCGATCGCGACCTGCGGGCTCGACCCGACCCCGAGCAGTCCGGGCTCCAGTTCGCGCAGCTCGTTGACGTGGTCCTCGCGCAGCGCCTCGAGCGTCGTCCACCTTTGCCCCCGGGCGTTCACGTATTGCCGGTCGTCGGCGCAGATCAGGCAAACCTCGCGCGGTGCCTCGGTTTCCGCATAGCCGACGCCGCAGGTGGTGCAAATGTATGAGGGCATAGCAATCTCCGCAGATGCCCGCAGACCCTACTGCTTGGCCTTCCACATCTCCAGAGCGCTCAGGCTGTCGCCGGCCTTGGCGATGGCGAACTGGTAGATGTCCCAGCTCGTTACTCTGACGCCATAGTAATTTTCGCGCTCCCGCGCTTCCGTCTTGAGCCGGAGGATCAGGTCGCGATTGCAGGCGGCGAGGTCCGTGCGCAGCGAGAAGTCGCGGGCCTGGCGGACCGCGAAGTCGAAGGGGTCCCAGCCCCAGATGTCGAGCTTCCAGGGGTTGCCGGCGAAGTCCTTGAACTCGATGCCCCAATAGAGTCCGGCGCCGAGCGGGTGCGGATCGACCCAGTCATTGATGAAGGTCGCCTTGTGCAGCGCAAGACCGACGCTTTCGAGCTGGGCGGCGAGATCCTGGCCGAATGCCATCCACTCGGCCCAGCGATCGGCTTCGACAGCCAGGTGGATGTCGATATCGCGCCAGACCATCAGGTCGTAGCCGGCGCTGCCGGTGACGGTTGGCTCGCCCCAGCGGTCGGCGAGCAGGGCAAACAGGCCGGTCTCCGCCAGCACCTGGCGGACTTCCTCGCGCAGCTGGCGAGCGGTTTCGGCGCGCGCCTCCGGACTGCCCAACCCATGCCTCCCCAAAAGAAACAAACCCGGCTCTGTTGGAGCCGGGTTCGGATGAATGCGAGCTTAACCCGGCTCGACCTATTCGGTCTTGCCTTCGGCCGCGTCCTTTTCGGCGAGCTCCTTGGCGAGCTGCTCGGCCGCGGCGATCTTCTCGGCCTCACGGGCGTTCTTGGCCTCGATGGCCGAATCGCGTTCGCCGGCCTCGATCTTCTTGGTGCGGGCCGAGGTCGATTCGAAGATACGGGCCGACTTACCGCGACGGTCGCGCAGATAGTAGAGCTTGGCGCGGCGGACCTTGCCGCGCTTCAGGACCTCGACGCGGTCGACGTTCGGGCTGACCATCGGAAAGACGCGCTCGACGCCTTCGCCGTACGAAATCTTGCGCACCGTGAAGCTCTCATTGAGCCCCGATCCGGTGATGGCGATCACCACGCCTTCATAGGCCTGGAGACGCTCTTTCTCGCCTTCGCGAACCTTGACCCACACCTTGACGGTATCGCCATGGGTGAAATCGGGGTGGTTGGCGCGGGCGGCGAGGGCCGCGTGCTGCTCGGCTTCGAGCTCAGCGATGATATTGGGCATGTCTTGTCCGTTCTGATCTTTTCAATGGGGCGTTTCGCTGGAGGTGTCGCCCCAACCGCCCGGTCTTGGTTGCACGGATTATGTGTCTTGTTGGCCCGGCCGAAGCCTTGGGCAGCGGGCGTATAGAGGAAGATTTCGCCCAAGTCCAGCATCCAGCCGCCGGGAAATGACGCCGAGCCCGGTGTTTTGGTCATTCCGTGCGGCGTTTGGAACATTGCGGCCCGGGGGTGGGCGCTTTACGGATCATGCCATGAGGATTGGCCTTACCAAGCGATGGATGGCAAGAGACGCGCTGCTGGCGCTGCTCGTTCTGGCGCTCACCTTCCTCAATTTCGGCCACACCAGCGCGGTCTTTGCCGCCGGTGGCCGGGTGGTCGTCACCGGCCACTCGATCTGCGGGGAGCAACCGGCACAGCGTGACGGCGACCATTTCGCCTGCCACGCCTGCCGACCGGACAATGTCGCCCTGCCCCCGCCGCCGCTCGGCGTCGCGCCGGTGTGCTTTGCGATGTCGCCGGTTCGTTACGACGACGCCGTCGATCCGGTCGCGCGGCGACCGATCAGAGACATCGCGGCGCCTCGCGGTCCGCCCATGGCCGCCTGACGGCGCCAAATCGGGCAGCAACGCCCATCCCTGCTCTTCGGAGATCGAAATGATCCGTCTTGCTACGCGCGCGGCTGCGGCCGGCGCAATTTTCTCCGCGCTTGCCTCGCCGGCCTTCGCCCACATCACCCTCGAGACCGGTTCGGCCCCTGTCGGCTCCAGCTACAAGGCCGTGCTTCGTGTCCCGCATGGCTGCGACGGCCAGCCCACCACCGCCATCACGGTCAAAGTGCCGGAAGGGTTCATTTCGGCCAAGCCAATGCCCAAACCGGGCTGGACCCTGCAGATCACTACCGGGACTTACGCCAGCACCTACAAGCTCTACGGCGCCGAGGTGACCTCGGGGGCGACCGAGATCAGCTGGTCGGGCGGCGCTCTGCCCGACAACGAATACGACGAGTTCGTCGTCCGCGGCACGCTCGCCGACAGCCTCAAGCCGGGCGAGACGCTCTATTTCCCCGTGCTGCAGAACTGCGGGGACAAGGAAGAGGCCTGGATCGCGATCCCGGCCGCAGGCCAAACCGAGCCCGAAACACCGGCGCCCGGACTTAAGCTGACGCCGGCCGTCTCCGGCGACGACTGACGCCGGTGCTGCTGCGGGCCCTCATTGTCGCTCTGTTCGCGGTCGTCGCTTCGGTGACGGGCGCGTTGGCGCATGCGGGCCTGATCAGCGCCGAGCCGGCCGATGGCGCGGTGCTGGGCGGCCCACCGGCAGCCATGGTGCTGACTTTCACCGAACCCGTGTCGCCCATCGCCTTCTCGATCGTGGGGCTCGACGAGGCGCCGGCGCCGCTGCGCCCGGACCGGCAGGACGGGCCGATCCTTCATGTGCCGCTTCCGCCTCAGCTCGCGGCCGGCAGCTATCTGTTCTCGTGGCGCGTCACGTCGGAGGACGGGCATCCGGTCAATGGCACCGTCAGCTTTGCGGTCGGTGCGCCGTCGGGCACGATCGCGGCCGCGGCGTCGGATCCGTCCCTGGTCGCGGGCATATGGCTGGTGCGCGTCCTGCAATATGCTGCGCTATTCTTCGGCGTCGGCAGCGCCGCCTTCGGGGCGCTAGCACCATTGCCTGCCGGCGTGCGCCGCGTTTCACGCGGAGCGTCGGCCAGCGGGCTGCTGCTTAGTGTTCCGGCAATAGGCCTGCAGGGTATCGACCTACTCGGCCTGCCGCTCGGCGCCTTGTTTTCTGCCGCTCCATGGTCCGAAGCCCTGGCCAGCCCCTATGCCCAGACGCAGGCGCTGTTCGCGATCGCCTTCGTGCTGGCGCTGCTTCCGCGCCGCCTGCCAGCAATTGCCGCGGGCCTCGCCGGTGCGTTTGCCCCGACGCTCAGCGGCCACGCGAGCACCGCCGCGCCGCAGCTGCTGATGCGTGGCGCTGTGTTCGTCCACCTTGCGAGCCTGATGGTCTGGCTGGGCGCATTGCTGCCGCTCTTCGCCAGCTTGCGCCGCCGCGACGCCGCCACGCTCGCGCGCTTCTCACATGTTATACCCTGGGTGATCGGTGCGCTGCTGCTCTCGGGGATTACCCTGGCTCTCGTGCAGCTCGGCCCGCCGCAGGCGGATTGGTTGAGCCCCTACGGCGTCCTGCTCGCGACCAAGCTGGCGGTCGTCACGTTGCTGCTGCTGTTGGCGCTCTGGAACCGCGTTCGCCTCACCTCTCGTGCCCAGACCGGCGACCCGGCGCCGTTGCGTCGCAGCATCGTGACCGAACTTGTGCTCGTCATGATCGTCCTCGATATCATCGCGGGCTGGCGCTTCACCCCGCCGCCGCGCGTCCTGGCCGAAATCGAGGCGGCGTCCGCCCCTGTCACCGTGCGACTGGCATCACCGAAAGTGACGGCCAGCATGATCGTCAGGCCCGCTCGCCCGGGACCCGTCAGCCTCGACATCGTTCTGCCGATCCCGGCGGATTCGGTCACAGTGCTGCTCGAGAATCCTGGCCACGATATCGCCACCATCAGCCGGTCGGCGACACCGGGACCAAATCAGCACTGGCATGTCGACGGGCTGATGTTGCCGGCTGCGGGTGACTGGTCGGTGGCCGTGAAGGCGCGTACTGGCAAATTCGATCTGACTACGCTTAGTGGTAAAGTGCCACTCGTCGGGAAGGACACCATGAACGCCACCGCTAAGGCCGCCATCGTTGCAAGCTCGATGCTGCTGACTGCGCCGGTCTCTGCCGCAGGCATTGTTCCCAGCTGCCCCAGCGGCCAGACCTTCACGCGAGGTGACATCACGGTCACCGGCGCGTTCTCGCGTGCGACGCCGCCGAACGCGCAATCGGCCGGCGGCTATTTCACCGTCCACAATGCTGGGTCGGTCGA